>JACCDU010530352.1_pt1 | contig 26262 bp, 21 predicted proteins | sample 7446081 | NCBI WGS metagenome assembly JACCDU01 (sample SAMN15323447, study PRJNA562643) | freshwater metagenome | isolation source: river surface water | place: USA:Blue River Watershed | collected 2017-08-17
AACGGCAAGCAGTACGTGACCGTGGCCTCGGGCACCGGTGGCGCGTACGCACTGTACTCGGGCGACGAACGCCTGAAGAACGTGCCGACCGGCTCGTCCCTGTGGACGTTCGCTCTGCCGAACTGATCGACCTGTTCTCCCTTGTGGTTTTGACCTTTGCAGGCATTGGCGAGCGCTGATGCCTGCTTTTTTCGCAGTCCATCGCCCGCCAGTGACAGGGGCGACCAAGCAACATCGGCATTCACACGCCGTCGTGATGCCTGCGCATTCAATTTAAAAAGTAACGAGCCGGTCAGGAAATCGGCCCATGGAGAAGACATGAGTGAACCACTAGCGTCCGAATTGCATGCCAATTTCGACGTCACCAAGGCAATCGACGATGGCCACTTTACCCGGCTCCAGAAGCTGACCTACTTGCTGGCAGCACTTGCCATCGTCGTGGATGGCTTCGATGGCCAGATGATCGGTTATGCCATCCCGCTGATCATGAAGGAATGGGGCGTGACCCGCGCGGCCTTTTCCGTTGCCGTTGCCAGCGGACTCGCCGGCATGGCCATCGGCAGCCTGAGCGCCGGTGTGCTCGCCGACAAATTCGGGCGCAAGCCAATACTGGTCGCCAGCATCCTCTTGTTCGGCACCTCGACCATGCTGATCGGGCAAGCGACGGACGTACCCACGATTGCGCTGATTCGCTTCTTCGCAGGGCTGGGCATCGGGGCCGCCCTGCCTGCTGCGACGACGCTGACTGCGGAATTCATTCCGCTGCGCTACCGCACCATGGCCGTAACGACCGCTATCGTCTGCTATCCGGCCGGCGGCATGCTCGCGGGGCTGGCGGCTGCGCAAATCCTGCCGACGCAGGGCTGGCGCGCCTTCTTCCTGGTCGGCGGCGCGATGGCGATTGCCTATGCCCTCTTCCTGATCTTCACGTTGCGTGAATCGCCGAAGTACCTCGCTCGCCAGTCGTCGCGATGGGAAGAGCTGCGCGCACTGATGACCAAGATGGCGCATGACGTCGCCCACGTGCGCGAATTCACCGATGGCGTCATCGCATCGGCCAAGCGCGGCAACATCGCCGAGCTGTTCAGGCATGGACGCGCGGCCGATACCAGCTGGATGTGGATTGCGTTCTTCATGATCCAGCTGTCGATCTACACCGCTTACAGCTGGCTGCCGACGATGCTGACCACCGAAGGCCTGTCGCCTGCGCTGGCCGGCATGGGACTGACGGCGTACAACTTCGGCGGCATCTTCGGCGCCGTGCTGTGCGCAGCGGCCATCAATCGCTGGGGCTCGCGCTGGCCGATGATTTTCTGGGCAGCGATGTCGGCTGTCACGGCGATGGGCCTGAAGCTGGTCAACATCACGGCCACGCCGGACACCTTTCTGTGGGGCCTGGGTTTGCACGGGCTGTTCGTCACTGCATTGCAGTGCGCGATGTTTGCGCTGTGCGCGCATATCTACCCGACCACGATCCGGACCACCGGCGCAGCCTCGGCCATGGCCTTTGGTCGCATCGGCGCATTCACCAGTGCCTTTGCCGGTGCTGCGATGATCACTGCAGGCGGTTCATCGGCTTACCTGAACTTGCTGGGCGGCTCGATGGTCGTGACCATGGTTGGATTGGCGATGGTACGCAGCCACATCGGCCCCAAGCAATAAGGACTGCGACACTGCACGCACCGAGACGCCCCGCATGGGGCGTTTTTGTCGGGGCGGTAAAATACGCGCTTCCACGCCTGCGTGCCATTTGTCATCCGACCTGAGCCAACCCATGTCCCAACTGCCGCCCTGCCCGAAATGCCAATCCGCGTTCACCTATGAAGTGGGCGACCTGCTGTCCTGCCCGGAGTGCGGCCACGAATGGCGTGCCGGCGAAGCGGCGGCCGAGGACGGCCCCAAGGTCTGGAAGGATGCGTTCGGCAATGTGCTGCAGGATGGCGATACCGTCACGCTGATCAAGGACCTGAAGATCCGCAATGCATCGTCATCAATCAAGGTCGGCACCAAGGTCAAGAACATCCGCCTGATCGAAGGCGACCACGACATCGATTGCAAGATCGAAGGCTTCGGCGCGATGCAGCTGAAGTCGGAGTTCGTGAAGAAAGCCTGACCTGAGACGTCCGTGTGGGACGGACGCAGGTGATGTTGTATTTTTGCGTGTCCCGGCTTATCTGGCGCAATTGAAGCCGGTAGCCTGCGGACATGCTGCTCAACCACCCGCCATCTCCGGCACTGCGCGCTTCACCGGCGGCGCATCGGCTTGCGCTTCATCACCAATGTCGTTTTCGCTTTTCGGACTTTTCCCGCAAAACGCCGAGCCTGATTAGCCTTCCTTATGCGCGGCGGAAGCCGCTTGCGCAATTTGCACTTCCAGACGCTTGCGCCCTGCCAGCAGTACGACGGCACACGCCAGCAGCACCGCTCCTTCCGCCAGCATCGTCACCCGCGGCCCCAGCACCACGGCCAGCAAGCCCGCAAGCAGCCCGCCCAAAGCATCGAAGCCAAAGCGTGTCGACGTGAAGAAGGCCACGACACGTCCCCGGAATTCACCCGCCGTCGAGCCCTGCAGCAGCATCAGCGTGCCGACATTGCAGACCGAGATGCCGAAGCCCAGCACCAGCATGCACGTCATCGCCAGACTGAACGAAGCGCTGGCGCCCATCCCCAATAAGGCCAGCGCCCCGAGCAGCACGCCCGAGCAGACCCCGCCCAGGATCTGAGTATTCGACTTGCGCGTTGCAAGGAAGATGGTCGACGCGAATGCGCCGCAGCCCGCCGCACCCCACAGCCAGCCCAGCGTCGTCGCATCGCCGGCAAAGATGTCGCGGGCAAAGACAGGCAGCAGCACCGTATAAGCCGACGCAGTAAGGTTCAGCGCGACCAGCACCAGGATCAGCTTGCGCACCGACATGGTCCGCCATGCATAGGCCAGACCATTGCGAAATACTTCACCGACTGAACCGCTGGCACGCGGCGGTGCGGTGACGCGCATGCGTGCGAGACCGATGATCACGGCAAGAAATGACAGGCCATTGAACAGGAAGCAGGCTGACTCCGACATCAGGCCCAGCATCAGGCCCGCCAGCGGCGGACCGAGGAAACGGCCCGCGTTGAACAGCATCGCATTCAGCGCGAGCGCATTGGGCAAGTCGTCACGGTTGTCCACGAAACTGGCAATCAGCGACTGCCGCAGTGGTCCGTCGAAGCTGTTGATCACGCCGAGGCAGATTGCCATCGCGACGATGAAAGCGCTGCCTATCGAATCCGACCAGGTACCCGCAGCGAGAATGAAGGCCTGCACCGCGAGCAGGGATTGCACGATGATCAGCCAGCGGCGCTTGTCCTGCTTGTCGATCCATGCACCGGCCAGCGGCCCGACCAGCAGCTGCGGAAACAGGCTGCAAAAGGCGGTGACGCCCAACAGCGCCGCCGACCCCGTCACGCGATAGATCAGCCAGGACAGCGCCACCTGCTGTATCCACGAGCCCAGCATCGAGATGCCCTGACCGGCGAAATACAGGCGGAAGTTGCGGTGCCTGAGCGCGCGCAGTCCCGGGGGCAGCTTGACGTCCACCGTGCGAGTCGCGAGGCGTCAGTACGCGGCGCCCGTGGCACCCGCGGCAGGCGCCTTGAACTTCTCGGCCAGCGACGCGGCTGCATTGCGCAGCAACAGCGCATCCACGCCGACCAGCAGGAAGCTGGCGCCCAGCTTCTGGTAAGCCGCGGCCGCTGCCGGGTCGGCCGAGAACACGCCGGCCGCCTTGCCAGCCTCAGCAATCTTGCGAATCGCCAGCTCGACGGCGGCCTTCACGTCTGGATGCCCGGGCTGCCCGAGGTAGCCCATCGATGCCGCGAGGTCGGACGGGCCGATGAATACCGCATCGACGCCTTCCACCTGCAGTATCGCGTCGATGGCTTCCAGCCCCTTGACCGATTCAATCTGCGCAATCAGGCACATTTCGCCATCGGCCTGGCCAAAGTAGCCGGGTATGCCGTTCCAGCGCGCGGCACGTGCCAATGCGGTGCCGACGCCACGGATGCCCTGCGGCGGATAGCGCATCGCCTGCACCAGCGCGCTCGCCTCGGCGGCGGACTCGACCATCGGCACCATCAGCGTTTGCGCGCCGCCATCGAGCAATTGCTTGATGCGTGCCGGGTCGTGGTCCAGCGTACGCACCACGGCGCGCACCGGAAAACCGGACAAGGCCTGCAGCTGCGCAATGATGGTCCGCAGGTCATTCGGGCCATGTTCGCCGTCGATCAGCAGCCAGTCGAATCCGGCACTGGCGACGACTTCGGCGGCCAGCGCATCGGCCAGTCCGAGGAACAGCCCGACCTGCAGCTTGCGCGCCTGCAGCGCCTTCTTGAATTGGTTGACGGGCATGTCCATCAGATGCTGTCCCTTCTTACGCAAAACGGAATGATATGCTGCCCAGCTGACCATAGTCCGCATGGAAGCTGTCGCCCTTCAGCGCCGGCGTCGGCCGCGTGAACGAACCGGCCAGCACGACGTCGCCGGCATTCAACTGCTCGCCATACGGCGCGATCTTGTTGGCCAGCCACGCCACGCCGGTCGCCGGATGGTTCAGCACGGCGGCCGCGAGGCCGGTTTCTTCGATGACGCCATTCTTATGCAGCAGCGCGCCGACCCAGCGCAGGTCCACGTCCATCGGGCGCACCGGACGGCCGCCGAGCACAATGCCGGCATTCGCGGCGAAATCGGAAATGGTGTCGAACACCTTGCGCATGACCCTGGTCTCGCGGTCGAACTGCTCGATGCGGGAATCAATGATCTCGATGGCCGGCGTCACGTAGTCGGTCGCGGACAGCACGTCGAACAGGGTCACGTTCGGGCCCTTCAGCGGCTTGCCAAGGATGAAGGCCAGTTCGACCTCGACACGCGGCGCGATGAAGCGATCGAACGGCAGGTCGCTGCCGGACTCGAAGAACATGTCATCCATCAGCGGCGCATAGTCCGGCTCGGTGATCTGACTGGCCATCTGCATCGCACGCGAGGTCAGGCCGATCTTGCGACCCTTGATAGTGCGGCCGTCGGCCAGTTCCAGCTTCACCCATTCGCGCTGAATCGCGTAGCCATCCTCGATCGTCATCTGCGGATGCTGCATCGAGAAATGGCGCAGCTGGGTGCGTGTCTTGCGCGCGTCATACAGCTGGCGCGCGAGGGAAACAATGGTGTCCTGGTTCAGCATGGTCAGGCCTTCGGGGCGGGATTGAACAGTGGATGGAGGTTGCTGTGCTTCCTGTCGAAGACTTCGGGGCCTTCGTCGACTTGCACGGTGATGCCGATATGACGCTTCGCGAACAGCTCGCCGAAATGCGCCTTGGCTGTCGCGGACAAGGCATCGCCGACCCGCTGATGGACGGCGGCGCTGCGTCCGCGCCCCATGCGCAGGTTCAGGTAGATGAATGCATAGTCGCCGGGGTCGCCCGACGCGGCGCCCGTATGGCTGCCCGCCGCTCGCCCGGCAGCGCCGCCATCGGCCAGCGCATAGTGCGCGGCCGGATAGGCCAGCACGCGCGTGCCGCCGGTCGGGAATACTTGCTTGTCGTCGTCACCGCGCACGGCCAGCATGGTGTCGGCCATTGCGCGACAGAGCGCGGTCATGTCGGTCTCGCGGTCGAGGTTGGGCGTGTACAGGATCACCAGGTGCGGCATTGCGGTTCCTTGTCTGTGCAGGTTGAACGATGCGAAGCTGCCGATGCGGTTCAGAGCCGTGCCGACACCGGCGAATAGCCCTGCGCTCGGCTGGCGATCGGTGCCGGGACTAAGTCCCCTGACTGCGGCGTGACCGGGAACACGACATTGGTCTGCCCGGTTCCGGACGCGCCGAAGTAAGGCGTGATGATCTCGGCCGGCGCATCATAGCCTGCCCAGCCGAGCGCGCCGAGCAGCATCGCCGTGTCATGCATGAAACCTTCGCCGTGGCCCTTGGATGCGTACTCGGGCAGCATGCCGCAAAAGTCCTTCCATTCGGCGCGCTGCCACATCTCGAGCACGCGATGGTCGAGCTGCTCTAGGAAAGGGCTCCAGACTTTGAACGCAAATTCAGGCGCAAGGCCGTTCTGCGCGAAGCGGTGGCTGAGGCTGCCGCTGGCGAGGAAAGCAACCTTGCCGTCGTAATGCTCCTCGACCGCCTTGCGCATCGCCCAGCCCAGGCGCGCGCTGTCGTCCAGATAGTGCGCCATGCACAGCGCCGACACCGACACCACCTTGAAATGCTTGTCGTCGTTCATGTAGCGCAGCGGCACCAGCGTGCCATATTCCGGCGCCAGCGAGCCATCGTCATGCGCCAGCGTTTCCACACCCTGTTCGTTGCAAGCCTTGGCCAGCAGGCGGCCGAGTTCCGGGTTGCCCGGCGCATCGAAGGCCATGTTCTTGATAAAGTGCGGCAGCTCGTTGCTGGTGTACTCGCCCTTGAAATGCGGGCCGCAATTGATGTGGTAGTTCGCGTTGACCAGCCAGTGGGTATCGAACACCACCAGCGTATCGACGCCCAGCTCGCGGCAGCGGCGGCTGATTTCCTTGTGGCCGTCGATCGCATCCTTGCGCGTGCCTTGGCGCGGGCCCGGCAGTTCGCTGAGGACCATTGAAGGTACGTGCGTGATCTTGGCGGCTAAGGCGAGTTGTCCCATGGCGGATCGTATCCTTCTATGCTGTGTAGTGGTTGTCTTTGCCGGCAGGTCTTACACGCCCCAGTGCGGGATGTGGTGCGAGCCCATCGAGACGGCGATGTTCTTCGGCTCGCAGAACACTTCATAGCTCCAGGTACCGCCTTCGCGGCCAGTGCCGCTGGCCTTGGTGCCACCGAAGGGCTGGCGCAGGTCGCGCACGTTCTGGCTGTTGACGAAGCACATGCCGGCCTCGATCGCCGCGGCTACACGATGCGCCTTGCCGATGTTCTCGGTCCACACATAGCTCGACAGGCCGTACTCGATGTCGTTGGCCAGCTCGATGGCGTGCGCCTCGTCGCGGAACGGGATCAGGCAGGCCACCGGTCCGAAGATCTCTTCCTGCGCGATGCGCATGCGGTTGTCGACGTCGGCAAACACGGTCGGCCAGACGAAATTGCCCTTCTCAAGGCCCGCCGCGAGTGCCGGTGCATACGACGGACGGTCGAGGCCGCCGCACAGCAGCGTGGCGCCTTCCTTCGGGCCGAGTTCAATATAGCTGCGCACCTTGGCCAAATGGCCGGCCGAGATCATGGGGCCGATGATGGTCTTCTGATCCAGCGGATCGCCGACGGTTATGCGGCGCGCGCGCTCCGCGAAACGCTGCGCGAAGTCGGCGTAAATGCCCTGCTGGACGAGGATGCGGCTGCCGGCGGTGCAACGCTCGCCATTGTTCGAGAAGATCATGAAGATCGCCGCGTCGAGCGCACGGTCGAGATCGGCATCGTCGAAGATCACGAACGGCGACTTGCCGCCCAGCTCCATGCTGAATTTTTTCAAACCGGCCGCCTTCACGATGCGGTTGCCGGTGGCTGCCGAACCTGTGAAGCTGATCGCGCGCACGTCCGGGTGCGTGACCAGCGGCTCGCCGGCCTCGGCGCCAAAACCGTGCACGACATTCAGCACGCCTGCCGGCACGCCGGCTTCGAGCGCCAGTTCGCCTAGGCGCGCTGCGGTCAGCGGCGACAGCTCGCTCATCTTCAGCACGGCGGTGTTGCCGAACGCGAGGCAAGGCGCGACCTTCCAGGTCGCTGTCATGAACGGCACGTTCCAAGGGCTGACCAGCGCGCACACGCCGACCGGATGGAACAGCGTGTAGTTCAGGTGCGTCGGCGTCGGATAGGTGTGGCCATCGACGCGGGTGCACATCTCTGCAAAATAATGGAAGTTGTCGGCCGCGCGCGGCACCAGCTGCTTGCCGGTCTGCGAGATGGTCTGGCCGGAGTCGCAAGTCTCGGTCCGGGCGATTTCCGGCACGTGCTTCGTGATCAGCTCGCCGAGCTTGCGCATGACCTTGGCGCGCTCAGGAGCGGGCGTTGCAGCCCACGCCGGGAATGCCGCCTTCGCGGCGGCCACGGCCGCATTCACTTCGGCTTCGCCGCCGGCGGCGACTTCGGCCAGCACTTCCTGCGTGGCCGGGTTGACGGTCTCGAAATACGTGGCGCCGGCAACGGCGCGGCCATTGATCAGGTGATCGACTTTCACTCTTAAGACTCCTTGTTAAGCGCTGTTCAGCGGCCGAAGGCCGGGTCGCCGACGATGGTGTTGACCAGCCGGCCGATCTGCTCGATCTCGGTCACGACTTCATCGCCTTCGTTGACATTGACCACGCCGTCCGGCGTGCCGGTCAGGATCACGTCGCCGGCCTGCAGGGTCATGAAACTGCTCAGGTATTCGATCAGCGCGGGTATGTCGTTGATCATGTTGGCGGTGCTGCCTTGCTGGGTCTGCTGGCCATTGACGAAGGTGCGCAACGCCAGCGCGTGCGGATCGGGCACGTCTTTGGCATCGACCAGCCAGGGGCCGAGCACGGTGCCGCCGTCGCGGTTCTTCACGCGCATGTTCGGGCGGTACCAGTTCTCCAGATAGTCGCGGATCGCGTAGTCATTGCAGACGGTGTAGCCGGCCACATGCTGCATCGCGTCTGCCGCCTTCACCTTGCTGGCGGTGCGGCCGATGACGACGGCCAGCTCGCACTCGTAATGCATGAATTTCACGCCGGCCGGCCGGCGCGTCACGCCACGATGGCCGATCAGGCTGCCCGGCCCTTTCAGGAAGGCCAGCGGCTCGTCTTTGGTGGTGATCGTCAGCTCTTTCGACAGCTCTTTCACGTGGTCGGCATAGTTCAGGCCGAGCGCGATGATGGTGCCGACCTCGAACGGCGGCAGCCAGACGACGGCATCCTCGGCCAGCACGCGGCCGTCTGCGAGCTGCACCCCTTGTTCGTGCGGCGTCGCGCTGTGGATCGCGCCGGCATAGGCGACTCGTGCGGTCTTCATCGTGCGCCCTCCTCGGCAACATAGCGGTTGGCCAGCGGGGCAAGGCCGTCGATCTCGATGCGCGACTGCTGCCCCGGCTTCACGCGCGGTGCCCCGTGCGCCACACCGAGCAACACGACATCGCCCGGAGACAGTGTCATGAAATCGGTAATGTCGGCCAGTAGCTGCGCGACGCCACGGATGCGGTCGCCGGTCGTGGTCTGCTGCACCAGCTGGTCGTCGATGAACACGCGCACGCCCAAGGCGTCCGGGTTGGCAATCTGCTCGCGCGGCGTCACCGCCGGACCCAGCGGGCAAAACCCGTCGCGCGCGCGGAAGCGCAACGAAGGACGATAGAAGCTGTCATGCGGCAGGCACAGGTCGCCAACGGCCAGATAGCCGGCGACATGGTCGAGCGCGTCCGCGACGCTGACGCGGCTCGCGGTTCGGGAGATCACGATTCCGAGGCTGGCGCCCAGCTCCAGCGCTTGCGCACCGTCGTCACCGGCGGGCACGACGATCGTCGCGCCGTGCGAGGCCAGCGTATTGCGCGGCTTTTGGTACAGCACCGGCGCCACCGGCGGCGCCTTGTAAGGCGCCTCGTTGACGGCGTCGCCGAGCGCGGCCAGCGCCGGACGATGGTTCATCAGCGCGCCGTAGACAATGCCCGACAGCGCAAACGGCTGCACCGACATGGCAACGCAAGCCGCGGCCGCAGCGGCGCCGTGCGCCTGGACTCCCACAGAACTCCCCATGTATCCTCCGGAATTCACTCGCATGTTAGTAAGAATATGTGCCCATTCTATTTACTCACATATGAGCAAGTCAATATAATGGGCAAAATTTTTTCCATGCCGGTGTCTGTTATCGCAGCCACCTGAGCACGTGCCGCCCATGCCCAAGAACCCCGTGATCAAGCGCCGCAACCTGCCCTTGCTGATGCTGCAGGCCCGCGAAGCCGTGTTTTCGCGCTTCCGCCCCCTGCTCAATGAAGCAGGCATCACCGAACAGCAATGGCGGGTGATCCGCGCGCTGCTCGAGCAAGGCCCGCTGGAGCCGCGCCAGATCGGCGAGACCTGCTGCCTGACCAGCCCCAGCCTGGCTGGCATCCTGGCACGGATGGACGACCTCGGGCTGGTGCGACGGGAACGGCTGCCGCATGACCAGCGGCGGGTGCTGGTATCGGTATCGCCGGCCGGCGAGGCACTGGCGAAGCGCCTCGCGCCCCGCGTCGAGTCAGCCTACAAGGCCTTCGAGGATGCGGTCGGCGCCGAGCTCGCCGTCGAGCTGTATGCATTACTGGACAAGCTGATCGCGACGCTGGGCACCGAAGGAACGCCTGCCGACGGCGAAGAATGATGGCCGGAGGATGCACTCCGCGGCGGCGAACGCGGCGTAATGCGTTATCCTCACGCGCAACGAGCATGATGCCGGAATGACCAGAATGGCGGCCGGTGGCAAATGACATGCAGTACAGGGATGGAGACCCCTGTTTGATCGACACCCACGAAAAAGGAAATCAACGTGTCTGGAAACGTAACTAGCCCGACTGGCTTCTTCGATGTGACGGAAGCCATCGACCGTCGCTTCTCGCCGCTGCAGAAAATGATGTACGTGCTGGCGGCGCTGGCCATGATCCTCGACGGCTTCGACGGCCAGCTGATCGGCTTTGCGATCCCTTCGATCATGAAGGAATGGGGCGTCACCCGCGAAGCGTTCTCGACCGCCGTTGCGTCCGGCCTGTTCGGCATGGCCATTGGCAGCGTGGCTGCCGGCTACATTGCGGATCGCATCGGCCGCCGCCTGCTGCTGGTGGCCAGCGTGTTCCTGTTCGGCGGTGCGACGGTGCTGATCGGCTTCGCACCGGATGTCGGCGCCATCACGGCGATCCGCTTCTTTGCCGGCCTCGGCATTGGCGCCGCGCTGCCCAGCGCATCGACGATGACGGCCGAATACACGCCGAAGCGCCTGCGTACGCTGGCGGTTTCGGCGACGATCATCTGCTACCCGCTGGGCGGTATGCTGGCCGGCCTGTTCGCCGGACAAATGCTGCCGGCGGCCGGCTGGCGTCCATTGTTCTTCGTCGGCGGCGCTATCCCGATGGTCTATGCCGTGGTGCTGTTCTTCACGCTGGGCGAATCGCCACGCTACCTTGCCCGCGTGCAGGCGCGCTGGGAAGAACTGCGCGCCATCCTCGCGCGGATGGCGGTCGAGGTCCCGGCCGGGATCGGCTTCCATGATGGCCAGCAGGAAGAATCCGGCGAGCAGCGCGCCGGATTCTCGACGCTGTTCTCGCCGGCCTACCTGCGCGACACCGCCGGCATGTGGATCTGCTTCTTCATGACGCTGCTGTCGATTTACAGTGCGTTCTCGTGGCTGCCGACGATGCTGACGGCCGAAGGCCTGTCGCCGAAGCTGGCCGGCATGGGCCTGACCGCCTACAACCTCGGCGGCGTGATCGGCGCGATTGCGTGCGCGATCGCGATCAACCGCTATGGCTCGCGCGCGTCGATGATGGTGTTCTGCCTGATGGCCGTGGTCACCGCGTTCGCGCTCAAGGGCGTGGACGTACGCACCGATACCGACACTTTCCTGCTCGGCCTCGGCGTGCATGGCCTGTTCATGAATGCGGTGCAGACCACCAGTTACGCGCTGTGCGCCCACCTGTATCCGACATGGATGCGCGCGACCGGCACGGCATCGGCGCTGAGCTTTGGCCGACTCGGCGCAATCCTGAGCTCCTTCGTCGGGGCCAGCGTGATCACGGCCGGCGGCGCGACCGCCTACCTGAACCTGCTGGGTGGCTCGATGGTCATCAGCCTGGTTGGCCTGGCTCTGATCAAGAACCATATCCCGCGCAACGAGAAGCCATCTGAAGAAGCTACTGTCTGACGGTCACTTTGGGCGGAAGCGGCATGAAGGCGCCGGTGGCCTGACCCGACACTGGCGCCTTGACGGTCGCCTGCAAATCCGACCGCCAAAAAAATGCCCGTCGCTGGCTGATGCGACGGGCAAGGGCCAAATCCAGGGCCTTGAAAATTATTCTGTCATTGAGGCAGCAGCGCAGCCAGTCCGGGTTCGTTGCAGATGTTCCAGAGCCGCTTGAACGCCTGCTGCATTTCTTCCTGCGTCGCTGCCTTGCCGAAATCGGCCAGTTGCAGTGCCTTGGTTTCCAGCTCGGGACGCGTCAGCGTATTGCCCGGATCCCCTTTCGGTTCATCGACACGCCCATGCAGCACGCGGCCATCGCGCGTATGCACGGTGACCTTGCCTATCCAGTAGGCCGGATACGCGCCGTCGACTTCTTCATCCAGCACCATCTTCACGCGCACCCGGAAGTCGGCGATGTCGTCATCCCTGAAGTGCGCCTCGAATTCATTGACGCCGGCCGCGCCGCGCAGCGCGACCATGGCCAGCACGGTGCCCATCGAGAATTTCGCCTGGTGCACGGTCTTTGGATCCACCACCGGGCCCAGCACATCGATCGCGCCCTGGTGCACATGCGTGATGACCTCGGCGATGTCGGCCGCGGCCAGCCCGTGATCGCGCATCACTTTCTGCAACGCGTCGGCGGCCGGATGCGTGTGGCGGCAGCTGGCGTGGTACTTGAACGAGGTCTCGATCGTAGCCCAGCGTTCGCCAAGTCGATCGACCAGCGCGGCCGGGTTGGTGGCTTCCGACATGCCGGCGCCCATGCCCTGCTTGCCTTCGAGGATCTGCTTCGCGCCCGTGAAGCCCTTTTCTGCCAGCAGCGCCGCGGTCAGGCCGTCGGCGGCCGCCTTGCCGGTGTGAAGCTGCTTGGAGTCGGCGGCGTCACGCAGGAATTCCCACAGGCCGGCAGCCTGCGTGCCGGCCGAGCCCATCGCGTGCTGCATCTGCTGCGGGTCCAGGCCGATCAGGCGACCCACGGCGATCGCCGAAGCGACGGTCCCGACGGTGCCGGTGGTATGGAAGATCTTGTAATGCGAACGGCCGAGGAACTCGCCAATGCGGATGCCAGCCTCGTAGCCGGCGATGGCGGCGACGATCATGTCGCGCCCCGGCAGCCCGCGGTCTTGCGCGACGGCCAGAACGGCCGGGAAAATCACCGCCGCCGGATGGAACACCGAGCCGTTGTGCACGTCATCCTGCTCGGCATAGTGCGAAGCCGCGCCGTTGACCAGTGCCGCAAACAGCGGTGAGGTCTTGCGGCGCGAGATCAATACCTCGGCACGGCCAATGGCCGGGCCCTGCTCTGCGGCGAAGGCCTCGATCGCCTGAACCGGGCGCCCGACCTTGCCGGCCAGCGCGGAACCGAACCAGTCGAAGAACAGGTCTTCGGCACGGCGCAGCACCGGGTCGGGAATGTCCTCGAAGCGGAGCGTGGACGCAAAATGCGCCAACTGCATGCCGGGGGCGATGGTGTCTTTCATCATGATCTCCGTCGCGTGTCCGTGTCAGAACGAACGCGGCAGGCCGAGCATATGCTCGGCAACATAGGAAAGGATGAGGTTGGTCGAGATCGGCGCCACCTGGTACAGGCGGGTCTCGCGGAACTTGCGCTCGACGTCGTACTCGGCCGCGAAGCCGAAGCCGCCATGGAACTGCAGGCAGGCATTGGCGGCTTCCCACGATGCATCGGCGGCCAGCATCTTGGCCATGTTCGCTTCGGCGCCGCAGGGCTTGCCGGCGTCGAACAGCTCGCAAGCCTTGTAGCGCATCAGGCTCGCGGCCTCGACATTCACATAGGCTTTCGCGATCGGGAATTGCACGCCCTGGTTCTGGCCGATCGGGCGGCCGAACACCACGCGCTCCTTCGCATACTGCGTGACCTTGTCGATGAACCAGTAGCCGTCGCCGATGCATTCGGCCGCGATCAGCGCGCGCTCTGCATTGAGGCCGTCGAGGATGTACTTGAAACCCTTGCCTTCTTCGCCGATCAGGTTCTCGGCCGGGATCTCGAGGTTCTCGAAGAACAGCTCATTGGTCTCGTGGTTGACCATGTTGCGGATCGGACGGACTTCCATGCCCTTGCCGATCGCTTCGCGCAAGTCGACGAGGAAGATCGACATGCCCTCGGATTTCTTCGTCACCTCGGCCAGCGGCGTGGTGCGCGCCAGCAGGATCATCAGGTCCGAGTGCTGGATCCGCGAGATCCAGACTTTCTGCCCGTTGACGACGTAACGGTCGCCCTTTTTGACGGCCGTGGTCTTGATCTTCGTGGTGTCGGTGCCAGTGGTCGGCTCGGTCACACCCATCGACTGGAGGCGCAGTGCGCCGCTGGCGATCCGGGGCAGGTACAGCTCTTTCTGGATTTTGGAGCCATGGCGCAGCAGCGTGCCCATGTTGTACATCTGGCCGTGGCAGGCGCCGGAATTGCCGCCGCAACGGTTGATCTCTTCCATGATGACCGAGGCTTCGACTAGGCCGAGGCCGGAGCCGCCATATTCGACCGGGATCAGCGCGGCCAGCCAGCCGGCTTCGGTCAGCGCGCTGACGAAGGCTTCGGGGTAGCCGCGCTCCTCGTCAACCTGACGGAAATAGTCTGCAGGAAATTGGGCGCACAGGTCGCGAATCGCGTCGCGGATATCCTGGTGCGCTGCTTGTGTGGGTGCCATGGGACAGTGAGACTTCAATGTGATGCACGAAGTCTCACCGAACCACGGCCGGCGAACAATTCAGATTTTAGGAAGCTGGGGTTAGGGGCGAATTAAGCGCCCCAAGGCCTTGATTTCACGCCGAAACCAGCGTGCCCTCCGGCACTGGTCAGACCACTTCGGCAGTGACCAGCGCGGCTCCTTCGGCCACCAGCAGCTCGACCAGCTCGCGCGCAAACAGCGGCAGCGCCTGCATGCTGCGGATGCAAATCTGCAACTTGCGGATCGCCCATTCGTCGCTGATCTCGACCATGCGGATGCCCATGCTTTTCGCATGGCGCGACGCGGCCGAGTAAGGCACCACGCCGATGCCGACGTTGGCGTCGATCATCCGGCAGGCCGCTTCAAAGTTGCCGACCTGGATACGGATCTTGATCTGGCGGTGCAGCGCGTTCGCGGCCTGCGCAAGGAAGGAATGAATGGCGCTCGCTTCGACCATGCCAACGAAGTCATAGGCCAGCGCTTCGCTGAACTCGATGCGCTCGCGGCTGGCCAGCGGGTGGGTCTCGGACGTCACCAGCACCAGGCGGTCTTCCTGGAAAGGCAGCACTTCGAGGCCTTCAGTGCGCACGTTGCCGGCGACGATGCCGACATCGACCTTGCCTTCAGAGACGGCGCGCACGATGTCATGCGACAGGCGCTCTTTCAGGTCGACGTTGACATCCGGGTGAGTGGCCAGGAATTTGGGCAGCAGCGCCGGCAGGAATTCGGCGATGGCGGTGGTGTTGGCGAAGATGCGCACATGGCCGCGCGAGCCCTTCACGTATTCAGCGAGATCGCCGCGCAGGTCGGTCAACTGTTGCAGTACGAGGCGCGCATGGTGCATGAAGGCCTGTCCGGGCGGGGTCAGGGTCACGCCCTGGCTGGTACGGTACAGCAGTTTGACGCCGAGCCCCTCTTCAAGGTTCTTGATGCGGATCGATGCCGCCGGTAGCGACATGTGTGAACGCTCGGCACCGCGGGTGAGGCTGTTGGCCTCCGCGATGTTGACGAACAGCTTGATATCGGGAAGATCGAAATGCGCAGCCATGGTAAGGATCTCTTTCGTCAGTTTTTTATGGTTTTGTCAGGCCGCGGGCGCCTTGTAAGCGCCGCGACCTTCACCGGTCACCCGCGGGTTGCGGGCGCCTGTCTCAACCAAAGACCGGGAAGGTCTGGAATTGCCCGCCTAGCAACGATTTGCTGTCGGCGTGGCCCAGCCAACCCTCGATCATCGTCGCATAGACGCGTCGGAAGTCCGTGGTGAACCGAAGGTTACCACCTTCATCGAGGTCGGTGAGCGATGGTGCACTGCCATAATGCCCACCCTTGACCGGCTTGCCGATGACGTACATGTGGTTGGCGGTGCCGTGGTCGGTGCCCAGGCTGGTGTTTTCGGCGGCACGGCGGCCGAATTCGGAAAATACCAAAATGGTAACGTCATCGGCACGGCCGATACGTTCCATGTCCTTCATGAAGCCGGCCACCGCGTCCGACACGTAGGACAGCAGTCGCTGGTGCTGCTCGGACTGGTGCACGTGGGTATCGAAAGCATTGTGGCGATAGGCCGCGTAGAACAGGCGCGACGGCAGGCCGGCGTTGATCATCGCCGCAATCTTGGGCAGGTCGACCGGGATGATGCCGTAGTCGACCGGCGTCTTGTAGTTATCCCAGGCGGCGCGCACCAGCTGCGACGCGTCACGGGCGCTTTTCGCGATCTCGTCCAGGTATTTCTGCGACGGGGTCGACGCCTTGCCGTCGGCGCCCATGTCGAGCAGCGCGCGGCTTTGCAGCAGGCCCTTGCGCGCAAAGCGCTCCGGGTCGTCGAACACGACCGGCACATGGCGAGCGGCGGTCACGGCCAGCGACTGGCGCTCGTCGATGTTGACCAGGAAATTCGAGGTCAGCCTGGGGTCGATCGCATCGGCCACGCGGCCCAGCCAGCCATAAGGCTCGCCGCCGTTGGGCACGCCGGTATGCCAGTAGGCCATCGACGTGAAGTGCGAGAACGACGGCTGCTCGTAGCCGCAGCCGTGGATGATGGCCATGCGACCATCCTTGTACAGCTTCTCGAAGCCGCTCATGCTGGGGTTGAAGCCGTAGTGGTCGTCGATCTTGCGCACTTTGTCGGCACGGATGCCGATGCGCGGGCGCAGCTTGTAATAAGCGTCATCGGCATACGGCACCAGCGTGTTGAGGCCGTCATTGGCGCCCGACAGCTCGAGCACGACGAGGATGCGCTTGTCCTTGTTGGCCGCATTGGCCGCATTGGCCGCAGTGGCGGCGTGGGCCGGCAGGAACGGCGCCATCGGCAGGCCGGCCGCGAGGCCGGCGCCGGCCAGCGCCTTGAGCAGGTCGCGGCGCGAGTAGTTCGTGTGGTGGTGTTTCATGGTCATGTTCCGCTTCTTGTCCTTCTAGTCCTGTCATCATGGACAGGGTCTGGTCGGTGTCCTGATAAGGTCCCTGCGATCAGCCCAGCTGGTAGCCCGGCAGCGACAGGATCACGTGCAGCGTGTTGCGCAATGCCTCTTCCATGTAGGAATCCGCATGCTTGAGGTCGGCAGTGCCGAGGTCCTCGGCCAGCAGCTTGGCGATCTTTTCGCGGCGCGCGTCGTCGACAGGAACCGTCATGAAGCGCAGCACCAGATGGTCGACGGCCTGTCGCGCGTTGGTGCATCCAGCGTCGCGCACGATCTGCGACAGGTCCAGGCGTGCCGGTGCGCGCGGGATCGGCTTGACCTTCTCGATCGCCTTGCGCCATGCGTGGTAGCTGGCCAGGCGGGTGTTGAAATCTTCATCGCGGTCGTTCTGCATCGACATCGACGTCACGTCCTTGCCGTCCGGCTTGGTGGCGGTGGTCACGTCCTTGCCCATCGCCAGCTTCTCGGCCACCGGCACGATGCCATAACGGTCATCCGGCACGCGGTCGGTCGGCACGAAATCGATTTGCGGATAGACGGTGTCGTAGATGAAGTTGCCGCGCACGAGCAGCAAGCCCGGGGTGATCCATGCCTTGCCGCTGGCCCAACCGGCGACGTTGGGCGGGAACAGCAGCTTCTGGCCCATCGATTCGGTCAGATCATTGAAGTCGGGGATGCCCGGCACTTCTTTCAGGCCCATCTTGCGATAGGTGGAGATCACCAGCTCGACCGGCGGCTTGATGCGGGTGCCGACCGAGGCGTCGCTGTAGAAGTCCTTCGACAGCAATACGGCTTCCATGAACGGCGCGATTTCGTACTTCGAGTCACGCAGCAGCTTGCCGAGCCTGACGCGCATTTCCGGCGTCACGTCTTCGCGCACGAAATACTTGTACAGCTTGGAAGCTATGTATTCCGAGGTCACTGGCTTGGACAGAATGATGTCGATCACCTGCACGCCGTCGAAATTGCCGGTCTGGCCGAGCACGGTCTTGGGGCCGTCATCGTGGCGCGACGGGTCGACCACGAACTGCAGGCCCTTGTAGTTCCAGCCGGTGAAGGCGCGTGCCGCTTCGCGGATGTCCTTCTCGCTGTAATTGCCGACGCCCATGGAGAACAGCTCCATGATCTCGCGCGCGAAGTTCTCGTTCGGCGCGCCCTTCACGTTCACGGCAGCATCGAGGTAAGCCAGCATCGCCGGGTCCTGCGCGACCGCGATCAGCAAGTCACGGAAGTTGCCGGTGGCCTTGGCGCGCAGCAGCATGTTCTGCTTCAACATCTTGCGGTAGTCACGCACCTTTTCATCGCCGGTGGCGAAGTGGCCGTGCCAGAACAGCGTCATCTTCTCTTCCATCGGACGCTTGGTCACCAGCATCCGGTTGGCCCACCAGTAGCCAATGCGCTGGGTCTCCAGTTTGGTGGCTCGCAGCCAGTACAGGAAACGGTCAGCCACCTGCTGCAGCTTGCGGTTGCCTTCCGGCTTGGCCTTCACGCCCAGCGATTCGCCGGTTTCCTTGCCAAGGTCGGTCGCGGCCGGACGCGAGGACGCGAACGGATCGAGGCCCGGGTCGAAGGCACCGGACTCATCGAAGGCCGGCAGCGTGTCCGGGATGCGTTGATAGCGGACCAGCGAGCGCACGGCATCGGTCGGCGACATCGCTGCCAGCTTGTCAATTTCGGCTGGCGTACCACCGAAACCGGCGCGCTCCAGCAAGTGCGCGGCGCGGTCGCGACTCCAGGCGGCGGCGGGCAGCGGCCGCAGGTCGTCCTGCCAGTCGGCTTGGGCTGGCGGCTGGGATTGCGAAGGTGCCGGTGCGGCATGAACGAGCGCGGCGGCCGACAGGCCGATCGCTGCAGCGAGATTCCTGATTTTTTTCATGGTCGGAAGGGGTGTTGCTGAAAATGCGCGAGGTGCGATTGATGCGAACGATGCGAGTGATGAGAGAGATGCCAGCCATGCAACGGACTCGGATTGCGAGGCTGGGCAGGCCTGCAAAGCCGATGACGCAGATCGGTGATGTCTCATGGTGTACTGGCTCCGCTTTTGGCGGCTCCCCCGGTTTGCCTTTTGTATTTTTGAACCGGAGTCTAGGGCGCGCGTGCTATGTTAACAATACGCAAAATCATGATTAGTGCATCGCAGCACCTCAAAATAGATCAAGCAAGCGATGAAAAAATTTCTGTCCGGGTTGCTGCTGGCAGCAATCTCGGCCTGGGTACCTTTGCCCGCCCTCGCGCAGATCCGCGCCTATGGTGTGCTGGATGAAGGGCTGGTGGGCGGCTTTCATCGGTACATCCCGGCATCCGACAAAGACCTGCGCCACAACTGGTATGAGGGCAATGGCAATGGCATGCGGCAGAACTACACGTCACGCCTCGGTTTCGAGGCTTTCGAAGATCTGGGCGGCGGCAACAAGTTCGAGGTGCGGCTGGAAGGTACCCTCGATGCCGCCAGCCTGTATCATTTTGATCGGCAATCCACCATCGGCTGGTACGGCGACTTCGGCAGCCTGCGCGTCGGCCGCACGCGCGACCTGATCAATGGCATTGCCAGCCGCGTCGACCCCTTCGTCAACGACGGGCTGGTGCAGGACAAGATCCTGCTGGCCCAGCAAGCCAGCACCGGTCTGTTCAGGATCTCCAATGCCGTGACCTGGGCCAGCCCGGTGGCCGACGGCGTGCAGGCCAGCGTGCAGTTCGCCAGCCGCCAGAATGTCGGCGACACCCATGCGTTCAAATTCCTGCTGACGATGGATCGTGACGACTGGGGACTGCATGCCGGCGTCGACATGCCCGGCCGCAGGGTGCAGTCCAACGGCTATTACATGTTCGGCCCGGACGCACGCAACTACGTCGCCGGCGCCCTCAAGGACATGGGTTGGGCCAGACTCTCGACCGAAGTGCTGTACTCGACGCGCGACATCGATGGTGCAGGCATCGACCCGTCCTTCGCCCGCCCCAATGCCAGCCCTTGGGGCTGGATAGGCACGGCGCGCGTCCCGGTCAGCGGTGGCGAGTACAAAGTGGTGCTGGTCCGCAGCGAGCAGGTATTCAGCAAATACGGCGCGTGGCAACCGATCGAGGAAATCGGCGGCGGCTACGAGCATTTCCTGTCACGCGATACCGTGCTCTACCTGCAGCTCGGCTATGAGCGGCGATCCGGGGGCGGCCACTGGCATTCGGGGATCTTCAAGCGCTTCTGAAAAATTTCCGGCATCGTGCAGCCGCGCCGGATTTCGCGCACAATCGCGAAAAAACCAACCAACAACGCCCCGGGGCAAGACCATGAAACTCCACCCTTCCGCCCGCCGCGCGCTGGTCGCGGCCGCTGGCATCACCGTCCTCGGGCTGGCCAGCCTCGCCACCGTCGTGATCGCCGCCGACACCGACAAGGCCTTGCTCGACCGCGCCCGCACCCTGTTCAGCCCGCTGCCGGAACATGCGCGCGTCGACGACTATCCGCATTCGAAGGAACGCGCCGAGCTCGGCAAGATGCTGTTCTTCGAGACCCGTGTTTCCGTCGACGGCAGCACCAGCTGCGCGTCCTGCCACAGCCCGTCCTTCCATGGCGCCGACTCGCGCGCGCTGTCGGTCGGCGTGCGCGGCCAGAAGCTGCCGCGCAATGCGAACACGGTATTCAACACGCCGCTGCTGGTTGCGCAGCACTACGGCGGCAACCGCCAGACCGTGGAAGAACAGGCACTGAAGGCACTGCTGAGCCCGCTCGCCTATGGCAACAAGACCTTCGAGGAGGCCGAGGGCCGGCTCAAGGCGCTTGGCTATGAAGCGCTGTTCGAGAAGGCTTTCCCGAACGAGAAAGACCCGGTCAGTGCCGAGAACTGGTCGAAGGCCATCGGCTCCTTCGAGCGCACGCTGCTGACCCCGGCGCCGTTCGATGCCTACCTGAAGGGCGACGCCAAGGCCATCAGCGCCGAAGCCAAGGTCGGCCTGGAAAAGTTCATGAGCTATGGCTGCGCCGGTTGCCACAACGGCTCCACCGTTGGCGGGCAGTCCTTCCAGAAATTCGGCCTGACCGAGGACTACTGGAAAGCGACCGGCAGCGTCGAGATGCCTGAGCTGAAAGGCCGCGACATGGGCCGCTGGCACGATACGAAAAAAGAAGAAGACAAATTCATCTTCAAGGTGCCGCAACTGCGCAACGTGGCGATGACGCCGCCCTATTTCCACGACGGCAGCGTCGACAGCCTTGACGACGCAGTCCGCATCATGGCGCGCCTGCAGCTCGGCCGCCAGCTGAGCGACGAAGACGTCAGGCACCTGGTCGCATTCCTCAACACCCTGACCGGCGAATTGCCGAAGAACTTCGTCACCGCACCGGTGCTGCCGGTCGCGCCCTACCGCAACTGAGCGTCCGGGGCGGCGCCACGCCGCCCCGACCTGATCCGCCAACGCCGATGCACCCGTGTTCCGGACGCAGCGGCGTTCGGCCCGCCGCCCGCCATTCATGTCCGCATGCCGCCTGCCCGCAGGCGCCGACCGCTGCCGGGTTCAAACCTGTAACGCGTCCTGCCTGTCCCGGAATTGCATCCGAGGCTTGCCTGCTTGCCCTGCATAGGATATAAAACACATATTAAATTGCTGCAAATCAACAAGGATTTTCGCCCATGAAAGGGATTGTCTTCCGAGAATTCATCGATATGGTCGAGAACGAGTTTTCGCTCGAAATCGCCGACGCCATCATCGCTGCGTCCGATCTGTCGACCAACGGCGCCTATACCTCGGTCGGGACCTATCCGCATTCGGAAATGGTGTCGCTGGTCGTCAACCTGTCCAAGCAAACCGGCACACCGGTACCTGCACTGCTCAATCATTTCGGACGCCACCTGTTCGAACGCTTCACCGATATCCATCCGAAGTACGTCAACAATTACCAAAGCGCCTTCGAGCTGCTGCAGCAGCTCGACGGCAACATCCACGTCGAAGTAAAGAAGCTTTACTACGACGCCGAACTGCCCTCGTTCACCTATGAAGAATTGCCCGACGGCGGCATGCACTTTGACTATCGTTCGCACCGGGGCCTGGCCGATTTTGCCGAAGGCCTGATTCAAGGCTGCATCGCCCACTTCGGCCATCCTGTCACGGTCAGCCGGACCGACCTGCCAGCCGATGAACAAGGTGCGCATACCCGCTTCACGCTGACCCGGAGCACGGATGTCGTCGCAGGATGAGATCTACCAGCGTCGGCTTGAGCGCGAGAAAAGCGCGCGCAAGCAGGCCGAGGCATTGCTCGAGCAAAAGAGCCTTGAGCTCTTCCTCGAGGCGCAGGAGCGCCAGCAAGCGCTGGATGCACTAAGCCAGAGCCAGAAGCAGCTCGCATGGCAGGCGGCGCATGACGCGCTGACCGGAGTCCATAACCGCAATGCCCTGCTGGAACGGCTGGAAGAAATCCTCGCCAACGCCAACCGCCACGGCTTCCCGGTCTGGGTCGCTTTCATCGACCTCGATCGCTTCAAGTATGTCAACGACCGCTACGGCCACGCCGTCGGCGACCGGCTGCTGATCACCCTGACGTCCCGCCTGCGCGACGTCCTGCGCCGCGAAGACCTGATCGGCCGCTACGGCGGCGATGAATTCATCCTCGTATTGCAGGGCGATCCCCGCAACGAACTAAGCACCCACGCGATCGACCGCATCATGGCGGCCATTTGCGAGCCACTGAGCTTTGACGGTTTTACGCTCAACATCACCTCCAGCATCGGCATTGCCGCCTTCCCGACCGACGGTGACCAACCTTCAATGTTGATCGAGCGCGCCGATGCCGCGATGTACCGGGCCAAGGAATCGGGCCGCAACCTCTGCCAGTTCTACAACGCGGAGATCCATGCGCGCGTGCAGGAACGCGCGCTGATCGAGAGCACCTTGCCGCCGGCGCTGGCTGCCGGGGAACTGGTGCTGCATTACCAGCCGCAGATCAGGCTTTTCGATGGAAAGTTTGTCGGCGCCGAAGCGCTGATACGCTGGCAGCATCCCGAGCTCGGCTTGCTGCTGCCGGATCGCTTCATTCCACTGGCAGAGGAAAGCACGCTCATCAACCAGATCGGCGCGTGGGCATTGAATGAAGCCTGCAAACAATGCGCGTCCTGGCATCGATCGGGCTTGGGCCGCTTGCGTATCGCAGTCAACCTGTCGCTGCGCCAGCTGAGCGGGCTGGAACTGGTCGCGCTGGTCGATGAGGCGCTTGCCAACTCGGGACTGCCTGCCGATTGCCTCGAGCTGGAGCTGACCGAAAGCCTGATGATGACGAATATCGAGCTCACGCTCGAGATCCTGCGCGAGCTGCACCAGCGCGGCGTACACGTGGCCCTCGATGATTTCGGCACCGGCTATTCCAGCTTCGCCTACCTGAAGCAATTGCCGCTGTCCTGCCTGAAGGTGGATCGCGAGTTCGTGCGCGACCTCGGGGAAGACGGCGCCACAAACAGCGAGGTCATCGTGCGCACGGTAGTGCAGCTCGCCCACAACCTTGGTCTGCGCGTGATTGCCGAAGGCGTCGAAACCAGCACCCAGCTGGCCATCCTGTGCACGCTTGGCTGCGATGAAATGCAGGGCTGGCTCTACAGCCGGGCGCTGTCGGCACAAGCATTCGAAGCACTGGCTGCCGAGCATCGTGATGAAGAATGGAGTCCGTGCGCGGCGTTGAGTACCCGGCCCCTGCTGCGCCAGGCAAGCTGAAGCGCGTCGTGGCGCGCCGCGCTTACTGCAGCGTCGTCACGCAGACATCGCGCCCGTCGGCCGGCACTTTTTCCGAAAACAAGCGCTTGATCGGCACCCAGACGATGGACGTCGCCAGCCGTATCGCCGTCTCGACCACGTCACCCGGATTGGGCCCGATCGAATAGTCGGTAAAACTGCCGCGCACTTCGATCGGCGTGGCCAGGCTCAGGAATTGCGCCGCCTTGGCTTGCGGCTGCAGTCGCATGTGCAGCTTCTCCGTGCCGAAGTCGATCGCCGTGGTGCCGGTCACTCGCATGCGGCTGGTATCAATCACCAGCTGCTTCTGCGCGAGCTTGCCGTCGTTCAGCGCAAAGCGGCCCACCGCGCAATTGATGGTCGACTCGTTCTTCGGGTTCACTGTCGGCAGCAGCGCCACCAGCAAGTTCACCGCCCACATATCGAACACGCCGGCACGCAAATCTTTGGGCCACACGGCAAACTCGATGCTGCCCTTGCCATGTGCAAGCATTTGCGACAGGCGCGGCGCGCGTGAGGCCACATCCATCTTCAGCGAGAAGCGCCCGTCGAGGTCGCTGTCGGGCTTGAAGCGGCGGCCCAGCACACCGTAGTTGAAATTGTCGATGTCGATCTTCAGGTCGGCCAGCACCTCTTGCGCGCCGGCGTCGCCCTTCAGGAAACGCGGCTCGTAGGACAAGGCCAGCTTCGCCTGACCGCCCGGCATCTCGACCAGCACCGGGCCGATCTCGGCGCGGCCGTTGGCCAGCTTTGCAACCAGCTTGCCTTGCCCCAGCTTGTCCTTGCCCGACAACACCTGGTCAACCTGCACCGCCAGCGTCGCATCGGCTTTCCTGAGCGTTTCCGGACTCAGCAGGGCCTGCACCTGATCACTGGTCTCGAGCGCCTTCTTGCGCAGCGCATCGACGTCGGAGCCCTCTTCCTTGCCGGCTTCCTTGTCCCTGGCCGTCCTTGCTGCCTTCTTGTCCTTGCCGGCCTCCTCGCCCAGCGCGGTCCAGCCATCGAGCTTGAAATCGTCCAGCTGCACCAACGGTGCTGCAAGGTCGATATCGAGTTTGGCCCGACCGCTGGACGTATCCATGCGGCCGCGACCTTTCAGGGAACTGGTCCCGACTTTCAGCAGCATGTCGTCCACTGCATAGCCGCGCGCCGACATGCGGAATCGCCCTGCGACCGACCATGGCCCCCAAGACGGCAATGCAACCCGCAGTAGCTTGTCGAGGCGGTTGAACTTTTCGCCGCGCAGCTCGAGCGCCAGCTCGACATCGCGCGCATCGATGTCGCGATCCATGCTACCCGACAGTTGCAGCTTTGTGTCGGCCACTTCCAGCCGCAGATCGAAGGGCACGCGTCGTGCCGGGTCAGCGAGTTCCTTTGCCGTTGCGCTCCTGAGCGTGGCCTGCACCGGCTGGTCGTCGATACTGGCCGCCATCTGCAGCGTGATGCGCTCGCCGGGCGCAGCGGACAGCACCAGTTTTTCAAGCACCGCCCTGACCTGCCCGCCGGTGTTGGGGTCACGCAGCGCGAACTTGCCGCCGGCGGCTTCGCCTTGCAGCTTCGCATTCGCCATCAGCGACGACAGCTTGCCCGATGTCGTATCCAGATACAGTGAGAATCGGTCCAGGCTGGCATCGAAGTTCTTCGCCAGCTTCAGCTGCCGCGCAAGCAAGCCAAGGTCGACGTCCGCGGCCGACACCCACAGTTGCGCATGCGGCTCGGCCGAGCGCAGGTCGAGCATCACGGCGCCTTCATAGCGGGTGCCGGACACATTGGCAAAGAAAGGCGAGCTCTGCATGTAACCGTCGCGCACGCGGCCGTCGAAGCCCATCTCGCCCAGCGCCAGCTGCGTGCCCCGCACATCATGCGCGCGCACCCGCAAGTCGGCGTCATCCAGCACCAGCTTGCCAGGCAGGATGGGAATATCGAGCGTGGGCTGGCGCTTGCCTTTGGCGTCGGCTTGTTCGGCATCCGCAGGCGTGTCGAACAACGCGTCGAGCTGCGACAGGTTCACGCTCGCGATCTCGACCAGCACCGACAGGTGCGACTTGTCCGCCTTCTGCACCTGGTCGATGTCGGAATACGCGCTGCTGTCGCCCACTTGCAGCACCAACTGCGACAGCGACCATTTCTGCGGCGTGCCGCGCAGCTTGCCGGCCAGTGCTATCGGCAGCGTCGAATCCGGGCGCAGCCCCAGCCACGCGGCAACGTCGCCGGCCTTGCCGGCGCCAAGGCTGAAGCTGAAATCGGCGCTCTGCTGCACGCCGTCAATCACGCCGGAGAATCGCCCCGCGACGTTCCCCGATTGCAGCGTCAACGTGACCGGCGACGCGCCCTTGTCGATCGCCGCGATCAGCGACTCCCCTGCCAGGCTGGCCTGCAGCGGCTTGCCGAGCAGCGTGCCCTTGAGCATCCCGGCCAAAGGCTTGTCGCCGGCGACGGCCATCTTCAGGCTGTCGATGGTGAAGGCGACGCGCTTGCCACCGGTGGCAGCGCCGTCATGGTCTCTTTTGCCGCCCTTGCTGCCGTCCTTGCTGCCGTCCTTGCTGCCGTCCTTGCTGCCGTCCTTGC
>JACCDU010687063.1_pt1 | contig 26229 bp, 37 predicted proteins | sample 7446081 | NCBI WGS metagenome assembly JACCDU01 (sample SAMN15323447, study PRJNA562643) | freshwater metagenome | isolation source: river surface water | place: USA:Blue River Watershed | collected 2017-08-17
CACGGGACTGGCGCAGACTTCAGCGTTTTTGAGGAGAGCGCTCCAGCCGTCCACTGGAAGATGCCTGGACTTTACTTTGCACCAAATCCCGCTGACGCCAGCCGCTTCGCGGAGGCTGCTGCCAAGATTGGTCAAAATCGAATTGGCAAGCCATTTTGGCCGGAGGGTGCCAACGTCATGCCGGTTTTCCTTTCCCTGCGGAACCCAAAAGTAATCGAGTTTGGTAGAAGTGGTAGCGCGGGCTTTGTAAGTGCGGACGAGATGCGAGACATGATCCGCGAAGCCAAGTTTGATGGTCACGATGGCGTGGTCATCAAGGGTTGGCAAGACGGCAGTGGAGACATCCAATACGTCGCCTTCCGCCCCGAGCAGGTGAAATCCGCCATAGGAAACAATGGCCAGTTCGATCCGGCGAACCCTGATATTCGGTTCAGCCGCACCCAGGCCAAAGAGCTTCGCAACTTGGTGACGTTGCACAACATGACTGAGGCGAATCTGGCCTATGCGGATTCGATGGGTGGGTTGCCGGTGCCTTCGTTGGGTATCACGAAGGTGGATGCGCCTTTCTCCGGGTTTGGAAACATCACCCTGATTGGCGACAAGAACCTGGTGGACCCTGAGCAGGGCGTGCCGGTGTATGACCGGGATGCGTGGACTGCACGGTTCCCGGAGATGAATTACAAGAAGGTGAAAGCCGCCAAGGCCGATGCGTTTTATGAGCGCATGAAACCGGCCAAAGACATGAGCGAAGACGGCGGGCAGTTCTTGTCGATGCTGTGGGATGCTATGCGCAACGCCAATGTGCAGAACCCCGACAAGATTGCTGACTTGTTTTCGCGGTACGACGCGCCCAAGATTTTCTATCTTCGCAATGAGTTGGGCAAGAACTTCAAGGTGCCGATGCGCGCCTACAAGCCTTCGGTGGGTGTGTCGGATGACCGTGCGGTGGTGGCTTATTACAAGGCCAACCGTGCTGCCATTGAGGGTTTTGATGGCGTGAGCAATGAGGACGCCACGGCTGCGCTGCGCGAGTTTGAGCGAGTGGTGGACGGGGCGGTGGACCGCGAGGCCGCCAAGGCTGGCGACCGTGCCGATGTGCGCGCCAAGATGATGCGCCAGGCCCTGTTCAATGAAGATGGCGAGTTGAAGGGTGACATGCTGCGGGCGATTACCCGTGACATACCTAAGATTGGAACCCAGGTGGTGGACGGCATGAAGATGGCCGAAACCCTGGAGCGGGCTGTGCCACGCAACGACCCGGCTTACCTGAAGTGGGTGAGCAGCCAGGTGGGACCGCTGTTTGAAGCGCCGACCATTACCCTGCGCGGCAGGGAAGTGGAGCCGACGCTGGACAACATTGTGGAAGCCATGACGGTGGGCGTGACCGTGGGCGCTGAGAAGTCCATGACGTTTGGTGCCGGGAAGTTGACCGCGCATTTGGGCAAGCGGTTCAAGTCGCTGGACGAGATCAAAGCTGCACGTGACCAAGTGGTGAGCGACAGCCAAGAGAGCGAGGCCAAGAAAGCCACCGACGCGCTGCTGGAGGAGTTTCGCACCCGCGCTGCTGGGTTCTTTACAGGTAAAGACTGGCGCGGCAACGTGGACACCTGGGCGGCAAACGATGCTGCGATGGAGGCGCTGGCCATTGCTGGCAAGAACGCATTGACCGAAGCGAGCATGCGCGGTGCGTTGGCCCGCAAAGGGTTCAAGCGTGTGGATGACCAGACGGTTGCACTGGCACGCCAAGCGATTGAGGCCATTCGAGACACTGCCACGAATTACTTTGAAGCCAAGCCACAGCGTGCGGTGCGGATCAATGAGTTCAGGGGTGCTGTGGTGCCCAAGGGCATTTCGCCGGAGTCGCTGACGATTCTGGAACAGAGCGGCTTGACGCTGGAGTTTTACGGCAAGGCTGAGGGCGCCCGCGAGAAAGCGATTGAGAAGCTGGCCAAGCGGCTGGACCGGGTGAGCAGGGATGTGTTGTTCTCGTTTGCTGGCGAGCGCTCACAAACCCACGATGACCTGAGCCTTGCATTTGCGCAGGACATGCTTGCGCGCGGCCAAGACCCCGAGCAAGTGCGCCAGGACACCGGTTGGTTTAAGGGCAAAGACGGGAAATGGCGTTACGAGATCAGCGACAAAGAGGCTTTCACCAAGGGCACAGGAAACTTTGGCGAAGTGATCATGCGCTGGTACGAGGCGGGTGTTGAGCGCACGGGCGACCAAACCTACAAGACCACCGTGGGCGATGTGCTGTACCACTCCAAGCTGTTTGCTGCTTACCCGGCGCTGGCCAACATTGAAGTGCAGATGATGCCGAAAGGGGTTGAAGCCAAAGGGCGCGTGCGGCGCACCAAGGTCAATGGCAAGGTGACTGAAAACATCATTCAGCTCAATGAAAACATGCCATCGGCTGAGTGGCTGAGTGTGCTGCTGCACGAGTTGCAGCATGGCATTCAAGACATTGAGGGGTTTGCCACGGGTGGGAGCGTTCTGAGCTTCCAGATCAGAAAGCAGGCCACAGAGGCTGCATACAAGCAGAAAAAAGAAGCATTCAATAAGTTGGATGCCGAGTGGAATGCACGCCAGGATGGGACGGGCGGGTCAGCGGATTACAGGTATTACGCGGACAGCCAGATCAAGCAGCGCAGAGATACAGCCAAGCGTGAGATGCTTGCTGCACGAAAAGAGTGGCAAGATGCTTTCGACTCGCAGTACGCTTACAAGAGCCTTGCTGGTGAAGTGGAAGCACGCAACACCCAAACCCGCCAGGGCATGACCGACGAGCAGCGCAAGGCAACACCGCCGAGCGCCACCCAAGACGTGCCGGACGCCGATGTGATTGTGATGTTTGATGGCGAGGTGGCTGAGAGCGCCCCGCTGCCTGCAAACGCTGTGAAGCTGACGGCTGGCTTCAAACAAGACACCACCCCCAAAGCAGCCGCACAAGTACAAGCGCTGAACGATGCGCTGGTAAGATACGGCCTTGGCCCACAATGGAGAAACGCCTATGCAGCGGTTGAATTGCCTGACGCTCTTTCTGGAATCAGGCAGGAAATTCAGACTGCCCTCGGGAGAGACGTTCGACCAGTTGTGCCAACAGCAAAACGATTCGACCTGTTCAATGGAATCTACATCCCTTCCCAGCGAGGAGTCGTTTTCGTCAACGCCAGCACAAGCGTTGGATTCATGCAAATTGCCGGACACGAAATCTGGCACGACATCAAGCGAACCCGCCCCGAACTAGCCGCTTGGTACAGAGCCCAGGCCGCGAAATACTACAAGGACGTTCCGGCCTACCAAGCCAAGCTGAACAAGCTGCTCCAGCCCGGCGAGAAGGCCTACACCACAGAAGGCGCACTGGAAGAACTGGACGCTGACTTTTTGGGCGACAGCCTGGCAGACCCCGTGTTCTTGCAGAGGCTGGCAGATGCTTCGCCTTCGAGGTTCAAGCAACTGTTGAGCGCGGTGCAAAAGTGGCTGCGCGACGTGGCCAGTAAGTTGAGGGGGCTGGATTCGTCCAAGCACATTACCGACGTGCGGGCGCTGCAAAAGTACCTGGCCGACGTGGTGGTGGCGTTTGCAGAAGGCAAGTCGATTGAGAGTGTGGCAGGTGGAGCGCCAGTGTTCTTGCGCGCCTACCATGGCACCCCACACCGAGGCATCCAGAAGTTCAGCACGGACTACATCGGGACTGGTGAGGGGAATCAGGCTTACGGATTCGGCCTCTATTTTGCGAGCAAGAAGGAAATTGCCGAGCACTACCGAAAGGCGTTAACCATTCGAGAAATCCCCGCATTCTTTAAGGGTGGCGTGGAATTGAGCAGTTCGGCGGAAATCGCGCAGGCGTACTACACCCCTGGCAAGATATACAACGGCTACGGTGGGCGAGACAAAGTGCTCGCGTTTAACCGAGAAGGCGCATATCGCTGGAGTGTGGAGGTCATCGAGGTTGATGCAAACGGCAATCCTAAGCCGTTCGCACGCAAGCGCACGCACGTTACGATGCCGGACTCAAAAGACCTAGAGCGCGATCTTGTGGCGGCTGGCTACGAGGCCAAGCGCGGCCAACTCTACGAAGTAGAAATCCCCGAGGACAACGAATACCTGCTGTGGGACAAGCCGCTGAGTGAGCAGTCGGAGAAGGTACGTGGAGCCATTGAGAGCACTTTCAGTGATAGTGAGCGCAGACGACAGGCAGCATGGAGGGCGCCGGGGTGGTCGTTGGCTCCCGGTCAGTCGCCCGACATCACGTATGCCGATGCCATCAATGCGGGTGCAATCTACAACAAAATGGCCAGCGACCTTGGCTCACAGGAGGCGGCGAGCAAGACTCTTGCAGAAGTCGGCATAAAAGGCATCAAATACCTAGACGGCACCAGCCGTGCCGATGGTGATGGCTCCTACAACTACGTCATCTTCAGCGGTGACGACGTTGAGATTCAGCAGACTTATTTCAGCCGCCAGAACCAACCAGCCCGTGATGAACTGGGCTTCTATTCCGCACTGCGCCGTGGCATTGAATCCATGCCCGTGAAGGTGGCCATGGCCCCTGGCTGGAAAGCCCAGATCAAGGGCTTGCTGAACAAAGGCACAGTCAAGCAAGACGAGATCACCTGGTCTGGGATTGAAGACTGGCTGGACCTGCAAGAAGGAAAAATCACCAAAGAGCAGATCACCGACTACTTGGACCAAGGTGGGGTTCGGGTGGAGGAGGTGGTGCTGGGGGGCGTGGATGCTGCGTTAAACCTAGTTGTTGATGAGCACCCTGACGGCTGGGCTGTATACCTCGAAGGTGATGACGAACCTTTCAATGGGCAGGTTTACAAAACCGAGCAACAGGCCGAGGCCGCCCTTGACCGCATTCCACGCGGCGAAGGCAAGTACAGCCAATACACCCTACCCGGTGGCACCAACTACCGCGAGGTGCTGCTGACGTTGCCGATGCAGGGTCGAGAAAAAATGATGACCCGTTCGACGGCGCTTCAAGAGGAGCTTGAGAACCTGCGTCGCCCGCGCGATATGGAGCGCGAGACCGAGGAGCAGTTTTTCGAGCGCTACAGCGGTAATCGGGCGCAAGCGGTCGAAAGAGAGCTTGCTGAGCTTCGTCGTGTACTTTCAGAGCAACACAGCAGCAGCCAATACAAATCCAACCACTGGTCCCAACCCAACGTCATAGCCCACATCCGCGTCAACGATAGAGTGGATGCTGATGGCTCGCGTGTGTTGTTTGTGGAAGAGCTGCAAAGTGACTGGGGGCAGGATGGGAAGAAGAAGGGGTTTGGTGATGCTTCAAGATTTGCCAAAATCCGCAAGGAGATGCGCCGGTTTGAAGCCGGGATTGACGAATCAGACGTTGATGCCGTTGATGCACTGAACCAAATCCCAGAGTACGCAGCGCTTGCCGATGAGGCGCGCAGCATCAACCCGGACGGACGCATTCCTGCCGCCCCTTTCGTTCAAAAAACGGATGGCTGGCTGAACCTCGCCCTCAAGCGCGTCATCACCATGGCAGCAGAGGGTGGGTATGACAAGGTTGCTTTTGTAAATGGCGAGCAGTCTGCGGATCGGTACGACCTGAGCAAGCAGCTTGACGCCATTGAATACAAGCGAAACCCCGATGGTGGTGGGCGGCTAATTGCCGACGACAAGACAGGTCGCACGGTTGTAGATCGCACCGTCGAGAAAGATGATGACCTAGAAGACTACGTCGGGAAGGAGACAGCCCGCAAATTGCTTGAGCAGGAGCCCAAGAAAAACTATCAAAGCGAGGCCATGAGCTATGTGCTCAACGACACCGACCTCAAAGTCGGCGGCGAAGGCATGAAGGCGTTTTACGACTCCATCGTGCCCATGGCCATCAAGAAGCTGCTGCCGAAGGTGGGTGGTGGGCAGATGACGCAAGTCGGCATCACGACCAACGAAGAGGGCTGGAAAATCACCCCGCCTGACGAAAACGTCTATGGCAAATGGATGCTGAAAAGCAGCGACTACAACTCGCGTGGCGAAACTTATGAGACACAGGATGAAGCCGAAGCAGCATTGAATGCCAAGGTCGGCACGCTGAAGCAGCCCGGCTTCGACATCACCCCCGCCATGCAGGACAAGGTGGAGGATGAGGGTTTGCCGCTGTTCAGCCGCAAGGCCCCGATTGCTTTGCCGGGTGAGTCGCGCCTGTCGAAGCAGCGCCGCATTTACCAGGACTACTTTTTGCCGGTGCTGGAGTTGCAGCGTGAGCTGAGCCTCAACGGTGGGGTGGTGAATGAGCTGAACGATGTATACCGCGCTGAGGAACGGATGTATGGGCGGGTGGAGGAAACGCTGCGCGACTTCCGCCAGAAGTGGTTTGACCCGCTGATACAGAAGGCCCAAGCTAACAACATCACGATGGACGAGTTGAGCCTGTACGCCTACGCCAAGCATGCCAAGGAGCGCAATGCGGCGATCCAGGGCATACGCAAGGACATGCCTGAGAACGGATCAGGCATGACCAACGACGAAGCCGATGACATTTTGGCGAAGTTTGAGGCCGATGGCTTGACCCAGGTGATGGAGGACTTGCACCAGGACTTGATGGCGATTACGGCCTCGACCCGGCGTGTGATGCTGGAGGAGGGCCTGATCACCCAGGACGAGTACGACCAGATGGAGGGGCAGTTTGAGCACTATGTGCCGCTGCGTGGCTTTGAGGATGTTGACCTGGAGGGCCAGTCGAGCCCACGCAGGGGTGGTAAGGGCTTCAACATCAAGGGCAAGGAAACCACGCGGGCACTGGGCCGACGCACCCGCGCAGGCGACATCATTGAGAACATTGTGCTGGACTACGAGCGGGCGGTGTACCGGGGTGAGCGCAACCAGGTGGGGCTGACCTTTTTGCAGTTGGTGAAGGACAACCCGGACCCGTCGCTGTGGGAGATTGACGCCAAGAAGACCAGGGTGTCTTTTGACAAGGCGGCTGGTCGAGTGGCCAAGACCACGGTGATTGAGGCAGGCGAGGACACGGTGGCCATCAAGGTCAATGGCAAAGAGGTGTACGTGAAAATTCACGACCCGTTGCTGTTGCGGGCCATGCGCAAGGCCAGCAAGGATGAGACCGGTGCGATAGAGCGGGCGCTAACTTCGACGGTGGGGCATTTGACCACGGTGATGCGCGCCACGCTGACGCAGTACAACCCGGCCTTTGCGCTGGTGAACGCGGTGCGCGATGTGCAGATGGGTGCGGTGTCGGTGCTGGACGAGTTGGGGACTGAGGGTGTTGCGCTTTACCTGAAGCACTACCGTGCAGCGCTGGCGGCTTCGGCCAGGCACCAGACGGGTTCGCTGGGCAAGACCAGCAACTGGTTTGGCGACGCTGTGATGGACCGGTATTTCAACGAGTTCCGCGCTGCGGGTGGCACCACGGGCGGCTACTACGGCAAGAGTGCAGAGGATGTGCGGGGCGAGATTCGCAACGTGCTGCTGGCTGCTGGTGCTGCGCCCAAGACCCGTTTTGAAAACCTCAAGACCTTGGGCGGTGGCAAGGCGGGGCGTGCTGCCATGCGGTTCACGCAGGCGGTGGGTTCGGTGCTGGAGTTTGCAGGCGGCGCTTCGGAGAATGCGGCCCGCGTGGCAGCCTACCGTGCAGCCCGCGAGATGGGCAAGACACCTGCTGAGGCGGCGAGCATTGCCAAGAACTTGACGACCAACTTCAACCGCAAGGGGGAGTGGGGCCAGGCGATCAATTCGTCGTACCTGTTTTTCAATGCCGCAGTGCAGGGTTCGCACCGCACGCTCAAGGCGCTCAAGAGCAGGCGCGTGCAAGGCTTGGCTGTGGGCATGACCCTGCTGGGCGCGCTGACTGCTTTGCTGGGTGCTGCCATGGGTGGCGATGACGATGACGATGGCCAGTCGTTCTGGGACAAGATTCCCGCCCACGAGAAGGAGCGCAACCTGATCATCATGCTGCCGCCTGGGATGGAGATGTCGGGCTTGGAAGAGGTGGGCCAGAAGGGGCGTTACATCAAGATTCCACTGCCCTATGGGTTCAACATTTTCCCGGTGCTGGGCGTGAACTTGGTGGATGCTTTGCGGGGCATGAAGGACAGCACCCAAGGCGTGACGCCAGGGCGGGCTGCGGTGAACATGGTGAATGCGGTGATGGGTTCTTTCAACCCGCTGGGTGGCGCGATTGACCCTGAGAACCCTGCTTCTATTGGCATGGCTGCGGCCCCCACGGTGGTGGATTTGATGGTGCAGCAGCTGGCAGGGGTGGACACCTTTGCACGACCCACGGCGCCTTACAAGTCGGCGTTTGACACGGACCCGGACAGTGAGAATGTGAACCCCCGGCAGGCGGGTGGTGCGTTCCACAAGATGGCCCGAGGTTTGAACGCGATGACGGGTGGGGACCAAGCACAGCCTGGCTGGATTGATGTTGCACCCGGCACGTTGGAGAACGCGGTGAAGACTGTGACCGGTGGGACTGGGACATTCCTGACGGATGTGTTCATGAACCTGCCGGTGAAGGTTTACGACGAGGGCTTGGATGGTGTGACGCCACGCGATGCACCGGTGGTGCGCAGCTTTTTTGGCGAGGTGGACAGTGTGACGGATTCGGGCTTGATGTATGCCCGCCGACGCGAGATTCTGAAAGCCAAGTCAGCCGAGAACAACCGCGAGGACTTGGGACTGGAGCCAACGGCGGACAGCATGGAGGTGGCGCTGGCTTCGTTGTCGGACATTGCCAATGGTTACACCAAGGCGCTGACCGAGGTGCGCAAGAACGAAATGGCTGCTGCACTGGATGAGGAGCTGAGCGGTCCGGCGAAGCGGATGTACCAGCGCGAGTTCAAGGCGCAGCGGGGCAGGCTGGCGCAAGAGTTCAATGAGGCTTACATGGAAACCATGCGGGCACATGCTGAAGGGGCCTTTGACCAATGACGCGATTGCACAGAGAATAAACCCAACCTTTTTTTTCAACCCATCAACCCCACGGAGTCAGCAGGCACGTGGGGTTTTTTTGTGTGCGCGAAATGGATAACGAAACGCAATGGCCGGATCGCAGGTACGTGAGCCAAGCCGAAGTGGCCGACATGGTGGCCGAGGAGCTGGACCGTGTGTTGGCCAACAACCAGTCGAACCTGATGCTGCACTTTGACGCCAAGCTGGGCCAGATGATGACGAGCATGAAGGCCATGACCCAGGAGATTGTTGACGGTGCGGTGGAGGCCAGCATTCGGGCGCACGTGGAAATGGCGTTCCCGCCAGGGCCGATTCACAAGCACCGCGACCACCACCAGGGTTTGATCGACAGCGCTGAGCAGTGGCGCAAGATCAAGACCGAGGTGCTGAGTTGGGGCTTGCGTGGCTCGATTGGTTTTGTGCTGTGGATTGTGGGCACCGCGCTGGTCGAATACCTGAAGCGCGAGGTGACGAAATGAAGCGGTCAAGCCGGGCGGTGGCGGAACAGTTTGTGGTGTGGTTATCGACCACCAAGATGGGAACGCTGACCCTGTGGTTTGTGGAGTCCATAGCGTTTGGCCTGGGTGCGCTGGTGATGATGTTCATTCTGTACCACGGGGAGACGAGGCTGTTTCCGGTGATCACGGACTGGAAGATCAACCCAGTAATTCGCCAGGGTGACACCTATGTGCTTGAGGGCACGATGAACAAGACGCGATCTTGCACCTTGATTGCAACGAATGTGATGGCGGTGCCCAAGATGGCGCTGGCCCCGAGGGTTCTGCTGTACCGAATCAAGCCCACCGAGATCGACGGCGGGAACATCCCGACAGGCTCCTCAACATGGGGGCCGTGGACCATGAACATCCCCAAGGCTTTTCTGGACAACCGCGACAAGATCGCCTGGATTGATGTGATTGGGCAACACCGCTGCCACGGCTTCTGGGACCAGGAGACGTATTACGGGCGGGTTGAAATGAGTCAGTTGCCATGATGTTCTGGATGTTGTGGCCTTATTTGTGGTGGAGGTTGTGATGGTTGAATTCCTGGGAAGCGGCTTGCTGGGTTCTTTGCTGGGCGGTGCGTTCAGGTTTGCGCCTGAAGTGCTGAAGTTTCTGGACCGCAAAAACGAACGTCAGCATGAATTGGCGATGTTTGAGCGGCAGGTGGACCTGGAAAAAACCCGAGGCCAGCAACGACTGCAAGAGATAGGCGCAGAACACGCCATGGCGGTGGACGCTGGGGTGATTGACGCCTTCAAGAGCGCCATCGACCAGCAAAGCGAGATGGTTAAAGCCGCTGGTGGTTGGGTGGCTTCGCTGTCGGCCAGCGTGCGCCCGGTGATGACCTACTATCTGCTGGGCTTGTATGGAGCCTACAAGACCGCGTTGATTGTGCTGGCACCTGGCAATGGGTGGAGCGCGATTGTGAGCGTGTACGGGCCGGAGGATTTGGCCATGCTTGCTGGCGTGATTAACTATTGGATGATGGATCGCACCCTGAAGCAGAGGGGCTTGTGAACCTGGACCAAGCGGCGGCCTTGTGCCGCAAGTTTGAGGGCTTTCGGTCCAAACCTTATTTGTGCCCGGCGGGTGTGGCGACCGTTGGTTTTGGCTCAACTTTTTACCCGAACGGCTGGAAAGTGCAGCTCACTGACCAGCCTGTGACGGTTGAGTATGCCGAGTCGGTGCTGATACATGAGCTGCTGAAAACCTACGCGCCCGGTGTGATAAGGCTCTGCCCCGAGGTGTTTGCAGACGCCATGCGAACGGGCGAATGGGGGCCATTCAATGCCTTGGTGGACTTCACCTACAACCTGGGCGTGGGACGGTTGCAGACGAGCACGCTGCGCAGGAAGGCCCGAGCGCTGGACTGGGAAGGCGTGGAAGAAGAGCTGATGAAGTGGACCCGTGGCGGTGGGAAAGTTTTGCCGGGATTGGTGAAGCGAAGAGCGGCTGAGGTGGCTTTGCTGGGGACGTGAGACAATGGGGAATGGGCGAAACATGCCCAGATGCGTGGGGAATTTCAGCCTCCCCAAAGTTTTTATAAGTTGTTGATTTATTGATGTTTTTGGTGCCGGAGAGAGGCACCAGCATTTTTCCCAATTTTCTCGTATAGAGTGAAAACCAGAGGGAAAACGCAGACAAGTTTCCCGTTTTTTCCCTGTTTGGGGTAGAGTGCGAAGGGTAAATTCCCCACAAACTCCCCACACATCTCCACAAATGGCCAGCATTACACCCCGCGCAGACGGTGGTTACAGGGTCCAACTGTCTGTAAAAGGCCAGCGCGACTCAGCCACGTTCAAAACCAAGAAAGAGGCCCAGCAATGGGCGGGTATGCGAGAAGCGGAGTTGCTTCGGGCGGCTGAACTCCCCATTGGGAAGCAGAAAACCTTGGCCGATGCGCTGGACGAGTACGGGCGGGTGGTGTCGCCGCAGCACCAAGGCAAGCGCTGGGAGCTGCTGAGGTTCACGGCGTTCAAGGAAAACGTGGAGCACAAGGAGTTCCCGGCCCAAAAAAGACTGGCGGATGTGACCGTTGCGGACTTGGCGGCTTGGCGTGATTCCAGGATGAAGGTGGTTTCGGCGGGGACTGTGCTGCGCGAGATGAACCTGGTGGGTTCTGTGCTGGAAGTTGCGAGGCGCGAATGGGGGTGGATTGCGGTGAACCCGCTGGAAGATGTGCGCAAGCCGCAAGCCCCGGATCACCGGGAGCGGGTGCTTCTGGGGTATGAGGTGCGCGGCATGCTGAGGTCGCTGCGCTATGCGGGCGGGCCGGTGCGTTCGGTGAGTCAGGCGGTGGCGGTGGCGATGCTGCTGGCATTGGCCACGGGGATGCGGGCGGGGGAGTTGTGCGGCCTGACCTGGGCGAATGTAAAGGGCACCTATTGCCGTTTGCCCAGGACGAAGAATGGTTCGGCTCGCAATGTGCCGCTTTCGACGGTGGCGCTCAAGTTGATTGAACGCTGTCGGGGGTGGGACCCGGTGTTGGTGCTGGGGGTGCAGTCGCAAACTTTGGATGCACTGTACCGCAGGGCGCGCCAACGTGCGGGTTTGAGTGGGTTCACATTCCACGACACCCGGCACACGTCGGCAACGATGATGGCCAAAAAGGTGGATGCGCTGTCGCTGTGCAAGATTTTTGGCTGGAAGAACGTGAGCATGGCACTCGTTTATTACAACCCCACGGCCAGCCAGTTGGCCGCGAGGTTGGGTTAGTGCCGGGCCTCCCAGTGGATGATGTCGGCCAGCATCCATTTGCCGTCTGAGTTGGGTGGCGGGAATTGACCGTCGCGGATGCGTTGCCGCAGGGTGGGGCTGCTGATGCGCAGCCGGTCTTGCACTTCTTGCCGGGTGAGGCGTGCGCCCTGGGTGCGAGCGAGCATGGCCACGGCTTCGGTGAGGCGGTCGAGTTTTTGCAGGGCGAGGTCGGTCATGCAGTTGCTCCTATGGGTGTGGCCAGTGCGTGCAGCATTGATAGATGCGCAGTCTTTGACCGTCTGCGGGCCTGCCGTTCGGCCCCGCTCATGGCTTCGCGTTTGGCGTCTTTGCCTGGGCCGATCTTGTAAACCTTCACACAGTCTCGACCACGGGAGTCTTGCTGCCATTCGCAGATGTGCGCGGCTCCGGCTGCGTAGAGTTCGCGGGTGTATTGCAGGACGGTGACGTAATGCAACCCGGTTAGCTCGGCCAGTTCCTGACAAGTATGTTCGCCTTCCAGCATGAACTTGATGAGTTGCGCGTAAGTGAGTGCGCCGACTTTGATTTGCTTCATGTGTCGTCCTTCAGAAAAGCAATCTCCGGCGCTTCTTTGCGCAGCGCGTAATACTCCACCTGCACCTTGGCCGATCCGATCATTTTTCCAGCAAGGTTGGCAAGCTCTGCCGCTTCGTCGGGCTTGATTTCACCGGCCCGAAGCTGTGCAAACACATCGGCCAGTTGGGTACGTAGTTCATTGACGTTGTTCATTAAAAAACCTCTTGATCTTCATGACTTCACGGTGGGCATTGACCAGTGGCTGTGGGATTTGCGAGCCGGTGATGCTGAGGTGCTGCGCCATAACGCGACGGACATACTCATCACAAAGATTCGATCTCCCTTCTGCGCCGCGTTTGCGGTTGTAGGCGGCGCGGTTGGGGTCTGCACGGTGCCTGGCCAGCACCTCGGGCTTTGTGTAGTGCTTGCGTTGGCTTTCCTTGCGGCGGTCTGGGTGGCGCTCCACGTATTCGCGCTTCTTTTCTGCTGCACGTTCTGGGTGAGCTAAGTCCCAAGCCCTTGCTTTTGCGATTTGATGCTCGCGGTTTTTTGCGTACCACTGGCGCAGGTAGGCCAGCTTGCGCTCGCGTTGCTCGGGGGTCATTCTTGGCGCTCCAAACTGGCTGCACAGACCGGGCAGACGTAAGTGACGCGACGCTGTGGCATCTGCTTGGGCTGGGGTGCTTCATAAAGCGGCCTCGCACCTTCATCTGTCTCTGCGCAGTCCTCCCAGCCGTCCAGCGTGGAGCGAAAGTAGCCGAAGGGTTCGATCATTTTCCCGGCGTCAGGAAAATGGTCGGGGTACGGCTGGGGCTCCTCAAGCCACTGCTGCGCATGATAGGCAAGCATTGCAACATGCCGAAGGTCAAGCGGTCGGTTTGGACGTTCGTTCAGCCACTTGCGTACATCTCGCTCTGCTTCTGCGAGAGTCGCAGCTTGTGGGCCGTGGTCGTATTCGGTCGGCTCCTGCTTGGGCTGCGGCTGTGGTACTTGTTGCGTACCAAGGCGATACACCGATATGCCTGTTTCTTTCTCGAAATTGCCACTGTCCAAGCTGCCTAAAAACGCCTTGTTAGCCTTGTGCGGGTCAGCCGTGATTGAGTGCATCTTAGGCTCCTGCTCGGGCTGCGGATACTTTTGAGCGTAGTAAGCATCACGCCAGATTCGGATTGCATCAATCGCGTCTTCATGCGTCATGCTTTCGCTGCCTCCATCGGTTTCTTTTCGCAGTTGCTCGTAGAGAAAGTCAATGTTTGATTGTGGCTCGGGCTGCGGCTGAGTTAGGGTGTACCCGTGACCCTCGCAGTCGGGGCAATCGTGCTTGCCGCCTACCCAGCAGCCTGCTTGGTGCTCTTGGTAAACCCGACCTGTTCCGCTGCATGTCTCGCACCAACGCATCACCGGCTCCTGCTTGGGCTGCACTGCAAGCGACTGCTCAATGGCGGCGCGGAGGGCTTGGCGCTTTACCCCGTCCTCGATGATCGCATCGCGGTATTCCTTGGCCAGCTCCATAATGTGTTCGATCTGGTTCATTTCACTTCTCCAAGCAGGTGAATTCAATGCTCTTGACGGAGCCTTTTGCCATTTGCTTGGCCGATTGACCGGCAGCCTCACATCGCGCCTTGGAAGAAAACTCCGCGACGGTCAATGCATTACTGTTACCTGTGCCCATCGGGCCAACGTGCGCAAACAAAATCAAAATCCAGGTAGTCACTTCACTTCTCCTGCCAGTGCGAGGGCGGCTCGGGCTTGATCTGAATACCTTGCTTCGTTGTGCAGCTTTCTGCAAGTAATGCACTCCCGATGCCCGGTTGCCGGTCGAATCTTTAGGTTTTCACCTTCCAGAAGATGGCCGCGTTTACAGTGCGTTTTTGGTGTGTACCAATCGCGTGTCTGTCTTCCTTTCTTGACGGAATCAAGGATGTTGTCAGACATGGTTCCCCAGAAGATGTGGTCGGGGTTCACGCATGCTGGGTTGTCGCACTTATGGCAGGCCATCATTCCGTTGGGAGGCTCGCCGTTGGTAAGAAGCCAAGCAACGCGATGGGCCTTCCTTAGCTTTCCGTCCATCCAGAACTGTCCGTATCGACCGTCTCTTGTGCTTGTCCATATCCAGCACCCATTAGCACCGTTCTTGTCAACTTTTGACCAGAATCTTTCATTGAGCGTTTGCTTCACGGTCGCCCCTTCTGATTTCAAAGATTTGTTTCTTGAGCGCCTCGTTTTCGGCCTGCACTGCATGTAGCTGATGGCGAAACGAGATGGCTTCTTCTGTGTGCAGGGCCTGCTTCAGCGCCTCGTTTTCAGCATGAAGCCTGCGGAGTTCGACGGCGGCTTCAAAATGCATCAAGTCGATACTGACAGTCTTTTCCGTTTCAGCATCAAGTCGTTCAGCCAGCGCAATAGCCAGCGGCGTGCATGTGTGCGGGTACACAGGATCGACGTTTTCTTTCCCGCAGCGGTTGCATTTCATTTTGTTTCCCCCAGCACTTCGCGCAGTGCGGTGATGGCTTTATTCCAGTTTTTCTCTGCCATGGGTGTCATATTGCCAGGGTGGATTTCTTCCAGTGCCTCCAACGCATGCCCCATCACCTTACGCTGTTCGATGATCTGCATGTTTGCTTGGTCGAGCGCGGCTTGCAGGGCTTGGATGCGCAGGGCGTCGTTCATCTGATCGGCTTGTGTGACTGCGCTCATTGAGTGCTCCTTGTTCGGATGGCGGCAGCGCAAGATTTGGCGCTACGCCCGCGTCTGCTTTCAGGCCCGTCGTCGTCACCTTGATCGTAGTAGGCCGCTCTTTCTTCACACACCTTCGCACACGCCTCGCGCTCGGCAGCGGCGACAAGGGTGGCGAAGCGTTGCAAGAATTCAACCATCTGCGCCGTGTGCGGATCGTCTTCTGCATCACGGAAGTCGATCAGATCTGCCTCCCGTGCCATCTTGATGATTTCGTCGCGGGTCATTTCTTTTCCTTCTTGAAAATCGGCAAGCTGCTGGTGCGTAAAACGCTGTGGCGCTCTGCGGTTTTGGTTCCTGCTTGGCTGGATTTTTTTGACTGCGCAGTCGCTTGCACGAACCTGGAAACGTCGGGCTTTTGAGTGAAGGCGTTCATTTGGCATTCCTTGCGCGAATCATGGCGTCGGCCAGTGCGTATGAAACTCCGGCTACTCCGTCAGTCGTTTGAATGTTCCAGTCGATGTTCTGCGCCAGCCCTTGCATCGCCTTCGCGGCAAAGTAGTCACGCATGGTCATGCCTCCGACTGCCATCATTTGCCCATAACCTGCATGGTGTTCAAAGGCGGGAAACGCCGGTCCGCCGTTGTTTGTGTTACTCATAACCACCCCCAAGCCGTTACGGCAATGATTGCAAAAGCAGTAACCACCAGCCCAACGGCTGCGGCAATTTCAGGCCACATGGGCTGATCTATTGGTTCGCCTTCCCAAAACTGGATCGGGATTTCCATGTCTTCGGGCGGCGGTCCACCGGCTTTGACTTTGCGGATGCGGGCCGGGCATGACCTGCCTTGATTGCACCCGTGGTTGCAGCAGTAGTCGTCGCAGTTCATGCTTGCCCCCCGGTTGCTTTGGTGATGGCTGCGCGGGCATTTTCAGCAAGAGAACGCTTGTGTGGTGGCAACTGATCCCATGCCAATTCACGAAAGATTTCTTTCAGCGCCTCCAGCAGATCTGGCGCTGCCGCAATCAGTCGGGCATCAGCGCGGATGCGTTCCTGCTCAGAAAGCCGATTGCCTTTGATCGTCCGCTGGAGGATGAAAGTCCTCTTGCCGTCGTCTCCGGTGCCGTTAACGTACAAGTATTCACCTTCTGTGAAGCGCCACGGCCCAGGCGTGTGCTGTGCGTTCATTTCATCAACTCCATGACTTCCTCAACATCAGGCAGCACAGTGGCATGCCCTTTTTGAATGATTTGTTTGGCCAGTGCAATGCCGCGCTCCATCTGCACCACGGTGATGTGTGGAATCAACTCGTCATGCAGTTCCATCAAGGTGTTGAGCGCCACAATTTCAGGCCCGGTGGCCAGAAACTTGAGCTTGCTCACCGCTCGCACGGCAATGTCGATCAGCGCACGGCGGCCTTGCGCGATTTCGTCGGCCAGTGGGGTGCAGATTTCCATGAGTCGGAACGCTTCCATGATGTTGGCCATGGCGATCAGCAGGTCCATGTCGCGCTTTTCTGCTTCGCCCCTGGTGAGGGCTTGCATGGCGAGGTGGTTTTTGATCTTGAGTTCGCTCAAGTAACCTGCATGGTCAGCGGCCAGCGGTGACACTGATTCCAGTGCGCGCTCTATGGCGTTGACGTAGACCGGTTTGGGCCGGTACTTGCTGCGCTTACGCATTGCTTGCCTTGTAAACGCGCTTGCCGCCGATCACGCTGGGGTGCTGAAGGTGTTGGTTGCAGTTGGGCCTGCCGTCGAAGGGTTTGAGCTCTTTGCCGTCGTAGGTGCCGGACATTTTGTTGACACAGTTGGGCGGTGCTATCACGGTCATTTCTGTCTTCCAGATGTATTTGGTGTTGGGCCTGCCGGGTGCTGTGCTGATGACCAGGCCGTGGGTAACGAGTCGATTGAGTACGCCCTGCACACTCTTGCGCCGAGCACCCAAGTGATCGGTCACAAACGTGGTGGTGATGCCGCTGGGGTAGAGCGGCAGCAAGGCTTCAATGCTGATGCGAAGATCGCTGCGCAGGGCGTCGGCGTTTGAGCGGAATTGCATGGGTCAGAAGGGCATAGAATCGTCGAGGTCGTCGAAGTCGGTGGGTGCTGACTGGCGTGGAGCAGCGGGGCGTTGGGCAGCGGGGCGCTGTGCTGGGGCGCTGGATTGCTCGGCTCGACCGCCTTGCAGGGCAATGTCGGACACGCGGACTTCCATGCTTTTGCGCTGCTGGCCGTCTTTGTCCACGTATTCACGCTCGGTGACTGTGCCGACGATGGTGACTTGCGAGCCTTTGGTGAGGTACGGGGCCAGGGATTCGGCACGTTTGCCAAACAGGGATGCACGCCACCAGATGGCGGGTTTGTCTTTGCCCTGATCGTCAGCGACTGAGAAGGACAGCACGGCGGTGCCGTCGTTGAGGGTGCGCTGCTCGGGGTCTTTGCCGATGCGGCCTGCGACTGTGATGTGGTTCATGGGGTGCTTTCAAATAAAGTTGGTGAGGTTGGGAGGGGTGTACAGGGTTGTTGACCAACTGCTGTTGCGGCCAGATAGGAGTCAGGGTGATACACGGCTTTCGCCTCTAGGTACGCTTTTGCCGCCTCTGCTTCAGTGCTGAACCTACCCAGGTAGATCAGCTTTCGATCTACGCGGATGCTTGCCTCCCACCGGCGGCGTCCCAGTTTTTTGTGTGACACCCCGAGGTGCTTGCTTGTTCTTCCGGGGCGGTTGTCGGTGGAAATCCTGTTGTGCTGATTGGTTCGAGCTGTTACGAGGCGCAGGTTGCTCCACCGGTTGTCATTCCTGATGCCGTTGATGTGGTCAACCTGCAGGTTGATATCCGGGTATTTGCCTGTCATCCACAAGAACGCAAGCCTGTGGGCAACATGAGATACTTTGTCCACGCGGATGGTCACATAGCCGTCCGCATTCGGGTGGCCTGCAATCTGCCCTGGTGCCGTTTGGTTGTTTGTTGATTTCTTCCGAGTAAACACGCCAGTTGATGGGTCATATTCAAGAAGCTCTATCAATCGCTCTTGAGTCAGCGAGAGCGTCTTCATTAGACAAACCTCGTCAGGTCTGGCGGAGTCCAACCCTTTGGCTTCTGAATTTTTCCGCCCGGCTCTAGGATGGCCTTGCCATCGACCAGCTTGCTGTCGTTGCTGTGCAGGACCTCTTGGTCGGCTGCGTCTTTGTTGAATCCGGCCAGGAATGCCACGCCGTTGCCTGTGACTTCGCAGTCGCACAGGGCATCAAGCGCGTCAAGCCGCATGTGGTTGGGGATGTGGGCGGTGTAGTCGCCACGCTTGAGCTTGATGGCGAGCCACTCCATGTCTGCTGCGGTGCGGTCCAGCACGAGTTGGCCGCCGTCGCTGTCAACCCGCAGGCATTGCAGAAGCTCTACAAATTCCTCCAAGTGGACGCCCACCTGAGTGGACAGTTGTTTTGCGTTGCCGGGTTCTTTGCCGCAGGCTTGGAGCCATTGGGCGGTGCGTTGGTGGTTGGTCATTGATAGGCTTGCAGTTCGCTGATGAGTGAAAGGGTTTGGGTGCCGGTGTGCTTGTTGGACTTGAGGTACTTGGTGGCTCTGGCGTGAAGCGCTTTAAAGTGGGTTGCGGATTGGATGCTGCTGACTGCGCTGGCCTTGGGTGGCTTGCGCAGCAGGTCGGTGAGGTGGCTTAGCGTGTTCACGCGGCCTCTTGGTAGTTACGGATGAAGTCGATTTCTTTTTCCACGTCGTCGAGGAACCGGATGACTTCGGACTCCAGTTCTTTGATGGCTTTGTCGTCGCGGTAGACGCGACGAACAACGAGGCGGGCGGACTCGGGAAAGTCGGGGTGGTAGGACACGAAGTCGCACCACTCGCGCTCGGCCACCCAGAGTTGGCCCAGCACCTGCCAGCGGTAGGCGGAGGGACACTTGCCTTTCTCGAGGCGCATGTACTCCAGGTGGGTCTTGGGCGTTGGTGCTTTGTATTCGGTCATGCCGTTGCCGTTCACGAGCCCGTCTGGGCTGACGCCACAGTTGAGGGTGTCGTGCAGGCAGAAACCGATTTCGTCCACAATTTCGCCGGTCAAGGCTTCGTAGCTGGCGCGGGCAAAGGGCTCGCGTTCAACGCCGTCTTGCATGGCTTGGGTGGTTTTGAACTCTTCGCGCACCCCGGTGATTCGTTCCAGGGCGATGGCGGTGAGGTAGTTTTGGCGGGTGACGCCAGTGCCTTTGGCCATGATGTCGCTGAAGTGGGAGCCGGAGGGAACGCCGATGCGGGCCTGCTTCCATTCGTCGGTCCCTTGGGCTGCTGTGACGACTCTCATGCCTTCACCTCTGCATCCACAACGCCTTCCAGCACAGCCTTGCGCTCTTTGACTGCATCTTTGAGGGCTGCGTGACCGCCTTTGTCTTTGGCTGCCACTGCTTCTGCACCACGGCGCTTCCACACGTCTTGCAGCGCTTCAACGCTTTGAGCTGCCTCAACTTCGTCCAGGGCGGAGGTCACATCGAAGGTGACGATTTCGCCGGTTTGGGGGTCGATTGGGCGGGAGGTGGTGGCCTCGACAATGCGCTCGGCCTCGTCTTGATCGAATACACCCACAAAACCGAAGGCCAGGCGAGCGCACTGGATCATGGCTTTGTGCCGGAGCATGCGGCGGGGGTGGGATTTCCATGGCCCAACACCGTCGCGTTTGCATTCCTCCATCCATTCAGTCACCTTGATGGGGTGGCTGCGGTCTTTGCGGTAGATGATGCAGGTGCAGGATTCAGCGTCTTGCTCGAAGTCCATGCCATCGAACTCGCTGTGGCTGTTGATGATGCGGCTCCAGCCATCCACCCCCACCACGGGAACGATGCCGTTGTTGCGGTCAGGGAAGGCGTAAATCTCTTTGGTCCAGGGGTTGAGCTGGTACTGGCTGGCTACAAGCAGCAAGGCTGCCATCTGGCTGTCATTGACCGGGCCTTTGAAGGCGGTGGCCTTGAGGGTGGTGATGAGTTCTTGGGCTTCGCCTTGAATGCCCAGCGTGGTGGCGAGCTTGGCGGCGTTGGAGAGGGCGATGTTGCTCACGATGATTCCTAGTCGTAGATGTCGATTTCGTTGATGGCTTCGAGAAGCTCGGCTTCGATGCGCCTTCTGTCGTCGTCGTCGGCACGGGCTTCGATCCACTCGGCGGGTTTGCCTTTGGTGGTGAGGAGTTCAAACTCCAATTCCTCGGGGTCGTCGGGGAGCCAGTTGTCGATGTGGCCCCAGCGGTTGCAGCGGCCTTCCGAATAACTGACGACCCTGGCAATGCAGGGCAACCCGCCTGCAACGGTGGTTTCGATTTCCATGATTCACCCCACAAAATATTGAACTGCGCCAATGGCGAGTGAAAAACCAATCACGACTGCGAGGGACACATCTGCCAAGCGCTCCCACACCGAAACCCGGTGGCGTTCGATGGGGTAGGCGCTGCGAGCATCCAAACCGAAAGCAGATTGCAGAGTTCTCGGAAAACGTTTTGTGGTGTGGTTCATGCTGCTGCCTCGTCTTCCAGAAGTTCGGCCAGTTGCTTGCGGGCCTGGGTGTAGATCAGTTCCTCGGCCTGTTCGGTGAACACGCCTTTGAGCTGGCGAAACTTGTCTTTGCCGGATTTGTCGCGGCCCATGAATGAATAGATGGCCTCGGCGCAGTCGTCCTCAAACCGAACAAACAAGTCGATGCCCAAAAAATCTGTAAGAACCATTCGCATGACGATCTCCAAAAGAAAAGCCCCGGCGCATTGCTGAACCGGGGCGAAAGTGGCGAAACCACCAGGGGAGTAAACAAGGAGATGACCTGATGTAGCTGTTGAGTGCCCAGCTTCTACCGTCCGGATCGGTACAGGGTTGGGTGCGTCAAGCACGCGCACAAGTCATCTGCTTGTTGGCACTCTTGCGAATGCCGGTTGGTCGTTTTTGTTCTTGGCCTACCTGTTTGCCTCACGCCCGTACTCTTGATAACCCCCAGGCGGTGGGGTTTGCGTGGCCTTTCCCAGTGACTCCAAGCCGAATGGCCCGCGTGGTAGAGCGACGGCAGCCTTTTGTATTCCGCTACTGCCTGCGGTGCGCCTTGGTTGCTGGCTGGCGACTCGGTGTTGCGTGTCGTTGGGATGTATTAAACACCATGTTTAATACAAAGTCAACACTGTGTTTAAACAAATTGTGTAATTTGTTTAGGGGTTTTCCCGTAGGCAAAAAAAAACCCGCCGAAGCGGGGTGTTTTGATGCGGCAGATGCTTAGTGTTCGATCTCGAGGCTGATTGCAGCGTTCTTCACGTTTACATCAACCGTGCCGTTGATGTTCTCAACATTTGAGATCGGTATTTTTTTGAGCAGCCGTTCGTAAGTGCAGTCGTCGGTATCGCAAGAATCAAGCGCTTCATCAAGTTGACCTTGGGTCACTGGCTGAAGGCCGTGGAGTGCAAAACCAATATAGCTCAACACGCAAAGGATTAATGCCAGGAGAAGGTTGGTTATGTTGTGTTTCACGGCAATCTCCATCGATCACAAGAAACCGCCGAGGCGCAGGCAGTCATGAAGCGCAAGGACTGTGAGTTCAATCAGTAGGATGTAGCGGAGCTTGATAAACAAAGATCACTCCCAGCGGCTACTGCGGCCTGGCTCGGGATCATCAAGCTGGGCGGACTCTATGGTGTATGGATCAACTTGTGACGGACATGACAAACTGACTCTTCTGAGTACAACGTCGCGCCACACAATGCAGTCAACATAGTCTGGTTTGTCGGCTCGTTTCCATGCTGGTCTTTTTGGGACTTTCACCACAAGCAACTCGCCATAACTCGTTTTGTGTACTTCGGTTATTGGCCCTTCATCAAGGGCATTTTGCAGCTTGTATTCCCTTGCCTTCTGCATCAACTCAGACTTCTTCTTGGCTTCAATCTCTTTTTTTTCATTACGGCTTGAACAGTATGAAAGCCCCAACGCTAACAACAAGACCACGCTAACACCGACAAAAAATCTTCCCACCCACGTCTGAATTTTGTCTCCCATCTCGCTCTCCCTGTTAAATCAGCGCATCGCTGCCAACACTACCGGCCACACGTTGAATGGATGCAACTTCGGACAGCGAAAAAGTAAGCGGCCCAAAGTGGTTGTTGATTGAAAGCAGCTGGACCTCGCCGCCTCGAATCCAGTTGAGCTGCTTGAGCATCTTGCGTCCATCGCGCAGCTGAACGACCACATCGCGCCCTGGCAGTGCCTCTATTGCAGGCGTGACAACAATGAACTCGCCGTGCCTGTATCTGGGGTGCATGGATTCACCACGCACGCGGAGCGCATAGGCGCTGTTGTCGCGGCACCAGTATTCCACGAAGCCCTCACCGTGGCCAACGGGGTACTGTAATTCGTCAAGATACCCGTCATCACCCCCCTGAACCTCTCCAATCACAGGAACCCCCTTTGATTTGCGCAGCGCTGGCGCATCCTCGACATTGCCGTCTACGCGGCCTTCGTGTGACGGCAGCATCTCGCCTTCGCCGGTTGCCAGCCAATTTGGGTTGATCCCAGTTTTGGCATTTACCTCAAGTTGCCCGTCTTTCGATACGCCTCTTTTTTTCCAGTTGGTGACGACTGCGGCTCCGACATTCAAATACTTTGCAACAGCGCCTGGAGACGCAAAACCATCCACCTTCCCCTTGGTGATATGCAGTATTGCACTAAACAGTCGCTCTGCTGATTCATTCATGTGCGTATTTTCAACAATTTGTTTACACGCGGTGTTGACATGTACAGTAAACATGGTGTTTAATATGCGGCATGAACGACGCAGAACTCATTGAAACGCTTGGCGGCGCAGCAGCGCTCGCTAAAAGGCTTGGGTACAAGAACCCAGACGGCGCTCGCCGAGTCCACAACTGGAAATCCAGAGGCATACCTGCACAGGTGAGACTTGCTCACCCAGCCATTTTCAAAAAGCCAAAGGCCAAACCAGTTGTTGAGGTGGCCCATGGTTGAAAAGCTGACACACGCTGTGACAGTGAAGTTCTGCGAGCGAAGCGTTGCCGATGTGCAAGCACTGGCTGCGGCTCGTGGAATGGAAGTGAGTGAGTACATCCGTGACCTCGTTGCTCAGGACCGCCTGAAGGCGAAGGCCCAGTTCGATGCCCTGAAGGCCATCTTCCTGCAAGACGACCTGTTTGCCCAGGTAAACCACGAGTAACAAGGTATGCCTGCGGCCAAAAACGCAGGAAAAACAAAACCCGCGTCAACGGCTGGCAGGCCTCGGCGGGTTTCAAACTAACGGAGAAATTATGACACAACACGAGTCAATCACCAAGCGCCTTAAAAGAGGCTGGACCACACCACTTGATGCGCTCCAGGACTGCGGAACCATGAAGCTCGCAACCCGCGTGGGTGAGCTTCGCCGTGGTGGGCTGCAAGTGGTTGACAAATGGGTGGAGTTGAACGGCAAGCGGTTCAAAGCCTATCGAATTGCCAAGGTGGCCTGATGAACTACTACCCGTTCCACATTGGCGACTATGCGAGTTCGACTCGCCACCTGTCATGGGATGAGGATGCAGCATTCCGCCGTCTGCTGGATGTGTACTACACCACTGAAAAGCCTTTGCCTTTGGAATTACGCCAAGTGTTTCGCTTGGTTATGGCATCCAACGAGTCGCAGCGTGAAGCGGTTGAAACTGTCCTTAACGAGTTCTTTGTGAAGACCGAAGAAGGTTGGTTTAACAGCCGTGCTTGTCAAGAAATTGATGCCATGCGCGACAAGCAGCATAAGCAGCGAGAGAAAGCAAACAAGCGTTGGCATAAGCCAGAAGCTGTATCCGGCAATGCACTGGCAATGCCGCAGCATGAAGAAACGTATGCCACGGCATCTGAAATTGATGCTGATGCAATGCCACCAACACCAACACCAACACCAACACCAACACCAAAAGATAAGACAGAGGCGCAAGCGCCCTTGCCCGATTGGTTGCCAAAAGATTCATGGATTGGTTACGTTGAGATGCGAAAAAAAATCCGCAAGCCGATGACAGGCCGAGCACTGCAACTGGTTATGGCTTCTTTGGAGAAGATGCACCTGAAGGGTGTTGACGTTACTCAAGCACTGGACAACTCGATCCGCAATTCATGGATTGATGTCTATGAACCAAAAGAGCCTGTCCGACAGATGGGCAGCATCTTCGCAGGAGCCATCTGATGCGTGGACACCTCAAACTTATCGAAATGCGCATGCAGCGCACCCGCCCAGGCATCGTGTTCGTGAACGACTACGCCTGCGACACCAACTGGCACAACTCCGGTGACGCTGTCACCATCTCAACCGCTGGTGACGTGGTTCAAACGCTCGACCTGCGGTTTCTGGTTGGCCTGACTGTCTCGGTGTCCAGCGAGTCAGAAATCCGCGCCAAAGCCCTTTTTGAGAAGTGCAAGGCATCGGGCGCAGAGGTGGTGGCCGCAGCGCATGTGCTGCCCCAACAAAGCCAGTTCACGCAAACCGGCTGGTCGGCCGTTCACCGCCAAGGAGTGAAGCGTGGCTGAATTTTTTGATGACAGCATCGATTTCTCGATCTACCTGCGCGAAACCGACGCACAAGCCAAAGTCAAACCTGCCCACCAGTGGATTGACGTTCTGAAGGAAAAGCTGCGCCGCAAGGCCACCGAAAAGCGCTTCTTTCTGCCTTGGGACAAAACCCGCGAAACGTTCGACTTCCGGCCCGGCGAGATGACGATTTGGGGTGGCATCAACGGCCACGGCAAATCCTTGGTGACAGCGTTTGTGGCGCTGTATTTGATGGAGCAGGGACAGAAGGTGTGCATTGCCAACTTTGAGCTCAAGCCCCACCAAACGATTGAGCGTATGGCTCGCATGTTCTGCCAGATGAACCCGTACAGCCCGGAGTTCCAGAACGGTGACGGCCTGGCTTCACTGGATGCGCTGTACGACACCTTTGGCCAGTGGTCAGACGGCAAGCTATGGATTTACGACCAGCACGGCATGGCCACTGCCAGCCAGGTGTTGGGCGTGACGCGGTACTGCGCACAGGAGCTGAAGATTGACCACATTTTTGTGGACAACCTCGCCAAGTGCGTCAAGGGTGAGGACGACTACAACGGCCAAAAGCTGTTTGTTGACCAGCTGTTTGCCTCGGCCCGTGACGACAACATCCACGTTCACTTGGTTCACCACCTGCGCAAAGGCAACAAGGAAACCGACTTCATTGACAAAAACGACTTCAAGGGTTCTGGCTCGATCACGGACCAGCCGGACAACCTGATTGGCGTTTGGCGCAACAAGGCCAAGGAAAACGACGTGAAGGTCAACGGCGCAGCGTCCAAGCTGGCCAACGACCCAGACGTGGTGCTCAAGGTGTTCAAACAGAGGAATTACGAGGGCACGACCGACGATGAGCCCATGATTCAGCTGTGGTTTGACCGTGATTCATGGCAGTACAAGGCCGGTCCGAACGACCCGTTGATGGCGTTTGGCGGCATGCACGAAAACTGTGGGTACTGACATGAACTGCCGCGACTGCACCCACTTCAACCTCAAAGACCTGGCCCGGCGCAACCGCCAACTGGCGAAGCAGGGTTACGGTTTTTGCAACATGAACAAAGACCGCGTGCCCATGGCCGGGTGCTACTGCAACCAATGGGAACAGGCCAGCGCTGAGTCTGTTCGGGCACGTGAGACATTCTGGAGATCGCGTTGAAAGTTCTGATTGCCTGTGAATACTCCGGGCGGGTACGTGATGCCTTCTTGGCGCATGGACACGATGCCATGAGTTGCGATTTGTTGCCCACAGATTCGCATGGACCGCACTATCAAGGCGATGTGCGTGATGTGATCGACTACCCATGGGACTTGATGATTGC
>JACCDU010206054.1_pt1 | contig 26184 bp, 22 predicted proteins | sample 7446081 | NCBI WGS metagenome assembly JACCDU01 (sample SAMN15323447, study PRJNA562643) | freshwater metagenome | isolation source: river surface water | place: USA:Blue River Watershed | collected 2017-08-17
CCTTGCAGTGCAGGCTTCAGACGCGACTGGGAAATGCCGCGGTAGCGGTAGTCGGAGACCACGCCCACGTTGTAGGAGAGGCTGCTCTCCTGGGCCTGGACCACAGGGGCCATGGCAGCGATGGCGGAAGCAATCAGGGTCGGAACGAGGGTCTTTTTCATGGAGAACTCCTTCAAAGGGTTGGATGACATGGTTGTCTAGCAGGGTCCGTGCCAGGGCGTCGCGAGCCAATACCGCGGGCAAATCCGGGTGTCTGCACCGGGTTGGCGTGCTCCAATGCCCATGAAACCAGAAAAGGTGCGCCCCAGAACGCGCGCCAGCACACACACCATGCACCAGCATGGGGCAGGGAGATGAAATGGGTCTTTGTTTGGTGCATGGGCGCGCCTTGTTGGGACTGCAGGCCCCGGCGGTCACGGTCGAAGTCCACATGGCCAACGGCCTGCCCAGCTTCACGCTGGTCGGTCTGGCCGATGTGGAGGTCAAGGAAGCGCGCGAGCGGGTGCGCTCGGCCATTCTCAACAGCGGTTTCGAGTTTCCGCACAACCAGCGCATCACTGTCAACCTGGCGCCGGCCGACCTGCCCAAGGACTCGGGCCGGCTCGATCTGCCCATCGCCCTGGGCATCCTGGCCGCCAGTGGCCAGATCGACGGCGCGCGTCTGGCCGGCTTCGAGTTCGCCGGCGAGTTGTCGCTGTCCGGCCAGTTGCGCCCGGTGCGCGGAGCGCTCGCCATGGGACTGGCCTTGCGCCAGTCGGCCACCGCGGTGCGGCTGGTGCTGCCACCGGGCAGCGCCGAAGAAGCCGCGCTGGTGCCCGGGGCCAAGGTGTTTCGGGCCACGCACCTGCTGGATGTGGCGCAGCAGTTCTTGCCACCCGGCACCGAACCCGCACCGGAACCCGGCGAGGGCTGGGCACGCCTGCAAGCCCGGGCGGCGGTGGCAGCAGCCCCCGGCCCCGACCTGTCGGATGTGAAAGGCCAGGCCGCCGCCAGACGGGCGCTGGAGATTGCGGCAGCGGGCGGCCATTCGGTCCTGATGGTCGGGCCACCCGGTTCGGGCAAGTCCATGCTGGCACAGCGTTTTGCCGGCCTGCTGCCACCCATGTCGGTGGACGAAGCGCTCGAAGCCGCGGCCATTGCCAGTCTGGCTGGACGCTTCGATCTGGCCCGCTGGGGCCAGCGGCCCACCGCGCAGCCACACCATTCGGCCAGTTCGGTGGCGCTGGTGGGGGGTGGCAATCCGCCGCGCCCAGGCGAGATTTCGCTGGCCCACCACGGCGTGCTGTTCCTGGACGAGTTCCCCGAATTTGCGCGCAGCGCTCTGGAAGCCCTGCGCGAACCGCTGGAAACCGGCCACATCACCATCGTGCGGGCGGCGCGACGCGCGGAGTTCCCGGCCCGCTTTCAGCTGATCGCCGCGATGAACCCCTGCCCCTGCGGTTATCTGGGCAGCAAGGTGCGCGCCTGCCGCTGCACTCCCGACCAGATCGCCCGCTACCAGGGCAAATTGAGCGGGCCGCTGCTCGACCGCATCGACCTGCACATCGAGGTGGGCCATCTGGATGTGGCCCAACTGCTGGACTCAGCACCGGGTGAGGGCACCGCCGCCATCGCCGCGCGCAGCCAGAGCGCACGCGCGCTGGCCCAGGCACGCCAGGGCTGCACCAACGCACAACTGCAGGGCGGGGCCATCGACACCCACACCGTGCTCGATGCCGCCGCGCAGGTCCTGCTGCACAAGGCCGCGGTGCGCCTGGGCTGGAGCGGACGCGGCACACACCGCACACTCAAGGTGGCACGCACCATCGCCGACCTGGCCGGCAGCACAGCAGTGCAGGCGCCGCATGTCGCTGAAGCGATCCAGTACCGGCGCGTGCTCAAAGAAAGCTGAAACACCCCGGCCGATAATGGCTGCATGCCCGCGGCCCGATTCGCCAGCCCCCAAACACTCAAGGCCTTCAGCCTGTGGTTGTCACTGCCCCAGCTCATTGGCTGGGGCGCCCTGTTCTACACCTTCTCGCTGTTGATGGGGCCGCTCGAAGCCGAGCTGGGCCTGTCGCGTGCCGAGTCTTCGCTGGCCTTCAGCCTGGCGCTGCTGGCCGAAGGGGCCGCGGCCTGGGCGGTGGGCCACTGGATCGACGCCGGGCACGAGCGCCGCGTCATGACGCTGGGCTCGCTGTGGGTCGCACTGGGCCTGCTCGCGCACAGCGTGGTGGACTCGGTGGCGGGCTTTTATGCCGTCTGGGTCTGGCTCGGGCTGGGCATGGCCGCCACGCTCTACACCCCGGCGTTTGCCATCGTCACACGGCGTTTCGGCACAGACTTCCGGCGCGCCATCATCACCATCACCTTTCTGGGTGGGCTGGCCAGCACGGTGTTCATCCCGCTGGTGTCGTGCTGGTTTGAGCTGTGGGGATGGCGCGTGAGCCTGTGTCTGCTGGCTGCGCTGCAGCTGGGCGTGTGCCTGCCTGTGCACGCATGGCTGCTGCGCAACGCGCCCCGGCCCGTGCCGCCTGCAGCCAGCGGCCACCCTGAGCGGCCCACCTCTGTGCGCAGGCACCTGCGCCAGCCCACCTTCTGGCTGTTGGCCCTGTTCATGGTGCTGACCATGGCCCTGACTTCGGCGCTGCCGGTGCACATGATCAATCTGCTGGGCGAAGCCGGCCTGCCTGCGCATTGGGTGGTGGGCATCCCGGCCGTCATTGGCGTCTTGCAGGTGGTGGGACGCATGCTGCTGTTCGTGTTCGAGCGGCGCTGGGACGTGCACGCGGCCAACCGCTGGATTCCGGCGCTGCTGCCCGCCAGCCTGCTGGTGCTGGTGCTGGGCGGCTGGCACCCGGGCGCGGCGCTGGTGTTCGTGCTGCTGTACGGCATGGGCAACGGCATGGTCACCATCGTCAAGGGCACGGCCATGGCGCAGTACGTGAGCGCGGCGCATGTGGGCCAGCTCAATGGCCTGCTGGGCGTGCCCACGGCGCTGACGCGCGCGGCCGCACCCTGGCTTGTGGGCCTGCTGTGGACGCCGGCGGCCGGTTACCGCTGGGGCCTGTGGTGGATGCTGGCGGCCAGCGTGGCCGGGCTGGCGGCGCTGTGGACGGCGCAGGCCCATGCCCTCAGGCACCGAAGCTGACATGGCGACCCGCCCTGCCCAACCCCGCATCGCCATCGTCTGCCCCGCCACGCCCGAATCCAACAACGGCAACTGGCGCACGGCGCGGCGCTGGCAGCGTTTGCTGCAAAGCTCGGCCAAGGTGCGCATCGTGCTGCGCTGGCCCGATGCGCTGGCCGGGCGCGACGATGTGCTGCTGGCGCTGCATGCGCGCAAGTCGGCGCCATCGGTTGCGGCCTGGCATGCCCGGCATGGCGCGCATGGCCTGGGCGTGGCACTGACCGGCACCGACATTTACCCGGACATCACCCGCGACGCGCTGGCCATGGCTTCGCTGGAGATGGCGGCTTCGCTGGTGGTGCTGCAGGAACAGGCCCTGCAGGCTCTGCCAGAAGCCCACCGGACCAAGGCCCGCGTGGTCTTCCAGTCCTGCGGTGAACGGCAGACGCTGGCCAAAACCACGCAGCACCTGCGGGTGCTGATGGTCGGGCACCTGCGCGAAGAAAAGAACCCGGCCATGCTCTGGCGCGCGGTGCGGGCCATCGCACCCGGTGCCGGCATCCTCGTCGACCACATCGGCGATGCGCTGGACCCGGCGCTGGCCCGCGAGGCCGAGGCACTGGCACGCGCGTACCCGCACTACCGCTGGCTGCAGGGCTTGTCGCACAGCACCACGCTGCAACGCATCCAGCGCGCGCACCTGCTGGTGCACACCAGCCGCAGCGAGGGTGGCGCCATCGTCATCACCGAAGCGATCCGCAGCGGCACACCCGTGCTGGCCACGCGCATCGCCGGCAATGTGGGGCTGCTGGGCGACGACTACGCAGGACTCATCGAACCTGACGACGACGCGGCGCTGGCCGCACGCCTGCTGCAATGCCGCAACGAGCAGCGCGCGGGCCAGCCCGGCCTGCTGCAGCACTGGCAGGCGCAGTGCCGGCAACGTTCGGCGCTGTTCGAGCCGGCCACCGAGCAGGCCGCCCTGCGGCAGTGGGTCAAGACGCTGCGGGCCTGAAGCCGTGGGGCGACCTCATTCGGCCTTGGCGCCCGAATCCTTGACCACCTTGGTCCACTTGGTGATTTCCGAAGCCTGGTAGGCCGCCAGTTCGTCCGGGCTGGACAGGACAGGCTCCAGCCCCAGGGTCTTGAGGCGCTCGGCCACTTCGGGCAGGCGGAACACGCGTAGCACTTCGGCGTTGAGCTTGTCGACCACCGGTTTGGGCGTGCCCGCCGGCGCGAACATGGCAAACCAGGTGGTGGCTTCAAAGCCCGGAATGCTTTCGGCAATCGTCGGAATCTCGGGCGCAGCGGAGGAGCGTTTGGCGGTGGTCACCGCGATCGCGCGGATCTTGCCCTCGCGCGCCATGGGCAGGGCCGAAGGCATGTTGTCGAACATGAGCTGGATGCTGCCACCCACCAGATCCGGGATCGCAAACTGCCGGCCCTTGTAGGGCACATGGGTCATGCTGGTGCCGGTCATGGACTTGAACAGTTCGCCCGACACATGCACCGAAGTGCCCACGCCCGGCGAGCCGAACGAGAGCTTGTCCGGATTGGCCTTCAGGTACGCCACAAATTCGGGCACGGTCTTGACCGGCACATTGTTGTTGACCACCAGCAGGTTGGGCGCCGAAGCGATGAGCGACACGGGCGAGAAATTCTTCACCATGTCGTAGGGCATCTTTTCGTAGAGCGCGCCGTTGATCGAATGCGTGCCCACGGTGCCCAGCACCAGGGTGTGGCCATCGCCGGCCGACTTGGCCACAAAGTCGGCGCCGATGTTGCCGCCCGCACCGGGCTTGTTGTCCACCACCACCGGCTGGCCCAGCTGGGCTTTTTCGCTGAACAGGCGCGCGAGGATGTCGGGTGCACCGCCGGAGGGGAAGGTGACGACCAGCCGGATCGGTTTGTTGGGGTAGCCCTGCGCCAGGGCTGAGGTGCCCAGACTCAAAGCCAAAGTGCCTGCAAGCCAGGTCCAGATACTGCGGCGGCGCAAGGCCGAAAGCGATAACGACAGGGCCATGGGGGTCTCCTCATCTGTGAAAGGGCACAGCGTCGGGGCAGCGCCCCCCACTGTCTGTCATCCACGCGACGACCCACGGGAAGACCCTGAACCCTTTCAGGCGCACGGCAGACCGATGGGCGGCGCGGCCGGCTGCGGCGTCCGCTCCTGTATAAACCGCCCATGCCCCACTGCATGTCCTGATCGGCAAGCCGCAGACCGAGATGCACACCGCCATGCTGCCGCTGCTCTACACCTACCGCCGCTGCCCCTACGCCATGCGGGCGCGCATGGCCTTGTTGCAGGCCGGGGTGGACTACGAACCGTTCGAGATCGTGCTGCGCGACAAACCGGCGCAGATGCTGGCCCTCTCACCCAAGGGCACGGTTCCGGTGCTGGTGCTGCCAGACGGGCGCGTGCTCGAACAGAGCCTGGACATCGTGCGCTGGGCCCTGGATGGCAGCGGCGACCCCCAGGGCTGGTGGGCGCGGGCGCAGACACCCGACAACCTGGCTTTGCAAGCCGCGTGCGACGGCCCGTTCAAACACCACCTGGACCGCACCAAATACCCCGAGCGCTTTGCCGATGCGCAAGGCCGGGAGCACCACCGCGCGCAAGCGGTGGCGGTCTTGCTGCAGGCACTGGATGCGCGGCTGCGCGTCGCCCCGCAACTCGGCGGCGATGCACCGTGCGCGACCGACATCGGCATTTTTCCGTTTGTGCGCCAGTTCGCTGCCACCGACCCGGCCTGGTGGGCGGCGCAGCCGCTGCCGGCGGTGCAGGCCTGGTTGGCGGGGTGGCTGGGGCATCCGCTGTTCGAGCGCGCGATGCGCAAGCTGCCGGATGCAGCTGCAGGGCAAATTGACCGGTGATCAGGTCCTGGCCAGGGGCAGATTGAGCAGCAGGTTCTGCGGCTTGAGCTTGAGCAGGCCCTGCGCGTCCATGGCCAGACCCAGGTAGACCGGTTTGCCCCGCACATCGGCCTGCATGTCTTGCGGGTCATCAAAGCGCAATACAAAGAGGCTGACCAGCTGCTGCTGGCGCCCGGCGTCCAGCGCATGGCCCTGGTAGAGGTCGTTGAGCAATGCGGTGGCGGTGGCGTCCAGCCCCACATGCCAGCGCCAGGCCGGGTCGTCGACCTGCTGCACCGGTTCGATCTGCACCGCCACGCCCAGAAAGTGTTGCACCCAGCGCCTCAGCACGAGCGACAGGGCTTTGAGGCCCGAACGGGCGTTGACCATGCTCAGGACCAGGCCGTGCGGCAGTTTGTTCTGGATCTCGTGCGTCATGTCGAGCAAAAAGGCGTAGCGGCCCAGGCCTTCGCGCTGCGCAAAATACCGCTCGGCGTTGTCGGGGTGCAGCACCTTGATGTCGACCGCCTTGAGCGGCGCGCCGGCCTCCATCAGCAGGCGCCCCATCTCGCCCAGGCCGCCGGTGGCCTGCAGGGCATCCAGGGTGTCGCTGTCGCCGGCGAGCACGCGGCCGTCCTGCACGGTGATGCGCTGGCGCCGGAACAACAGCTCGGCCGCGCGCCAGGCCCAGGCGTCGTCAAGGTCATGCATGGCATTGCAGACGATGGCCTGCACCACCAGATCGATGAACAGCGGCGGCAGCGCGATGTGACCACTGCGCATCCAGCCCATGTAGGCCGACTCCAGCGAACCCGCGCTTTCGACCTCGTCACGAAAACGCAGAAAGAGTTGGTAGTTCTCTCGCGCGTCCTGGTCCTTGAAGGCCTGGAGCTGAGCAGGTGCCACCTGCATCAAGGGCGCATCGAGCAGGGCCTGGTGCAAGCGCTTTTCTGCGGAGCAAGATTCGGGCACCAGCGCCAGCTCGGGACGCTGCAGCCACAGCCGCCAGTAGTCGGACGTAGCCTGCAGCCAGCCCTGCGCGTTGCGGCTCAGGTGCTGGTGGCCACAGGCGGTCCAGAAAGCGGGCATGGGGTTCAGAGGTTGGGCGCCAGCAGGCGCTGCAGGTCTTTGACCTCGACAGCGCTGCGGGTGGCCAGATCCTGCACCTGGTCCTCGCCGATCTTGCCCACATTGAAGTACTGCGCCTCGGGGTGGGCGATGTAGAAGCCACTCACGCTGGCCGCCGGCGTCATGGCCAGGCTCTCGGTCAGGCCCATGCCGATCTCTTCGCACTGCAGCACCTTGAAAAGGTCTCGCTTGGCGCTGTGGTCGGGGCAGGCGGGGTAGCCGGGCGCCGGGCGGATGCCCTGGTATTTTTCGGCGATCAGGTCTTCGTTGCTGAGCGCCTCGCCCTCGGCATAGCCCCACAGGTCGGTGCGCACGCGCTGGTGCAGGTATTCGGCAAAGGCTTCGGCCAGGCGGTCGGCCAGGGCCTTGAGCATGATGGCGCTGTAGTCGTCGTGCGCGGCTTCAAAAGCCTCGGCGCGTTTGTCGGCACCGATGCCCGCCGTCACCGCAAACATGCCCGCGTAGTCCTTCACGCCCTGCGGGCCGACAAAGTCGGACAGGCAGCGGCTCGGACGCGTCACGCCGTCGATGGTCTGCTTTTCGGTCTGCTGGCGCAGGCCGTGCCAGGTCATTGCGGTCTGCTGGCGCGCTTCATCGGCATAGAACGCGATGTCGTCGCCCAGGCGGTTGGCCGGGAACAGCCCGACCACCGCGTTGGCTGTGAGCCATCGGCCGTCGATGATTTTTTGCAGCATCGCCTTGGCATCGGCAAAAACTTTGCGGGCCTGTTCGCCCACCACCTCGTCCTGCAGGATGGCGGGGTAAGGCCCGGCCAGGTCCCAGGTCTGGAAGAAGGGGCCCCAGTCGATGTACTGGGCCAGCTCGGCCAGATCGAAGTTTTTGAAGACGCGGCGGCCGATGAATTTGGGCGCCTTGGGCGCGCAGCCCTGCCAGTCGATGGGGGTGGCGTTCGCACGCGCCTTAGCCAGCGGCCACAGCGGCACCTGCTTCTTGCCGGCATGCAAGGCGCGCACCTTGTCGTAGTCGGCGTTCAGCTCGGCCACCCAGGCCGCCTTGCCGTCGCCCAGCAGGCCCTGTGCCACACCCACGCTGCGCGAGGCATCGGGCACATAGACCACGGGGCCGCTGTAGTTGGGCGCGATCTTGACGGCGGTGTGCACACGGCTGCAGGTGGCGCCGCCGATCAGCAGCGGCATCTGGCGCTCGCGGAAATACGGGTCCTTTTCCATCTCGGCGGCCACGTACTGCATCTCTTCGAGGCTGGGGGTGATCAGGCCCGACAGGCCGATGATGTCGGCGTTTTCTTCCTTGGCCTTGGCCAGGATCTCATGGCAGGGCACCATCACGCCCATGTTGACCACGTCGAAGTTGTTGCACTGCAGAACCACGGTGACGATGTTCTTGCCGATGTCGTGCACATCGCCCTTGACGGTGGCGATCACGATCTTGCCCTTGGACTTCACGTCCTGACCGGCGGCTTCCTGCTGGCGTTTTTCTTCTTCGATGTAGGGCACCAGGTGGGCCACGGCCTGCTTCATCACGCGGGCGCTCTTGACCACCTGCGGCAGGAACATCTTGCCCTGACCGAACAGGTCGCCGACGACGTTCATGCCGTCCATCAATGGCCCTTCGATCACGTGCAGCGGGCGACCGCCACTGGCCAGCACCGCGCGGTAGGCTTCTTCGGTGTCTTCGGTGATGAAGTCGGTGATGCCGTGCACGAGCGCATGGCTCAGGCGCTGCGCCACGGGCACCGGCGTCTCGGGCGTGCCGCGCCAGGCCAGCTTGCTGCTCTCGTCCTTGGCGGCGCCCTTAGCGCTGTCGGCAATTTCCACCAGGCGCTCGCCCGCGTCGGCACGGCGATTCAGCACCACGTCTTCCACCCGCTCGCGCAGCGTGGGCTCGAGGTCGTCGTACACGCCGACCATGCCCGCATTCACGATGCCCATGTCCATGCCTGCCTGGATGGCGTGGTACAGGAACACGGTGTGGATGGCTTCGCGCACCGGGTCGTTGCCGCGGAAGCTGAAACTGACGTTGGACACGCCGCCCGACACCTTGGCGCCCGGCAGGTTCTGCTTGATCCAGCGCGTGGCCTCGATGAAGTCCACCGCGTAGTTGTTGTGCTCTTCGATGCCGGTGGCAATGGCAAAGATGTTGGGGTCGAAGATGATGTCCTCGGGCGGAAAATCCACCTCGTCGACCAGGATGCGGTAGGCGCGCTCGCAGATCTCGATCTTGCGCGCGTAGGTGTCGGCCTGGCCTTTCTCGTCAAAGGCCATCACCACCGTGGCCGCGCCGTAGCGCTTGATCAGCCGGGCCTGGCGTTTGAACTCGTCCACGCCCTCCTTCATGCTGATCGAATTGACGATGCCCTTGCCCTGAATGCACTGCAGACCGGCCTCGATCACCGACCACTTGGACGAATCCACCATTATCGGCACGCGCGCGATGTCGGGCTCGGAAGCGATCAGCTGCAGAAAGCGCACCATGGCGACCTGGCTGTCGAGCATGGCCTCGTCCATGTTGATGTCGATGACCTGCGCGCCGTTCTCGACCTGCTGGCGCGCCACAGCGAGCGCCTCTTCGTACTGGCCGTGCAGGATCATGCGAGCAAACGCTTTGGAGCCGGTCACGTTGGTGCGCTCGCCCACGTTGACGAACAGCGAACCTTCACCGATCTGGACAGGCTCCAGGCCGGACAGCTTCATGGGGGGAATGGACACGGCAACAGACACGGAAACTCACCTTCGGGGCACAGGTGAGCGTCGTTGGCACAGGACAAGCCCCAAGCCTGACCCGCCAATGCCGGCGGGCTGCAACGCTCCTTGGGGAAGGTGCGATTTTAACTGCTTGCTCAGAGCCGCTCGACGATGGTCACATTGGCCATGCCACCGCCTTCGCACATGGTCTGCAGGCCGTAGCGCTTGCCCCGGAGATGCAGCGCATTGACCAGCGTGGTCATCAGCTTGGTGCCCGAAGCGCCCAGCGGATGCCCCAGCGCGATGGCGCCGCCGTGCACGTTCAGTCCATCCGGGTCGCCGCCCAGCGCCTTGAGCCAGGCCAGCGGCACCGAGGCAAAAGCCTCGTTCACTTCATACAGGTCGATGTCCTCGATCTTCATGCCGGCCTTCTTGAGCGCCCGCTCGGTGGCGGGCACCGGCGCTTCGAGCATGATGACCGGGTCGTGCCCCATCACGCTCATGTGATGGATGCGCGCCAGTGGCTGCACACCCAGGGCCTTGAGCCCGCGCTCGTTGACGACCATCACGCCGGTGGCGCCGTCGCAGATCTGGCTGGCGTTGGCCGCGGAGATCACACCGCCGTCCTGCAGCAGCTTGACGCCGGCAATGCCCTCGAGCGTGGCGTCCATGCGGATGCCCTCGTCCACCGTGTGCATCTCGCCGGTGCCCGCGCCTTCGGCATTGCGCACCTCGATCGGCAGGATCTCGCGCTGGAACACGCCGGCTTCGGTGGCGGCACGCGCGCGCTGGTGGCTCAACAACGCGTAGCGGTCGAGCTCGTCCTTGGACAGGCCGTATTTGCGCGCCACCATTTCGGCCCCCATGAACTGGCTGAACACCACGTCGTTGTAACGCCGGTTGATGGCCGGGCTCTGGTAGAAGCCCATGCCGGCCTTTTGCGGCAGCGCCGACGAGGTGAACATGGGCACGCGCGTCATCGACTCGACGCCAGCCGCGATCACCACGTCCATGCTGCCCGACATGACGGCCTGCGCCGCGAAATGCAGGGCCTGCTGCGAGGAGCCACACTGGCGGTCGATTGAGGTGCCGGGCACGCTCTCGGGCAGGCGCGAGGCCAGCACCGCATTGCGCGCCACGTTGCTCGACTGCTCACCGACCTGGCTCACGCAACCCATGAACACGTCCTCGACCAGGGCCGGGTCGGCCCCGGTGCGGTCGATCAGGTCGTTGAGCACCTGGGCTGCCAGATCCACCGGGTGCCAGCCCGAGAGGCGACCGCCCCGGCGGCCGCCTGCGGTACGGCTGGTGGCGACGATGAAGGCTTCGGACATCGGTTGTTCCTCCTTGACATTCCAGCAGCGATCTTGGGGGTGCATGGGCGAGCGGGCTGTCACGGCGGTGCCATGCCCAAACCGTGTCCATGACAGTTACAAAACAGGAACAACCCCCAAATCAGCCGGGAATACTGGCGCGATGTAACTTTATTTCATAAACTCACGTCATGCGGTTACATCCCGGCAAGCCCGAAGGCCGCGCCCATTTCACGAAAGAGAGACAGACATGGCCATCAAGGTAGGCATCAACGGATTCGGCCGCATCGGCCGCATGGTGTTCCGCGCGGCAGTGCAGAACTTCAGGGACATCGAGGTGGTGGGCATCAACGACCTGCTTGAACCCGACTACCTGGCCTACATGCTCGAATTTGACAGCGTGCACGGCCGCTTTGCAGGCTCGATTGCCGTCGAGGGCAGCACCCTCATCGTCAATGGCCAGCGCATCCGCCTGAGCCAGGAGCGCGATCCGGCGAACCTGAAATGGCACGAGGTCGGCGCCGACGTTGTGATCGAATCCACCGGCTTGTTCCTGGACAAAGACAGCGCGGGCAAGCACCTGGCCGCAGGCGCCAGAAAGGTCATCATGTCCGCCCCGTCCAAAGACGACACCCCCATGTTCGTCTACGGCGTGAACCATGCGTCCTACGCGGGCGAGGCCATCATTTCCAACGCGTCCTGCACCACCAACTGCCTGGCCCCGCTGGCCAAGGTGCTGCACGACAAATGGGGCATCAAGCGCGGCCTGATGACCACCGTGCACGCCACCACCGCCACGCAAAAAACCGTGGACGGTCCGAGCAACAAGGACTGGCGCGGCGGCCGCGGCATTCTGGAAAACATCATCCCCAGCAGCACCGGCGCAGCCAAGGCCGTGGGCAAGGTGATCCCGGCGCTCAACGGCAAGCTCACCGGCGGCTCGGTGCGGGTGCCCACCAGCGATGTGTCGCTGGTGGACCTGACCGCCGAGCTGGACAAGCCGGCCACCTACGCCGAGATTTGCGCCGAGATGAAGGCGCAGAGCCAGGGCGCGCTCAAGGGCGTGCTGGGCTACACCGAGTCCAAGGTGGTGTCCACCGATTTCCGCGGCGAAAGCGCCACCTGCGTTTTCGATGCCGACGCCGGCATGGCGCTCGACACCACCTTCGTCAAGCTCATGGCCTGGTACGACAACGAGTGGGGTTACTCCAACAAGTGCCTCGAGATGGCGCGCGTGGTGGGGCGCTGAAGGAAGGCCTCAGACAGCGGTGATGCAGCGGGCTGCGGCCAGGTCCCAACCGGCCCAGCCACAGCTCTTGAAGAAAACCGGACCACCCCGCTCCTTGTGTTGCAGCCACAAGGAGCGCTGGTTGACCACATCGGCCAGCGACGCAAAGGCCGGGACATTGAGCCCCGCCTGCAGCAGGTCGCCAGCCTCGTGGTCGGCGTCGCGGGTGTCCACCACCACGCGACCACGCTCGGCCATGTGGTGACACACCCCGGGCGCCCACTCGACCATGCGCGGCGTGAATGCGCCCACAGCGCAGACAAAAGCATCGTCACGCGGTGTGCCGCGCAGGGCCACTGCCTGCGCGCTGGTGCAGCTGACCACCAGCGTGCACTCCTGCAGTGCGGCGTCAGGGTCGTCGGTGCGCGCCGCCTGCACCCCTAGGCTGCGGGCATGGGCCACCAGCAAATCGGCACTGCTGCTTGAGCGGGAAGCGACCAGCACCTCCCGCACACCCAGACCTTGCACAAAGGCCTCCAGGTGCGAGTGCCCCTGAACGCCCGCCCCCACGATGAGCAACTTGCCCTGCGGCGCAGGCGCCAGCACCTGCGCGCCCAGCAGCGACACCGCCGCCGTGCGGCGGGCCGTGACGGTGGGGCCGTGCAGGATGTGCAGGCGCCGCCCGTCGTGTGCATCGAACACGACCACATCCCCCTGGATCGCGGGCAGGCCCCGTTGCGCGTTGTCAGGCACAAAAGTGATGAGTTTGGTGATCGCCACCCGCGCATCCGAAGCCGGCATGACGAACAAGCTGCCGCCGCCGACCAGCGGCTGCACGATGCGCGGCGGCACCGACACCGAAGCGTCCTGCAGCAAGGCCCGGACGCTTTGCGCCAGCGGCAGGTAGGGCAAAGCCTGCGCGGTCTGCCCGGGACTCAGGGCCTGGGTGACTCCGGTCATGCGCTCAATCAGGCCTGCCCGATGCGGATGCCGTTGAGCTGCGCCTGCGCCTTGACCAGCGAGGGCACCAGCTCGCTGCCGTAACCCAGGGCTGCGGCCAGGTTGAGCGCCTGGTGCACATTGCTGCCGATTTGCGAATGCGCCTTCACGCTCTCGGTCAGGTGGCAGTAGTAACGCAGGTCCTTGGCAGCGTTGTTGAGTTCGAACTTCAGTCCGGTGAAGTCACCGTCCAGCGTCTTGGCCATGGACTGGAACAGGCCCGAATTGGCACCGCCGGCCGAGACCACGCGCACCAGCTGACGCACATCCACCCCGGCCTTGGTGCCCACGGCAAAAGCTTCGGCGGTGGCGGTACAGATGGCCTGCGAGATGAAGTTGTTGAGCAGCTTGACGATGTGGCCGGCGCCGGTCTCGCCCACATGGAAGACGTTTTCGCAGTAGGCCTGCAGCAGCGGCGAAATCTTCTCGAACACCTCGCTGGAGGCGCCCACCATGGTGTTCAGGCGGCCGGCTTCGGCCTCGACCGGGGTGCGGGTGAGCGGGGCGTCCACATAGATGACGCCTTTTTCGGCGCACAGGGCGGCCAGACGGCGGGTGGAGTCGGGCTCGCTGGTGGAGGTGTCGATGACGATCAGGCCTTTGCGGGCATTCGACAGCAGACCGCCCGGCCCGGCCACCACCGCCTCGACCTGGGGCGATCCGGTCACGCAGATCACCACCGCGTCGCAGGCGGCCAGATCGGCGTAGCTGGCCTCGCGCTTGGCGCCGGCGGCCAGCAAGTCCTGCACGGGCTCGGTGCGCTGGTGCACCGTGATCGACAGCTCAAAGCCTTTGGCCCGGATGTTCTTGGCCATGCCGTGGCCCATGAGGCCGGAAGCGCCAACAAAACCGATGTGTTTCATGGGTTGTCTCTTTCTGTGGTGGGAATGAAAGCACCCATTCTGAAAGCGACAGCGGGCCGGCGTCTGTCGCCTGCGCGCACAACGGCCCCGGACTGCGACGGGGCCGGCGTCCTCAACCCAGGTGCTTGCCCACGATGCCTGCGAGTTCGAACATCGTGACCTGGTCTTTGCCGAAGACCTCGCGCAATTTCGCGTCGGCGTTGATGGCGCGTTTGTTGGCGGCGTCCTGCAAACCGTTGGCCTTGATGTAGTCCCAGATTTTCTTGACCACCTCGGTGCGGGCATACGTCCCGTCGCCGATCACGGCGGCCAATGCGGCGCTGGGCTTGAGTGTGCCCACTGCTGCCTTGCGCGGGGCCTTCTCGGCAGCGGCCTTTTTGGCGGCTGGCGCTTTCTTGGCCGCCGGTGCCTTGGCGGTTTGGGTGGCCGCCTTGCCAAACGGTGTCTTTTTGGCCGCCGCCTTGCGCGCCGGGTACTTGCTTTCGCGCTGCTCGAACTCGAAGCCAACCTTACCCTCTTCCGGGTTCCAGGCCAGCATCGCCTTGAAGCTGCGGCGGGTGCGGTTGCTCACGAACTTGTCGAGCAGGTCGGTCTTGCCGGTGGCCAGCAGCTTGGCAAACTGCTCGCGCTCGATCGGCTGCTGCAGGATGATCTGGCCGCTCTTGAAGTCACAGCTCGGCGTGGGCTGTTCGTTGGTGGGCACGGCCTTGCTGCACACGTAGTTGCTGCCGTGCTCGAACACCGGGCTGCCGCACTTGGGGCAGTTGCCCAGGCTTTGCTGGGCCGAGAAGTCAACGATTTCGCCCGTGTCTTCATCCTTGCCATCGTCGCCAAAGTCGAACTCCAGCTTCCACTGGGCTTCTTCTTCGTTGAACTTGAGTGCCAGCTCGGCCACAAAAGGCCAGCCCGCCTTGGACCGGAAGCCTTCAAGCGGACCGATCTTCTGGTCGCGCAGGAACTGGTCGGCCTCGTGCGTTTCAAAGGTGCGGCCGCCCGGCGACTTGGTGAAGGAAAAGCCGCAGCCTTCGCTGGCACCGTCCGCGCCGCAGCAGGCGAAGCGGCGGTAATTCTCTTTGACCACGCCGCCGCACTTGGGGCAGGGCGCGGACAGCGTGGCGTAGTCGCCCGGCACGGTGTCGCGGTCGTATTCCTTGGCCTTCTTGACGATGCGCTCGGTCATGGCGGCGATCTCGGCCATGAACTGGCCGCGGCTGAGCTTGCCCTGCTCCATCTGCGCCAGCTTGTATTCCCATTCGCCCGTGAGTTCGGGTTTGGAGAGTTCTTCGACCTGCAGGCCGCGCAGCAGGGTCATGAGCTGGAAGGCCTTGGCGGTCGGGATCAGCTCGCGGCCTTCGCGCAGCATGTATTTTTCATTGAGCAGGCCTTCGATGATGGCCGCGCGCGTGGCCGGTGTGCCCAAGCCTTTTTCCTGCATGGCTTCGCGCAGTTCGTCGTCGTCCACCAGCTTGCCGGCGCCTTCCATCGCGCCCAGCAGCGTGGCTTCGGAGTAGCGGGCCGGCGGGCGGGTCTTGAGGCCCTTGGCTTCGGCGGTTTCGGTGCGCACCATCTCGCCGGGCTTGACCGGAACCAGAGTCTTGGCGTTCTCGTCACCTTCCTTTTCGGCCTCCTTGCCCCAGATGGCCTGCCAGCCCGGATCGACCAACACCTTGCCCACGCTCTTGAAGTGGTGGCCCTGGACTTGGCTGACACGTGTCGTCACCATGAACTGCGCGCTCGGGTAGAACACCGACATGAAACGCCTGACCACCAGGTCGTAGAGTTTTTGCTCCGCCTCGGACAGGCCGCTGGGGGCCTGCAGGGTCGGGATGATGGCGAAGTGGTCGCTGACCTTGGCGTTGTCAAAGATGCGCTTGGTGGGCTTGATGTAACCCTTGTTGAGGGCCACCAGCGCGTGCGGTGCCAGGTGGCGCATGCCGCTGTCGCCCAACATCTCGAAAGTCTGCTTGACCACTGGCAGGTAGTCTTCGGGCAGGTGGCGCGAATCGGTACGCGGGTAGGTCAGCGCCTTGTGGCGTTCGTACAGGCTTTGCGCCAGCGCCAGCGTTGTCTTGGCCGAGAAGCCGAAGCGGCCGTTGGCCTCGCGCTGCAGGCTGGTCAGGTCAAACAGGCCGGGCGAGGCCTCGGTCTTGGGCGTGGACTCTTCGGTGACGGTGGCCGCCTTGCCGCGCACGGCGTCGGCGATCTCGATGGCGCGGCGCGCGTCCCAGACGCGGTCGGCCTTCTTTTCCTTGTCGTCTGCGTCCGCCTTCCAGGCCGGGTCGAACCACTTGCCACCGTACTCGCCCGCTTCGGCCAGGAAGCTGGCGTGGATTTCCCAGTAGTCGCGGCTGACGAACTTGCGGATCTGCTCTTCGCGCTCGACCACCACGGCCAGCGTGGGCGTCTGCACACGGCCCACGGTGGTCAGAAAGAAGCCACCGTCGCGCGAGTTGAAAGCCGTCATGGCGCGCGTGCCGTTGATGCCCACCAGCCAGTCGGCCTCGGAGCGGCTGCGCGCGGCGTCGGCCAGGCCCTGCATCTGCTGCTCGCTGCGCAGGTGGTCGAAGCCGTCGCGAATGGCCTGCGGCGTCATCGACTGCAGCCACAGGCGCCGGACCGGCTTGCCCAGCGGTTTGGCACCGCCTGCGTACTGCTCGATCAGGCGGAAGATCAGCTCGCCCTCGCGGCCCGCGTCACAGGCGTTGACGAGTTGCGTCACGTCCTTGCGCTTGGCCTGCTTGACCACCGCACTCAGGCGGCTCTTGGTCTTGTCCACGGGCTTGAGGTCAAAGTGCGGCGGGATGACCGGCAGGTTGGCAAAGCTCCACTTGCCGCGCTTGACGTCGTACTGCTCGGGCGCCTGGATCTCGACCAGGTGGCCGACCGCGCTGGTGACGACGTATTGCTCGTTTTCAAAATGGTCGTCGTGTTTCTCGAACTTGCCCGCCACAGGCGTGAGGGCGCGCACGATGTCTTGCGCCACCGAGGGCTTTTCTGCAATGACCAGTGTCTTCATATCTGTTGGCAATCCTGCTCTATACAATCCGCTTCTCGCGTGCGCGCATGTGTACGCGCGCTCGCCCATGTGCGCGCACACGCGCACATGCATGAATTCAACATAACAAATTTTTGAACCGTGGCCAAAAATCCTGCCCCCAGCACCGCCGCCAAAAAGGCCGCCCCCAAAGCCACCCCCAAGGCCCCGGCGTCCAGCCGACGCATTCAGGTGCGCCGTTCGGGTGTGCATGGCAAGGGCGTGTTTGCCCTGCAGGACATCGCCGAAGGCGAGACCATCATCGAGTACGTGGGCGAAATCATCAGCTGGGACGAAGCCCAGGACCGCCACCCGCACGACCCCAGCGACCCCAACCACACCTTCTACTTCCATGTGGACGAGGACCGGGTGATCGACGCGCTCTACGGCGGCAATTCCTCGCGCTGGATCAACCACAGCTGCGACCCCAACTGTGAGGCCGACGAGGAAGGCGGGCGCGTCTTCATCAAGGCGCTGCGCAACATCCAGGCCGGTGAAGAGCTCAATTACGACTACGGCCTGATCATCGACGAGCCCTACACCAAGAAGCTCAAGGCCGAGTACCCCTGCTGGTGCGGCGCCAAGAGCTGCCGCGGCACCCTGCTGGCGCCCAAGGACCGAGCCGACACGCCCAAGATTCCGAGTCAGAAAAAGAAAGACAAGAAGAAATCAGGCAAGAAGAAGGACTGAATGTCGCCGTTCAGCCTTATGGAAATTTGGCCTTCTGAATCGATCTGGGAACAGGTTTCCCCGCTGCTGCCGGGCTTCACCGTCGAGGTGCTGCCCGAAATCGATTCGAGCAACACCGAACTGATGCGCCGCGCCCGTGCCGGCCAGACCGAACCCACCTTGCTGGTGGCCGAGCGGCAAACGGCCGGCCGCGGCCGGCTGGGTCGCCCCTGGCAAAGTGCGGTGGGCGATTCGCTCACCTTCTCGTTGGGCCTGCCCTTCGCGCCGCGTGACTGGTCTGGCCTGTCGCTGGCGGTGGGGCTGGCGGTAGCGGAAAGCCTGCACCCCGACATCCGCCTCAAATGGCCGAACGACCTGTGGTGGCAGGACCGCAAACTCGCCGGCATCCTGATCGAGGCCGCCACGGCAGGCGGGCGCAGCCAGGTCGTGATTGGCATCGGCATCAACATCCGCCCCCGACCCGCCGAAGGCCTGTCCACACCGCCAGCCGCGCTCACGGAACTCTGGCCCGAAGCCACTGCAGGCCAAGCCCTGCTGCGCCTGATGCCGACGCTGGTGCGCACACTGCAGGACTTTGAGCGTCACGGCTTTGCGCCCCTGCAGGCGCGCTTTGAGGCCCGCGACGTGCTGCGCGGACGCGAGGTCCACACCAGCGACGGCCTGCGTGGGCTGGCGCTCGGCGTGGGGCCAACGGGTGCGCTACGATTGCAGCAAGCCGGGGGCGAGAAGCTGGTCGACAGTTCGGAAGTCAGCGTGCGCCCCCTCAACCCGAACACAAACTGATGGCACGTTGGTCGATCGCAGCTTTGGTGGTGCTCAACCTGGCACTGGCCGCCTGGAACTTCGGCGCTTTGTCGCGCTGGGGCTGGGGGCCGGACGACGGCCGTGAACCCGAGCGCCTGAGCCAGCAGATCCGCCCTGAAGCGATCACGCTGCGTGTGCCCGCGGCGGCGGCCTCTGAAGCCGCGGCACCTGTGGCCAGCGATGCAGCCTCCAGCGCCCCATCCACCCGCCCCTGACCACCGGAGACCCCCATGAGCATGAAACTGTATTACGCCCCTGGCGCCTGTTCCTTCGTTCCCCATGTCCTGCTGGAGATGAGCGGCACCAACTTCGAGCCCACACTGGTCAAGTTGCACAAAGGCGAGCAGTACAACGAAGACTACAAACTGCTCAATCCGCGCAGCCAAGTGCCGGTGCTGGTGCACGACGCCAACGTGATCACGCAGATCGTCGCCATCACGCTGTACCTGGACATGCTGTTCCCGGGTCAGCATTTCCTGCCCACCGACCATCTGGCGCGTGCCAGGGCGCTGTCCACCTTCGCCTGGATGAACAACACGGTGCACCCGGCGTTCACCCACATCTTCATGCCGGGCAAGTTCACGGACCAGCCCGAAGCCCAGGCCGCCATCAAGCAGCACGCCGTTGGCCAGTACAAGAACCTGCTGGCGGACCTGCAGGAACTGGTGGTCAAGAAAAACGAAGCCGGCCACACCTGGCTGGCTGGCGAACACTTCAGCCCGCTGGACGCCTACGCCCTGACGCTGGCCCGCTGGGGCACCATCGCTGGCGTTCCCCCTGAGGCCCACCCGGCCCTGTGGGCCTTTGTCGAGAAAGTGGCCGAAGTGCCTGCCGTGGCACGCGTGATCGAACGCGAGCGCCTGCAGCTCAACATGGCCAAACCGGCCTGATCAGACCGGCAGACCGAAACGCAAGGTGAAGCAGGCACCGGGTGGTGTCTGCCCGGGATGCGCGACATCCACCGCCACCGTCGCCCCGTGGCGCTGGGCGATCTCGCGCACGATGGGCAAACCCAGCCCCGAGCCATCCACGTTGGTCCCCAGGGCCCGGTAAAAGGGCTGGAACACCAGCTCCCGCTCGGCGGGTGGAATGCCCGGACCGTTGTCTTCGACCTGGAGCACCAAGACCTTGCTGTAAGGGTCGACCAACACGCGCAAGGTCACGACGCCTGGACGCTCGGGGGTGCTGGGCGTGTAGTGGATGGCGTTTTCCACCAGATTGCGCAGCATCTCCTTGAGCAACGTCGGGTTGCCTTTGATGGTCACCCCCGCTGCATCGGCTTCGGCGCCGTCGTAGCCCAGATCGATGCCCTTGTCGGCCGCCCGCTCAAAGCAGTCCAGCAACACCTCGCTGGCGATGCTCACCATATTGCACTGCTGCTGCGGCAGGCTGGCGCCACCGCCTTCGGCGCGCGCCAATGCCAAAAGCTGGTTGACCGTGTGCGTGGCCTGCACGCTGGCGCGGCCGATCTGCTGCAGCGAACGCTTGAGTTCGTCTTCGCTGGCGCCGCTGCGCTGGGCCAGATCGGCCTGCATGCGCAGGCCGGCCAAAGGCGTCTTGAGCTGGTGCGCCGCGTCAGCCAGAAAGCGTTTCTGGGTGGAAATCGAATCCTTCAACCTGTCCAGCAGGTCGTTCACCGACACCACCAGCGGCGCCACCTCCATGGGCACCGCCTTGTCGTCCAGCGGACTGAGGTCGTCGCTCTTGCGGGCGCGGATGCGCTCCTCGAGCTGTGACAACGGCTTGATGCCACGCACCAGCGCCAGCCAGACCAGCAGCACCGCCAGCGGCAGGATGGCGAACTGCGGCAGCATCACGCCCTTGATGATTTCGGCCGCCAGCACCGAGCGTTTCTCGCGGGTCTCGGCCACCTGCACCAGCGCCGGCCGGTGGCCGGTGGCATCCAGCCGGATCCAGGTCCAGGCCACGCGCACTTCCATGCCGCGCATCTCGTCGTCGCGGATGCGTACCTCGTAGCTGTTGCCTTTTTCTTCGTCTTTGGGCGGCTCGGGCAGATCGCGCTCGCCGCTGAGGAACTCGCCGCGCGTGCCCTTGACCTGGTAGTACACCAGGTCGGTCTCGTCGGCGCGCAGGATTTCGCTGGCCGGCTGGGGCAGGTTGAACTGCGCGCGCTGGTCAACGCCCACGCGCACCTGCTGTGCCAGCGCCTGCACGTTATAGACCAGCGCACGGTCAAAGGGTTTGTTGGCCAGACCCTGCGCCACCAGCCAGGTCAGCGCCAGACTGATCGGCCACAGCAGCAGCAGGGGGGTGAGCATCCAGTCGAGGATTTCCCCGAACAGCGAGCGCTGCTCGCGCTTGAAAATGCTGACGTTCCAGCCCCGGGATTTCATGGTTCAGCGCGCGGGACTGCAGGCACCGCAGGCTTCAGCCCGGGATCTTTTCGAGGCAGTAGCCCAGGCCGCGCACCGTGGCGATGCGGATCGGGCCTTTTTCGATCTTTTTGCGCAGGCGGTGGATGTAGACCTCGATGGCGTTGTTGCTGACCTCTTCGCCCCACTCGCACAGGCGCTCCACCAGCTGGTCCTTGCTGACCAGACGGCCCGCACGCTGCAAAAGCACTTCGAGCAAACCCAGCTCGCGTGCCGAAAGCTCGACCATCTTGCCGTCGATGGTGGCCACGCGGCCGGCCTGGTCGTAGAGCAGCGGGCCGTGCTTGATCTGCGATGTGGCGCCGCCCATGCCGCGGCGGGTGAGCGCGCGCACACGGGCTTCGAGTTCCTGCAGGGAAAACGGCTTGGCCATGTAATCGTCGGCGCCATAGTCCAGGCCCTTGACACGCTCTTCCACGCTGTCGGCGGCCGTGAGGATCAGGACCGGCAGGGTGGAGCCGCGGGCGCGCAGGCGCTTGAGCACTTCCAGACCGTGCAATTTGGGCAGGCCCAGGTCGAGGATCAGCAAGTCGAATTCGTTGTTGGTCATCAGGGCCGCATCGGCCTCGGAACCGCTGGCCACATGGTCGACAGCAGCGCCCGCATTGCGCAGGGTGCGCAGCAGGCCGTCGGCGAGCACCTGGTCGTCTTCGGCAATCAGAATTCGCATGGAAGTCTCCTGTGGTCTTGTCCGTCTGCATGCCCTCGCGGTTCAAGGGTTTTTTGGATTCTAGTGTCGAACCTGCGCCGCTGACCCGCTGCCGCGGGGCAAGACCCATGCTGGTTTTCACCCATGGGTGCGTCGCATGGATTCAGTGGGCATACGCCTCCAGGCCCAGCGCCACCACGGTGGCCACGTCCTGGCCCACCGCGTCGCGAAACTCCCGCTCGGCCTGCTGCACGGCATCGCGAAAGGCCTGCAGCCAGGCCAGGCCGGTGTCGGTGAAGACCACGCGCCTGGCGCGTGCGTCCAGCGGGTCATCCTCGCGCCGGACCAGACCCCAGGCCTCGCACTGGTTGACGAGGTTGCCCATGGCCTGCTTGGTCATGCCTGCCGCCTGCGCCAGCTCGGTCAGGCGGGAGCCCTGCAAGGCCAGATGCCGCGTGATGTGGATGTGCGCGGCGCTGATCTGGTCGCGCGCGGCCAGATTGGCCAGCGCCAGCGGCACACCCTCGTTGCCGGCCATCAGCTGCAGCACGCGCTCGTCAAACCGGCGCATGGCGTGGCCCAGCCAGCGGCCCAGGTGGCTCTGGCGCCAGCGGTCGTCCTGCAAATTCTCGGGAGCCATCATCATGGCCAGATGGTAAATCAAACTGACCAACAAATCGGTTTACAGACATGTACTGTACGTTTACAGTACTGATCACGCATCCAGTGCTTGTGCAAGGAAACACCAGCCGGATCACCCAACCCATTGATTTTCAAGGAGATTTCCATGAGCGACGCCAACAGCGAAAAAGCCAAAGCCCTGCAAGCCGCCCTGGCCCAGATCGAGAAACAGTTCGGCAAGGGCACCATCATGCGCCTGGGCGAGGGTGAGCTGATCGAGGACATCCAGGTCGTGTCCACCGGTTCGCTGGGCCTGGACATTGCCCTGGGCGTCGGCGGCCTGCCGCGCGGCCGCGTCATCGAAATCTACGGCCCGGAATCGTCGGGCAAGACCACGCTGACCCTGCAGGTCATCTCCGAAATGCAAAAACTCGGCGGCACCTGTGCCTTTGTGGACGCCGAACACGCCCTGGACGTGCAGTACGCCCAGAACCTGGGCGTGAACCTGCAGGAATTGCTGATTTCCCAGCCCGACACCGGCGAACAGGCGCTCGAAATCGTCGACAGCCTGGTGCGCTCGGGCGCGGTGGACCTGGTGGTGGTCGACTCGGTCGCGGCGCTCACGCCCAAGGCCGAAATCGAAGGCGAGATGGGCGACAGCCTGCCCGGCCTGCAGGCCCGCCTGATGAGCCAAGCCTTGCGCAAGCTCACAGCCACCATCAAGAAGACGAACTGCACCGTCATCTTCATCAACCAAATCCGCATGAAGATCGGCGTCATGTTCGGCAGCCCCGAAACCACCACCGGCGGCAATGCGCTCAAGTTCTACGCCTCGGTGCGCCTGGACATCCGCCGCACCGGCACCATCAAGAAGGGCGACGAAGCGATCGGCAACGAAACCAAGGTCAAGGTGGTCAAGAACAAGGTCTCGCCCCCGTTCAAGACGGCCGAGTTCGACATCCTGTTCGGTGAAGGCATCTCGCGCGAGGGCGAAATCATCGACATGGGCGTGACGGCCAAGATCATCGAAAAGTCGGGCGCCTGGTACGCCTACAACGGCGAAAAAATCGGCCAGGGTCGCGACAATGCCCGGGAATTCCTGCGCGAGAACAGCGATCTGGCCATCGAGATCGAGAACAAGGTGCGCGATTCATTGGGCATCGCCCTTCGGCCCACCGGCGAAGTCGAAGAGGCCTGATGAACCGGCCTGCGTTCGAGCCCAGCCTCAAAGGCCGCGCCCTGCGGCTTTTGAGCCAGCGCGAACATTCGCGCCAGGAACTCGAACGCAAGCTGGCCGCACACGAAACCGGGCCCGGCCAGCTGGCCAAAGCGCTGGACGAGCTGCAGGCGCGGGGTTTCATCAGCGAGGCGCGGGTCATCGAGTCGGTGGTTCACCGCCGCGCCGGCAAACTGGGCACGGCGCGGGTTCGGCAGGAGCTGGCGGCCAAGGGCCTGAGCGGCGAGGCGGTGGCCGAAGCGCTGGAGCGGCTACGGGATACCGAACTCGAACGTGCCCGCGAAGTCTGGCTGCGCAAATTCGGTGAACCGGCCACCGATCCCAAGGAAAAAGCCCGGCAAATCCGGTTTCTGGTCAGCCGCGGCTTTGCCGCAGAGGTGGTGCGCCGCGTGGTGCAGGGCGCAGAAGAAAACTGAAAACCCTCTGGGGGCTCCCCCCAACGGAAACGCCCTGCTGACAGGACACCCATCTTGCTTCGGCGGACTCCCGAAGGAGCGAATGAAGCCGGGGAGAGCCGCCAGAGGGCTCTCGTGAGGCTTCAGTATCGGGCGGGTGGCGTTGGCGGTCTGTGCGCCAGCGCCCACAAGGCAGGACCGGTCAGAGGCCCAGCATCAGCTCGATGTTCTGCACCGCCGCGCCACTGGCACCCTTGCCGAGGTTGTCCAGACGCGCGAACAGCACGGCCTGACGGGCTTCCTCGTTGGCGAACACGCGGATTTCGAGCTTGTTGGTGTCGTTGAGGGCCAGTGCGTCGAGTTTGGCGTTCTCGGTCGGCGCCTCGACGCTGACCCAGCCCCCGGCCGCCCGGCTGGCCGCGTAATGCGCGCGCAGTGCTTCGTGCAGGTCAGCCCCCTTGGGTTGGCCCGGCAGCTGGTCCAGGTGCAGGGGCAGCTGCACCAGCATGCCCTGACGGAAGTTGCCCACGGCCGGCACGAACAGCGGGCGACAAGCCAAGCCGGTGTGGCGCATGATTTCAGGAATGTGCTTGTGCTGGAGGCCCAGCGCATAGGCCTCGTACAGCGGGGCGCGACCGGCCTCGTAGTCCTCGATCATGGTACGGCCACCACCGGAGTAGCCGCTCACTGAAGGCAGGCACAGCGCAAAGTCTTTCGGGACCAAGCCAGCGTCCACCAGCGGACGGATCAGGGCGATGGCGCCGGTGGCGTAGCAGCCGGGGTTGGCCACGCGGTCGGCTTTTTGCACCGCCTCTTTCTGGCCGGCGCACAGCTCCGGAAAACCGTAGACCCAGCCCGGCGCGCAGCGGTGGGCGGTCGAGGCATCGACGATGCGGGGCTTTTGGCCGCTCAGGCTGTCGATCATCGCCACCGATTCGATGGCGGCATCGTCGTGCAGGCACAGCACCACCAGATCCGCGGCGGCCATCAGCTCGCGCTTGGCCTCGGGGTCCTTGCGGCGGGCAGGGTCGATGCTCAGCACCTGAACCTGGGGCATCAGGGCCAGACGGTCACGAATTTGTAAGCCCGTGGTGCCGGCTTCGCCGTCGATGAAGATTTTTGCCATTTGCTTCGCTTTCAGAATCCACAGCACTTGCCTTGCGTCAAGCCAATGTAAGTCGCAAGGCCCATTATTGTGCGTTGCAGCATGATACAGTCGCGCTCTGCAAAGTACAGACCCTGCCGGAGGGCGAATCACCCTGGCGGGCCGGTCAGATCAACCCCCCCTCTGAGAGAAGACCTCATGAAGATTCACGAGTACCAAGGCAAGGAAATCTTGCGTCAATTTGGTGTGCCGGTGCCGCGTGGCATTCCGGCTTTCACGGTGCAGGAGGCGGTGGAAGCTGCCCAGAAGCTGGGCGGCCCGGTTTGGGTTGTGAAGGCCCAGATCCACGCCGGTGGCCGTGGCAAGGGCGGTGGCGTGAAAGTCGCCAAGTCGATCGAGCAGGTCAAAGAACTGGCCACCCAGATCCTGGGCATGCAGCTCAAGACCCACCAGACCGGGCCCGAGGGCCAGAAGGTGCGTCGCCTCTACATCGAAGACGGCGCTGACATCCAGAACGAACTCTATGTCTCTCTGGTGACCGACCGCGCCACACAGAAAGTGGCCCTGATCGCGTCCAGCGAAGGCGGCATGGACATCGAGGAAGTGGCCCACTCCACGCCCGAGAAGATCATCACCGAGATGATCGACCCGCTGACCGGCATCACGACCGAGCAGTCGCGCAAGGTGGCTGCAGCCATCGGCCTGACCGGCGCTTCCATCGACCAGGCCGTGGACATCTTCGCCAAGATCTACAAGTGCTACATGGACACCGACGCGTCGCTGGTGGAGATCAACCCGCTGAACTGCGACTCCAAAGGCAATCTGATCGCACTGGACGCCAAGTTCAACTTTGACGCCAACGCGCTGTTCCGCCACCCCGAAATCGTGGCCTATCGCGACCTGGACGAAGAAGATCCGGCCGAAGTGGAAGCTTCCAAGTTCGATCTGGCCTACATCTCCCTGGACGGCAACATCGGCTGTCTGGTCAACGGTGCCGGTCTGGCCATGGCCACCATGGACACCATCAAGCTGTTCGGCGGCGAGCCGGCCAACTTCCTGGATGTGGGCGGCGGCGCCACCCCCGAGAAGGTCACCGAAGC
>JACCDU010380685.1_pt1 | contig 26147 bp, 21 predicted proteins | sample 7446081 | NCBI WGS metagenome assembly JACCDU01 (sample SAMN15323447, study PRJNA562643) | freshwater metagenome | isolation source: river surface water | place: USA:Blue River Watershed | collected 2017-08-17
GCCCCTGTCCGAGACGATCCGTGGCTTCAAGATGATCGTCAACGGCGAGTGCGACCACCTGCCCGAGCAGGCCTTCTACATGGTCGGAACCATCGACGAAGCCTTCGAAAAGGCCAAGAAAGTCGCCTAAGCGGAGCCTGAGGCCACCCCGGTGGCCTCACCGCTGAAACCACTTTCCCCTTTTTGAACTGGAGCAAACATGAACACCATCCACGTTGATGTGGTCAGTGCAGAAGAGTCCATCTACTCGGGCGAAGCCCGGTTTGTGGCCCTGCCCGGTGAAGCTGGCGAACTGGGTATCTACCCGCGCCACACGCCGCTGATCACCCGCATCAAGGCCGGGTCTGTTCGCATCGAGACGGCCGACGGTGGCGAAGAATTCGTCTTCGTGGCCGGCGGCATCCTGGAAGTGCAGCCCAACTGCGTGACCGTGCTGTCCGACACCGCCATCCGCGGCAAGGACCTCGACGAAGAGAAAGCCAATGCTGCCAAGCAGGCTGCCCAGGAAGCCCTCCGCAACGCCAAGAGCGAAGTGGACCTGGCATCTGCACAGGCCGAACTGGCCGTGCTGGCCGCCCAGCTGGCTGCCTTGCGCAAATACCGCGGCAAGAAGTGATTCTTTGTCTCGGCAACAAAACCCGGCACAGCGATGTGACCGGGTTTTTTGTTGCCTGGTGTCAGCCCATTGTCCAGAAGGTTCAGCCGCAGGCGGGCGCAGCAGCGTGTCTCGCGGCAAAATCGGGGTGCTATAACCAGTCCAGCTTATGAAACGCGAACGACTACAGGCTGCTACGGTGGGGGGCTCGCCCGATGAGGTGGAACAAGCCTTCTACGAAGCCCTTCACCGAGCCGACATCGAACAGTTGATGGCCTGCTGGGCCGAGGAGGATGACATTGTGTGCGTGCATCCAGGTGGGCAGCGGCTGATCGGTCAGGGTGCGATCCGCAGCGCATTTGAGGCCTTGTTTGCCAAGGGCGGTGTGCAGGCCATCCCTGAGCGCGTGCACAAGATCGATGCACTGGCGAGCGCGGTTCACCACTTGGTGGAGCGCATCGGTGTGCTGACGCCTCAGGGCGAGCACATCGCCTGGGTGGTGGCCACCAACGTCTATCACAAGACCCCACAAGGCTGGCGCATGGTGGCCCACCATGCCAGTCCTGGACTGGCGCAAGACGGTCCGCAATTGGGTGGTCGTCCAGCTGTGTTGCATTGATGCGGTACCAAGCCCCCTGGTGGTTGCCTGGCGGACACCTCCAAACCATCTGGTCGGCGCTGTACGCGCGCAAACGCCGTGCGCCTGCACGGCCCTTGGTGCGCGAACGTTGGGAAACGCCCGACGGTGATTTCATTGATGTGGACCGCCAAAGCGCCAGTGCAGCCGATCGTCCCTTGCTGGTGATGTTCCACGGGCTGGAAGGCTCGTCCATGAGCCATTACGCACAAGCCTGCGCAGACTGGGCGGTCGAGCACGATGTGCACTGGGCCATGCCGCACTTTCGGGGATGCAGTGGCGAGATGAACCGTGCTCCCCGTGCCTACCATTCAGGCGACCATGAAGAGATTGACTGGATCTTGCGCCGTCTGCGTCAAACCCACCGCGAAGCTGGCGGGCAGCTGATGCTGGCGGCCGGGGTCTCACTGGGCGGCAATGCCCTCATGCGCTGGGCGGGTGAGCAAGGTGAGGCGGCCAGGCAACAGGTGGATGCCGTGGCGGCTATTTGTTCACCGCTGGACCTGGCGGAAAGTGGGCGAGCCATTGGCCAAGGCTTTGGCCGACAGGTGTACACCCGCATGTTCTTGCGCAGCATGAAGCCAAAGGCCCTGGCCAAACTCCAGCAGTACCCCGGTTTGTTCCGGCGGGAGGGATTGATGGCGGCTCGGGACTTGTACGAGTTCGACAATGTGTTCACCGCCCCATTGCACGGTTTTCAGGACACGCGCGACTATTGGCATCGGGCATCGGCCAAGCCATGGCTGGCGCGTGTGCGTGTGCCGGCGTTGCTGGTCAATGCGCTCAACGACCCTTTTGTGCCTGCGCGCAGTCTCCCGCGTGCGCATGAGGTGAGCCCTTGCGTGACCTTGTGGCAGCCGCCTCATGGTGGGCATGTGGGTTTTGCCAGCGGAAGCTGGCCAGGGCATGTGCGCGGCTTGCCAGATCAGGTGGGCCGCTGGTTGCTGGAGGCCGCAACACACGCGCCAGGAGGTTGCCATGGATGACATCGTTCAACAGGCCATGGCCAAATGGCCGAATGTGCCCGACTGCTACGGCTGGCTCGGTCTGGACAGTCGGGGGCAGTGGCACATGCGAGACGATCGCGTACAGGCACTGGGCAGCTTCCAGAGCGGGCTGGTGGGTACCAAAGGCTCGGTGCTGCGGCACGACAAGCTCATCGACTTTATCCAGCGCAACTACGAAGCCGATGCGCAAGGGTGTTGGTATTTTCAGAATGGCCCGCAGCGCGTTTATGTCGAACTGGAGCGTACGCCGCTGGTCTGGCGTGTGGCATGCGATGGGCAGGTCACGGCGCACACGGGCCTGCCCGGCCAAGTGCAAGTCTGCCTCATGGACGAAAGTGGGTGGCTCTACCTGCACACCGCACAGGGGCTGGGGCTGGTGCACACACTCGACGTGCCCGTGGCTGCCGAATTCATTGAGCAAGGCCGCTGGGCACTGCAAGACTGCGAGCGTGCCTCGTTGCCTGCGCGCTTTGGCTATGTGCTCAGCCCGCAAAGTCTGCGCGAAAGCCATCCCTGAAAACAAAAATGCCGACCCAAGGTCGGCATTGTCAGGACAAAAAGAAGCTTACTTCTTTTCGCCTTCAGCGGCAGGCGCTTTGGGCTCTTCGAACTTGCCACCGGCATTGTTGGCCATGTACGCCACGGCACGGGCGATTTCAACGTCGCTGAAGTCGCCACCACTCTGGGCGCCCATGGCACCTTTGCCCTTGAGGGCCGAGTTCACAAGGGCGTCAAAGCCTTGCTTGATGCGCGCACCCCAGGCGCCGGCATCGGCGAATTTGGGTGCGCCAGCAGCCCCACTGGCGTGGCAAGCTGAGCATTGGGCTTTGTAAACTTCTTCACCGGCCTTGAGTGGGCGGTTGGCGTCACGCACTTCGACTGTGCCGACCTTCTGGATGCGTTCGGCCAGGGCACGTTCGGCGTCGCTGGCACCGGGGGCCTCCTTGTTGGCTGCGGTCACATAAAACACGAGACCGATGATGATGAACACCGGCAACACGAAGGAGGCGATGCTGGCCCAAACCAGTTGTTTGGGGCTCTTGATGGGGCCAGTGTGGGCTTCGTGCTGATCGTGGCTGTTGCTCATGACATCCTCTGATGAGTGGCCCTGCAAAGACAGGGCATGGATTAACCGGAATCAACCAAACATTATAGCGGGCCGCCCTTCGCAGACCTTGCAAAGCGGCAGCCGCCAAAGCTGGCGTGCGATAATGCTCCTGCACAATGCACGCGGCTGTAGCTCAGTGGATAGAGTATTGGCCTCCGAAGCCAAGGGTCGTGGGTTCGATCCCCGCCAGCCGCGCCAAATTCGACAACGCCACCCTTTGCGGTGGCGTTTTTCGTTTGGATAAGTCCTGGCAAGCCAACTGCTGGTCAGGGGAGGGCTTGTGGGCGCCCCAACAAGTAGCCCTGTACCAGTTTGACGCCCAAATCACGCAAGACCGAGAGTTCCTCTTGCGTTTCGACGCCCTCGGCCAGGGTTTGGCTTCCGACCGCCTCAGAAAATTGCACCAAAGCGGTGGCCAATGTCCGCTGATCGCTGCTTGAATCGATGCGTTCAATCAAGCTGCGATCGAGCTTGATGATGTCTGGCTTGAGTTTGAGGATGTGCCGAAAACTCGCGTAGCCTGCACCTGCATCATCGACCGCGAGTCGGACGCCTTTTTGCCGCAGAGGCGCCAGCGCCTGCGCAATCTTCGCGTAATCCTCCACGCAATCGTGTTCCGTGATTTCCAGGACCAGGCGCTCCAGAGGGTAAGCACTCAAGCTGTCTGCAAAACCCGGATCGAGTACGGCGAAAGGTGTGACATTCAAGGACAGGTAGGCGACTGGGGGCAGTGCTTTCAAATGCGCCAGTGCATCCTGGCGCAAGGTGTCTTCAAGTTCCTTCAACAGGCCGACCTGGGTGGCGTCATCGAACCATTCGTTGGGTGGGCGGTAGGGCGCACTTTGAAAGCGGGCCAGGGCTTCGAAGCCGACCACCCGGTTTTCCAAAATTTGGAAGATCGGCTGAAAGACGGTGCCGTACCGACAGTTGTCCAGCACTTCCCGCAGTCGCTCCACGACGGCCTGGCGAGCAGCATCGCGGTTTTGTTGGTTTTCCAGAACCTTGCCCACAATCTCGGCGAAGAACCGCATGGTCGACACATCCCTGTTGCCCAGTGACAGGTCCGGGGTGCGACTGAAGCAACAGAATGTGCCGTACACACGCCCAGAGGCAAACTTGATGGGCACGCTCAGGTGCGCCCTCACCGGGACGGCCAAGGTGGCCGGCAGCGTCATGGCTTCGTGATCGAGGGTCGCATCCTGCAGCAATTCGGGCAGTCGCCCGTCAACAACGCGCTGGCAGTAACTTTCCTCCAAAGGGTCCGAGCCGTTGACCTGGATCAGGTCCACGCCTTCTTGGGTGTCGACAAAGCGAAAGACGCGCTGCCCGTCTTTGAATTCGGAAACGAAGGCCACTTCCATCCCCAAGTGCTTCCTGGCGGTGGGAAGCAACTCCGCCATCAGGCGATCCACAGAGCCTGCCTCCTGGGTCTTGTCGACATCAAATAGCATGTGATTTGCTCATCTATTCCGTGTGGGTAAAAGATTAACAGACCACAGCGCCGCGTGTTGCATGGGTGTTTGCCTTTTATGGTCAGTCCTTGTCAGAGCCGTGGCTTTCACAACGGCACAAGCGTTCACGGACTGGAACTTGGCGTGCCAGGCGTCTGGCGGTTAACGCAAGAAATAGTTGTTCAACACCGGGCGCAGGCCCCGGTCATGGAGCACTTCGGTTTCGATGAATTGCGGTGGAATCGTGAACTCGACCTCGATGTTGCAGGGCGCTCCAGGCAAGCCTTTGCAGGGATGAGGCCACGCCGGTGCATCGGCTTTGTAGAGGTAGGCCGAAACATTGTGTCCCATCAGGCTTTGCACGGGCCAGATGCCGGCATAGTGCTGAATGGGTTTGAGTATGCGCAGGGTGTAGCTGTTGCGATGGGCATCCCGGTAGCGTGTGTCTCGCGGCTGGAGGAGCAAGGGGTTGAATCCCTCCATCACATCCAGCATGGAGCCGGCACGCTTGATGAAACTGTCCCTGTCGTTCTCAAGTGTCCAGAGGTACGCGGCCAGAGCCGCAGACTCGCTCTCGAAATGCTGTTTCCAGACCGCCGATGTTCCACGGGCGTTGGTGGCGCGCAGACGCCATCCCGTCTTGTTGATCTGGTAGATGGTGACCGTGATGGACTCACCCGCAACCTCATCGGTGCGGGTGAGGGGAGAAATTTCGAGTTTGTCAGGTTCCTGCATGGTCATCGCTCTTGAACTTGGGCCCAGTGCTCGCCGCTCCAGAGTCTTGCGCAAATGGGTGGGCATGGTTGAAGATGCCATCTTGGGACCGATGGTAAACCGGCTGGACAGCCTGCGACCGTGTGGCTTGTCCGTAGCCTGAAACGGGTTACGATGGCTTGCAGCGAACGTCTGGCCTCGGTGCATTGAGGTGGCGGGCGTTGGCCTGCCGCTGGGACAGGCATCGCTGGTTTCGTTTTAAAGGTTGACCCCCTTGAAATTGCTCGACAACTATTGGCAACGTTTGACCGAACTGCGGCCAGAGCAGGCCTTGCTGGTTTTTCAGAGCACCTTGGCGGCTGTGGCCATCACGCCGTTTGGCTTTTGGCGGCTGAGCCGGGGTGACTGGGGTCAAGGTGTGTTTGACCTGGGGTTGGTGTTTGTGCTGCTGGGCCTGGCGCACTTGGGCTTGCGTGGTCGGTGGTTGCGGTCTATCGGCATTGCGGTCGCCAGTTTGTATGTGGTGGCGAGTCTGCTGGTGGCATACCAATTTGGGCCAATAGGCCACTATTGGTTCTATCCCGCCATCGTCGCGGGCTTTTTCGTGGTGCGCGCCAGCGAGGCTTTGTGGCTCGCCGGATTCGGTTTGGTGGCCCATGTGTTGCTGGCCTCCCGCCATGGGGTGGATGCCGATGTGGCCACCTTTGCGGCCACCAGCGCGCTGGTTTGTATTTTCATCAACGTGTTTGCCACACGTTTGCGCCAGGACAACCGCCGCCTTTACCTTGACAGCACCTTGGACAGCCTGACGGGAGCGGGCAACCGGCGGCTGCTCGACGATGTCTTGGCCGAGTTGCCAGAGGACGCCGGTCCGCAAGGCCTGTCCTTGCTCATGCTCGACATCGACCACTTCAAGAACGTTAATGACCGCTATGGCCATGCCATTGGAGACCTGTGCCTCAACCGCCTGGCCCATTTGCTGCTGACCGATTTGCAGACCGATGAGCGCCTGTTTCGCTACGGTGGTGAAGAGTTTGTGGTGCTGTTGCCTGGGGGCGTGGTGCAGGCGCAGGCCTTGGCCGAGCGGCTGCGCCTCGATGTCGAGCACACGCAGTTGATCCGAGAGACCAAGATCACCGTGTCGATTGGTGTCGCCAACCGGCACCGGAACGAGGGGGTGCATGCCTGGATGCGTCGCGCCGATGACGCCATGTACGAGGCCAAGCAGCTGGGGCGCAACCGTTCTTGCGTGGCCCCTTAAAGCGCAGGCGACACGGGGCCCCAGGCGTTCAGCCAGCGCTGGAGGGGCCGCGCTGCTGGTGTTGGCGGTACCAGGCGGCCAGTTCTGTGGCGGGCATGGGTTTGCCAAACCAAAAGCCTTGGTACTCGACATGGCCCAGGGCACGCAATGCGTCTACCTGGCCTTCGGTTTCCACGCCTTCGGCAATCACTTTCATGCCCAGGTTCTGAGCCAACGAGACGATGGATTTGACGATGGCGGCCGACTGCGCATTGGTTTGCAACTCGTCGATGAAGGATTTATCGATCTTGACCTTGCTCAGCGGCAGCCGCTTGAGGTAGTTCAGGGACGAGTAGCCGGTGCCGAAATCGTCCAGTGAGAACTGGACACCGCGTTCTGCCAGGCACCGCATCTTGGCCTCTACCAAAGGCATGTCGGAGACGAGGATGCTTTCGGTCAATTCCAACTCCAGCCGATGGGCATTGGCCTTGCTCGCGTCCAGGATGGCCAGCACCTCTTCCACAAAGTCTTCCTGTTGAAACTGCCGGCTGCTGACGTTGACGGCCAAGGTCCAGGCCGCCATGGTGGGGTCCTGGGCCCAGCGCACGATCTGGGCGCAAGCTTGCTCCAGCACCCAGCGCCCCAGTGGCAGGATCAAGTAAGACGACTCCGCCACTTCGATGAATTCAACGGGGGCCACGAGCCCCCGTGTGGGGTGGCGCCAGCGCAACAGGGCCTCTGCCCCCAGCACCTGACCGTGGCTGTCAATCTGGGGCTGGTACTCCAGAAAGAAATCGAACCTGGTCAGCGAAGTCCGCATGTCATTTTCAAGCAGTGCGCGGTTTTGGGCGCGCAGTTGCATGGCGTGGTTGAAGAAGCGCAAGGAGCCTGGCCCCTCGGCTTTGGCCTGATGCAAGGCCAAATCGGCCAGGCGGAAAATTTCGTCGGCATCTTTGTGGCCGTCCGTGAAGAACGCCACACCGATGCAGGCTGACACGGTTTGTCGGTGGTGGTTGACCGGGTAGTCCTGCGCCATGGCCTGGCGGACTTTCTGGATCACCGCTTGGGTCTGCTCGGCAGCCTCGTCTTTGTTGGTGCTCAGGTCGTTCAAGAGCACCACAAACTCGTCGCCCGAAGCGCGTGAGATGGTGTCCTCGCTGCGCAGCGTGCCGAGCAGTCGCTGGGCGATGAGTTTGAGGATGCGGTCGCCCACCTCGTGGCCCAGGGTGTTGTTGAGCAGGCTGAAGGCATCGAGGTTGATCACGATGAGGGCGCCATTGCGCTGGTTGCGCTTGTGCACGGCCAGGCTGTGTTCCAGGCGGTCCATCAATAGGCGCCGGTTGGGCAGGTGCGTGAGGGCGTCGTAGTAGGCCAAGGCCTGGATCTCTTCCCGGGCCTGCTTGTTGCTGGTCAGGTCGGTCGATATGCCGCACAGCCCGTAAATGTGCCCATTCGGATCGCGCAGGGGAATCTTCACCGACAAAAAGAACTGAGCGCCCGCGTCTTGGCGCAGGTGGTTGATTTCCTCGGTCACCAGCCGCTCGCCGTTGGTCAAGACCCAGCGGTCGTTTTCTGAAATCTTGCGGGCGGTGTCCGCGTCGAAGAAAGCGTCGTCCTTGAGCCCTTTGATGTCCGGCAGAGATTTTCCCCACAGCTCCTGGGTAGGCTTGTTAGCGTATTGGTAGCGCAGCTCCGAGTCCTTGATGTAGACATGCGCCCCCACGCTGTCGAGGATGGTGTTCAACTCGTCGCGGCTGGTGCGCAGGTCGGCGGTGACGCGGTCGACCTGTCTTTTCAGCAAGAGGCTGAGCAGCACCAGTACCAGAAAGACCACCGCTGCCCCGGCCAATGTCCAAACCAGCGCCCGTGGCAAGCGGTAAGGCACATTGCCGCCAGACCATTTGCTCAGAATCTTGAAATACGTGGAGCGCTCACGGGCTTTCCAGGCCTGCAGTTGTGCGTCGATGGCGTTCAGCTCGGACTGCAGCCCCAGGGCCTTGTTGACCGCAATGAACAAGGCCGCCGGTTGCAAGATGATGGGGGTGGTGACCAGGGAAAACTCGCTGGCTTTCATGTCACCGTAATGGTGGTTGGAGACCACAGCGTCGGCTTCGCCGACGGCCACCATGTGGAACCCGAGGTCAATGGACTCCACAGGGAGGATACGGAAGTTGACCCCCAGCCCTTGCTTGAGTTCGTTGAGGTATTCCTCCTGCACCGAGCCCCGCAGCACGCTGACCCCTTTGTCTTTCAGGTCCAGCAGGGAATCCAGCTTGGCGCCGTGGCGCGCATACATTTGCGACCAGCTGTGCAGCACCGGCGCTTGGTGAAAGTCGAACCGTGCCAAGCGGTCGGTGCTGCTGGCCACGTCGGGCATCCAGTCGATTTCGCCAGCTTCGAGCATTTCCAGGCATTTGGACCATTCGCAGTGGACGGCTCGCAGTTGCCAGTTCTGCTCGGCGGCGATGGCTTTCATCAGGTCCACAAAAATACCGGCAGGCTGCCCGTCTTTGTCAGTGAACACCTTGGGCGCGTTCTCGTAGACGCCGTAGCGGAACACCTTGTCGGCGGCCCAGGTCGGCATGGACAGGGCGATGCTGGCGCACAGGATCCAGCGAATCCAGGTGCTGGCCTGGGTCAGCGGGGTCATGCGGTCACCTCTGAAGAGGGCGGTGTTAGAAAGGCAGCCACGTCCACATCGTCCACCAACGCCGGGGGCATGTGCTGTTCGGCATAGCGGCGGTAAACACCGCTGCGCAAGAAAATTTCAAACAGGTCGGGGTCGATGTGGTGCTCGTCCCGCATCTTGGCCATGATGCGGACCGCCTCAGACAATTTCAGCCCTTTTTTGTAGGGGCGGTCGGAGGCAGTGAGGGCTTCAAAAATATCGGCAATCGCCAGCATGCGTGCCTCGGGCGACAAGGCCTCGGCGCTGAGCCCTTTGGGATAGCCCGTGCCATCCATCTTTTCGTGGTGCGCTGCGGCAATCGCCGGCACACGCTGCAGGTGGCGCGGAAAAGGCAGGCCCTTGAGCATGATCTCGGTCTGGACGATGTGGTGGTTGATCTTGTACCGTTCCTCGTCCGTCAGGGTGCCGCGCGGCACGCTCAGGTTGTGCAATTCCCCCTGGTTGTAGAGCAGCTCGGGCGCGGCCATGCGGATGCCCCAGGGGTTGTCGGCCGGCAGGGTGTCGCGGGCCGTGCGTGCAAAGCGGCTTTCGGGACGGTCGGCCAGCACGTTCTCCACCACGGGCAAGGCCTCGTGAGGCAGCGAGGCGAGTTGCGCTTTTTCCTGGTGCGACAGCCCGATCCGCCTGTCCAGGGTGCGCAGCCAGGTGCGTTGCGCGATCTGCACCAGGCGCTCTTGCATCTGTGGCGTGAGCGTGCCCTGCCCTTCGTTGCATTGCGCCACAAAGGCAAAGTCGTCGTCCAGGCTTTGCCAGTCGGTTTGCAGTTGTTGCTGCGATGCCTCGGCCGCTTCGCCCGCCAGCAGGCGTTCCATGTGCCTCAGCTGGGCGTCACGCTTGAGCACCTCAAAGCGCGTGCGCACTTCATGGATGCGGTTGTAGATGGTTTCCAGCTTGGTCGCCTTGTCCACCACGTACTCGGGGGTGGTGACCTTGCCGCAGTCGTGCAGCCAGGCTGCAATGCGCAGGGTCTCCCAGTCCGCTTCGTTCATGTCAAAGCGTTGGTAGGGGCCCGACTGGGTGTCGCATGTGGCCTGTGCCAGCAGCTTGACCAGCTCGGGCACGCGTGCGCAGTGGCCGCCGGTGTAGGCGCTCTTGGTGTCGATGGCGTCGGCCACCAGGCGGATGAAGGCTTCGAACAGTTCCCGCTGTTCCTTGATCATGGCCTGCGCTTCGAGCGAGACCGCGGCCGTGCCCGAGAAGGCCGCCACAAAGGCCAGCAAGGCTTTGTCCATGGATTGGGAGGACAGCAGCAGCATGGCCCCGGTCAACTCCTGGCGCCGGTTCATCAGGGGCACGGCCGTGCCGTACAACGGGCCGCCGTGGCGCAGCGCGTCCACCAGGCCCAGGGCGGCCACATCGTCTGCAGACAAGGGGCCTTCTTGCACCTGGCCAGAGCGCAGCGCCCGCGCCATCAATGGACCGGCCGCGCCATCGGCAGTTTGCGGTGTGCCGTTGGCAGGCCCTTGCAGGGCCACCGCGCGCAGCCGCGCAAGCTCTGGCTCGGGCAGCGCCTGCCCCCCGGTGGTGCGGCCTGCGATGGGCAACAGCTTATGCGGTTCGCGCAGGTACAAGATGCCGGACGAGGCGTTGGCCGCCGAGATGGTCTCCCCCAGAAGCCGAGGCAGCAGGTGGTCAAAATTGTTCTCTGCGGCAATGGCGTCGCTCAGCTCCAGGAATTGCCGAATGGTGTGCTTCATCTTGGCAATCGTTTCGGCCAGCTGGTTCACCTCAAACACGCGTGAGCGCAATGCAAAGGGATGCTTGAACTCGAAGCGGCGGATGGCTTCGGCCTCGGTCGTCAGCGTCACCAGGGGCCGAGAAATGCTGCGGGCCACCCACCAGGTGATGGGGATGGACACCAGCACGATCAGCAAGGTGGTGAGCGCGGCGATTTCTCTTTGGGCGTAAGCCCCGGCCAGCAATTCGCGCTGGGGCACCGCAATCAAGAGCAGCAGGTTTTCGGCACCCGCCACCGCCAGCTTGTGGATGGACACATTCCAGACATCTTCTTGCGAATTCACTGCTCGATGCAGCCAACCTGATGCGGGCAGGGCATGAAGATCGATGTCGTCCTGGATTTGCTTCAGCACCGGGACACCGAAAGTTTCCAGGGTGGCCAGATGCGGACGTTCTTCGTTGTGGGGCATCTGCACCAGACTTGCCGTGTTTTCGTGCGCGAAGATGTGGCCTTCGGTGTCGACCAAGGCCAATTGCGAGCCAGGGGTGACCTTTTGCCGACCCAGGCTGGTGTTGAGCGTTTGCAGCTGGATGTCCGCACCGACTACGGCTTGGTGTTGGCCTGCACTGAGGGCCATGGTGATGCCCACCTGCCGGTCCGAAAAGAACAGGTACGGCTCGCTCAGCACGGTGCGGTCAACCGCTCTGGCATGGGTGTACCAGTCCCGGTTGCGGGGGTCGTAGCTGTTCGGGTAGTCCGGGCGGTCGTCGGTTTGCAGCACTTGCAAGCGCGGATCCAGGTACAAGTAGCGCCCCCGACCCGTGGCGCGCTCAATGCTTTGCACCATGTAGCGGGTGTGGGCGGGCGCCTTCAGCCGGGCCAGTTCCTCTTTGCCTTGCAAGTGGCGCACCATGAAGAAGTCGCCGTTTTCATAGCCCACGTACACCGATGACAAGGCTGGGTGGCGGTCCAGCAGGTTGCGGATCAGCGGCAACCGCGCCATGCGCTGGTCGTGCTGGCGCAGTTGGGTGACTTCGTCCAGCGCCAGCACATTCACCACGGTTTCCACCGGCTGCAGGATCCGTTGCACCTCTGCGTTGGTCTCGCGGCCGATGCGCGAGGTCATGTCGTCGGCCATCGTGTTGATCAGCTGCCGCGAGGTGAGGTACCCCACCCCCAGCAGCAAGCCCCCTACCGCCAGGGTGAGCAGAACAAACAGGAAAGACACATGGATGTGCAAAGGAAACTGTTTGGACTTCAGGTCGTTCATTTGGCCAAGCCTGCTCCCAGGCGCCCTTTGCGGGGCGGGTTCGGACGGTTCGATGGGAATGCCTTGTCTTGCATGAAGAGATTTATACCCCCATTGCCCTGCGCCGCACTCACCGCGAAGACGGCGCAGGCAGCGGCAGCGCGGTTTTGTAGCGCACCTGCTTGAGTGCGAAGCTGGAGCGGATCTTTTCGACGCCCGCGATCGGGGTCAACTGTTCGAGGATGAAGCGCTCCAGCGCGGCAATGTCGGTGACGGCGACGCGGATCAGGTAATCCGAGTCGCCGGTCATCAGGTAGCACTCCATGACTTCGTCGTGCTCGGCAATGCGCTGCTCGAAATCGGCCAGGGCCTGTTTGCTTTGCGAGGTCAGGCTGATGCTGATGAACACGTTGAGCCCCAGCCCCAGCGCAGACGCGTTGACCAACGCCACGTAGCGTTGGATCACACCCGCGCTTTCCAGCGCCTTGACCCGGGTCAGGCAGGGCGAGGGCGACAGGTGCACGCGCCGCGCGAGTTCGACGTTGGACAGGGCGCCGTCAGCCTGGAGTTCCGAAAGAATGCGTAAATCGATCAGGTCGAGTTTCATGCGCTGTCAAATAGTCTTTTGAAAGAATAATATGCCGCTTTCTTCTGTTTAACTCGTCAACTTGGCACCCTATTTTGTCTGTGGCAGCGTATCGTTGCCCCTATGAACGCGCCTCTGATCCCCATGCCCCCAGGGCACGATGTGCCCCTGAACGACACCGACCCCCAGGAAACCGCCGAATGGCTGCAGGCGCTGGATGCCTTGCTGGCCACCGAAGGGCCGCAACGCGCCCGCTTCATGCTGGATGCGCTGGTGCGCCACGCCCGCCAGCGGCAGGTGCCCTGGACGCCTGAACTTTCCACGCCCTACGTCAACACGATTGCGGTCGACCGCCAGCCGCCTTTTCCGGGCGATTTGGCTTTGGAGGAGCGACTGGCATCGCTGATGCGCTGGAACGCGTTGGCCATGGTGGTGCGCGCCAACCAGGCCTACGGTGAACTGGGTGGGCACATCGCCAGCTACGCCAGCGCGGCGGATTTGTTTGAAACTGGCTTCAACCACTTCTTTCGGGCGCGCCAGGGCTGCGACCTGGGCGATCTGGTGTTTTTTCAGCCCCACAGCGCACCGGGGGTGTATGCGCGGGCCTATCTGGAAGGCCGCCTCACCGAGGAGGACCTGCAGCATTACCGGCAAGAAATCCGGGCCCCACATGCGCGCACCGGCGAAGGCGCCCGTGGCCTGTCCAGCTACCCCCACCCCTACCTCATGCCCGACTTCTGGCAGTTCCCGACAGGTTCCATGGGGATCGGGCCGATCAGCTCCATCTACCAGGCGCGTTTCATGCGCTACCTCTCGCACCGCCAGCTGCTCGATGGCGGCGGACGCAAGGTCTGGGGCGTGTTTGGCGACGGGGAGATGGACGAGCCCGAGTCCATGAGTGCTTTGACCCTGGCAGCGCGCGAGGGACTGGACAACCTGGTGTGGGTGGTCAACTGCAATTTGCAGCGCCTGGACGGCCCGGTGCGTGGCAACGGCCGCATCATTGACGAGCTGGAGCGCTTGTTCACGGGGGCCGGCTGGAACGTCATCAAGCTCGTGTGGGGCAGCGACTGGGATGGCTTGTTTGCACGCGATGCCAACGGCGCCCTGAGCCGCGCCCTGGCGGGCACCGTCGACGGCCAGATGCAGACCTTTGCGGCCAAGGACGGGCGTTTCAACCGAGACAATTTCTTTGGTCAAAACGAGGATTTGCGTCGGCTGGTGCAAGGCATGACCGATGAGCAGATCGATGGCCTCAAGCGGGGTGGACACGACCTGGTGAAGATCCATGCCGCTTACGCAGCGGCTGCTGCACACCGCGGCCAACCCACGGTGATCCTGGCCCACACCAAAAAGGGCTATGGCATGGGCACAGCCGGCCAAGGCCGCATGACCACGCACAGCCAGAAGAAACTCGATGAGCAGGAGCTGATCGAATACCGTGACCGTTTCAATCTGCCCCTGAGCGACGAACAGGCGCGCACCTTGAGCTTTTACCGTCCTGCGGACGACAGCTCCGAGATGCAATACCTGCAGGCACGTCGCTCGGCGCTCGGCGGGTATGTGCCGCAGCGCTGGACGGCGTGCGAGCCTGTGCCGGTGCCTGCGTTGGAAAGCGTGGCCGGTTTTGCCCTGCAGCCTGGCGGCAAGGAGATGAGCACCACCATGGCGTTCGTGCGCCTGCTGGGGCAATGGCTCAAGGACCCGGTGCTGGGGCCGCGCATTGTGCCCATCGTGGCCGACGAGGCACGCACCTTCGGCATGGCCAACCTGTTCAAGCAGGTCGGCATTTATTCGAGCGTGGGTCAGCGTTATGCCCCCGAGGACATCGGTTCGGTGCTGAGCTACCGCGAGGCCCTGGACGGCCAGATTCTGGAAGAAGGCATTTCGGAGGCCGGTGCGATCGCCAGCTGGACGGCTGCGGCCACCAGTTACAGCGTGCACGGCTTGGCCATGTTGCCGTTCTACATCTACTACTCGATGTTTGGCTTTCAGCGTGTGGGTGACCAGATCTGGGCCGCTGCCGACCAGCGCCCGCGTGGCTTTTTGCTGGGGGCCACCTCAGGGCGCACCACGCTGGGGGGCGAGGGCTTGCAGCACCAGGACGGCAGCAGCCACCTGGTGGCGGCCACCATCCCGAACTGCCGCGCCTGGGACCCCGCCTTTGCCGGTGAGATGGCGGTCATCGTGGACCAGGGCATGCGGGAAATGCTGGTGGAGCAACGCGATGTCTTCTACTACATCACCTTGATGAACGAAAACTACGCCCAGCCCGATCTGCCGGCGGGTGTGCAGCAGGATTTGCTGCGCGGCGCCTACCGTTTTCAAACCTTCGAGGCCGCGACGCCGGGGCGGCATGTCACCTTGCTGGGCTCGGGCGCGATCCTGACCGAAGTGCTCGCGGCAGCGCAGCAGCTGCAGGCCCAGGGGGTTTCGGTGGATGTGGTGAGCGTGACCAGCTGGAGCGAACTGGCCCGCGATGGGATGGCTTGTGAGGCCAGTGGTGAACAGCCTTTTGTGACACGCTTGTTGGCCCAGACCTGCGGCCCCATCGTTGCGGCCAGTGATTACGTGCGCGCGGTTCCTGAAAGTGTCCGAGCCTATTTGCCCGATGGGCGTGCCTACCGCACGCTGGGCACGGACGGTTTTGGCCGCAGTGACACGCGCGCCATGCTGCGTGAACATTTTGGCGTGGACGCCGCCCACATCGTGCAGCAGGCCTTGCGCCTGTGTTGATTCAAACGGTCAGGCGGCCACCAGGGCGGTGGCGGGCTCGGCCGTCTGAACGGGCGGGGTGACCAGCTTCAAGAGCCGTTCTTGCGGGGCGTTGACGGTGTCCAGTTGGTCCCAGCACGCCCCCAACAGGGCCGCGATGCGTCGGCCTGCCTGGTTGCGCAGTCCCGTGCTGTAGAAGAGTGTGCTGTCGCCGTTTTCCAGTTGGTAGAGTTGCCGCAACGAAATGCAAGCCTGGGTGGCCAGCAATGCCGGGTCGCGTTCTTGCATCAGCCGCAAATGGCGCAAAGCTTGTCCACGCGGGTCGAGGCCATTGCCCGTTTCTTGCAGACCCAGGCGAGACTGGGCCTGCATATTGGCCGCCAGCAAAAAGCCCTTCGGCTGAAGGCGGCGACCGGCTGACAGCAGGTCAGCCTTGGTGGCCAGTGACCAGGATTTCAATTGCGGCATGTGGTGACCACTCCAGTGAGGTAGGCGTGCAGCCAGGGGGCCGACAAGGGGCCTGGGGCCAGTTGGATGGGGTTGACGGCAGCGGCTTCAGCGCGCCATTGGCTGTCTTGCGTCAGCAGCACCATGGGGATGGGGCGGCCGCCGCGTGCATTGAAGTTTTCCAACGCAGCCATGGTTTTTTCTTGCTGTGGACGAGGCATCGACATTTCCACCACCAGCAAGTCCGGGCGCTCGCTGCCCAGGATGAGCAGCGCCTCGGTGATCGAGTCGATGAGCCGCAGTTCGACGGCAAAGCCAGAGGTGTCGCAGTGTTGGCGCAGATCCTGAAGGGTGTCTGGCGCTTCGGCCACCACCATGATGGCGGGCACTTTGCGATCGGGTGTGGTGTGGGGCGTGCGGGTCTGGGTGCGGTAGGTTTGAACGGACTGCAATGAAATGCGCCGATGACCGCCCCGTGTCTTCCAGCCTTGCAACTCGTTTGTGTCCACCAGCGATTGGATTAACGTGGTCGACAGTCCCAGCATGCGGGCTGCTGTGGCCGTGCTCAGAAATTGAGGTGTGTTGCTGCCGTCCATTTAGTTGGTATTTTTGAAGATTTAAAAATTATTTTATATTAATTAATAGTTAAAAGTAATTCACATGCGTGTTTCGAGAAAAATTCTGCGATTCAGGACACGGCAGCAGCAGCCAGACTGGGGGTGAAACGGCATGCACAATCGCGCTCCAAGACGGGAGCGCGATGTGGTCAGAAAGTGGTGCAGTTTCTTGGGAGTGGTTGGGGCGTTTGCGGCCGCTGTGTGGGGTGCCGGGGTACAGGCACAGCCCGTGCCGCCAGCCTCAGGGCGTTCCGGTGTGGTGGTGGTGCTCGCGGGTGGTGGAGCCAAGGGTTTCGCGCACTTGGCGGTTTTGCGTAGGCTTGAGCGCGACAGGGTGCCGATCGCACGCCTGGTAGGCACCAGCATGGGGGCTGTCGTTGGGGGCCTCTATGCGAGTGGTTTGAGCACCGATGAAATCGAAAAAGTCATTGGCAACCTCGATCCCGCTAAGGTGGCGCTGGATCAGATCGATCGCCAGGAGCTGCCCCTGCGCGCCCGCGAGTACCAGCGTCTATACCCTATCGAGATGGAATTCGGTATGCGGGCCGGCCAACTCAACTTTGCGCGTGGGGTGAGCGATGGACAGCGGTTTTTGGCGCTGTTGCAGGAACTGACCGTGCATGTGCCGTCGAGAGTTGACTTTAATTCGCTCAAGATTCCTTTTCGGGCCGTGGCCACGCGTTACCGGGACGGCGAACTGACGGTGTTTCGCCGGGGCTCCTTGCATTTGGCGATTCGTGCCAGCATGGCTGCACCGGGGGTGTTTGCGCCCGTGGAGGTTGATGGCGAGACTTATGTGGACGGAGGCTTGGTGGCCAATTTGCCCATCGAGGTGGCTTTGCAAGAGGGGGCCGATGTCATCGTCGCGTCTTATCTCGGCCAGGCCCCAGATAACACCGATGCCGCGACCGGCAACGCCGTGTTGGTTGCCAACCAGATGCTCAACATCTTGATCAGGCAAAACGAAAAGCGCAATTTGGCCTTGTTGCGAGAGCAAGATGTGCTGGTTCAGCCTGCCTTGAACCAAGTCGGCTTTGCCGATTTCAGGCGTGCATCAGATATCGTGGCGATCGGCGAACAGGCGGTGGAGCTGCAAGACGCGCGATTGGCGGCGCTGGCCGTGTCCGAGCAGGTTCACCCCCCGCAAGATGCCCCGGCCCGTTTGGCACCAGTGCCTAAGGTGATTGGTGAGGTGCGTGTTTCTGGAACCGTACACACCCAGCCTGACTATGTGGCCGCAGGGTTTCAGTCGCTCAAGGGCGAAGCGTTTTCGTCACAGGCGGTGGCGCGTGAGATCGACCTGCTTTATACGAGTGGCTATTTTGAACGGGTGAGCTACAGCCTGGAGCCGATGCAAGGCGGCCAGGATGCCTTGCAAATCGATGTGCATGAGAAGCCTTATGGGCCTCACTATTTCAAGACCAGCTTGGGTTTCGCTTCGGAGTCCCGTGGTGTCAACCAGTTCTCCGTGGGCCTGGGGTACAGGCGGCCCTGGTTGACGGCGTCGGGCTTGGAGTTGGCCGTGGATGCGCAGGCGGGGACGCAAACACAGCTGGGCATGAAGCTGTTTCAGCCTGTATCGCAGGCGTTGGGCTTGCAAGCGCATGCGAGTTATCAGAATAATTTATGGCCCGTCTACTCGCCGCTGGCACAGCCTGCTGGTGCATCCGAGCGCTTGGCGTATGCGCAGATTTCCAACCGATCCGCAGGGCTTGATGCGGTTCAGAAGTGGGGGCGAAGTGCCGCGCTCAGACTGGGTTGGGTCGAGCGTCAGCTTGACTACCAATTGGATATGGTCGGTTCAGTCACAGTACCTTCTGCCACAGCGGGTGAACCAGCGTTGGTGCTGGATGACCGCCGCTTTCACTATGGTGCGTGGCGCCTGCAGTGGCTGGTCGATGAACTCGACTCCGTCAGCTTTCCCGAGCACGGTCACTACATCAATGCGGTGGCCGAGCATGGCGTGACGGGTACGCCATTGCGCAGCTACGCGCTCAGCGCACGCTGGGCATACCCGTTTCGCACGCATGTGGTCAACCTGGGCCTGAACCTGGGGCAAAACGAGGTGCCTGCCAGCTGCCTGGCATGCCGTGCGCCCAGCTACCTGTATCTGGGAGGGTTTCAGAACATGGGGGCGTTCCGGGTGGGGGAGTTGGTGGGCGACAGGCTGGCACATGCCTACGCGACCTATATGTACCGCTGGTCTGACGGAGGCCTATTGCGCCAGAAGACTTTTTTGGGCCTGACCGTCGAGGCTGGTGATGTCTGGTTTGCAGGCCAGCCTCACACGACCCGCTACAGCACCACGGCGTTTCTGGCCATTGACAGCAAACTTGGCGATATTTACCTGGGTTTGGCGCGAGGCAGCAGTGGCGCAGCCAACGCGTTTGTTCAATTGGGCAAGCGTTTCGGCCTGTGAGGCCTGTCAGGGCGTAGGGGCCAAGCGCACGTCGGTTTTGTGGCGCGGCATGCCGATGGGGCGACTGCTTTGCCCCTTTTGGGTGGCCGCGATGTCTTCCTCGCTGGGGTACTGGTCCAGCAGCCAGTAGTCGAACACGCGCCGTGCGATCGGGGCGGCATGGGCGGCGCCAAAGCCGGCGTTTTCAACGATCACCGCCAGTGCAATGCGCGGGGCTTCGGCCGGCGCAAAAGCCATGTACAGGGCGTGGTCGCGCTGGTACTCGGTCAGCTTGGCGGCGTTGTATTTGTCCTTTTGCCCGATGGTCACGGCCTGTGCGGTACCGGTCTTGCCCGCGCTGGTGTAGGACGCGCCTGCAAACACCTGGGCCGAGGTGCCGGTCGTGGTCACACCCACCAGGCCATTGCGCACCACGTTCAAGTGCTCGGGCTTGAAGCCGAGTTGGCTTGGTGGCGTGCTTGTCGCCGGCAGCTGCTGGTGCGTTAAAGGGTCTTGCGTGGCGTGCACCACACGGGGCGCGAATTTGGTGCCGCCATTGGCCAGCACCGAGGTGGCGGTGGCCAATTGCAGCATGGTGAAGGTGTTGTAACCCTGGCCAATGCCCAACGAAATGGTCTCGCCACCGTACCACTTTTGCTGCTCGGGCCGTTTGTAGGTTTTGCGCTTCCAGTCGGTACTGGGCAGCACGCCGCGCACTTCGCCGGGCAGGTCGATGCCCGTGATTTGCCCGAACCCCAGCGGTTTCATGAAGTCGTGGATCGCGTCTACGCCCATTTCGTTGGCCAGCGAGTAATAGTAGACGTTGCTCGACAGCACGATGGAGCGCACCATGTCCACTGGCCCCAAACCGTGGTCGCCGTGGCTGCGGAAGGTGTGTCCTCCGTAAGTCCAGGAGCCGTTGTCCTGGACGATGGCGCTGGCGCTGCGCTTGCCCGTGGTCAGGGCCGCCATGGCCATGAAGGGTTTGTAGGTGGAGCCAGGCGGGTAGGTGCCGCGCAGGGCGCGGTTGAGCAAAGGTTTGTCGATCGAGCTGTTGAGCATCTGCCAGCTTTCGACGTCGATGCCCTCGACAAACAGGTTGGGGTCGAAGGTGGGCTTGCTCACAAAAGCCAGCACTTCGCCGGTGTTGGGGTCCATGGCCACCAGGGCGCCACGCCGTGGGCCGTACAGATCTTCCACCAGCTTTTGCAGGCGGATGTCGATGGACAACACGATGTTTTTGCCGGGAATAGCTGGCCGGCTCGACAGGCGGCGGATGGCCTTGCCGCCGGCTGAGGTTTCGACCTCTTGTACGCCGGTGATGCCGTGCAGCTCGCGTTCGTAGCTCTGCTCCACCCCCAGCTTGCCAATGTATTCGGTGCCGCGGTAGTTGCCGTGCTCGTCCTCGTCTTCGATGCGCTCTTTGTCGCGTGTGTTGATGCGCCCGATGTAACCCACCACATGGCTGGCCAGCTCGCCCTGGGGGTATTGCCGAAAGAGGCGGGCCCGAATGTCCACGCCCGGGAAGCGGTAGCGTTGCGCCGAGAAACGTGCGACTTCCTCGTCGCTCAGGCGGGTGCGGATGGGCAGCGAGTCAAAGCTTTTGGACTCCTCGCGCAGCCGCTTGAACCGTTTGCGGTCGCGCGGTTGGATGTCGACGATGGTCGACAGGGCTTCGATGGTCGCCTCCAGATCGGACACTTTGGAGGGGGTGATCTCCAGTGTGTAGGCCGAATAATTGCTGGCCAGCACCACGCCGTTGCGGTCCAGGATGGTGCCGCGCGGGGGCACCGTGGGCAGCACTGCGGTGCGGTTGTTCTCGGCCTGCTCCATCAAACTGTCGTGCTGCACCACCTGCAGATAAACCAGGCGTGACAGCAGCAGCACAAAGCACAGCACCACCACCACTTGCACAATGACCACCCGGTCCTGAAAGCGGTGGATTTCGGCCTGGGTGTTGCGCAGCTCGGTCAGCGAAGGCAGGTGCAAGCCCATGGTCAGAGTGGCCGGATGTCGTCGCGGTCGACCGGGCGACGCTGCGGCGCCAGCAGCAGGTGCCCAAACACAGGCCACAGCGCGGTTTGCAGCAGCGGGGTGAACAGTTGCGTCCAGTGCGGCCAGGCATCTTGCACGACCAGGCGCGTGAGCCACTCGATGAGGGCGGTGACCACAAACAGCGGCAGAACCTGCAGGGTCTGCTCGCGCAAGGGGAACCACAGCACTCGGCGGTGGATCAGGTTGGCCATGTGGCTCATGCACACATAAGCCAAAGCGTTTTGCCCGAGCAATGCCGATTCATGCACGTCCAGCGCCAGGCCCAGCACGAAGGCCGTGAACATGCCCACGCGGCGCGGCTGGTGCACTGTCCAGAACACCAGCACCAGGGCCAACACATCGGGCAGCCAGTTCTGGCTGCTGAGGCCCAGCAGCATTTGCAGCAGCAGTGCCAGCAGCAGGCTCAGGATGATGAAGCGTGGGTTGACGGGCAGCAGCAGCGGCTTGCCGGCGGGCATGATCATGGCGTGCCTCCTGCCGGTGCCGTGGCCTTGGTGCCAGGCGCTTTGCTTGTGCGAGTGCGCGCAGCAGGTTCGTTCTTGGGGGGGCGTTCTGGCCAGTCGCTCACGGGTGGCAGCACCAGCATGTGCCGGCCGCGCGCCTGCGCCATGGGCGCGGCATGCACCTTGGCGAACGAGGTGTCCACGCGCCGGTCGATCCGGCGGATGCGGCCCACCTGCAGGCCTGCGGGGTAGACGCCATCGATGCCGCTGGTGGTGAGCAGGTCGTTTTCTTGCACGTCGGCGTTGGTCGGCACAAAGCGCAACTCCAGCGTACCGCCCAGGGTGAGCGGATCGCCCACCGCCATGAAACGCTGACCGGTTCGGGTGTTGAGCACAGGAATGCTTTGGTCGCGGTCGGTCAGCAGCGTGACCTCGCTGGACAGCGGGTACACCCGCGTGACCTGTCCCACCACGCCAGCCACATCCACCACGGCCGAGCCAGGCGTCACGCCCGACAACTGCCCCTTGTCAATGACGATGTGGTGGCTGTAGGGGTCGGCCGTTTCGTACAGCACCTGCACCGCCTTAGCGGGGCCGGGCAGGTCGTGGCGCAATTCCAGCAGCTGGCGCAGATGCTGGTTTTCCTGCAGCAATTGTTCCGCTTGCTGCAGCCGTTGGGCTTGAGCGATGGTGCGTGCCTGGTATTGCCGCGCCGCATCGCGCGCCTCGTCTATGCCAGTGAAGTAAGCCTGCAGGGCCATGCCGCCACGCTGGGGTTGCAGCACCAACCATTGCAAGGGGGCCAGCACCACGCTGATGGCCGAACGGATGGGCTGCGACACGCCAAAGCGGTGGTCCGCCGACATCAGCAGCACCGACAAGAGACCGAGCAGCACCAGCTTGGACAGGGCCGGAAGGCCTTGCCTGAAGAATGGTGGGGGGCTGCGGTCGAGGGAGTCCAGGGCCATGGGGTGCGTGGTGGCGAAGGCCGGGGGACCGGACGTTGGGCGGCCATGCAGCCGCCCAACGCGGGGCTTATTCGCTGGTGAAAATGCTGCCCAGTTGGTCCATGCGCTCCAGCGCCATGCCGCAACCGCGGGCCACGCAGGTCAGCGGGTCTTCGGCCACCAACACCGGCAGGCCGGTTTCCTCGGCCAGCAGGCGGTCCAGGTCGCGCAGCAGCGCGCCGCCGCCGGTCAGCATCATGCCGCGCTCGGCAATGTCGGCGCCCAGCTCGGGGGGGGTGTGCTCCAGGGCGGTCTTGACGGCCGAGACGATCTGGTTGAGCGGATCGGTCAGGGCTTCAAGGATTTCGTTGGAGCTGATGGTGAAGCTGCGTGGCACACCTTCGGACAGGTTGCGGCCCTTGACTTCCATCTCTTTGACTTCGCTGCCGGGGAAGGCCGAGCCAATGCTCTTCTTGATGGCTTCGGCCGTGGGCTCACCGATCAGCATGCCGTAGTTGCGGCGGATGTAGTTGATGATGGCTTCGTCGAACTTGTCGCCACCCACGCGCACGCTGCCTTTGTAGACCATGCCGCCCAGCGATATCACGCCGACTTCGGTGGTGCCGCCGCCGATGTCCACCACCATAGAACCCGAGGCTTCCGAGACCGGCAGGCCCGCACCGATGGCGGCAGCCATGGGCTCCTCGATCAGGTAGACCTCAGAGGCGCCGGCGCCCAGTGCGGATTCGCGGATGGCGCGGCGCTCAACCTGGGTCGAACCGCAAGGCACGCAGATGATGATGCGCGGGCTGGGACGGAATGTGCTGCGCGGGTGCACCATGCGGATGAACTGCTTGAGCATCTGCTCGGTCACGGTGAAGTCGGCGATCACGCCGTCCTTCATGGGGCGAATGGCTTCGATGTTGCCAGGCACCTTGCCCAGCATGGCCTTGGCCTCGTGGCCCACGGCCTGCAGCGTCTTTTTGCCCTGAGGGCCGCCTTCGTGGCGAATGGCCACCACAGAGGGCTCGTCGAGCACGATGCCCTTGTCACGCACGAAGATCAGGGTGTTGGCGGTGCCCAGGTCAATGGCCAGGTCGCTGGAGAAATAGCGGCGGAATGAGGAAAACATGTTGTCGATTCCTTGGAAATGGCCGCCATGGACAGGGGCATTTCCGGGTGTGCGAAGAGCGTGTGGGCTGGGCAGGAAACGCCGCACGGGCAGTGCCTCCTGCAAAGGCAGGATAATACCCGATCACCCCGCTTGAGTGCGCCAAAACCGTTGCGGAATGTTGTCCGGAATGGTTTTGGTATGAATTCTTTTAACCTACTCCAACCATGTCCCTGAACGCCCAGGATATTGACCGTATCGCCAACCTGGCCCGGCTCGAACTGCAGCCGGCCGAAGCCGAACGGATGCGCGAGCAGATCAACGGCTTTTTCTCCATCGTCGAGGCCATGCAGGCCGTCGACACCACGGGCGTGCAGCCGATGGCGCACCCCGTGGCCGCCATTCAGGATGTGCAGCTGCGCCTGCGTGAGGACGTGGTGAGCGAGCCCAACCAACGCGAGGCCAACCAGCAAAGCGCGCCCGCCGTCGAGCGCGGGCTGTTTCTGGTGCCCAAGGTGATCGAGTGAGGCCTGCCATGACGACCGCATTGCATGACATGACTGTGGCCGAACTGGCCGCCGGCCTGAAGGCCAAGACTTTTTCCGCCACCGAGGTGGCGCAGCACTTTGTGGCCCGTGCCCAGGCTGACCAGACCGGCAGCTTCCTGGCCCTGAACCCCGAAGCCACGCTGGCGCAGGCCAAAGCCGCAGACGCCCGCCTGGCCTCGGGCACGGCCGGTGCGCTGGAGGGCGTCCCGCTGGGCCACAAAGACATCTTTGTCACCCGCGACTTCCCGACCACGGCCGGCTCGAAGATGCTGCAGGGCTACCGTTCTCCGTTCGATGCGACCTTGGTGGCCCATCTGGCCGCTGCCGGCATGGTCACGGTGGGCAAGCTCAGCTGCGACGAATTCGCCATGGGCTCCGGCAACGAGAACAGCGCTTACGGCCCGGTGAAGAACCCCTGGGACACGAGCCGGGTGCCCGGCGGCTCGTCGGGCGGCAGCGCCGCCGCCATTGCGGCGCGCCTGGTGCCCGCCGCCACCGGCACCGACACCGGGGGCTCGATCCGCCAGCCGGCCAGCTTTTGTGGCATCACCGGCATCAAGCCGACTTATGGCCGCGCCAGCCGCTACGGCATGATCGCCTACGCCTCTAGCCTGGACCAGGGCGGCCCCATGGCCCGCACCGCCGAAGACTGCGCGCTGCTGCTCAGCGCCATGTGCGGCCCGGACCCGGACCGCGATTCGACCTCGCTCGATGTGCCGGCCGAAGACTTCACGCAATCGCTGGGTGCTGACCTGAGCGGCCTGCGCATCGGCATTCCGCAAGAATTCTTTGGCGAAGGCCTGGCCTTCGATGTGCGCGCCGCCGTCGATGGTGCCTTGGCCGAGCTGACGAAGCTGGGCGCCACGCTGGTGCCCATCAGCCTGCCGCGCACCGAGTTGTCGATTCCCGTGTACTACATCATTGCCCCGGCCGAAGCCAGCTCCAACCTGAGCCGCTTCGATGGCGTGAAGTTCGGTCACCGCGCCAAGGACTACACCGACCTCGAGAGCATGTACAAGAAGACCCGTGCCGAAGGTTTTGGCGCCGAGGTCAAGCGCCGCATCATGACCGGCACCTATGTGCTGAGCCATGGCTATTACGACGCCTACTACCTGCAGGCGCAAAAAATCCGCCGCATGATCGCTGACGATTTCCAGAACGCGTTCAAACAGTGTGATGTGATCGCCGGCCCCGTGGCGCCCAAGGTGGCCTGGAAGCTCGGCGAGAACGCCAACGCCCCGGTGGCTGACTACCTGGCTGACATCTTCACCCTACCCGCTTCGCTGGCGGGCCTGCCCGGCATGAGCGTGCCCGCCGGCTTTGGCGCCCATGGCATGCCCGTGGGTCTGCAACTCATCGGCAACTATTTCAAGGAAGCCCAGTTGCTGAACGTGGCCCACCGCCTGCAGCAAGCGACCGATTTCCACCTGCAAAAACCAGCAGGAGTCTGAACACCATGAGCAAACTCGTTCAAGGCTACGAAGTCGTCATCGGCTTCGAAACCCACGCCCAGCTGTCGACCAACAGCAAGATCTTCAGCCGCGCCAGCGTGGCCTTTGGCGCCGAGCCCAACACGCAAGCGTGCGCGCTGGACATGGCCCTGCCCGGCACGCTGCCGGTCATGAACAAAGGCGCCGTCGAGCGCGCCATCCAGTTCGGTTTGGCCGTCAACTCGCACGTGGCCGAGCGCAGCATTTTTGCGCGCAAGAACTACTTCTACCCCGACCTGCCCAAGGGCTACCAGATCAGCCAGTTCGAGATCCCGGTGGTGCAGGGTGGCGAGGTGTCGTTCTACCTGGGCGACGAAAAGAAAACCGTGCGCCTGGTGCGCGCCCACTTCGAAGAGGACGCGGGCAAGTCGCTGCACGAAGACTTCATCGGCCAGTCGGGCATCGACCTCAACCGCGCCGGC
>JACCDU010232694.1_pt1 | contig 26088 bp, 36 predicted proteins | sample 7446081 | NCBI WGS metagenome assembly JACCDU01 (sample SAMN15323447, study PRJNA562643) | freshwater metagenome | isolation source: river surface water | place: USA:Blue River Watershed | collected 2017-08-17
CAAGTCACTAGCATGTACGACTATAGTGCTATACGAACAGACGCTGAAAAGCAAAAGTTCCTAGAATTGGGCGAAGCATGGTGGTGGGAATCAAATCGACAGATTCCTATCAATATTTTCTTAGCAAAAGAAATAGTAGAATTTAGATATGTTATAAAAAACTTTAGTACTAAAGATGTTAAAGTACTATTTGGACCTGTTACAAGTTTAAATGATATTATTGTAAAAAGAATTAAAAGAAAATCAATTACTCTTGTAAGAAAAATATCTTAGCTATATCCGTAACTGAGTTGTTCACAGATTAAATTCATCTGAACGACAACAGCCATGGCATAAGCAGTAGCATGGCTTTTCTTAAAATAATATTCATTGTTTTCTGGTTTTTGCCAGACCTCTTTCAAGATCGTCGACCAATTTTTGCCAAGAAGGTAACGTTTCGCTGGTCGAATCATTGCTAGTATCGCTGCCAGTTGTTCCACACTCTGCGGCTTCATTTCTCGTAATATAGAACCATGCCCGTTTACGTGAAAGAGCAAGTTGACGAACTCGTCTTGTTCTAGAAGATCCCATAGCGGCTCCTGATTCATGAGATATAAAAGATGTTCTTCATCGCGAACACCTTTGTATATACCTACATTCAAAAAATCTATTTTAAAATAACCTTGTTCTTCGGCCTGATCATAAGGTATAGAACATAGACCTGTTTCTGCATTCATAGGAGCTTCATGAAGATATACACCAGTATTATGTTTTACTAGTTTTCCATTTTCATGTCGACTGGCAGGAACATGTTTAAACAAAGATAGTGCTTGATCTCTGTCAACGAAATCTATGTCGATATCTGGCATTACTGTAACCTTGTTGTTTCGAATAATAATAGAGGTAATGTATCTGCTAAAAATTCAGCATACTCCTCGGCATCTTCCATATCTTCAAATCCAGAGAATTGAACCATCACTGTATTATCTTCTGTCAATCTTACTTCGATGTCAATGTCATCTCTAGAAATAAATTCTTCGTTGTCTGCCAATTCTTCTACTTCTACTACCGGTTCTGGTTTTTTCTTTGGCATTACTGTATCCTCGCTTCTTTTACTATATCTTTTACTAATTCTACATCTGCTGGTAATGCTCGAAATCTTCTCATCCAGTATTGTGGATTGATTATTTCGCCGACGATTTCTAATTGCTCGTCGTTCATGCGTTGTAGCATGTCTTTTCCGGACTTGGTATTTAACACTAACCAAGGACTAACCAATCCTTCTTTAATATCGTGTGTAGCTCTGTTTAAATTTACATACGAAAAATAATGTTCCCATTGGGCATTGTTATTATCTGCCCAATCCATCATAGTTTTAATACTGCGTTGAATAGCGCCGTCTGCTGGCTCTATTTTAATCATTTCTGTAACATATTGCTCGTATAATTCGTCTCGACACCAATGGTCAAGTTTAATACCGCTTTTAATTACAAAATCTATAAATCTCTCAGGATATATAGGCGCAGTATTGATCATAAAGCTTCCAAACTTTACAAAGGCAGTATAATAGGGACTCGATGCAAATTCTTCAAACGTCTTAGGAGACTTCGGCTTCTGCGTAATCTCATAAAATCGTTGATAGGTTAGGAGACCAGCTTGAACATGTTTTTCATCTTTACTTAGATGTCTGCGCTTTTGTTCGCAGATATGCACGGCTAGAGTTTTTTCTTTAGCGAATTCTTTATTGCAATATGTACACTTATAGTTTAATTGCATTGATTTGCTTCTTATCCCACCCGAGATCTTCGCAGTATTTTTTAATTTCTTTTTCGGTTGTAATGTTGGACAAAGTTGTAACATCGGCTCGCTTCATGTTAGGAAAAAGTTCTAGTAAAAATTCCTCTTTTTTATTAGTTGCTTTCTTTAAAGGAATCCATTCGTGAAAGTGAGTCTTTTTACTTTCATGTCCACACATACATAATGTCATCCATTGCAACTGAGGATGCTTTGAAATTTCTGCCCAGTTCTTATTATAGAATTCGTTGACTGTAAGAACATAATGTTCTTGTAGTTCTCTGTTACTGGTTTTTACGTTGCTGATATATCTCATCAGATTCCAGAGATCACCTTTGATTTCTTTTTGACCTTCTTCAGGTGATGCTTCCCAAAGTTCTTTCAATCCCATGTCTACTGCCGGGATCATATCTTTAAAAAGATCTACGTGTTTATTCTTGCCCATTTTGTTTTCTCAAGTAATAGTACATTTTAACACGATCTAATTCTTTTTGCAACGTCTCATCTTCTTTGGCGGCTTGAAAAATTTCTGTCCAAACTTTAACCTCTGCTATGTGTTTAAGACGCTCTTGTTCTTTGAAACTATATCCTACGAGAAACTTTTCAGTAGTTCCTGCATAACGTCCATATACGGTTTCTCCATTGTCTGGACTTTCGTATATAATTTCAGCGCCTGGTTTTAGAGTACCCATTTTATACCTTCAACAGTTGTTCCATACTGTATAATTTTTGCATAAATGGGGAGGGGTTGTCAAGCACACTTCGCTCAAGATCACCTTCTCTTCTTGGGCAAATTTTAACTTCAAAATCACAGTTGTTTACACGTTTATATAATTCAACCATTTGTTTAACGGTAGTTCCTACACCATGACCTAAATTTTCTATTTGATTAGTTGATTGAGTTATTGCCTGTGAAACAGCATTACAAATTTCGTTTACGTGTGTATAGTCTCGTACAGCAGATCCATCTTCGGTATTATAATCATCTCCGAACAAGTTGAATAGACCTGTCTTTTGAGCATTCATTAGGTTCCACATCAGTCCATCTGGATTTGTTGGCTCAATACCATCTGTTCCTGTAACATTGTAAAATCTAAATGTTGTAAACGGAATACTGTGTTGTTTGCAATATTGATCAACGATTTCTTCGGCTCCTCGCTTACTGATTCCGTATGGATTATTCATAGGACCTGCCGATCCTGTGCTGGCATGTACAAACCTGTTGGTTCTAATGTTTCTTAAAACATTCAATGTACCGATAGTATTTGTTTCATAATATAGTATAGGATTGCTTACGCTTCTGCTTACAGATACTTCAGCAGCCAAATGAATAACACAGTCATATTCACTATCTATCCCATCCCAGAAGTTAGGATCTCTTATATCTTTCCAGATATACTTAGACACAGGAATCTTAGGTTCCTCTTTATCTAATCCGTGTATTTCTAAGTCTGCCTTAGAGGACAGCATCTTTGTAAGATGAGATCCTATGTAACCTGAGTTTCCTGTAATTAAAATTTTCATTTGTCTTCAGCTAGGTATTTGTCAATTAGTGCTTGATATTGTGGTTTAGAGTTCTTTCTTTCTCCCTTAGCAGTCCATATCATCTGCGTAGGAGTCATCTTTGTACCAGTCCACTCTAAGAACATAGTTCCTAATCTATTTTCTCTGATCATCTCATCTAATACATCTTGGTCTAAGAACCAATAAATGTTATCTATCGAGAAATGATGCAGTAATCTTTCTCTGTACTCGTGTCTGAAAGTATCATTTCCAAAAGTCACAGTACTGGCTAATGCTCTATTTCCTTTTTTAAGAGTTACTTTGCTTGTGTTTGTATCTTCTAAAAACTTTTCTATTGGAATAGTATTGTTAGCTATTACATCACAGTCAAAAGATAAAACTCTCGCAGTATCTTCGAATATCTCCGGAATTCGTATAAATCTTACACAGGCACATAATGTTCTAAATTCTGGATTAGATCGATCAAGGATATCATTAGTGTGAGTTATACCTTTCTTATCGCACCATGCTGCTTGTTCAGGAGTTTGATTATAAAAGTGTACATGAATTTTAGCCCACTTGGCATGTTTCAGTAGGCTAAGAGCTAATGCTTTGCCATAAAGGTCAAAGTATACATTATCTGCGGCAAAAAAGAAAAAGTTACCATCTAACTTTTTATCTATTTTTAAATTATCTAATTTCATAATTCAGCGATCAACATTTTTAAATTATTATAAATTAGTTTCATGTCGTGGTCGGAAATATTTTCTACTGACGATATAGAAACTCTGTGGTATCTACAAGCCAATGGCAAATCAAAAGACATTGACTCGCTTTCTAATGTTCCAACACCCCACGGAACATTAAAAGATAAGAACTTTTTGTTTGGATTAGAATAGTTTCTTCCTGTTTCACAAAAACAAAAAGGTCCTGAATTTTTTCCAACTATCAAGTTACATCTTTCACTTAGATAAGAAATTTCTAAAAGGTCGCATATGTTTTGTGTACGATCTTCCCATGGTGCTCTTTTAGATTCTTCTTCGGTGTCTTTTATTATATCATCAGTAAACAACACATTGCTACGAGTTGTTTGTATTTTTGCAGTGCAGATAAAATGTATATTTGGAAATTCTTCTGCTAATTGATTTATTTGTGATGACATGTCATATTGAAACGACTGTAAAGACTTAGGAGCACCGTTGCAAATAATTACTTTTTTATTTCCTGTTGCAGAATCTAAGTAAGCATCTATAGTTCTTAAATCAAGAAAAGATGGATCTATATTAGGTAGATATCTCATCTTGTTTTTAGATAATTCTAATTTGGTGTTAAATGTTTTATTGATTTCGTTAAAAATAAGCGACCATTGTTCGTGCATTGCACTCATATTCAGGCCGCCGAATTTATTCATAGATTTTTTATATGCACCCATCCATGTATTGATGTATAGACAGTCATTTTCAAATCTAAATCTTTCTTTCTTTCCAAAACTTGAAGGATCACCTTCGTACTTTATAGATATATCTCTTGTTAGTTTTGGATGATTGAAATGCAAGTAACCAAAATCAAAATTTCGTAACGATTCCTTTATTGCTACAACATAGCCTCGATTTGTAAAAATATCTCCTCTATGATAGTGATTAAAGAAAACAATTTTAGGCACTAGTATCTATTCCCTTGTATAGTTTGACTGAATCTTCTCTTAGAGATTTATTATGTACTATCGCATCGTCAACTAGTTTATTGATTGCTTGAACATATTTTGGTCTTTTGACCTTGAAGCAAATATCACACTTTCTTTTTAGTTCTGCAATTTCTTCGTCTGTTTTAGCTGCTTGGATAGCATCTTCTAACATCCACATTCTAATATGTATAATAGCTAATTTCTCAACAATCTCACCTAGATTATCTGTCGCTACATATTCTGAATCAGGCATTTCTCTTTTAGAAAGAACGTCGTCTACTGTTCGTTTTATAACTTCTTCAAAAGTCTGTCCTAAATTACTCATGTATATTCCTTATAATGTTTTCTAAATATTCCATATCTTTATCACTGACAAAATGATTATTACCTATATAAACACCTTGTGTATGTACGATATCTACAGCATTCTTTTCTTTTTCTAAATCTAATTTATAATTTTTTAAGAAAGGTTGTTGCATGAGATTACCGCTGACTACTGGACGATATTCTATTCCGTTTTCTTTGAAAACCTTTTTCATGTTTTTCATTATAGATTCTGTTTTACAGATAAACGGTAAGCAGAAACTGCTATTAGTCTCAGTATATGGAAGCTGATAAAATAGATTAGGATATTTAGAAAGTATCTCTACAAATTTTTTATAATTCTTCTTTCGTTGGGCGATCATGGAATCTAATCTTTGTAATTGAGATAGTCCAAGTACAGCACCCACTTCGTGATTTCTAAAATTATATCCGTCTGTAATGAATAAAAATTGACGATCAATTCCTGGATTCTCATCAGCATATTTGTCAAAGTTGATCGATTCTCTAGCAAGGCCATGACTGCGTTTCATCTTCATTAGATCGTACAATTCGGTATTGTTTGTAGATATCATACCTCCTTCGATCGTGCTCATATGATGACCGAAATAGAAACTAAATGTAGCACCTAAACTATCTGAACCTCTCTTATTGCCAGCTGCATCTGTGCATCCGTGGGACTCGCATATGTCATCGATGATTATCGCTTTAGGAAAAATTTCTTTTAATTTTTCATTATCTGCAGAAAAGCCTAGTAGATGTGTAACAAATATCAGTTTAATATCTTTGTGTTTCTTTGAAATCTTTTTAGCATCTTCTAAATCAAAACTGAAGTTTTCTAAATTGATGTCGCAGAAAACAGGAGTCAGACCTAACTGTAAAATAGGACCAACATTAGTTACCCAAGTACATGCAGGTAATAAAACTTTATCGCCTTCTTTTAATCCATACAGTTCTTTAATAGCAGCAACCAATAAAAAATTAGCTGTGCTGCCTGAAGAAACATATAAAGAATGTTTGGCTCCTAACCAACGGCTCCATTCATGTTCAAACGATTTTAATTTTTCGCCTGATGTAAATTTTTTTGTAGTTAAAACAAAGTGGGCTAACTTTAATCTATCACTGAATGTAATAGTTTCGCCCATTAAAGGCCATCTCATGCTATTCCTTTTTCTTTCTTGTACCAAGCAATGGTACGTTTTAATCCCTCGTCGAATGTTACTTTTGGACTCCAGCCTAACGACTTTAATTTGCTATTATCCATTTTTCTTCGAGGTGTGCCATTTGGTTTATCTGTGTTCCAGAAAATTTCTCCGTCGAAACCGAATTCCTTACACAGTCTTTCTGCAACGTCTTTAATTGTAAATTCTTCATCACTGCCTACGTTGATAAAGTCTGGTTCGTTATAATTCTCCATCAACCATAGACACGCATCAGCTAAGTCGTCAACATATAAAAATTCTCTTGTAGGAGATCCATCTCCCCAGCACTCGATAGTTTTTTCACCTTTCTTTATAGCATCATTGATTTTTGTAATGATGCCTGGAATCACGTGTCCGTGTTCAGGGATAAAATTATCGTTTATACCATACAGGTTAGCAGGCATACAACTGATAGCATTAAATCCGTGTTGCCTTCTGTAGTACTGACACATTCTCAAGCCTGTTATCTTTGCTAGAGCATAACCTTCGTTTGTTGGTTCTAATGGCGCTGTTAGTAAGTATTCTTCTTTAATAGGCTGCGGTGTGACCTTAGGATAGATGCAGGCCGATCCTAAAAACAATAATTTTTTACAACCATTTTTGTAAGCAGAATCAATGACGTTTGTTTGTATTGCCAAGTTGTCATAGATAAAATCTGCAGGGTGTGTCCAGTTCCAATTGATACCGCCTACTTTGGCAGCAGCAAGAAAAACGTAGTCTGGTTTTTCTGTTTTGAAAAAATCTATAACATCTGCTTGTACAGTTAAATCAAGTTCTTCTTTAGTCCGTACAACAATATTAGTAAAACCTTCTTCTTTTAATCTTCTACAGATAGCAGATCCAACTAATCCTTTATGACCTGCTACATATATCTTTTCGTGCTTTTCCATACTATTCCTTTACATTGTACACATTTCGTGGACGAGCATATCAAACGTGTAAGAAGGTTTCCAGCCTAGCTTTGTTCTTGCCTTAGTTGCATCGCCTAACAACGATTGAACTTCTGCTGGGCGGAAATACTTTTCGTCAACTCGTACAACTGTTTTACCGGTTTTAACATCTATACCAATTTCGTCAATGCCATGCCCATGCCATTGTATTTCCATGTTGAAATACGGAGCACATTTTTCTACAAATTGTTTTACAGAATATTGTTCACCAGTAGCGATGACATAGTCATCGGGTGAATCTTGTTGTAGCATAAGCCACATCGCTTCCACAAAGTCTTTAGCGTGTCCCCAATCTCTAAGAGCAGTGAGATTTCCAAGATATAAACAATCTTGTTTGCCTGCTTGAATATCTCGTAGAGCATTGGTAATTTTTTTAGTTACAAAATTGAATCCTCTTCTTGGAGATTCATGATTGAATAAGATCCCAGAGCATGCATACATGCCATATGATTCTCTATAATTTTTAGTAATCCAGTAGGCATATACTTTAGCTACACCGTACGGAGATCTAGGATAGAATGGCGTTGATTCTTTCTGCGGAACTTCTTGGACTAGACCAAACATCTCTGAAGTAGATGCTTGATATAATCGGCAAGTCTTGTCCATGTTGAGCAATCTAATAGATTCTAGCAATTTCAATGTACCAAGAGCATCTACGTTCGCAGTATATTCAGGAGTTTCAAAAGACACTTTAACATGGCTCTGTGCTGCCAGATTGTAAACTTCGTCTGGATTGTATTTTTTTAATACATTCATTAGTGTCAGCGAATCGGTGACATCACCGTAGTGTAATTTTAAATTTGGATTATTATAAATGTGATCGATCCTCTCTGTGTTTATCGAAGAACTTCTTCTAATAATCCCGTGGACTTTATAACCTTTTGATAGCAATAGTTCTGCTAGGTATGATCCGTCTTGTCCGGTAATTCCGGTTATCAATGCTGTCTTGCTCATATTTCTCCTAACCTGGTAGCTTCATATTTAACTTAGCTTAAATCTCTTCTTACGTGAATTGGAAACTTCTCGAGGGAAGTCCAATCTGCCGAAAACTTATGTGCTCCTGGAGTATAATTGGCAGGGTAATAATACTCGTATGCACTTACTGTATCAGATATACCTTCCAATTTGCTCATAATAGAAAATATAGATTGGTCATGTCTATGGTCGCGATAATCTGGTTCATTTGGACTACTGCTTGGCATATCATTTATAAGATTAAAATCAGAGTAAATGATTGATCTCCATTGTGTTATAAATTTTTCAACGTATCGACTTTTGCGCATGAATATTATGCCTGCACCACGAACTGGGGTTTTTAAAATATCGTCACGACCCCTTACTCCAAAATGTTCTATGAGATCGCCCTTGCACCACATAGATTCGTTCCATTCAAACAATGGTCTACCGTCATGCTCTAATGGAGATTCTGGCGGCTTGTTTTCGAATATAAGAATACCTTTTGAAGATTTTTCGGTCATCGAAAAATAATCTAGTAATCTTTCACGCCCATTTACATTTAAATGACATCCAGCATCAGTATACTGTAGCAAGTCGCCATCTTGCATCATAGCTAGTGTTTGTAAAATTATCTGAGGCTTCCATGACCAATATCCGTACCCTTTGGTTCCTTTACCTTTTAACCAATGACCGATTTTTGATTTAAATTTAGAGTCTAGGTCTTGTTCAGTATAAGTGATGATTTTATCGTATACATTCATCTCAATCGCTTGAGATCTAAATCTTTCTAATGTCTGTAGATATCTAGTGTCAGCAAAAGAAATTAGATATTTCATACAAGACCTGAATACCTTTCAGCCATCGCTCTAAAAGTACTTTTACTCATACGATCAATTCTTGTTTTTGATAAAAGCAACATATCTATAAATGCTTCTATGATTGCTTGCTTGGGTCTATTCATGTTAAAGATAATATTTCGACCGTTGTTGTCTTTGACATTATCTCTCCATTGGCCATCATCTTCTAATTTTTCAACGTATGTAGATTTAGAAAAAATAATAACATTGTGTAATGTTCTAAATTTATCTTCTATTGATTTGTCATCAGAACAAATAAAATATCTCTGTTGTGGAGAATTTTTAATATTTTCAAAAACTATATTTTCGTCAATCTGATTTGCTGAATCTGTTTTTCTTATATGTACACCAATAACATTTTTATCAATTCTATTTTCGATAGCAAATTGTTCTACTGCTCTACCAATAGACTTTGATATACCTAAGAATTTTAAATATTTCGATACATCTTCTTTTGATACATAGGACTTAGGAAGTTTAGCACATGAAAATATAGCATCGGAATTTAATTTTCTTATTTCTTCTACAGCGGGTAAAGAATTTTCAAAATAATTTTTGCTAATTGTACCATCAGTGAACTGCGAAATAAAAAAGAAAGGCAATCCAGAATCATGTATTTGATTCACAAGCATTGTTGAAAATTCACTCGACTCTAATGCTATAGAGCTCCTAAATAATTCATAGAATTCTGCCTGGCACCAATTGTTGATAGGCCAGCAGACAATAGGTTGATAGTTCAGCAGTTCTGCTGTTTTTAAACCGCCAACTAAACTACCTAACCTATTTCCTAAACCGTGATCACAAAGAATATATAACTTGTTCATTTAATCCAAGCTAATACCATGTTTTCTTTTTTGTTTATTTCAACCCATTCGAATCTTTCTACTTTGGGATGATTGGAAAGAAATTCATTGATATCGTGTAAGTTATAAGTGTTTACATATAGATTTTCTTTTTCGTCGAAACGAATAATTTCTTGCTCTTTTGGTTTCATGAAAAAGAGGTGAACAGCTAATTTAGATGCACATCTGATCATCTCATTTAGCACTGGACGGAAATCGGGATTGTGTTCTAAGACATGTCGTGACATTACTAACTCATATGAAGTATCACGAACAGGGATAGAGTGAGCGTGAGCTTCAATCATATCTACGCCTCTAGACTTGTTGAACTGGCAAAGATGAGAACTTGAATCAACACCAGTATATGTAATACCTACTTGATCGTCTTGGAAACCGAAATGCTCAGTTGCTGGTCCACAACCGACATCAAGACAGTTTCTAAACTTTACAGGATTTGACTTTAGCCATTGTCTAAAGAATACTTTAGAATGTGCTTTTTTATCACCAATTGCTGCAAAAAATTTATCAGCGAATTCTGGATCTTCTTTAAATTTTTGATCCCAATGTGTTTGTTCTATAACTTTATTCATTTCTTATCTCCTTTTGAATACCCTACAGTATCTCTTTCAATGTCTTCATGGTCGAACTCTGCCCAATATAACTCAAATGCAATAGTATCTTCCAATGCTTCAAACTGATGATACTCCCCAGGAGAAACTTTAGTATACATTCCATCCATTAAAACAGTTTCATCAACGAGGTCATAGTTATTTTTCCAAACTCTAATAACTAACGCACCTTTTTCTACAAAAAATCCATTCCATTTGTATTTGTGTTTGTGTTTAGAACAAACTCCGCCTTTTTTAATATCGATCCTGTGGAATTCTAAAACTCCGTTAGCTTCGAGTAGCTCTGTCTGTCCCCATACTTTACCTGCAATCATATTATTCCTTTTATTTTTAAAAACAAGTATGCGTGTCTTTCGCACCACCTATATTCAAATACCGGTTCCCCCGGACCACATATCATGCCTATACCTAGATATGCTTTTTTAAACCACAGGTATTTACCAGTGTAAAAACATCGTCTAGGAAAGACACTAAATGTCAACTTCCAACCTATACATCTTCTTTTAAAATCTTCATTGCTCCACATTAAACTATCTAACGGCATTATACTAGTTTATGTAATTGAAGAACTTCACTTTGCCTGCTAACTTCTTTAACAAAATAGACACACGGCGGATTTTCTCCGTCATGTAACGGAACAGTCAACAATTGACCGTTTTTCATTTTTGGAAAATACCAACGGACATCTTGAAATATATTCACGATTTCGATAGGCATAAATTCTGCTTTGAATCCTTTGATAGGATTAAACACTAATGCATCGAACCCTCTTTCATTTATGCTTGTTAGTGGCAATACTTCTGGATCTAATCCACACTCTTTGTCACCAACTACCATGCACCAGTCTAAAGGCATCTGAACTTCGTGTCCACCGATTTTTAATAAAATAGCAGGACTGTTAAAAGATTCTAAAAAGATTAGAGGCATGAAAAAGAAATCGGGATCTTGCGGATTGCTGTTATCTAAAACAGAAAATCTAGTATCTTCGTCGACTTCTTCTGGCAATTCGTTTAAGTCAAAGGCTCGGTTGTTTAATGTCAATATTCTCATTTTTTATCCTAAAATTATTTCTGATTTTTTCATTCTATATCCTGGGAAGGATGTTTTCCCAACAGGAACAATCGTCATAAAAAATACGATCGTTAGTCTAGCGTCATCTTTCGTATTTCCGAAAAACGCACTTTCTTTATGAAACTCTAAACAGTCGTATACAATGCATCGATTGTAAACATTTTTTATTTCTAATGTTTTTTCATAATTAGAATTGAATCTATTTCTAGCCTGTCTATATTTTTCTATGTCGCTGATTTCACCTAGATGATAAAATTCATTTCTAAGTCTTAAATCTTCGTAATCAGGCTCAGTTACCTGTCGATATATTGATGTACCTGCATCAAGTGGGGCATTTGGACTTAGATATATAACACCTGCAAGATTTCTTTGATTGACATCAACGTCTTGATGTACCCAGCCACCTTCAAATCTTTCAGGAATATATTGGAATTGAGATTCGACAACAATATCAAGAGCATCTTTATATTGATCAAAAAATAATGACAATACTCTGCTGTTTAAAGAATTATATAATCTAGGATTTATATCTGCGATTTGCTCTGATCTATAACCGGGGTAAGAACCTCTCGGCGAATCAAATTCTTGAGACAATGCAAACTGTCTAACAGCGTCTGGATCGTCGAAAAAATTATCTATTACAGATGCAGGAATTATTCTATTAAACTTGTTCATCATGTAGTTACTTTGGTCAATGTAAAGGGATATTTGGCCTCTTTGTAATATTTTTTTCTTTCTGTGAGATGTCTTTTGGCATACTTGCAAGTACTGGTGATATCCCAGATCTGGACGAAGTCTTTATCTTCCGCTTTTCTAATGCCTCGTCCAATGCTCTGGATAACGCGGACAAAGCTTTTTCCGGGCTCAATAAGAACCAGATTAAAAATCCTTGGAATATTAATACCCACAGCGGCCACACCGTAAGTCGCCACAATAATCTTGCCATCACTAGTTTTAATCTCATCATATTCTTCTTTCCTATCTTCAAGTTTTACAGCACCGCTTATGAATACTGCATCATTGAGACTTGTAAGCAATTTATTGCCAGTATCGATTCTGTTTACTAATACCAAAGTATTTCCAGTTTCAGAGATAGCATTTATTTTATCAGCGATCCACTTTATTCTGTTATCGTCAGTGACAAGCCACGTATACTCTTCTTGATAACTCCTAAATACCTGTACATCGTTTGTTTGTAAAATTTGTATGTCCAGCTGTGCCAATACATCTTTCTGTTGTAAATCATAAGCACTTACATGATTGATTACAGGTCCGATACTGGCCAATATGCTTTGGAATTCCCACTTTTCTTTAGGAACAGTTCCAGTCAAGCCCCAACGTATTGCACAGTTTCTAAAATTCTGTGTGGCCAGTCTCATCAATACATCTGCTTTAGCCTGATGAACTTCGTCGATAATGATAGCCACAACACCTTCACAAAATTCTGCTAATGATAAGCTATCTTCGTCGTGACTTTTCTTATCTAACACATTCAAACTTTGCCATGTGCAAATAGTATGTGTTCGATTTAATTCTTTTCTATCACCAAAATATACGCCGACATCTAAACCTAAGTTTCGATAATCTTCTTCTGTTTGCACAACAAGACTCTTATTAGGAACAATGACCATTGTGCGACCATAAGGTTCACACAAGTGGCTTAGTGTTGCTGTTGTGATAGTCTTTCCTGCCCCAGTAGCAACTTCCTGCAAGCTTTGTGGATTTTGTAAAAATAGATTGACAACATCGTATTGATAATCTCTTAGTACGATAGGTTGTCCTGCTTGAGGATGCCCCTTAGGCCAGGTCTTACCTTGATCAGACCAATAGTTTTCACCGATAGGATTAAATTTAAAAGTCTGATGTTGTCTTAAATCATCTACATCGATCTCATAACCTGATTCTTCTATGATAGGAAGAATAACATCTAGATGTGCAAGATATCCCGAGCCGCCGATGCCGAAAAAAGTTTTTGTGCCATCCCACCGCCCTAATTTATATGCGGGCATATGTCGTGCATATGGCAGATCAAATTTAAGAGCATTGACTATCTTGCGTCTTGTTTCAACGCTAAGTCCTTCGAATTTTATATTGACTTCGTCTTTAATTGTTAGCTTACAACTCGACAATCTTTTTTCCTCTTTGTTCTGACGGCTTTATGTCTCCCAGATAAATCACACATGGATGACTATCTAACCAGTCTTTAGTTGCTTGACTAGTATGTGGATATAAATTATTTGTTACTACTATTTTAATATCTTTCGGATCTTTAAACAACCACTTTGCTGGTTTATGTTCAAAAATAAAAATCCTTCCTTCGTCAATTTTTCCACCAACTCCTGCCAATTTAATCCATTCGTTCAATCCGGTATTTGCATCTTTGTTTTCTCTAAAACAAACACGAATGTCGTCTCGAGAAATGCCATTCTCATCGGCCGAATGAACAAACTGTTTAAGCCACGATAATGTGTTAGATGTTCGATCTAAAACGACACACACCTTTCCGTTGATGTTCTTAAAAATATTAAAAAGATCAGAATTATTTTTAACCCAAAACGAGTTTTCCGAAGATGCTACTATTTTTTGAATAGCTGTTTTTGGTTTTCCTTTGTATATAAATCCCATGCTCTTTGCCAGTAATAAATCATTTTCGATTATTCCTGATGTATGAGATTTAAACCACTCATCTGTTTCTGTACTGCTGTTACCTAACAATACCTGTGAACCAGCTATAGTGGAAAATGGCAGTATTTCTTCTTGGTTTTGCCATATTTCTTCTATGTCTGCTAATGCACACATGAATGTCTCGTCGATCACAAACGAATGCTTGACTGCAAATTCATATAGATTGATTAAATTAAAATCATACAATCTCAACCTTCGGACCTTATTTTCATGATCCCAATGTGAAACCCTGTTACTACCTGGTAAATTTATATCAATTTCTTTGTCAAACTCTGTTTTTAATTGGTATGGAAATTTTAAACAAATTTCTAATTGGCCGTCTTCTCTTTTTTCTACATATATTTTCTTTGTAAGATCTAACACTCGAAAATTATTTTTCCAGGAAGCGTTAGTCAGATCTCCTTCATAATCGAAACCAGTCAATTTTGACAGATTTTTGTATTTTTCTAAAATTTTTATAATGTAGTTGGCTTGATTTTGTGTGATAGCCTGACCGGTGGAAAGTTTCATATAAAAACTTTCTAAAGGAGATCGGTCTTGGTATTGTATGCCAATAGTATGGTTTTCGTCGTGAATATAGAACTGAAGGAAAATGTCTTCGAAATAGATAATTTTTGACATTTTTACAGTTTATACTATTTTCTTGACAAAGTCAACGCCAACTTATTTTCTATTTCAGGTATGAGTCTTTTGATTGGAGTTCCTTGACGTATTTCATCAACGGTCCATTCAGTATGGCAGATCTTTAAGAACCATTCTTCTCTTGGAAAGTATTGCAAATTTTCAAGATTTTCAATTTTGTTAGATAATTCTCCGGCTAAACTGGTGCTGTCGCATATCACCGGAACTCCTTGTATTAGTGCTTGTACGGCCGGACCACTGTTATGATTTATGACACAGTGATAACCATAAAAAATATTAAAGTCATCATATGTATCTGGTATTTTCCGTGGTTGTTCCTGCAACACATTTGAAATTTTTACGGTGAATGGGTTCCTTGGATGTGGTCTAACTATTATTCTTCTTTTGGTAAGATTTTTAAGTTGCTCAACAGTGCTCTCAGTCCATCTTTTCATAGATGGCATGCCTCTCCATTGGAGACTTCTTTCATGTTGAGCTGCTATTAGTACTTCACCTCTTCTTTTTTCTTGGTATGGTTTTAAAGAAATTCCTAATTTTTGTGGTCTTAGTGGATCTAGATCAAACTCGTTGCCAAATTTGCCAGTGCCATTGATATTGTCAATGCACAGTCTCCAAGTTTTTCCTCTAGATAGATTTCCTACCTCGATGATGAGAACCGGTTTACCATGTGCAATCGCATCGTCATAAACTTTTTCATTAGATAACATTCTTCCTTGGAACAAAACTGACCAAATCACTGGCACATCTTCATTTTCAGTGACGATGGTGTGACCAGCTGCTAGTATGCCTTGTTCGATGGCTGAAAATATTTCGGGGCTATTCAATGCCCCATATTCTTTATAGAGTCGGAATTTCATAGGTAATAAATATATACGTATTTAATAGCAGACATGACGAAATTTTCTAAAAGAATCACCAAAATACATAGAAAGCCTCTCCAAAATGCATTAGTCATTGGACCGGGGTTTGGTTTCTTGGAAGAAATTTCAAATATTTTTCAAACAGTGTTTATTATAAACGATCAACGACCAACATTTAGATCGAAAAATATTGTTTACAAAGAAAATTATGAAGATTTACATCTGCTAGTTGATATTTCTGTGATATTTTTTGATTTATCGAAGATCAATGATATCAACATAACATCGCCAGTATTTACAAAATGGAAATCTACTGTGATTGTCGAAGGTAATGAACCTATAGCAAGAGATTACACACAGTCGTTATACCATCATGGATGGCAATGTACTAGTCAACAAGGATTTTTCCACTCTTGGGAGTTAAAATAATGAATTATTCAGTAGTCACAACATTTCATAAAGAAGGTTATGAAAAATACGGTAAACGCATGATAGAAACCTTCATAAAAAATTGGCCTGCAGAAGTTAAATTATATGTGTATACTGAAAACTGTCAAGTTGCAGAATCTGCACCTAATCTAATAGTTAGAGATTTGCATGAGTCTAGTCCGGAATTAGTAAAATTTAAGGAAACATGGAAAAATGTACCTAAGGCCAACGGTGATGTTAGTGCTGATCCAGTTCGTAGCAAAAGGAAAGACGCAGGAAAAGGATTTAAGTGGCACGCTATAAGATTTGCACATAAAGTTTACTCAATTTTTGCCTGTGCCAAGGAATGCAACACTGATATTCTTGTATGGATGGATGCAGACACTATCTGTCATAGCCCAATTTCTCTAAAAAATCTCGATAGGATGATTTTAGCTGATAAAGATCTTTGCTATCTCGGAAGAAAAGGCAAATACAGTGAATGCGGTCTATACTCATTAAAATTAGGATCTATAGAAACACAAAATTTCCTAAAAGAATTTCAAAGAGTGTACGACGATGCAGAAAATGGAATATTTTTATTAGAAGAGTGGCATGACAGTTATGTATTTGATCAGGTAAGAATTAAATTTCCTAATTTGAAACAACATGACTGGGCTGCTCACCTGTATGACCTAAGACCAAAGCCGGGAAATAGTTCTGGTGAGGGACATCCGCTGATAAACAGCGAATGGGGAGCATGGTTGGATCATCTAAAAGGCAGCAGAAAGACGATAGGTAAGAGCAAACGTGAAGATTTGAAAGTAAAACGAAGCGAACCATACTGGCAGCAGTTCCATGCATAATTTTTTGTGCGTCGGCGGTGAAAAATATGGGTGCGAAATGTTCACCCGAGGTAGTAATGGTAAAATAGTCACTGTCGAAGAAGCATTTTCCGAGTTATCTCTACCTCTGTGTTGGGCCGGATCACATAAAGAAGTACTATATCAACACTGTATAGAAAATCAACGAAAATTTTTCAATCTTGACACTGGCTACTTTGGTAATGTCAAAAGAAAAGAAATAATACGTGTATCAATTGACAATTTTCAAGATCAAGGCCCAATTATTGACAGACCGTCTGACAGATTAGATTCTCTATCAGTCGAAATTCAAAATTTTAAAAGAGGATCTACTATAGTTATAGTACCACCGGATGAAAAAATTGCAAAAAGTTTTAAATTAGGTGACAACTGGGTAGAAACCGTTCAAAATGAAATAAAAAAATATTCTGATAGACCAATTAAAATTCGCAATCGTCCGATAGCAAGAAACGACCGACTTTACTCTGATACTTTTAAAGATTTTATCAAAGACGACACATATATTGTAATCGGATATTCTTCTAATGCATTAGTTGAATCAATATTATGTGGAATTCCTGTTATTGCACTAGGTCATTCTGCTACAACAAGTTTAATGAAATATAATATCTCAGATATAGAAAATATTTCCGATATAGATCAAGAAAAAAGACACTCCTGGTTGAAGCATCTTTCTTATAGACAATTCTCTCACGAAGAATTAGAAAACGGAACTGCTTGGAACTTACTTCACGAATCGTTCGGCGTAAGGACCCTTGCCTAAATATCTTCCAAATTGATTTCTATCAACAGGAGCATTGTGTCCATGTAACGGTGCCCACAACATCACACGTTTGCTCTTGGCCATAATCATTTCGTACCCAAGAGACTCCATTAAAGCACAGCATTTATCAACGTCTTCATTTATTTCAAAAATTACCCAAGGATTTTGAGATTTAATTAGATCTACACCGCCTTCGATTACTTCATATTCCCAACCTTGTACATCTATTTTTATAAGATCAACGTCAACTAAATCTTCTTTGCTAAGTTCAACAACAGGCACAGTATATGATGGGTTTATTCCTGGTCGACACAGTTTTCCGTCACCGCAATTTTTTTCTGCTTGATGAAAGTCTGATGTTCCAGTAAAGTTAGCAACTGCTTTAGTTCTTATTTCAATGCCATCACCTACATTAGCTTGAAGACATTCTATATTTTGTTTAGAAGGTTCGTATCCGATGATATGTTTAAATTTTCCAATCAATGGAAAACTCCATATACCAACATTTGCTCCAACATCGACGAAAGTTCTCTTATTTGGTAAATGTTCTACGATAATATCTCTGTATCTTCCCTCGTAAGAAGGATTAGATTTATCAGAATCATTTTCTAATAATCTTGTGATATTTTTATCAGTATCCGGCACATACCAGCCGTTATGCATTAGTCTCATACATACCTCTTAAAAAAGTTCCAGGCTTCACCTGATTTTAATTCGTCAAAATTCCAATGGCACATTGATAATTTTTCAATCCATTGTTGTCTATCTGGCATCACTGGATTTTCAATTTTTAAAATATCAGTATTTGCTACACCAAATGCTTGACTGTTAGAAGGATTCGGATCTGTAATAAATGCCGGAACTCCTTCTATTATACTTGCTACGCTTGGACTGCTATTATATACCACAGTTGCCCAAGCCTCGGATAAATCTTGTACTAGTGTTCGTTCCGGACCACTAACACTGACATTTCTATGATTTATTTGGAGATATGATTTTACCTTTTTATCTCCGGGATGTGTTCTTACTACTATATGTCTTTTTGAAATAGATTGTATTTTAGAAATTATTCCATCCAACCATTGCTGCACTCCTAGTCCGCCCATACTCCATCCTCCATTGCGTTGTAGGCAAATTAAAATATAAGAACCAGAAGTCCTCCAAGGTTTTAATTGTAATCCTAAATCTTTACTAATTTTTTGCCATCTAGTAGGATCTATGTCAGTATCAAAATAAAACCCAGTTGTTGGAAATACTCCGTCGAAACTGTATCTTAGGTAACTTTTACTATTCCCTTGATCAGCATACAAAAATAAATTACTGTCTACGATAAGACTGCGTTTTCCATTTTTCTTTTGTAAATTTATCGCATCCTGTCGTAGTTGTAAGTGAGGAGCTTGCTTACCGTGTTCGTGGACGAAACCTTGTATCAATGCAACATCACAAGGTATAGCATTCATGCCTTGGTGTGCGACTGCTGCGTCACCTGCTGCTGTAACTCCTTGACAAAAATTATTCAATATAGCCGGTTTTTCCGGATTATTATTGTTTGGAGGAATGCCTTTGTAATAGGCGACTGCGGTCAGCTTAGACACCGTGATACTTCCTTATGATTTCTAAAGCTGTTCCGTCCATCAATTCATCATAAGTGAACTGACAATAACTCAACCATGTTAGCCAGTCTCCTAGTGGACCATAATATAGATCATTGATTTGTGATAATGAATTTCTAGTAACTGGATTGCTAACATGTTTGTCTAACGTTATTGCAGGAACTCCTGCCCAAATAGATTCTACTGCACTATTAGAATTGATGCTTACTGTACAATAGTAGTCGCCTTCTAATAATTGTTTGTATAAACTCTTTCTTGTTTTTTTATTTGTTTTTTCTCTAAATTCAATCGGACGGTCTGTATATTTTCTAATCTCTTCTGCAACTTGCTGTCCCCACGACTTAGCTTCGACATGAAATATTCCTGCTGCAAACGGTCCTGGTTCAACAATTAAAATCTTTTTACCATCTTTTTTCCATGGGGCAGGAAACGATGGAAAATTTATTAGCCTATCTGCGGGTGCGACAAAATTAGAATTAAAATGCAAATGGTTTCTAACTAGTCTATGCCATTTTTTATTAGGTTCTATAAAGTTTGTATATCCACTATCGATAAACCAGAAAGGTAATTTATTATCTATTTTTTCTATTAAAATATTTTCATTACCAACAGTATTTCTAAGCAGGCAATCTTCATAGACATCTGTAAAATCTTTTCTACGGATCATTTTAGCAGTTGGATCGATCTGTAGTCCTATAGTTTTAATAAAATATTCTTGGTCACTAGAAATATATCTGTCAATTATTTCTTGTTCACCTAATTTATCAATGAAATAATCAATATGTTTATGAATATTTTTAAAGTGATTTGACCTGAAATAAGACAAGCGATCATTTACTTTGTTCACATATTCTTTTAAATCGGCCGAAATTCCGCGATGTAATTTTTCTTTAAACTTGTCTCTAAATTTATTGAGATCAAATTTATGATGATCACGCTTCTCTATGATAAAAATCATAGCTTCGGCTAGTTTCGAATCATTAGATTCATCTACAGTAATATCACTGCATTGTTGTTTTAAATCTATTAGCGATATAAGATATCGAGCTAATTCTTTATCGTTTACTAAAAGCTTCATTGATTTAATAATCTCCAAGCAGTACCGTCTGCAATTTCTTCAGGCGTAAATTGACCGTATGCTAAGTTACAACAATGTTTATAAACAAGATTATCGTCAGGATAATATGGTGTTTCGATCTTTGACAAGTCTGTAAGAGATAGTGGAGTTGCAGCACAACTTACAGTAGTAAATGCAGGAATTCCATATGCGATTGATTCCATAGCTGCAATACTATTAAATGCTACTGTTGCAAAAATTCCAGTGTCAAGAACATCATATATAGAATTTTCATGTCTATCGGATCTTGATCCTTTGTGTCTTACGACTATAGGCATGTTTGTATATTTTTTAATTGTTTCAACAGTAGTATCCCACCATTGTTGCATGTCGTAACCAAAATAATGACAAGATTTAGGATTTGATAAAACTAATAAAATTTTATCTCCACCTTTTTTCCAACCTGGCCATTTAAGACGTTGGTCTCCTCGTACTAATGATTCCCATCGATCTGCAGGCTTGTCTTCTATAGTAGATTTTTGTAATTCGTTTTTTACAATTCTATGATAAAGTTTTCTACCACTGGGGTTTCCTTCACTTCTAAAATTGCCAAAGTATCCAGTGTCCATATAATAAAAATCTTTTCCTGCTGCAATACAAGAATGTATATTTTTTCTTTCTACAATTCCGCGAAATACCGCAGGCGGTGTTCCCGGTATTGATTGTCTAAACGTATTTTCCCAAGCTTGATCACTCATTTAATAACATCTCCATTGCTTTACCATTTTTTAATTCACTTATATGAAATTGTCCGTAAGATAAATGACAAGCCCATTGATACAACTCATCAGCATCTGGATACTTTGGAGTCTCTATCAAAGAAAGATCTTGTAATCCCATAGGCGATGCTGCATTTGCTGGAGCAAGCGTAAACACAGGAATCCCATGAAATATTGATTCCGTAGCAGCTACACTATTAAAAGTTACTAACGCAAACACATCATCATCTAATGCTTCTTGTAATGTATTGTGAAAAACTCTGTCTGCTCGTTTTGCTGCCCTGTCTCTTACTTCTACAGGTCTATCTGTATATTTTTTAATTGTTTCTATTGTAGATTTTAACCAAAGATTTAAATCATAATCATAAAATCTCATAGGTTTGTCATCAGGTTTAGCTATGAGGATTTTTCGACCATCTTTTTTCCAAGGTTGAAATTTTTTATTAAAATGTTTAAAACGATCGTCTGGACGTTTTTTAATTTCAGTGTGTTGAAGATTATTTTTTACAATTCGATGCCAGTACTTCCAACCATTAGGATTACTGCTGTTTACTTCGTTTCCGAAATATCCAGTATCCATATAATAGAAAGTTCTACCTTCTTCCCAGCATCGATGTATGATTTTCTTTTTAAGAATTCCTCTTAAAACGATTGGGTCATTGTTATCATCGTAATTAAATGATTCTGTGTTTACTACTGAGGAATTGCATCCTTGAGCAAACATATTGATATACGGATCTTGTCCTTCTTTACTTAGAAAAATCATTTCAACATTTCTTTAAGATATTGTTTCCATACTTTGTGATAGTCACAACGTCTGTATTCTTTAAACCAAGGGCCGCCTTCAGTGTAGTGAATGGCTTTAGGTGATCCATCTTGAGGTTCAGAGTACCAACCAGCGAGCCAGTTCCATTCGGGTTTTAGTTCTCCGATTTCTGAATCATCTAACCATTGAAATCTATGTAGGTATTGTCCTGTTTGAGAGTTTACAACATCTGGAGTGATTTGTTTGTTAGAAGGATGACCGCAGTTCCATAATATGGTAGAACTCCAATTTTTTCTAGGATATGGTAGCTGTTTGCAGCCATCCATTTTAAATCCTTCTTTCGGAGTGTAATCATGTTTTACTACCATGACAGCATATCGATCGTCGGCTTGATCGAATAGCTCTTTAACATCTTCTACAAACACAAAATCACAATCTACAAACACAGCCCAACCTTTATAGTCAGCAAGATATGGAACTAAAAATCTAGTAAATGTAAATTCTGTAGAGCTTAAAGGATCAATTGCTCTGGTATAAATTCCGCTGTCTCGTAATTCTTTTTGTTTGAGAGGAATTACTTCTGCATTAGATTGATGTTTTTTAATACTATATTCGCATACTTGATATGCTATATCTTCTCGGATGTCATATCCCACAAATACTTTCATTTTCTTTCGATATCCTCTTCTTTGCAATCAGTGCCATATTGAATTTCAATAATCTTTAATGGCTTATTGCCTGGATTGCATAGTTGATGCCATTCTGTTTTTTTAATGTGAAGGCTCTGATGTTTGTGAAATACACCTAACAATTCTTGATCTGTACTTTTGTTGATAGTGTAAACTTCTGCTGTTCCTTCTGCAATGAACCAGTGCTCTGCTCGTTCCTGATGCCTTTGCATACTTAGACAGTGTCCAGGATCAACAGTCAATTCTTTTACTTTAACTTCTTTGCCATTTTCGTGGAGTACACGATAGTATCCCCAAGGACGTTCGGTTTTAGGAGCTTTCCATTCTTCTAGAATCCAACTGCTGGAATTCATTTTGTTTTCGCCACCTACACCAAATGCAAACTCTAGATTATCATCTATGATATCCATTTCTGGTATGTTTGACGAAGATCTATCGCCGCCATTGGCAAAAATTATTCGATCGCTAGGATAGTTTAATCTGACTTTTCGGATAGCATCTTTTGCTGAACCGTCGTCATCATTAAATCGAACTGTGCCATCGACGCCACGAATATTTTTTACAACTCATAAACGATCTTCCCATCGCATAAATGGACGACCTTTTTTACGTGTTAGCCATTCATCGCTGTTTAGGCCGATGATAAGGATGTCGCCTAGTTTTTTAGCTGATTCAAAGTAGGCAATATGCCCAGAGTGAAGAGGATCAAATCCTCCAGTGACAAGTACTATTTTTTTCATGCAGATATTTATCTGCATACATTATGGGTAGAATTAAAGAGTGGCGTCTTCTAATCCGGAAGTACGCAATTTGACAATATTAGAAATTTGCCATTGTTTAATATCAAGTGCTTTGATAATGCCCAACCATTTGTTACGTAGTAGAGCAAAGTCGTTGATAATTTTTTCAAAATCTACAACGTCAGCTTCGCCCTCTACAAACTTTTCACAGTCTCTAGAGGACAAAGCTCGTTGATAGTTTTCAAGATATTTGCGAAAATGTTGACTACGAAGTCTACGAAGTTCGATATTGAGATATTCTAGGATACCTTCAATTTCTTGGAGTTGATTAAATCGATTTTCAACGATGCCGGGCATCGCGGCTGCTGCCTTTTCAATGTTCCCCGTTATACGGGCATCTATTTTAGCCGCTAGTAATTCGGCCTCATAATATGCCACAGCATCTGGTATGTTTGAAATATCCTTTGAAACTCGATCATACCAATTCATTTATTCCTCATCTTCGTAATAATCTTCGTCGTCTTCAATTTCTTCGCCATCGATAGCATATTCGATAGCATCGTCGAGGTATGGATCTATTCCTTGTAAACTTTCTAAGACACTGTCTTTAATTCCGTAATCAAGTAATGTGTTTACAAAATCAGAAGCTACAGATGCTCTTTGTTTTTCAGGAATATGTTCTACTACAACTGACCATAAATCGGCAATTAAATCTTCTTTCATTCAGCGGTCTCCGTTTCAGGTGCAACTGTTGTAGTTATCTCAGATCCAAGTTTTTCGCCATGTTTTGAAATATCCGACATGATTGCATCTAAACCGCTGTTATCATTTCGTTCCCAGGCCTTGCGGAACTGTTTGATAATTTCACCATCGCTAGTGACGTATACAAGACTATTTCCTTCCTTCTTGAGCATCTCTTTAGCTTCAAACAAGTCGACCAGTCCACTATATGGATTCATACCTGTTTCGTAAGGAATCTTTACTTGTACACTCTCAAAAGGTTTCGCGTAGCGTGTTTTCATTACCTTACAGGCAGCACGAATACCACGAACCTCTGTGATTTTGTTACCATCTTCATCTTCTTTTAGTTTAAGTTTTTTCATAGCAACAACGATACTCGATGCATAGATAAAACCTTGACCGCCACTGATCTTGTCATCTGGATCAAACATATCTTGTGAAGCATATGTGTGATTAGTTGCAACTAGACCAATGTTTAGTGACCCGAACATGTTGACACAGTTACGAACAAGTGCTGTAAGTGCTTTAGGCTTACGGCCCATGTCACCTTTAAGATCACCTGCTTCAAACTGATTGACATCAGTTGGAGTCAGTAGCATACCTAAAGAGTCAAGAACAAATAAAACTTTAGGACGGCTATCTTCTGGCATTGCTTTATATTCTGCAACAAATTCTGTGATAGTTTTTGCTACATCGTCAATCATAGCCATGTTTAATTTCAACAGCTTATCTTCGGCTGTATCTACACCTAACGCCTTGAGCCAATCCTCGTCAAGTGCATTTTCAGTATCAATCAAAATGGGATAGATACCTTGTTGTTGTGCTGCTTTGATTAGGTTGCCTGAACAGATATATGACTTGCCTGCGCCTGACTCACCTGCGAACACAGTCACTTTGCCTAGCGGAACACCTTTATGGAAATCGCCACTAATCAAATAGTTTAGAGCGTAGTTTCCTGTAGAGATCCAATCTGTAGGATCGTTAAAGCCGATACTAAGTCCTTCAATATTTTTAGTAATCGACTTTCTAAATTTTGAAATATCGAATGCTTTTGCCATATTAGTTATCCAAGTCCATAGTGTTCCATTCTTTAATCACGGCTAACAATTCTTCTTCGGTATTGCACATGATCTTAGCAGTCTTCCATTCTTCGTTTTTATCTCTGCCGCCGACTTCGACCATCCAACCGTTATCATAACGATTTAGGCTGATATTTTCGTTTACTTTTTTTAGTTTAGTTAGTTTTGCCATTTTACTCTCCTGTAGTGGTTAGAGAGTATGAGTGTCCTCATACTCTCTATATTAGCTTTATTACTTCTGACGATTGCGAATCATGGCAAGGATGTCTTGCGCACGACTGTTACCATCACCGCCTGCTGGTGCTGCCGCTGCCGCTGGTGCAGGTGCTGCCTTAGCTGCTGGTGCTGGCTCATCATCTGCATCGTCTACAGGTGAGCTGGCTGCAGGTTTATTAGGATCGCCAGTGGCTGCACCCATTCCTGCTGGTTTGAAATATTGACCCCAACGATCCATGTCGTATGCTTCTCCATTTACAGAAGCTTCGAACATTTCTTTCATAACTTTAAGCTCAACATCGGTTGGTTTCTTAGGCAAGAAATCATTCAAGTTGAACAGGCCAAATTTTTCGATAGCTGATTGTTCACTATCGCTG
>JACCDU011042244.1_pt1 | contig 26029 bp, 25 predicted proteins | sample 7446081 | NCBI WGS metagenome assembly JACCDU01 (sample SAMN15323447, study PRJNA562643) | freshwater metagenome | isolation source: river surface water | place: USA:Blue River Watershed | collected 2017-08-17
AACGAGAAGGAGTTAGAGGAATTGAAATACGGACACGATTGCGAGGTGGCGTGATGAGCGCAGAAAAGTATTACTCAACGGGGCAAGACCTAACTATCTCAATAGTAGAAATCAAGGCGAGTAGTATGGAAGAAGCCGAAGCGGTTATGCAGAGGTTCATAGATGCAATCGGCAAGGTTATGACGGACGAGGTTCGTTGGGACGAAGCGGATTGGACTATTCAGGAAAACACTATGAACGCAGAAGGAACGAGTTACGAAGTAACGGACGAAGGCGTTCCAGACTATTATGAGATGAGCGATGTCGAAGCAGATGCCGACACGCTTGCGAGCGCAGGACACGGCACGGACGAGGATTATGGGGGGTGAGGGAAAATGATTAGAAGGAAAAGAAAAGAGAAAAAAGCAATGGAAAAATTAGATAAGTTGATGGCTAGAATGGCTAGTGATGAAGTCTTTGATGAATACTTGAACGCGAAAAGTGAGTTAGAAAAAAGTAACGCATAAAGTATTTACCGAAAAGATGCCCCGCTACTTTTGTAGTGGGGTTTCTTTTTTCTACATAAGAAGGGGGAAAAAGAAAAATAGTTTTAGCTGATGATGACCCGGAACTAAAAACTTTTGGTTGCCGATAGTTTTTTGCACAACGCTATGATAAAATTATCTTGTTCATACCAACTAGGGAAAGGCAAGACAATGAACACACTTGAATACAACGAAGTCGAACTAACTAGCGACTGCACTTGCACCAACGAGGACGGCACGCCTACCGACGATTGTTTTGATTGCTGGCAGGACTCGGTATGGTTGTTCAAAGATATGATGCACACTTGGCGTGAAACAGTCGGCGTGAAGTGGGATACCGTAAAGATTACTGGAACGCAGATGAACTGGGACAGAGTTAGCGGAGAGGCAATAGTGCCGTTCGAGAAGGTATTGGACGCACTAAAAATAAGAGGCGACTTCACTTTACGGTTCAAGCAAGAAGGCACGATACTTACTGCAACACGGTCAAGCCACGATGAGTATTGCGCTACTTTTTACTTCACACTTATTGAAGATGAAGATTAGATAATCGGCGAGAAGCCCCCTGCCACACGGCGGGGGGTTACTTGTTTTCCCCCGACTTATATAACGGCGAGGGTTATTGAAAAAGTCAGAGAAGTAGAATAGAATTGAGATACCAACTAGGGAAAGGAAAGATTATGGCTTGCGAAGATTATCCGTGTTGCGGACACGAGATGGGCGATTGCGAAGGAAAACTATACGGCTCGGACGAAGCAATAAAGGCAAGAGTTATTGCTCAGATGAGAAGTGAAAAATACGACCCCTACTATGACGAGGACTAGGAGATAAAAAATGGGAAAAGATTATCTATCTATCTTGATGGAGTGGAAGCCTGATGGAAGTTTTACGGAAGAAGATTTATGGGACGCTATCGCTGAAGCGGAAGGCGTAGATGTAAGCGAGATAAGCGACAGGGACTTGACGGAGTTTATCTAGTTTTTCCCCCTTCATATGTAGAAGCCCCTGCCGAACGGCGGGGGTTTTCTCTTTGCTACATAAGAGGGGGGAAAACGGAAACACTTGAAAAAGTCAGGTAAGTGAAGTATTATTATCGCAACGGCAAATCATTAGGGATAAGCCGATTGTTCTAGGGAGAACAAATGCAAAACTCAGACAAAATGACGGTGGGCATTACTTTCACCGTTGGCGAGTTGTGGGAAGCCGTCTTTGGTTCAGACGGCGCAGGAATGGTTCATTGGTCTACCGAAATCAGAAATGAAAACGGCGAGGACATTGATTTATGGACTACCGATGAAAGCGGTGAGTCAGTAACAAATCCACAGAACTTCCGAGTTTATGAAGATGAAGAAGAGAAGTGGCACGATGTATCTCTCGAACAACTTCGCGTTGGTTTCGAGAAGGCTCTTATGAACAACGCTACCCATTGTGGCGGTTATGCGTTGAAGCTCGATGACTATGACGCTTGCTTCGGTGATGTTGTTGTCCAGTATGCGGTATTCGGAGAACTTGTCTACGGATAAACAAAAGTAAAAAGAAAAGCCCCGGTGAGAAATCATCGGGGTTTTTTTCTCCCTACATATATAGAGGGAAAAAAGAAAATGGATCTAAATGAAATAAAAAGTCAGGGAAGTGTGTTAGACTTATTACATCGCTAAGGGAAGCGATAGAAATGACGAAAGGAACAAAATGCCAAAAGCAACAGGTCGCCCATTCGATGAGAATGAACTCATCGCACAAATCGGCGTGGGAAATGTTTTAGCAATCTCAGGTGGTCGTGTTGGAGTTATCACCGAGAACGGAGAAACAGTAGGGGTTGAAATGCCAGTATCTAATGGCTACTGGGTAGTAATCTCACTTGGCTGGGACGATACTTGGACAGTATCTCGCCAGTATGTTCGTAACGGCGTTGCTTCCGACAAGGGAACTCTTGAGGGAGTGTATGCCGACCAAGTGGGCGAAATTGCCTACCGAGCCTCTTGCTTCCGAGATAAGTTTGCGGAGAGCGCATAAGGATTAGAAAAAGACCCTCACCAAAACGGTGGGGGTTTTTTTTTCTGCCTATATATAGAGGGGGAAAAAGAAACACCGAGAATGTTGTTGAAAATGGCAGGGAAGTAAAGTAGAATAATAACAACTTAGTAGGGGGAAGCCGTTGGGCACCTGAACGACTTGAACTCTAGAGGGTCGGAAACAATGCGGCTCCCTACTAAGCAACTAGGGAAAAAAGAAAGGAGAAACCAAAATTCCAAAAGAATTCGTGGGCGTGGATGCACCGAAGTATCCAGAAATCGTTGTTCCGCTTGTAGGACAAGACGGCAACGCAGTCGCAATTATGGGACGAGTGTCTAACGCAATGCGTAAGGCAGGAGTACCGCAAGAAGAAATAAACGAATATCTCGATGAAAGTATGTCGGGAGATTACGATAATCTTCTTCGCACCGCTATCAAATGGGTAGCAACAGAATAACCTTCCCAAAGAAAGCCCCCGTCAGAAATGGCGGGGGTTTTTTCTTACTACATATATAGGGGGAAAATAAATTATTGCGAATAAAAAGTCAGGTAAGTGCGTTATACTTAGTACAGGGACTCACTAAGGGAGTGAGAGAAAAGAGAGATATGTCTAAACCAGAAAGAATTACCGAAACTCTACTAGAAGCGTTAGAGAACAAAAGTAAATCAAAGTTATCACCGCAACTAATAGAACTAAAGAAGTGTGCGGGTCGTGCAAAGACTAAACTATTTCAAGTAAAGAAAGCGGAACTAACAAGTTATTATCTAGAAGAGTGCGGTAAGTTTGGAGTAGTTATCTCCAAGCCCGGTACTGCCGTTATTGAAGGACAACCTAAAGGACAAGAGAGATACAAGATTACAATGAGAGCAAGATGTAATGCTCAAAACAAAATAAGAAAAGAATTTTATGATTTATATCTAGAGTTTTATAATGAAGAACTAACAAAGTCAGGATTGAAAAAAGATAAGACCAGATGGTCAAGCACCGACCAAATAGAAAGACTGCAAGCAGAAGTAGTAAGGCTAGAAGGATTACTATCAGAGTGTAGGTGCCGTTCTTAGAAATAGAAGCCCCACCGAAAGGTGGGGTTTTTTCTTGCCTATATATAGAGGGGGAAAAATGATAAGGTATTGGTATGGACGAAATAATGAATATAAAGAATGTAATGTTTATTGGAGATTACTTTTCAATGATAGTGAGCGTTGCCGTATCAGAGGAAAGTGTAAAAGAAGGAGAGAGCTACGAGGACGCTTGCCTTAGGTCTGCGGGTACTCTCTTGAAGGAACAATATGGTTGGGATGTAGTCGCCGTTTCAAATCACATAGGAGTTTTAGATGAAGGCGACCCTAACTGCGAAACTTGTTATGGAGAAGGAAAAGTAAGAAGTGAAGTAGCTGGGGAGATGAGGCAACTGGAATGCCCCGATTGTTTTAATGGGAGTTAATTTGCAAAAGTGCAGGAAAGCGACTACAATTGGATTACAACTTAATACCAATACAAACTAGGGAAAGGTAAACAAGTGGGAGCAATCCTTCAAGAAAAGCTAGATAGAGTTGCTAAAGAGTGTGAAATTGTTTTAGCAGAGCTACTAGACGAAATAGAAAAAGACTAAATCGTTTGAGAGAAAGCCCCCGCCCCTGCGGGGGTTTTTTCTTGTCTATATATAAAGGGGGGAAAATTTTTATGTACCGAATCTCTAATGCTAGAATAAGAGTCCAGGTAGTAGCGAGGACTCCCTTCCTATCGCTCCCTGATGAGATAGGCTCACCCTGCCTATCGCACTTTGCCCCTGCCTCCCTAGCGGGGGTGAAGTGTCCCTATTGAAAAAGTCAGATAGGTAATGTAAACTTATATCAAAGCTCAGAAGGGAGAAAGTAAATGAGCGGTTACTATCCAGAAGGAAGTATGAAGGGGTCAGGTATCTACTCCGAAGATATAACACTTGAAGTTGAGTGCGGAGAGTGCGGTAAGGCTTGGGAAGAAGACTTTATGACCGACGACTGGGGAAATGTATCCTCAGAAGTAAAGTGTGAGTGCGGTCATTCTTGGACTTTTGAAAAAGAGCAGGAAGAGATGGGCAACCCTTACGAACCAGACACTTTAGAAGAGTTATGGGGCGAATAGCCCCCGAAGCCCCTCACCGAAAGGTGGGGGGTTTTCTACATAAGAAGGGGAAAATCAGGAAGGTTGAGTGCGGTTATTCTTTAGAGTATGGAAATAGTTCAGAAGGTATATCACTCGAATGGATCCAATGCGCCTTTCGTTGTGGCAATAGTTGATGACCCTGCCGCCGGGGACACAAAGCTAGTTATAATGTTTGAGGACGATGAATACACTGCCGTTCTTTCGCTAGACAGACTTATTGAGAGTGAAGATATTGGAGATAAGAACTCTCATAGTGCCGATAAGTATGAGTATGCCTTGCGTGATGAACTATGGAACGATTTTAACTACTAATTAAGGATTGAGTCTTGACTACAATAGCGTCGGTTCAGGGTGAAGGCTGGTCAGTTATTGGCTACGACTCTAGAGTTTCAGAGGAAGATGGCAGGACTTATATTCTGCCGAAAGAAAATGGAAAAGTTTTTAAGAATGGTAATTACATAATTGGAGTAGCTGGAGATGTGCGGGCTATTAATTTATTGGCTCACGTTTTTAAGCCACCAGTTTGCACAGTAAATACTCTAGGAGTAAAACTAGATAAGTTTATTACTGCCGTCTTTATCCCGGAACTGAAAAAGTGTTTTGAGGAAGCCAGTTATTCAAAAGATGGGGAACAAGAAAGTCAGATAATTATCTTGGTCAATGGAACTATCTATGAGATAGGCGAGGACTTTTCTTGGTGCCACGATACAGTTGGGGCTTATGCTATTGGTTCAGGTTCAGCCTATGCGTTAGGCGTTCTTAATGCCTTATCAGAAGGAAAGAAAAGAACTCTTACTAATGCAAGGTCAGCGATTAAAACTGCGCTCGCCGTGTCTGCAAAGTTTGATAATAAAACTGCCGAACCTTTTTATCTTTTAACACAGTACAGAGATTAGTTTTCCCCCTACTTATGTAGGCAAAAAAATAACCCCCGATTTCTCGGGGGCTATCTTTAGCACTTCTCGCAAATTATGTTGCGGTAATAATCTATCTGCCTAATTTGGAATTGCTCTCCGCAACGATAGCAATTTATCCAAATCATTACTTCTCTTGCTTTTACCCTTGCCACTTGAGTTCCCTTTCTCTTGGCTTGTATCTTAATTTTATTCTATCTGCCGTTGAAAGTGTTGGATTTCGTTTTGGCGTGTCGCTTATTCGTAGAGTTCAGCACAGTTCTCACATAGGAAATTAGAGATAGTTATTTCCCCACACATAGAACAATTAGTTGTAGGTCGTTTGATATCCCACGGGTCTTGATACTCCATAAGTCTTTACCCCCCTTCTATATAGTTAATACCGCCTTAGCCAAAAAAGTGTTAATTCTTAGACGCACAGAAAAACAATTTGGTTCCATTAGTTGCAAAGTGCAGGAAAGTAAATTACAATACAGCTACAACTTAATACCAAATAACTAGGGAGATAGAAATGACGAAGCCAACTTGGGATAAGTTTCAACCAGCAATAGCCATTATGAATGGCAAGGAAGTTGAGTTAGAAGAAAACTCAACGCTATGGCGTAATAAGTTTTATCAGGTTGAAAAGAAAATTCTTCAACCTGAGGTAGGTGAAGCAGGTGCGATATGGCTATCAATAAAGCATCACGACAAAAAAGCCATTCGTGATTGGCGACACTTCCAAAGAATTAAAAATGAACTTGCAGGTGCGGAAAGAGAAGCCGTAGAAATCTTCCCACCTGAAAGCCAGTTAGTCGATACCGCAAATCAGTATCACCTCTGGGTATTGCCTGAAGGTCAAAGCACACCATTTACTTGGAAGCAGGGTCGCTTGGTTGCTAGTAGTACCGAAGACCCTGCACTTTTAGAAGTACTTGAAAAAGCAGGTATCTCAAAAGAGCAGGTTGCTAACTCAACACAAAGACCAATCGAGGAATAGGAGAGGGCGCTCGCAAGGGCGCTTTTTCCCCCTCTATATATAGACACGCCGAAAACCAAAGAAAGCAGGAAAGTAGAAAAAGTCAGGGAAGTTTGATAGAGTTCTACTAGTGGCTAAGGGAGCCACAGAAAGCAGGGACAAAGTGAAGACAGAAGCAAAGTTTATTCGTCGCAGAATTGCGGTTGGTCTTATTGCGCTCGCTCTTATCGCTTGGGCGTTCGACGCTACAACACCTGAACAATGCAAAGTTCCAATCGAGCAAATGAATAGTTTTTGTAAGGACTTGCTCTACCCGTGAGGGTGGAGCAGGTCTCTACATATAAAGGGGGAAAATTATGAGTGAAGAAACAACAGACCCACAGGCAGGGCTTACCGACCAAGAGTTCGCTTGTCTTTTGATGAGGTCTTGCGGAGTCCCTAATCTAGTTGGGGCTTTGGGATACGCACACGCAAGCGAGTGCGGGTTTTGTCTAGGAACAAAGCAGATAGACCCAAGGAGTTACGCAAGATGAGACTACATAAGAAGGGGGGTAAAAAATGGTTTTAGATACTGGAACAATGCTCGCAATAATTATTGCGCTCGCAGGTTCGTGTTTTGTAATGGTTGTAGGTATCAGGGCACAAGGGCAATTGCACCGAGTCATCAACAAGAAAAATGAAAAGATAAGATTTCTTGAAGGAGAAATCTCTAGACTAAGGAGAAGTAAAGTTGAAAGTCGCTAGTATCCAAGAAGAAGCAGTCAAGCTTTATGAAAATGGTTTGGCTATCGAGGCAGTCGCTAAAGAGTTAGGGGTTGCCTACCGAACTGCAAGAAAGGCTATCTACTCTAAAGGGGTAGTGGCTAGAGACCCTTCTGCAAGGCTAGTAGGTCGAACAAGTCCTACAGGCAAGAAGGCACAGGCAAAACCAAGCACTACTAAGAAGAAGGGAAAAAAGTAGAATGGATTTTAATCGAATTGTTTGGACTGCGGTTATCTCTATGGCGCTCGCAGTTGGTTCAATAATTGCGGGGATCCGGGGAGACAACCTCACCTTGGCTCTTGGACTAAGTTCTATCGCTCTTGCAACCCTTTCAGCAAGGGAAAGACGCTAGGCGCTCGCAAGTCTCTAAAAGTGTGGGGAAGGGCTAAAAATGGTCCTTCCTGCACTTTTTTTGAGGCATTTATGGTTTTAGGGTGGCTTAGCACGCTCAGCAGGACTTTTAAGCGTAGAAAAATAATTTTGAAACACGCTCAGCCTTGATTTGACTGCGGGACTTCCCTGCACTTATGCTAAGGTTATTCAGTACTAATTAACGACACAAGGAGATTTACGAATTAGACACTTGAAGTAAGGCTATCCCCTAAGAGGCGATGGTCGGGTTGGTGAAGTCCCCAACCCTGTCCCCGTAACCTAACAAAGGAAAAACCGAATGAACCCATCTCTAAAAGCACCCGAAAAGGTGTTGGCATTACTCTCGCTCTTCATAGTTCTATCGTCAGGAGCGGTAGCAGTAGCAGTAGAGAACAAAGTCCAAGAGGTTGTCGCAACAGAGCAAGTGGCAACAGAGTTAAAGGCAGTAGTAAGACCAGTAGTTGAATCAGAGCCAGTCAAGAAGACTAAGCCTCTTTCCTACTTTGAAAACAAGACAAGCCTTACCGACAAAGAGTTGGTTTGGCTTTTGGAAGCAGTTGGCTTTGAAGGCCAGGATCTAAAAGAAGCTTGGGCAATAGCCAAGAAGGAAAGCAATGGTCGTCCCCTTGCCTTTAATGGCAACACGCTAACTGGCGACAACTCTTACGGCATATTCCAAATCAACATGATTAACTCTCTAGGCGAAGACCGTAGAGAGAAGTTCGACTTAGACCATAATGCGGACTTGTTCAACCCAGTTAAGAACGCTCAAATTGCTATGCACATGAGCAATGGTGGAAGCGACTGGACTTCATGGCACATAGGCAAAGACGCTTATACTAGTACTAGTGGAAAGCACTACGCTAAGTTCAAAGAGTGGCTTAGCAAATTCCCCACAGAAAAGAAGTGAGACTATGAGCGAGCAAGAAAACCTTATGCCGTTGCTTGGTTCTGTAGCACCTTCAACTAATGAGCAAGCGCTCGCCGTTGAGTCTGAGCCAGTAGCGATTAAAGAAGAGCCAAAGAAGGACAAGAAAGCCCCAACCTTTCAAGCCAACCCAGATAAGTACATTTATCTTTCAGCATTAAAAGTTAATGCTTATGAAGGAAACTCTGAATCAGTAAAGACAGTTCAACTGCGGTTGAATGACTTGGGCTTTAGTTCAGTAATGAATGATAAGTTTGGTCGTCTTGGTGAAGGAGCAGTAGAAGCAATTAACGCATTTAGAAAGTCTAAAGGACTTAAGGAGTGCGGTTGCTTTGATGAAGAAGTTTTGGCTTATCTCTTTGATGGTCAAAGTGTCGGAGTTCTTCCATAAACTAAGACAACAAAAAACCCCCTTCCTTTTTAGGTCGGGGGTTTTTGTTTTAGTTCTTATGACTGTGCAAAGACTTCTAACAAGCGGTTAGCATAATCAGAGTCAAGACCTAGTTGCTCACCTTCATCATCATAACCCCCAGCGATTACAACATCACCGAGAATTACATCAGGAAAGTTTGGGAAGTTAGCCAACCAAATTTCAGTTGCTCTTTCATTTATTGGAAGACCTTGCAACTTTCCTTCTTCATTCATAATTAAGGTGTATCCACTTTCAAGAGTCTTTGGCTCAATAAGACCGCCTACCGCCATTTGAAGTGTTAGTAGTTCATTACTATCTGCCGATAGGTCAATGATAGAAGCGTTTCCTTCTGCCGTTAGTTTGATTGCTAGTTTCATTTTGTTTCTCCCTAGTGCGGTACTTTGTTTCCCGCTTAGATAAATAATAAACTACTTTCCTGCACTATGCAAGATTAAAAGAAAGCTTTTGTGCGGTGTGTCTTAAAAAGGATCCTGGAAAGGAAAAGAAAAAACCCCCCTAAGAGAAGTTAGGGGGGTTAATTCTGTGCGGTTACTTGGTTAGGAGAAGTTCCAAGATTTCGCCATCTGAAAGGTTGCGGTAAGGGTTCTCATAAGAGTTTGGGTTCTCTTCAGTTACCTTAACCTTTAGTACGGTTGCACTCATTTCCTTTGCATTCTTTGCGGTTTCAGTAATTAAATCGCATGCATTTGATGCGGTATCAACATGGAAAGAATAATCTCTTTCTGTAGTGATTGTTCCATTTGAAGTTGTTTCTGTGTACTTGATTGTAATTTGGACTCCGTATGACATTTTATTTCTCCCTAGTTCTTTGTAAGTCCCCTTGACTTACAAGATAAACAATAGGCTACTTTCCTGCACTTTACAAGTCTAAAAGTAGTCATGACCAGTCCTACTTTTTAGGCTAGTAGTCAGTAGGTTACTAGTCAGTAGGTAGTAGTTAATAAGTTACTAGTCAGTAGGTCTTAGTAACTACTAGTCAGTAAGTTACTAGTCAGTAGATAGTAGTTAATAAGTTCCTAAGTTCTTTTGAAGTTGTATGACAGAAAAAGAAAACAAAACAAATAGAAAGCAATAGACAAAACACAAAAGCCTAAAAGCATTAAAAAGCCTGTAAAAATGTAATAAAAGAAAAAATTCTTTGCCTTGCCTTTAAATTTCCTGCCTAAAAAGTAAATTTTTAAAAGTGGAAAAATAAAAGATTTTTTTAGAAAAAAGGCCCGGAACGATTTTGGAAAGGGCAAAATACATACATATCCTTCTCCGGGGCCAAAAGCAAAATATGGAAAGGTTCATAAATTTAAAGCTGTCGTACAAGATTGGATCCCCTTTCTTCTCGTACACCCCTTTAAAAACTCGGTACAATAAGACCATGCTGAACCCACCTAAACTTCCCCTAGAGGAGGTTATGTATCTCTCGACGCTCACACGCTCAGAGATGGAATCACGCCTACGCTCGCTGTGGAAGGCAGGTTGGTCACTGGGCGTTATCGGAAACTCCCTTAGCCCCGTTGTCCCTAAGACCACCATTCACTTTTGGGTCCGTAGATCTCCAGATGTTAAGCAGTTGAAAGCAGTTCCACTACCACCCCCAAAGTCTTTGACAACCTCTGTGCCTACAAAGCATGCCCCTCGTTTAAAGTCCATCTCTCCGGGCGTCCCTCCCGAGATCAGGATTAGACTTCGTGAGCTTTCTACCCTTTCAAAGCGCTACAGAGCCAAGACACCTCCAACCAGCCCTCTAGCTCAGGCAAACAATGAGCTCACCCAGATTGCAAGGCAGCTTAGGAGCCGTGGAGTGCCTACAGCAGCCATCGCAGAGGCCGCAGGGGTCACATACCGTGCCATGGCAAGGCGTCTTAGCCAATGAGCCGCCTCTATAAGACTAAGACAGGGACATACAAGGACACAGAGCTTGTTGTCGTTGTTTGGAAGAACCCTAAGAAGTCTAAAAGACCTCAGTCACGATCCCTTGAGACTATGTCTGCTCCTAACTCAAGCTACCCGATGGCTTTCCCCCTAGCTGCTCTTAAGAGCCACTATGCGTGGAAAGAGGCAAAGCACGTTAAAAGCTCTGAAGACTTTGATTTGAGCATTGAGACCAGCTCTAGAGAGGCTCCAGTAATACTTGATTTACATTTGGCAGGTTACACGCTAGGCTGGAATGACTTCTATGTCCCTGAAGAATACACAGAGTTTGGATAAACCTTTTGAGAGCAGTATCGGATGTCTTCCCAGCGTTAGTTTGGATTGCCCCACCCAATTCCGTTGGTCTTGATGAGTTTTCTATACCTGGACCATCGCCGCAAGGCACTCGCAAGGTTGACAGAGTCCGAGTAGTGCTTCTTGGCGATAGCATTTTGATAGCGCAGGACACTCCAAAAGGCCCTACACTGGTTTTCAGAGAGAAGTACACTCATAGGCACGTTGATGGGAAGCTTCAAGCAGTTTTAACAGAGTCCGAAAAGGTTGTGGCTTTTATCAAGGACGCTTCTTGCGGTTGTGGGTCGCGTCTTAGAGGTTGGAATCCATACGGACAAAACAATTCCGTCTACTCGAATCAGGACCCAACAGAATGAAAGATATAACTCTTCTGCAGTTTGTTCTTCTAGGACTGGCTACATATCGTGTAACCCGCCTAGTAACGAGGGACATGGTTACAGCCCCTTTGCGTAATGCCTTTTGGAAAAAATTTCCACCAGAGTCTTCTTACATCGGATATTTATCCACCTGTGAGTGGTGTTTTAGCTTTTGGATAGGATCAGCCTTCGTACTTTCCGCTATCATTATTCCATCAGTAACCTACATAGTTGCTACCGTTTATGCGGTATCTGCTATAGCAGGACTGTTGACTGCATATGAAGATAAGTAAGACTTCATATTCCGCAACTAGGATGACAAGGAGTTACCGTGGGTCTATTTACTAATGACACACCTGATCAACCAACTCCTCCACCATCTCAGCCAAAGCGTAAAAGAACTAAGTCAACATTTTCTCGTTCTACACAAGTAATTCAGGCTCCAAAGCCTTCAACAATCTCATCTGTATTTACTAACACAGCGCAATCTGCAAGCTACTCAACTCCTAGAACTCTTACAGCTGCAGCAGCTCAAATTAAAGTTAATGACAAGGGTGAGTTTGAGCAATTTAGAATTCGTCGTTCTGCTGGATCAAGTGCATGGCAAGCAGAAGCATGGGAATACTACGACGCAATCGGTGAAATCAAGTATGCATTTAATTTAGTTGCATCAGTTGTTTCACGAATTAGAATTTATGCAGCAGTAATTGATGATCCATCAGAAACTCCAATTTCTGTTCGTCAATCAGAGCTAGTAGATGATCGTCTTGCTGCAGCAGCAGAACGTGCACTTGCACGATTGAATTCTGCATACGGTGGACAAGCTGGACTTCTTAGAGATGCTGCACTTAACCTTGCAGTAGCTGGAGAATGTTATCTAGTTCAGATGCCAGCTAAGCCATCACAGAGATTGGCAGAGTCTTGGGACATTCGTTCTGTTGATGAAGTAACAACTGATCCTCGTGGCGGATTTAATGTTATTGGTCGCCGTGAACAGTCCACTACAACACAAGGTGGAACTGGTCAATCATCTAAATTAGGTAAAGATGCATTTGTTGGACGCATCTGGCGTTCACACCCACGTTTTTCTGACGAAGCAGATTCATCACTTCGCGGTTTGTTAGATCTCTGCGCTGAACTTCTTCTCCTCAACAGAACATTCCGTGCAACTGCACGTTCACGTCTGAATGCAGGTGCTCTCTACTTGCCAGACGGACTTTCTGTTGCTTCACAAGGCGACGGAGATTTCCCTTACGACTCAGAAGATGGCATTGGTCCAAACTTTACTGCTGAAGAAGCAGAGGATGAGTTCGAAGAGCAATTGATGGATGCTATGACTACTCCAATTCGTGATGAAGAGTCTGCTTCCGCCGTTGTTCCACTTATTATTCGTGGTCCTGCAGAACTTGGCGACAAGATTAAGCAGTTTAAGTTCGAGCGTTCATTTGACCCAGCACTTGCAGAGCGTTCAGATCGTGTACTAGAGCGTATCTTGCAGGGACTTGATGTTCCAAAGGATGTTGTAACAGGTCTTGCAAATGTTAAGTACTCAAACGCAATGCAGATTGATGAATCACTCTACAAAGCACACATTGAGCCACTTATGTTGCTCATTGCAGATGCTCTAACAGTTGTTTATCTTCGTCCATACCTTATTGCAAATGGATATGAAGAAGCACAAGTAAATAAGATCGTCGTTTGGTATGACCCATCAGCAATTGCGACTCGTAATGATCGTGCAACAGATGCTGATGCAGGATTTGACCGTATGGCAGTTTCTGCAAACACATGGCGTCGTGCTCATGGCTTCTCAGATGCAGACGCACCAACTCCAAAAGAACTTTCAATCAGACTTCTACAAGAGCGTGGTGTGTTTACTCCAGAATTTACAGAGGCAATGCTTTCAGCTCTTGCTCCAGAAGTTATTAACACAGTTCGTTCGCAGCAACAGCAATCTTCAGTCGCTCCAATCCCACCTGAGCTACAAGCAGCACTAGATGCAGCAAGTGAAGGTGCAGAAGCTGCAGGAATTGCTACAGAAGCCCCAGCAGAAGGGCAAGAGCAGTAATGTCTGACGAATCAATCGACAAAGTAGTTACTTCACTTGTATCTGCAGGAGATCCTTGCTGGGAAGGCTACAAGCAAGTCGGTATGAAGAAAGGCAAAGACGGAAAGATGGTTCCTAACTGTGTTCCCGTTGATGCTTCAGATGATTCAGAGTTTGCAGCAAAGAAAAAGCGAACAATTTCTCAAACTCCTGCTCCTAAAAAGGATCAGATTAAGGGTTCCAGCAAAAACAAAAAGGGATCTGCATCAGGAACTCGTAAAGTTAAGTTCTCTGCAGCAGTAGAGAAGTCTTTGAAGAATAAAGTTGAAACTCACAACGAAAAAGCAGGTAAGGGTCGTCGTGCAACTCTTGGAATGCTTAAAGCTGTCTATCGCAGAGGTGCAGGTGCTTACAGCGTCTCACATCGACCAGGTATGACACGCAACCAGTGGGCTATGGGTCGTGTAAATGCATTTCTAAAATTGTTGAAGTCTGGAAAGCCATCAAACTCTGCATACACAACAGATAATGATTTGCTTCCTTCTGGACATCCACGTTCAACAAAGAAATCAAACTCGATTGCAGCTTCAGCAGGTTTGGTTCCTGAAGAGAGCGATTTAGCAGAAGCGCTAGTCGAGATTGCAGACAAGTATGGAAGATTTAACGAAGATGCCACAGGCATCTGGGCAGGATACACACCTCCAGCAGAAAACGATGTCAGAGGTATCGGAGTCAAATGCTCTAACTGTGTTTTATACATGGGTAATGGCCAGTGCCGAATCATCGAACTTGAAGTCGAAGACGAGGGTAAGTGTCGTTTCGCGGTTATTCCAGATGGCGTCGTTGATGTCGGAGTTCTTGAAGGTGAAAAGCTCGGAAACGAAATCCAATCACCACAAGAACTAGCAAAGCTTGCCAGCGAGTGGAGATACGATCAAGAATTAAATATTGATCTTTTGCCAGAGGAAGAATATTCATCTCCAGAAGAAGCAATTCTTGCTATGGCAGAGTATTCAGGTTTTGGTTATGAAGCAGAGCATGCAGTTCGTGCATCTTGGCTTCGTGGAGTTAGAAATGGAGACAATCCATTCAAAAGAGCTTCACTTCTTGCATCTTTAGGTTATGACAGCTTAGACGCAGACCTTCTTCCAAAGAAGGGAGAAGAAGATGCGGAATAAAATTGTTGTAAATTCTTACAGAGCATATAGCAGTCGTGAGCAAGCACGTCTTATTCGTCAAGAAGCAAATGTTTTAATTGATAAAGCAAACGAGTTCTCTACAACAAGCCGTAGAGTTAATCGTCGCTCTGCATATAAGGTTCTCGCTCGTTCTTTAGAGAAGACTAGAGGTCTTCCTTTCTCAATTCGTAAGCACCAAGCAATTGCAGAGCTTTCTAACTACATTGCACTTGCTAAGTACAACAAAGTTGTTGGTTTAGAAGCATTCAACACAGACTTGCTTCCAGTATCACACCCACGTTCAACTCGTTTGAACTCTATGACTGCTTCTGCTCTTGCATCAGCTCAGATGCGTTGGGTATTAGATGATCCACGCATTAAGGATGAAACAGTAAAGAGCCTTTTGGCATCTGCAATGTTCTCTCCTATCGATTCTCCAGAGCACAAGTACTCAATGATTCGCCTAGAGAATCTTCCTCAGGGACAAGTTCCTATTGAAGTTCTTCTAGCTGCTGCAAATCCTTACGCAGGTAAAAACTCTGCAGCTGCTCGCCGTGCTCGTGAAGCTGTACAGCTTTCTGACCGCTTTGAGCGCTGGATCAATATGGGAAGGTCTTTAGCTAAAAGAGCTACAGATGGTTTCCGTGTTTATGTAAAGAGAAATGATGGATCTACAAAGAGCCTTTCTGGAGAACTACTTAACCAGAACATGTTTGATCCTAACCTTGTTGATATTGAACTAGGTAAAGGAAAAGTTGCAACAGTTCCTACAAAGCTCGGTGAAGGTCTTGAAGCTTTTATTAAAAGCAAGGACTCAGAAGATGGCTACTCTCCAGTAGATGCTGAGCTTCCTAATGGGGCACAAGCACTTCCAGAAGATAGCATCGTTATTTCAGATGCTCCAAGTATTTATCGTAAAGATGAAGAAATGAAAAATGGAGCTATTAGATATACAGATGACAAGTATGACATCGTTAAATTTAATACTCCTAAAGATGCACAGAAAACAATTGACGAAGGTCAAAAGAGAGCAGCAGAGTTAGATAAGGCAGAGCCAAAGCTTCTTAAAAAGGGCGAGGTAGACCCAGACTCTGGAAGACAATTCTGGAATCCTGACGAGCCAGTCTACGGCGTTTATCGTCGTGGAAAGAACACACCTCTTGCATTTGCTCAGTCTTGGAAAGATGTAAACAACGAAATCCTTCGTGATGAACCTTTACTTGACGAAGATGAAGGTCGTGAATATACACGTCCAGAGCCTCAGACTGCCGATGACAATGTCCCACTTCTTGATCAAGCAGATGACATTTTTAAGCCAACAAAAAAGAAGGCTGATAAAAAGAAAGAAGTTTCTTCATTTCCATATGAAGTTCCAGATAGAGCTTATGAGTTCAATCCAAACGAAGAATATATTCCAGAATTTGATTTTGATGATCCAGTAGCAATTGCAAACGATCAAATGGCAGAAGAGCTAGAAGATGCACTTCTTACAGCGGTAGAGCCTGTTAGCGATACCGAGAAAGCAACTGGATACGCTCCAATTAGTTTTACAGATGGTCGTGAAGAAGATGTTGCAGCAGAAGCAATTGCCTCAGCAATCCGTGAGCAAGGTGGAGATGCTGAAATGGCTCTTGCACGAGCTTATGACAAGATTGCTGGAAACGATAACAACGAGAAAGCCCTTCTTGAGTCAAGGGGAGAAAAAGATCCAGTACTTGAAGGTGTAGAGCCCATTGAAGATGATGAGCCAATCTCAGAAACAGAGCCAACACCTTCTGACAAAATTATTGAAGATGAAATTCAAAAGCCTACAGAGCCAGAGGCTGAAGCTAAAGATCAAATTGGTGATGGAGAGCCTCTAGAAGATTTAGAAGATGTATCTGAAGATACATATGTCCCTCCTCTACTTGAAGGTCTTTCAGAAGAAGAGTTAGCAAAATACAAGGAAGATGGAGATTACCGACCATACCTTCCAAAGAACGCAGACATTGATACTCCTGAAGGACTCTACAAGCTAGATCCTAATCCAGTAGATCCTCAAGAAAATTACACTCCAAAAGATCTTCAAAACGAAGCTCCTCCAACAACAGCTTTAGATCTATCTGCAAACACAGTTAAAGATTTAACTAGCGAATTGTCTAACGCAATTAATGGAACTGGTGAGCACGGATTAGGTTTTGGAGAAATGCTTACCAACGACCCTAATGGCGAACTTATAAACTCCCCTGTTCCTGCAGAAGCTTTGCGTGATGCTCTTCAGCTTAAGGGCAAAGACACAGATGCAATCATTGAAAAGATTAATAAGAAGGCTGCAAAGTCAAAGCCAAAAGCTACAGAAGAACCAGCCGCCGCTCCAACTCCAGCTAAGCCTTCTATTGAAGGAAAAGATCCTCTTAAACTTGACGATCCTTTCAAACCAGAAGATTGGATTGAAGCAGACGGTCCATTTGCTGAACTTCTAAATAGCAACGAAAACTTTACTCGTCTAGAAGGTCTTGGAGACCTTATCGACATTAACAGTCCTTTGTCTAGACAGTACAAGGCAAACAGCGATGACCTCAAAGAAGTTACTGGCGGAGACTTTGGAGACGAAGTAGAAGCTATCGATGAGACAGATTACGAAGCAGGTCCTGCGGGTAAGGTCCAGTACGGTCTAAAGATTCTTAACGAAGCTGGCTGGTCTTCACGAGGTAAATATAACAAACTTACAACAACTAAAGGAAAGCTTGCTGCACTTAACGATTCAAAAGCCATCTTAGAAGATGCACTTATTGATCTAAAGACAGATAAAAAAGAAACTTCTGCAATTAACTCTGTTGTGAAGTCTATCGATAAAGAAATTAAGAAGCTTGAAAAAGAGCAAGCAAAGGCAGATAAAGAAGAAGAAGAGAAAAACCTTAAGCCAATAGTTACATACAAGCGTGCTGGAAAGCGCACTCTCCTTCGTGCTGGTAAAGGCGGAGCTTTTAAGAAGAAAGAGATTGCAGACTTCCTAAAAGAAAACGGCTTTGAGTGGTCTGACACCATTGAGCGTGATGGAAAGACAATCAATGTAAAGGCACAATCTGCTTTACAAGAAGATGAAGAGTTTAAGGCTTTCGCTCGTGAACTTCGTGATCGTTTTGGTGTGGATCTGCAACCTCGTCCAGCAACCGAAACTTCTCCTGCACAAGAGCCAATTGATTTTGATGCACCAGCTTCAGACGAAGTAGCTCCTACACCTGAACCTCAAGCTGATACGGAATCTCCACTTCCTACTCAGGCAAGAACAAAGCCTTTATTTGATAGAGATTTTCTTTCTAATCTTCTTTTTGGAGCCCGTCTAAGTGATGAAAGTTTTAAGAATTTAGTAAAAAGATTTAAAGAAGATAAGCTAACAGTTGACGAAATAGAGTTTTTAGATAAACTTTTAAAGTTGGACCACTCTGATCGTGAATCGCTCATTCTAGATGAATTAAATCTAACTGACAAAGAATATTTTAAAAATCGAGAAGACGGTTTTAAAATTAAAAATGGAATATCTAATGTATTCTTAAAATCTATTTTAAATGCTCTTCTTTCTGGTAGAGGAGTTGATGGTCAAAACTTCCCTAGTTCTATACTTACGCCTGAAGAAAAATACTTTAAAGATATGCTACGGATGGATGCTCCTGATTTAGAGCAATCTTTAGAAGTAATTGAAAAAATAAAAGAGTTTGGCTGGAACGAAATACTAGAAGAGTTAGACGTAAGTGAAGAAAATATAAAAGAAAAGATAGCTAGTAGGCCTACACCAAAAGACATAGAAGAATTTATTCAAGGTAGAGCTGCACTTCCTATTTCTAAAAACTTAGAGCCAAAACCTACAAAAAATCCAGAAGATGGAAGATTTGATGTAAGTCCTGATGGAGACTGGTATTTTGCTGATGGAGTTCAAGAATGGCGACTTACAGACCAAGGAGCGTTTAAAAGAGGTCTGTCTCCTATAGCTAATGAAAAATTAACTGAAGAAGCTCGTCAAAGATTAATTGAAGAGTGGAACCAGAGAATTAAGGAATTAGTTGATATATTATCAATTAATCCTAGAATTAAACCTGATGGAACTCCAGACTGGGCACAGTTCCGTCCTGACGAACTTAGAGCTGAAAGAGATCTTCTAAGAGATTTAATTATTGATGGCAAACCAGCCCCTGCTCCATCTACAACACCTCCTCCACCTCCAACACCTCCAACAACACCTCCAAGCGGACAAGGAGAAGAAGATGGAGAAGAAGACCCAGAAATTGAAGAACTTCTTACAGATGAGAGATATGTAAAAAATGAAGTAACAGATTCTGAAGATGCTATTAATGAAGCTATCGTTGAAGCAGTTAAGGATGAGAAAGCTTACGATCTAAACGGTATTATCAGAAATCTTCAAAACAAGAGAGCTAAGGCAGACGGTGCTTTAGCTAACCCATTCAACTTAAGCCGCAAGGAAATGATTAGTCGTTTAATGTGGTTTATTTGGAAAGAAGGCTTTGCTAAAAACGAAACTCCTTACATTCGCAGAGCCATGAAGAAGACCGAAAAGGAGTTAGGAAAGCTTTCTAATGAAGAACTTGTAGAGCGCCTCAACCTTTATTATGACGAAATTGATCTTCGTATAGCAGAAGAAAATGCTGCAGAAGAAAGAGCACAGAAGATTCGTGAAGCTCGTGCAAAGAAGAGAAAAGAACGCGAAGATAAACTTCTTGAAGAGCTTGAAGAAGGAGATGAAGCTCCAGCTTCAGAAGAAGCAGCCGATGGTCGCAAGAGACTTAAAAAAGAAGAGCGTCCTACAGGAACTGCAAATGACGGAGATCTTTCTCCTGAAGGAGACTGGGTTTACAGAGTAGCAAGACCTGGAGACCCTACATCTAGAACTGGCTGGTTTGCTTCAGATCAACTCAATGAGAAGTATAGAAAATATGGCTATGACGAAAGTAAATGGCCTGAGTTTGAAGAAGCAGAGCCTAAGTCAGAAGCTCCTGTTGCAGAAGAAGAGCCAGAATTTGATGGACCATGGCTATTTGACCCATCTAGAAATAAATACTTCTCACCTAATGGCGATTGGGTGTTTGTTGAAGATGGTAAAGGTGGAGGCAAGTGGGTTCTTACAACTACTGGCAAGAAGAAGGGTGCAGAGGATAGAGAAATCATTCCTACTGGAAATCCTTTTGAAAAGCCAAAGGATGAATCTGCAGCTGAAGCAGAAGCACCTGCAGCTCCAGCTCCAACAACTACAGCAAAGCTTGTAAAAGGCGTAACCACAGATCAGCTAAAGCCAGGCGATGTTTTAGTAGACGGTCATTTCACAGTTACTAAGGTTGAGCGTGAAGGCACAAAGAAGGTAAATGTAAATGGACAAACTCAAGATATTCCTGCGTACAGAATTACTGGCTACTTCCCAAATTCTGTAGAGCAGTCAAGCAAGCTTTGGTCAGAAAATTATGCAACAGATGTTTATCGTGGAGCAACACCTCCAGCCAAGGGAGATCTTCCAGAGCTAAATCAGCCAAAGGCTGAAGATTTTGGCCCAGAGTTCGCTTTCCCTAATCAAAGAAAAGTTCAATACAAGGATAGAGTTCTTTACGCACCTAAAGATCCAGAGCTAGAAAAAGAATTTTTAGATAGATATGCAAAGTATGATGCAGAGCGTATTCGTAGACAGAATATGTGGGAAGCTCCTAAAACTACACCAGATGCTCCTTCTAACCCTATTTACGCCGACAATGTTCCTGCTTCAGAACTTAAGGTAGGAGACATTGCATTTAGAAAGAATAAGTCTGGTGCACGAGAGTTCTTTACAGTAACTAAGATTGTAAGCGTCACAGATGAAAATACAATCATTGAAGGTCATTACGTCGGGCATCAAACCCAGACTAAAGAATGGCGTTCTGGTACAGCTATCGATGTAATTCGTGGAGAAACAAATCTTCCAAAAGCTGGAGACAAAGAGCCTCTAGATAGACCAGATAAGTCTCTTCCTAACTACAAGGAACTTGAGAAAGAGCGTCAAGCAAAGATTGCTGAAGCTGATAAGGGTTACACATTTAATGCTGAGCCTCCAACACCTAAGGTGTCAAAGCCAAAGGTTCCTCCATTCTACGGCTCTGCAGAACTACTTCTAGATGGTAATGCAGACGGAGCTGCTATACAAAAAGCTTTAGACGATAAGGGATTCATCGTCTTTGATTTTGAGACATTAGGAAACAATGTACAGAATGTATTAGACCCAGATGCGCCTATTCAAGTAGCAGCGGTTAAGTTTGTTAATGGCGAAAAAGTTGATGAACTCAATCTGTTTATTAATCCTGGACAACCTTTAGGCAATTACTACTATGAAACTGTAGACGGAAAAAGAGTTCTTAGAAGTAACCGTCTTCGTGATGCAGAAGGCAACCCAATCACAGATGAGTGGCTAGCTACACAACCAGACATTAAAGAGCAGCTGCAAAAGCTTGTAGATTTCTTTGGAGAGAATCCTACACTTGTAGGACAAAACATTGACTTTGATTTAAATGTTCTTCAACGTTGGGCTCAGAAGCTAGGTATAGATTTTAAACTTACATCTTCAATTGATACTGCAGGTATTGCTAGAGCTTTACAGAAATTTGAAGCTTCCACAGTAACGTTCCCTAAGAATCCAAAAGAAGGAGATAAAGCTTTTTCTGCTTTAGGAAATGCTTGGACTTGGAAAGAAGGTCGTTGGACAGCACCTTCTAACTCTCTTAAGCCATTAGCTGAGCGTTTAGGAGTAGATGTAGGCTCTGATGATTTCCACAATGCATTGTTCGACGTAGAAATTACCGAAAAGGTACTAAGAAAGCTTCTTGAAAATGTTAAGGCTGGAGACTTCCCTACTGGAGGTTCTGCAGCTTACGCAAATGCATTTAAGAAATGGTTAGAGTCTCTAGCTAATGAAAAGGAAGCAAAAGCTAAGAGAATTGCAGACAAGATTGGCTCAGATGCAGTTAGTGGCGAATCTGAGGGTGTAAATATTGAAGAAGTTATTAAAGATATTGAGTCTGTTGAAGAAGAGCCTGTCACCATTGTTAATGGAGAAGAATCTTCAGATGCACCTAAGGTGTATGTATCTCCTCTATACGAAGACAGGATTACTCCAGACTGGGTAAAGGATCCAGAAAACACAGACTTTATCCCTAATGCAAGAGTTAAAGATCTAAAAATTGGCGACTTTATTTTTGGCTCTGACGGAGAAGAAATTCTTGAGGTTATTAGATTTGAAGATGATGAAAAGCAGCCAGAAAATGCAATAAGAGTAATTAGAGCCAACATTAACACTGGACAAATTCTTGAAGAAAGAAAGAGTCCAAGAGAAGATGGTGGAACTGGATGGTTCTTAAATGGACCTGTTGAAGGCGGAATCTATCGTAGAAAAGAAAGCGCCGATAAGACTAACGCTCAGCTAGAAGCAGAAACAATCGATGCGATTGAAGATGTAGAACCTGTAATTATTCCTGAAGAAAAGCCAGTTAAGGGCGAGGAAGTAACTCCAGAGCAAGCTGAAACAGTTATAAATGATGCAGTTGATGCAATCACAACTTCTAAACCAGATTCATCTATTGAAGAAGCTGTTAAGGGTCTTAATGTAGATGAGACTATAAAAGAGCAAGTACTTGCAGAGCCTAAACCAGGTGAAGGTTCTCCACTACACATTTCCGCAGACGGAGTCACTGGACTTAAAATAGGGGATAAAGTTATCCACAAGAAGACCAAGAGAATTGGTTTTGTAAAGACTTTCATAGGTAAGTACAACAATAAATACACAAACTATGTAAAAGTTTTGTACGATGATTCACCAGAAAGAGAGCCTGTAGCTTCTAAGAATCTTTCAATTATCTACTCTGCACCAGAAGCTGGGTCAGTTCGTAAGCCTAACAGAGATGAAACTTCAGTAACAGAGATTACTGCGAAGATTAAAGATATCAGAGCAGACGGTACTGTTGAGAGTGAATTAACTCCTGAAGAGCTTGCACAAAATTGGAAAGATGCTGAAACAGCTCGTGATGCAAAGGTACAGGAAGTTAATTTTGTAAAGACATCCGAAGCCGTCGTTGGAAAGCTTAAAGAAAATCTTCCAGCACGAGGAGTAACAGAAAGCTCTCTTCCAAGTCTTAAAACTGGAAAGCAATTCGATGTAAACTTTGTATTTGATAAGCCTAACGCTAAGGAACTACAGAAGCTTGCAGTAGAGCTAAATCTAGATTCAGAAGACGATTTAATTGTATTTAGAGCAGGTAAAGAAGGATTCCTAAGAAACCAGCCTATTGCAACTATCAAACCAGATGGATCCATTGTTTGGCAGAAAGAAAACGATAAGCGTTCATTCTCCCTAGAGCTTCAAAAAGTTCTACAAAACTTTGAAAACCCAATTACAAATCTCAGCGCCATGATCGTGGTTCAAGAACCAGACGATGATGAAGGAACAGATGCAGAGAACTACGGTAATGGAACTCTTCTAGGTGAGTCAGAAACTACTTTTGATTACAACAATATTTCTAAGTTCCCACCAACAAAAGAACAGCGCAGCATTATCGATGCAATTATGCGTGGAAAAGATGTAGTAGTTCAAGCTCTTGCTGGAACTGGAAAAACATCTACTTTAGTTCTAGCAGCGAAAAGAATTTTGGCTGAAAGACCAGACAGCAAACTTCTTTACATTGTATTCAACAAGGAAACGGCAGAAGAAGCTCAGGGCAGAATGCCAGAGAACGTAGACTCCAGAACTATGGACAACATTGTCTACTCAATGATGCCTAAGAACTATAGAGACAGAAACAAGCTTAGCGATTTATTTAAAATCGGTGAAAGATCTCTTATTGACTTTACAGATTACATAAGCTTGTTCGAGTATTATAAATTTGAGCAAGTTAAAGTTATGATCAGAGGTGCAGAAGTTAATTTAGGAATGCAGGATCTCGTTCCAGAAATACGAGAAGCTGTAGATAGATTTGCAATCTCTGGTGATGATGTTTTGAGTGAAAAACACTTTGCTAAAAAGACACCTTACTTCGACACAGTTCCAAAGATTTTAGTTGATTACGCACAAAGAATGTGGGACGATGTAAGTACTGAAGAAGGCTGGGATCCTACATCTCCTAAGCTAGCTAGAATTGATTACTCTGACATGCTCAAAGCTTGGGCCCTTACTAAGCCTCAGTTTGCAGACGGATTAAATTCTGGAGCAACAAGTAACGGTAAATTTAAAAATAGAAAAAATGACATGTTCTTCTTTGATGAAGCACAGGATATGAACCCAGTAATTGTCAAGCTTTTGGCAGATCAAGAGAATATTCAAAAGGTTTATGTTGGAGACAGTAACCAAGCTATTTATGGATTCCGTGGCGCTGTTGATGAGCTTAATAATGTTAAGGATGCGGTAGAGCTTTACCTTACTCAGACTTTCCGTTTCGGTGCAAAACTAGCTGCTATAGGAAACAGATTCTTAGCAACTCTTAAGTCTAAGAAGAAAATTGTAGGTAAGCCTGGAGAAGACGATGGCGTTCTTTTTGAAACTAATATGGAAGATCCAGATGTAATTATCGCTAGAAGTAACGGTGGCGTAATTGATTCTGTCTTTGATTTATTAGCTAAAGGTAAGACTCCAGGATTAAACCTAGAAACATATTACAAAGCTTTATCATATGCAAAATCAGTTCAATGGTTAATGGCTGCTAACAAGGGAACTCCTCCATATAAGAAGCCAAAAATTCATGAAGATCTTGCTGGTTTCCAAAACTGGAATGAAGTATTAAAGGCAATACAAGACGGTAAGTCTGTTGGTGGCGCTGGATATATGGTTCGTCTCATCAGAGATAGAAGAATGTCTATAAAAGATATTGTAGACAAGCTCAACAGTATCAGTCCTATTCGTGGAACTGGTTTTAGAAAAGACGAGTATGTCCCTCTAGGAAAAGAAGCCATCCAAGACGGTACTACTGGAACCTTTGGTAAAGGTAGAAATAATGCCCAACAGCTAGCAGATCTTAATTACACTATTAACAATGGTGTTCTGGAGCTACCTAACTCAAAATCATATCTAGATTTCCTTGTAAAAGACCCTGTGTGGATTGTAAAGAAGGGTAAAAACAAAAAGGGAGAAGAAGTAGAGTTTAGAGTAGCTACCGTAAACTTTACTAAAGATCAAGAAGATGAAATTCTTACTTTAATCAATGATATTCGCCGCTGGGTACAAAACTACGCTCCAAGAATTCCTATTGACACTGAAGTAATTACTGCACACAAGTCAAAAGGCAAAGAGTGGGACCGTGTAAAGCTTCACGACGACTACAAGCAGCCTGAAATTAACGATGAAGGAGAGATGGAGCTCCCAGATGATGAGGAGCGTAGAATCTCTTATGTTGCAGCTACTCGTGCAAGAAAAGCTCTAGATATAGGTGACAACCTAAAGTGGATCTTTGATGTTACTTCAGAGGATGATGAAAAACCAGAGATAACCGAGATTGAAAATCTTCTTGGTATGACAGTGACTCCAGATCCAGATCCTGTAACTCCTGAAGAAATTGGCACTGAAGTTGTCAAGGCTAGAAAGATTACCGATCAAAAGACTCTAGAAGTTGCTAATAGACTTATTGAGCTTATTGAAAAGGGCGTTGTCCCTTGGACTAAGGGATGGTCTGGTGGAGGCTTCCTTCCAACAAATGCAAAATCAAACAAGGCTTATCAAGGAACTAACACGCTAGCTCTTTGGGCAGCAATGCACTTAAATGATTGGACAGATCCTAGATTCTTAACCTTTAATCAAGGTAAAGCTTTAGGTGGATTTGTTCGAAAAGGCGAGACTGGAACAAAGATTCTAAAGCCTAATGTTGTTACTAAAGACGTAACGCAGCCAGATGGAACCATCAAAAAAGAAGGCTATATCTACTTTACTGAAGTCTCAGTGTTTAACGTTTCTCAATTTGATAACCTAAAACTTCCACCTCTAGTAAAGAAAGATCCAGTTCCAGTACTAGATGTTGAAACTCAGATACTAGAGTCGTATAAGGATCATCCAGAGATTATTTACAGGCCTCAAGATGGAGCTTTTTATCGTCCTTCCGAAGATAAAATTTACCTACCTTTAAGAGAGCAATTCGATAGCAGTCAAACTTTTATTGAAACTCTTTTCCACGAACTAGGTCACAGTACAG
>JACCDU011111653.1_pt1 | contig 26012 bp, 46 predicted proteins | sample 7446081 | NCBI WGS metagenome assembly JACCDU01 (sample SAMN15323447, study PRJNA562643) | freshwater metagenome | isolation source: river surface water | place: USA:Blue River Watershed | collected 2017-08-17
CTCAGTAAGGGCAGCGGGCCTGCTAGTCGCAACACGGTTCGTTTTAAGAAAGACGGCGAAGACCACTTCGTACTCATCGACACCGATATGTACGGAATCCCTGCCAGCCTGATCCTGCGCGGCATGGAAGGTATTCAGACTTCGCTGCCGTTTGCTGTTCAGTTGATGGGCAAGCCTGCAAACCTGCTGCGCAAGTTTGTCACACGTAACCCGGCGTACGCCGTGCGCCAAGCTATTCGTGATCCGCTTACTGCATGGATGACTACGGGTACGGACGGCGTGCCGGTGCTCAACTCGCTGAAAGAACTGTCGGCTATGGTCACGGGTCGCAGCGACGTTGAGAAAAAGCTGATGGAGTCGGGCGCTATTTCCAGCAACGTCTTCACGGGCGACAAGGAAGATATGCAGAAGTTCCTGCGCGATATTTCTGCAGGAAAGAAGTTTTGGGAAAAGGCCATAGCCAAGGCAGATGCTTTTGCGCTGCAAGGTGATGCGGCCACTCGCGCCACCATCTACAAAGACTCTCTTGCCAAAGGCATGTCGGAGCAGCAAGCACTGCTGCGCACGCTGGAGTCTATGAACTTCGGTCGCCGTGGACTGTCGCCCACGATGCACTGGATCAACACGATGGTGCCGTTCTTCAATGCACAGGTGCAGGGTCTGGACGTTTTGTATCGCGCCTTTACTGGGCAGATGCCGTACAGCGAGCAGTTGAAGATTCGCCAGAAGCTGTACCAGCGCGGTTTGCTGTTGGCTGCGGGTACGCTGGCGTACGCGGCGATGATGGAAGACGACGAGGCGTATAAGCGGGCTAAACCAGAAGAGCGTCTGGCTAACTGGTTTGTGTACATCCCCGGCGCGGATGAACCGATGAAAGTACCGATCCCGTTCGAATTGGGCTACCTGTTTAAAGCCCTGCCGGAAGCAGTGTGGAACGCAGGCTCGGAAGACGAGCGCTCGAAAGATATCACTAAGGGTATGGGCAAGCTGATTGCCCTGTCGAACCCGTTCAGCATGCCGCAAGCAGCGAAGCCGCTGGTTGAGTTGTATCTGGGCAAGTCGTTCTTTGGTGGCGATATTGAATCGCAGCGCGAAGTCAATACGATGCTGCCTACGCAGCGCTATCGTGCAACCTCGACGGAAGCCGCAAAATTGTTGGGTAGCATAACTGGCGACATGGGCGTTACGGCAATCGGGTGGGATCATTTGCTGCGCGGCTATACGGGCAGTCTGGGCGTTGCGCTGGCATCTATTGCAAACCCGCTGCTGAACACAGAGGCAGATGCTGCAGAAGCGCCTACCAAGAAGCTACACCAGCAGCCGTTCATCGGTGGTTTGTTCCAGCCTGTAGAGGGTCGCGGCACACTGGACGCAGCGTACGAGCGTATGCTTGAGATACAGCAAGCGAAGGGCACCTTCACGCGCCTGATCCAAGAAGGCAAGAAAGAAGACGCGGCTGAGTTTCTGCAGGAATACCGCAACAAGCTGACCAAGGCTTCGTTGTCTGGCCGGGTACAGCAGAAGCTAGGCGAGTTTGCTAAACGTCGCAGGCTGATTGTCGAAGCGCCTAACCTGTCGGAAGAGCAAAAGAATGCGCTGCTAGATAAGATTGACGCGCAGCGCAACGCTTATGCTGAGAAGTTTCTGCAGATTACCGAGTAAACCAAACGCCTAGCATGCCGTTCTTTACGACGGCATAGGCTTTCGGGTTGTAAACACGTTGACGTAGTGCTTGCCGGAGGCCGTCAGTTTTGACGGCCTCCGTATCCAAGCAAGGCACAAAAAAACCTTGGCCGTAATCAACCTTTGACCAAGGCCAGTTTATTTTCAAAGTCTTCTTCATCTACCCTGCGGCTTATTTTAAGCGCCGATACGCGCATCTGCGGGCCTTTGGTTTTGGCCGTCATATCTTTCTTCGAGATGTGCGTAACAGCAAACATTGTCTCTAGCTGTTTCTTGAAGTCAGAATACCCGAAGCTCACCGTAGAACAGAACGCTTTAAGCATCCGTTCCTCAATGAAATAGTCGATGTAGCCCGGCGTATTGCCGTGCTCAATCCGCCCCATGATCTGCGAACGAGTAGTAGACGCGTCAACCGCGCCGCCGTGACCTAGCTCTGCCAACACGCCGTCGATGGTGTTGAACTTGACCACAATGAAGTTGCCATAGTACTCCTGCGTGTAGGCGTTCAGCACGTCCTCTGCGGTGCGCGAGTTCTGGCTGATGCTTGAGCGCATGTACTGAACAGCGGTGCGGTATTCCTCGAACAGTGGCTCCATCGGCAGGTTGACGATCCCGGTGTGCCTATCGGAAAACAGCAAGCCAGCGCCAATAGCGCACGCAATACCCGCCATCCAGAAGCGCTCATCGTTGGTGGCGTGCATGTCCTTGTATGTCTTGGCGACGATCTGCGGCACCAGATCCTTCAGCAGCGCCACATTGCGCACCATGAACCGCACCAATTCATGCGCAGCTACCGCGAAGTTCTGGTGCAGCGACTTGACGATCTCAATCTCATGCGGCTCCCACGACAGCACATCGTTCATGACGAACTCAAGAACCCGGCGCATCTCACCCTCGGCAGCATGCTTCTGCGCTCCGGTGAAGTAGTCCACGGTGTAGGTGTTCGAAGACATGATCGCCATCGCCTGCCAGACAGACAGGTTCAAGCGCTCTTTGTTCGAGCCGGACTCCATACGTTCTTTGCCGCGCCCCTCGGTCATATCGAGCAGGAAGTCAGCGAACCAGTCGATGCCCTTGCGGTTCTTGGCCGTGATCTCGTCCGTGATGAGCGGCAGGTTCTTCAGCAAACCCAGACGCTGCTGCATGGCGACAGGCGAGGTGTTCTTGCCGGTGCGGTAGTGAACCGGATGCCCCCAGACCGAAGCCGCGGCTTCCAGCGCCAGTGACTTACCAGTACCCGAGTTGGTCGAACCGCAGTGAATGGTCAGGCCATAGATACCCGTGAAGCGCATCAGGGGTGAGCCTGCGCTGCACAGGAACACGCACAGGTGCTTCCACATCCGTTTCTTGACCAGCAGTTCGATGAACGCCCGCCACTGCTCAATACTGCCGGTCGGCTTCGTGTGGTTGACGATGTTTTCCAGCCCCGGCATCGGGACTTCGACCTCGCCGGTAGGCGTGTAGATTTTGCCTGCGAACACGAAGTTATCGTCTGCCGTCCAGCCGTAGCTGGTGGGCACCTTGACCGGCGACTTCTCCACGCTGACCTTCTCGACACAGGCGCGTACGTAGTCGTACAGGTTCTTGTCGTTGCCCGAGCCAAACGACGCGATGATGTTCTGGTTGGCTAGGTGTTTGACTGTTTCATCTTTGCTAACGGTAGCCTTCTGCGGGATCGTGATCTGGATTGCATCGCCGTTGCGGATGGCCGTCATGTGTACAAGGTGCTCGTTGTTCACATTCAGGATATCGACCGGGAACAGGTCGTACGGCAGCAGCATGATCTGGCGCTTGATCGCGTTGCCATTGGCATCCTCGTCGTCGCGCTCCATGAACACACCGCCTTGGCGACCGTAGGCGTAGCCCTTGGGTGGTTCCGGACGCAGGATCTCCCGCGCTGTCTCTTCCATCCGGACTTCGATGGTCTTCTCGCCTACCTCGACGGCATACTCGCGGCCTAGCGCCAGCGGGTTTGTGATCTTGCCCCAGTGTGTGCAGCTAGGGCAGATGCCGGGGTTCTCGCTGTCGAACTTTGTGCAGGGGTACGGGCCTTTGATCTCGCGCAGCTTGGTGCGCATGCGATCTTCGGTGTAGGGGTGCTGCTTGGACAGCCAGATGACGGCCTTCTCGTTTTCCTCGCACTTCTGGGCTATGGACAGCATGCCGCGCCATAGCGGTTCCATGCCGTCTTCCTTGGCGTTCTCAAGGTAGTGGATAAGCTGGCCGCAGCCGGTGCCTTCCTGTGAGCGCTTCAGTATCTTCTTGAACTTGGTGGTCGTGTTCTCGAACAGCTTTACAGCTGTGCTGCTGGGGGTCACACCTGCTACGGGGCGCTGGCCGGGCAGTTCGATGACGTTGGCTGGCGGCAGGGGTTTGGCTTCATAGGCTGTGCCTACCAATTCCCGGTCAACGATAGCCTTGATGTCATCGAATTCGAACGTGTCACCCTCGTTCATGAAACGCACGTTGGTGGAGCCGCGTACCTTCTTGCCGTCCTTCACGCCGGTATTGGTCGTTCCCGGTACACGCAGGATGCGGGCAGCATCGCCCGTCACGTTCGGGTCGATCTGCAGCCCCTTGACGAAGCACAGGCGCTTGAAGCGCTCGGCTACAGGCTTCCACTCAGCCACCGGCAACGCCTCTTTCAACGGCCAGTATGCGTGTACACCGCCGCCTGAATGGACGTACCACGGCTGACCCAGCCCGGACAGCCCGGTAGCTTCGATGAATTGCTGGATAGCCTCGAACCCCAGCTTGGGCGAGGGGTAGGCTTTGGTCTTGATTACGCCATCTGCATTCGGTATGTCCTTGGGGTGGTTGCAGTCAACGTCCACGGCGATGCACTTAATCATTTGTGCATTCGCAGCAGCGCGTGAACCTGACTTGCCCATCGTACTGAGCGCAAAGTACGTGTCGTAGCTGTTAAGGTTGAATCGGGTTAGCTCCGGTACTAGCTCTTGAAATGACTCCTTGAAAACGTGTTCTTTTTTATTTGTTGTGAGTTCAACCACGCAGTAGTAGCCATTGCCCTCTGGTGGTAGAACCGCCGCCATAAAGTCGAGCGGGTTCATAGCCATCCTTTAGAACAAAGACATTTGCCGAGGATCTTCCAGCTTCAGGTCGTGGTATTTGTATTGGTTGCCCAGACGCTCGACAAGCTCACGTTGCCAAGACACCGGTAGCTCCTGTCCTTTAATAAGCAGGGCATCGGCATACTGGACAAGCTCTTTAGTTGTCAGGCTGGTAGGTTGTACACTTTGCATATCTCTCTCCATGCGTCGTCAGCGGTTTTAGATTTGGACATAACCTTTGTCAGCAGTTCTACGCGTTCCTGATAGCCGACAAACACTTCGGTCTGACCCGTCATCCAGTTGTAAACGGTCTGGCGCGTAACGCCCAGAGCCTGCGCTATCTTGGTCACAGGGAAGTCCAGATAGATCGCCCATCGTCCCAGCACAACGCCCGGAGTCTTCGGCGCGGCAGAGACGGCATCAATGATTTTTTGTGAATAGGCCATAGGTGTAGTTAGGTTAGTGCGGGGTCACTGGCTACGGAGCCTGAACCTGAAAGGAGCGCCAGCCCCCGCTGCCGGTGTTATGTGCGCCACCTCCGGCTGGGCTAGTCACTTACTTGATGTTTACGAAAGGAACAACGCCTGCGTTGGTAGTCGGCAGCACACCATCCCACTTCTCGATGGCTTTCAGTTCCACATACTCTTTACCGCCCTGCGCCGAGATAGCCTGCGACTTGATGCGGATAGCATCCGCCTCGCCCTGCGCTTCTACACGCTTGCGTTCAGCTTCTGCACGCGCCAGTTCAACTTCTTTCTGCTTGGCCGCGATCTGGAAGTTACGGTTTGCCGAGTCCTTGATCGCCTGCTCCAGCGCCGGGTCTGTAACCAAGTTGCGTACATTAGCAGACCGGACAAAGAACCAGCCTTTACCTACAGATGCGTCAAGGTCTTTCTGCAACAGGTCAACGATCTTGGCCGCAATAGCGGTGCGCTCAAGGTGCACAGTATCCGAGCCGTACTCGCTGATGACGTTGTATATCGTCTCACGGGCTTGGCGCGTCACGTAGTTGTTACCGACGCGCACGCCCTCTTCGTTGTGGTATTCGACCATATCGCCCGGCCAGCGGGTGATGATGTCAGCGGCTTTGCCCGGATCGATCTGGTAGAAGATGTCGATGTCAAGATCCGCCAGAGTGATCTTGTCTTTGGTCTGCGGCTTCATGTCTTGCAACGACAAGCCGAGTTCTTTGGCGCTGACTTCGGTGACGCGTTTGAACATGGTGAAGTACACGCCCGGTGGCATTGTCTCTTTCTTCACTTGTCCGAGTGTTGACTCAACGCCGATGTTGCCGGTGTCGATCTGTGTGCAAGCGGTCAGGGCCATCAATGCGAGGCCCGTTACTACCCATTTACTTTTGTTCATTTGCTTCTCTCTTATAGGATTGATATTGCGCGGTTGTAGAACATGACGAACAGCGCCCCGGTAATCAGCGCGAGGATGATGCCGACACCGGCTACGTGACGCTTAGTAAACCGCTTGAACGTGCGCTTGTCACTTTTCGCTGCGTAAGACCACGCGAAGTAAAACGACAACGAAAAGATCAAGAGCATCAGCAGGTGTTTCATTGCTTCTCCTTATAGGTGGGGTACTCAGCGCGGTAAGACCTTACCCACACATGGTTAGTCAAAAAGAACCCGCGCCTTTCCCCCGTAACGCTTACTCTTCGTCGTCCCACTCAGCGACGGCTGCGGCCAGTGCAGACTTCTTCTCCGGTACGGCGTTAGCCTTCGACGCTTCCTTGCGGACTTCCGGCTCGGAGTCATCGTCTTCTACGACTTCTGCTTTTGCTTTCTTGGTCTTGGCTTTCGGTGCCGGGGCTTCGTCTTCTTCAACAGGCGTTGCCTTCGGTGCCGTACCTGCCAATGCCAGCGGAGCAGCCTTCACACCATCAGTTTGTGCCACGGTCATAACTACCGCACGCTTTGCTTCAGCCGATTCTGCCTGCCGCTGCACGACGGTGTACTCTTCGGTGGTCAACCAGCGCATTGGTTGGAAGAACAGCTTGGGTGCTTCTGCTGCGGTATCGAAGCGCATGCGGGTGACGATCTGCTCTGGGTTGATCGGCGGGGTCTGCACTGCCAGATAACGAGCGAAGGCTTGCAGCGGGCGCTTGTCGCCTTCTTCTTTGCCGAAGATCGACGTAGCAGGCAGCGTCAGTTGCAGCACGTCGCCTTCCGGATTGTTTGCCAGCACAACAGCAAGGCGCTGTTGGTAACGGCATGCGCGGCTATTCTTGTTGCCAGAGCCTGCGACGTTCTGCGGGCAGGTTGCGCATGTCGAACCTTGTGGGTTCTCGATAGACGCGTCTGGCTTCTCGCCATCGTTCGACCAGCAATCCGGTGCAGTCGGGGTAGCATCGGCATCGTACTTCGCCATATAGAAGGTACGCGCTACCTTCGGTGCTGCACGCACGATGATAACGTCGAGGTGACGGTCATCGATAGCGCCAATCTGTTCGCCGTTGGCGATCAGGCGGAACACACCCCCCTTGATGCTGATGCGCTTGTTGTTACCTACGCCACCACCGGTCAGGGCTTTTGCTGTGTCCGACAGTTCGTTGTTGCGTGCGAATGCCGGGACGTTTGCTGCGGGATTGAACATCGTAATTTCGCTCATTTGTGTGGTCTCACTTGGTGGGTTTTGTTACACGAATTTCGAACTCGGTTGTCGAGTTCATGCCGGGCGGTACAAGCCCCGGATTATCTTCAAGAAAACGCGCCATGTTTGTCTGGGCAATACGCTTCTCCAGCAGATCAACAACTTCATGCTCGATGATGAACTTCTTGAAAGAGTCCCAGTCCTGCGTGTTGTAGCGCGTCTTTGTGAACATCGACACTGTGCCGCTCTCAGTACGAACAGACGTAACGCCAATTGCACGCATCTGGTCTTTCATGGCAAAGCGGATCTCGTCCTGCTGTGCCTTCAGGCGCTCAATTTTAGTATCGTACTCTTGCGTCAGGGTGTCGATCTCGGACTTTATTTTGCGATAGATCTTCGCAAGCTTGTCCATAGGTATCGGTGCATCCGACATTTGCTTCTCCTGTAGTTTTGTCCTAGTTATTGTCTAGGGTTAGACAATGTACTGCGAATTGAATTTGATTGCAACCCCCTTTATGAACGAATTTCAGTTTTGAACATTTCTGTTAGCAACGTGTTATCTGACACCTTTGCCGACAGCGCCTTGAACATTTTCTTCTCGATGGGGCTACCCTCGATGTGCACTACGGTAACTTTGTCTGCCGTCTGGCCTTTACGGTCAGCGCGGGCGATACACTGGATGTATTGCTCTACAGACATTAGTGGGCCATAGAAGACAACGGTGTTTGCCGCCGTCAACGTAATTCCATGCGCCGTAGCTGCTGGCTGCATGACCAGTACCCGAGGATCAGGCTGGTTCTGAAAGCGCTGAATAATGTCTGCACGCTTGTGGGCGCTGATATCGCCGTGAATACACTCATTGCTAATAGCATGCTTTGTCAGGTGCCTCTGGATGGTGTCGATGCTGTTGCGAAACATGGCAAAGATAATCACTTTGCGATCCGTCTCTTCGAGTATTTCCTGCAGGACATTCAAGCGCGGCGCTGCGTCGAACTCAACTACCTCGCCATCGTCTGTGTATGCTGCACCGCACGAAATCTGTAGCAGCTTGGAAACACCTGTCGCCGCGTTAACTGCGGTGATTGTTTCGCCTGCCGCCTGCACCATCATGCGATCTTTCAGCAGGTTGTAGTACTTGGCCTGCTGTGGTGTCAACGGTACTTCACGCGTCATCGTGAGGACTGGCGGTAGATCAAGGCACTGCTCTTTCGTGAAGCGAATCGCTGGCTGCAAGGCAGCATGAACCTCCTGCGCCGCTTGCGGTTTTGCTTGCCACTTGAACTGAGTCACCTTGTACATAACCTTGTCGCGCCATGCGGTGAAGAAGTTCGGCACGCCAGTAGGGTTCACCAGCTTTGCCAAGCCATACGCATCAACCGGCGACTGTGAAGCCGGTGTACCTGTCATCATCCACAAGTGCGTGTTCGGTTTCAGGATCGACTTCAGCGCCTTCCAGCGCTTTGTTGTCATGGTTTTGTACGCATTAGCTTCATCGACAATCACCAGATCAAACCGGCCATCGGCAATGACTTCATCTGCTATCAGGTTCAGTCCGTCGTAGTTGGCAATGACGAACTCGTAGTCCTGCTGAATCATCTCAATACGCCGACTAGCTTGATGGTGGTGCGCCACGATAGCGGAACGATGAATGATGCTGCTGTTCAAGTCGTTCATCCATGCGCTTTGCATAATCGATAGCGGGCACAGGATCAGGCAGCGTCGTACATCGCCACGTTGCATAAGGTAGTCAGCGGCCCAAAGCGCCGAGAGGGTCTTCCCTGTCCCGGGTTCAGAAAAGACAAACGCCTTTTTATGCAGAGTGAGAAACGACGCGGTTTCAATCTGATGCGCCATCGGTTTGAAACGACCCGGCCATTGATAACGACGCGTAATAGGCGACGGGACGTTTTTGACCCCAAGGTTTTTGAGAACACGCGCTTCATCTAGCCCCCAGTAAACAGCAATCTCTGCGCTGCCATCGTCATACTCTTTCACGATCTGATGCTTAGGAATGACCCGGTATTTATCCGGGCTGCGCGTCTTGAACAGCAGCGCTTTATCCTCGATTATTTGCATTGCGGTTCACCTGTCGTAGGCGGTGTTTGTCCTTGATACTTTATCTCCGAATTACCGCAGTGAAAGCACGTCGGTGTTGTCGGGCTATACACTCTACGGCAGCATGGGCACTGCCAACCTTGTTGTACGACTGGCGTTAACCCCCATCCGGGATGGTATCCCGGAGGGTACGCATTCATCCACGTCATTTTTTATCTCCCCTGTTTGCCTTCACGCTGCGCACGCGCAGGTTGCCTCGCGCTGACGTACCGCCTGCTTTCAACGGCACCTTATGGTCTACGTCTTTGCCGTCGCCTTTAGTGACAGCACCTTCCTTCTCCATGATGCGCCGCGCCTTTACGCGTTCAGCGCGTTTCTTGATCTGCTCGGGTTTGCCGTGGAAATCTTTGTACTCTTCTTTGTAGTCACGTTTCGTTGCCATGATTACCTCAATGTTTAGGATGATTCTCACAAGTCGTAGCCGGGCACCACGGACATAGTGGCGACGGCCTCGGGTTCCATACTCCTGTGTCGTGCGCTTGTTCGATGCGGGCAATGCGCTCCCGGTAGTCCCACCATGCAGGCTCCGCATCATCACGCGTAAACGCTGCCTTAACCATGTCATTCTTCACCACGAACAGCAGCGCTGCGTTGACCTTGCGTATGTGTGGGAAATGCGCAAAGACCATCAGAGCCATCAGCTTTAGCTGCTCCCGATCTGGATACTTGTTGTTGCCGGTTTTGTAGTCAACAACGTAAGCCGTCAGGTCTTCGTCATTCACTATCAACAAATCTGCAATGCCCCGCACCCAGACCTCTTTTGCTCGCCAGTCGCAAGGCCGCAGGTCATGGGTCAAAGCCATCTGGTGTTCGCACAGCTTGCGCCCCTCCTTACGGTTGAGCGCGTCCAGTGTGCCCTTGATGAAAGCAAACTGCTCAGGCAGCGGCGTGCCGTCACGGATGTATTCTTCTGCTGCCTTGTGTAGCTCGGTGCCGTACTTGGTCTGTACTGTCTCTTCGAACTTGTAGTTCTTCAAAACCCGCACCTCCTGATACCGGCGCGGGCAACCTTCGTAGTCCTTCAGAGCGCTGTGGCTCCACACAACTTTAGTCATCACCCCACCTCTTTTCCGTGCCTAGCTTTGTTTTTATTCGGTGCTTCAGCATCAGCCACCAGTTTTCAGACATGCGATCCATGCGCTTTTGCGTCTCAACTAGCTCCGCCATTGTTTCGGTATGCAGCATGGCAAGCCTGTTGTACGCCAGTTCTAGCCGCTCTATGTTCATTCAAACCTCGCAGAAGTAATAGCCTCACTGATACGCTTGGCAAATTCGGTAACGAAACGCTCGTTGCGGTTGAGGCGGTGCTCGTCCATGTCGTACAGGATGGCGTGTACAAGCTCATGCCAGAACGACTCTTGCATCTCGTCGTCGGTGAATTTGCGTCCGGTCTTGTTGCTACGCTGACCTAGCTGGATCTTGCGCTTGTCATAGAACACACGCGCCATGTCGCCTTTGTTCAGCATCGTCTCGATAACATCGACGGAGTACTGCTTCTTGCCTATGCGTATCCTGCGCGGCACTACGGGTCTTTGTTTGCGTACGTTGTTCATGCTTCTCCTTCTTGTACTTGTTCGTATGTTTGTTGGAATATGTCATCTCGACAGGGGTATAGTTCTCCTTTGACCCCACGAATAATCCAATCCCCTTGCTCGCCACGCATAGCGCCTTCAAGCGTGTGTATCGTGACGCTCGGAACATCTCTAGTAAAGGCGCTCATACCGCGGACTTCTACACGCCCGTCAACCACTGCGTTATGCAACCAAGGCGGGGCAATTTCTACCATTTGCTTTTGAATACGCACCGCATCAATCACTACCGGTTTTTTTCTGAACTTCATTTGCTTCTCCTTATTTTTTAGCCAAGCCATACCTACGATTGAAACCGCCATCTGCATTGAGCGGCAGGCCGGGCATATACTTCGGCTCGACCTTCATCTGCGCCAGCATCCACGCGTACGCTTCTGCCCCTTCTGCTTCTGGCGCGATGATCCACGCCTCGTCATGCACCGTACCTACAACGGGGTAACGCTTCGACATACGAATCATGCCATCCGTCATGACGATGCGTGCCAGCGCCTGAGTCACGTTGTTCGTGATCTTTCCGGCGTACAGCTTCGTCTCGTCAGGGCCATAGACGTACTGCGTCCTCCCCTTATCATCTTTTGTGGTGCGAAGATCGGGGTAAAGCAGCTTCATTCCGTTAGGCAGTTCGATCTCGCCTTTGCGGAACACAAGACATTTATACGTGAATTCCTTGCCACCGTAAAGGCTGCTGACCAGCAGATCGCCGCACATACCCCAGAAGTCCACGACCGGCTGCGCCGTCGCCCGGTAGATGTCGATAATTTTCTTTGCGGCAACACAGTGTATTATCAATTCTTTAAGAGTACACGTGTGCGGTATAGCCTCCAGCTTGATGCGGTTGTCCTCCCAGTCCAGAAACTTCTCTGCGTACTCTTTGGTCACGCCTAGCTTCTTGGCGAAGTCCTTGTCGTACCGTACCGGTGGCGCACCGAGGAAGCCGACCAATAGCTGCGCTGCAAACGATGCCCACCCTAGCCCGTATCCAGCGCCCAGCAACGCGCTCTTAGCTGACTGGCGCAGGTCTGGGTGGCTGTCCTTGGTCATGCCCGGTATGCCGAACATCTGCGAACCGAACTGCGCATACGCATCCTGACCCGACCGGAAAATACCCAGCAGTTCATCATAGTCTGACAGCCAACCTAGTACACGCGGCTCGATCTGCGACAAGTCACCAGCGACTACGACGTAGCCTTCCGGTGCCATGATCGCCTTCCTCAGAAAAGATCCTCGCTTAAGATTCTGCATGTTGATCGCGCTTCCCTTTGAAGCCGTCCATCGTCCTGATTTAGCTCCGTAGTAGGACAGGGGTACGGGTAGTGCGCCTCGATGGGCGATCTCAAGAAAACGCTGCGCCCGTGTTCGCTCAGTTGTGGACTTAACTCTGAGTCGTGCTTCGCACAGCATCGCCACGTCCTCTCGTTCTCCGTTGAGTAGCGCTTGGAAGAGGGCATCGTTTTTTGCGAGGGCAGGCGTCTGCTTACCAGTCGTCTTACTTTTCTTTGTCGGCGCTTCACAGCCCAGCGACTCCAGAATAGCCGCGAACTGAGGGTTACTAGCCAGTTGTGCATCTGTGACACCAAGCCTGCCAAGTAGTTCTTCACGTTGTTTTCTTTCTTCTTCTATAGCCAGCGCCAGCATCTCCCGATCCAGCACCAGCATTGGTTTTGTGTACATCTTCAACGTCATGTCGATCAAGCGTAGCTCTGACGGCGGATACTTGGCGTAGTACGTGCCATCTGGCAGCGGCTCCATACCGTTCAGTCGCTTGAATATCTCTTCGCACAGGAACACGTCATGTCGGCAGTAGTCGGCAAGCTCTGACTCCACCTCGAACGGTAGCTCGTCAAGGTAGTTCTCTGACGATGCCAAACCCTGCCCCTTGTCAGGTAGCCCAAAGTCTTCAGCCAGCTTCTTCAAGCTGTTGCCTACCTCGATACCCCGCAACGCACGCCCCATAGAGAGCGTGTCAAAGATGAATGCCGGATGCACGCCGTAGTGCCACGCTAGTATGCACACGTCGAACTGCGCGTTCTGCGCTATGACAGCCGTGGTGCCCCAGTCAATCGTCTGTACCCAGTCAACGATATCCTTGCCGCGTATCCACGTAGCAGGCAGATGGTCGCCAAACTCCTTCCAGCACAACCCCCACGCCTTGAAGCGCGAGTCACGCACATACTCTTCGTTGGTCTGGCAAGAGAACCCTAGCTTTACTGCTCGCCCCCATGCTGTCTCGAAGTCCAGCACGATGACGCGTTCATATGGTTTTTCCACGTGCCTTCTCCTTGTTTTTCTTTTTTAACTTTGCCCTGTAACAGGTCTTGCACATACTACTGCTGCGATACCCAGATTCTTTTTCGTAGTAGTCGCTCAGTAGCTTCTCTTCCTTACATGCGCTGCACACCTTGTGTGTTGGCGGTGCCGCTGTTTGTTTTGTCAGTGGCTTTGGCTCTCTGTTGAACCACGCTACGATGCCTTCCCAGATCACTGTAATCTCTCCTGTGCAAGCGCTGCGGCTTGTGCATTTTGCTGTTCCATGAGGGCTATGATGTCTTTTAGTTCATCTAGTGTGTAAAAACCGGTTTGCAGCATCACACCCGCTGTGCGTTTTGTTTCTGCCAGTAGTCTAGGTTTTAATTCTAGGTTCTCGTTGCTCAATTGAACTTCTCCTTTGGTGGTGCATCTTTGACGTTGACGAACTCAAGGTACTCCAGCGCGCCCATTGCTACTTCGTACGCTTCCATGTCGTCACAGTTTATTGTCAGTGTTTCGGCCAGCCCGTTATTGTGGTCTATTGATACAACAGCACGGGGGCCATCGTTTGCATAACAGCGGGACAGGATGAGGATCAACTTACGAAAATGCTCGCGGTCGCCCTCATCCATTGCCTTGATGCGCATATCTAGTTCGTCTGCATCAGTTGCCATAAGCGCTCCTTCAAACTACCCACACTGTCTTCGTTAACTACACACGCAAAGCCCCCGGCATCTGCGATACGTTCAAGCTCCCTCTCCTGCAGAGCCGTGGTCTTACCCTTGCCTGCCTTGCACTCAACCGCAATGAACCTGCCGTTGAAGCACCCAATAACATCCGGGATGCCTGCCCGACCATACCCATTTGCAGGCGGGAAGAAATAGTATATGCCGAGTTCATCGAGTATCTCCCTTACTTTCTTTTTTACTTTGGCTTCTGGTGTCATGCCGCCACCTGCATCTGCGCGTTAGCTGCCCGTTCCATCTTCAGGCGCTCGCGCTTCTCTTTCTGTCGGCCATGCTCCCACTCAACGTACTTGGGATTCATGCGGCGAATACGCGAACGCTCGGCACCAGTCAGCAGCTTTGGCTTCTCTGCGTCTACGCCCTTGCCCCACGTATAGAACGGTTTGTAGCGGTTGTACGGATCGTCTACGTCACGCTTCCACATCTTGATGTAGATGCGCTGCTTCTTTTGCAGGTATCGGATGTACTCGCGGGTCTGTGTAGGCGTAATGAATACCGCATCGGCCAGTTGCTTCGTCATCATCGGTGTGTCAGATAGCGCTTCTTTAATCATCTCAATGCGTTTCTTTGATACTTCCCGCGTAAAGATCTTTGCTTTGCTGTTTGCGTTTGTCATGTTAACTCTCCCTTGCTAGTTCGCGGATTTCTTCTATAGACATTTTTGCTTTGTCGTATATCCGCAGTATGATCGTGGGCGACAGCGAAGGCTGTTCGCCGGATCTCAAGTTGCTAATTGTCGGACTCGATATGCAGAGTAACTTTGCCAGTTGCCTGTCAGTTATTAGTCTGTGCCGTTTCTTGATCTCGTCCAGCAGCACGTTCATTTGCGATCTTCTCCTTGAGTTCTTTGGGTATCTTGGGCTTGGGGCACCAGCCAAGACAATCGCTAGACCATTGCCCGACAACAAGAACCCCGCCGGGGTTCAGCAGTAGCATGTTCACGCCACGCGGCGGGGGTTCCACATCGGGATCACGAAAGTATAGTTGGTCAGTTGTCAGTTGGGTTACGTCGCGCATTCATTTCTTTCTGGTAGTTGTCCCATTCTTTTTCTAGTAGATCTGCCGCCTTCGACAGCGTAGCGCATAGCGCACTGTAGTTGCCCTCGTCTTGCATGGCATCCGCATACCCGCGCAATCTTGCTGCCGTGGTGTAGCATTGTAGTTTGTGTACGTCGATCATGTGTTTTTCTCCTTTAAGAATTACTTCTACACCTTTGCTGTCTTTATCGCGGGAGTCGTAGCATGCGCAGCCACGTTCCCAGCAGCCCTCGTCTGCAATCATGTGTTCTCCGTGTATACAGTTAGCAGTTGCAGCTTTAGCCGTTCCAGTAACCACAGCGGGGGAGCGCCATCCGCGTACGAAGAAGCAAAATACTCTTCGCCATCTTTGTCGTAGCCGATCACTACAACACCTTCCAGCTTGCCGACCGCTGCTTCTAGTACTACGTCCGGATCAATATCTAACCGCGTGATGCCGTTGAATCGGATGACGTTGCTCATGTGTTTTTCTCCTTCAGCTTGGCTTCGATGGCTAGGTAGTAGTACAGCAGCATTGGTGCCCAGACAGGGCCAAGTTTTTCCAACAGCTCTTGGTGTTCACGAATTGAACGCCGTTCCTCATCCGTCAGCCCTACAAATTCGCGCTGTGGTGGGGCGGTGGTGAAGAGCTTGCTTCCGTTTAAAGGCTTGTTTGCCCAGACAATTGCCATGCCGTCTCGGTCAACCTCGCCAACCGGCTCCTGTTCTTTTGGTGTGCACGTATGTATCTCAGCCGGATTAACTTCACCGCACCGGGCGCACACAACAGGCTCCGCAAGACGGTCGCGGAGCAACGCGACGGATTCGCTCAATTTGTGCGCCCATCGCGTGTAATCAACGCCATCAACAGCAGGCATCATTGCATCCAGCACCTGCTGCGCTTCCTCGCGGGTTAGGGTAATCATGCTTGCCCCCTTGCGCGGATGTCTGACGCAATTTTGTCAGCCCAGTCCGTGCTGTCCCAATAGTTCTCTACTAACTTCGCGCATTCCTCACGTTCATGCGCTGCGCCAGCAGCAAAGGCTAGAGCGGCGAAGCGTTCAAGTTCGTGATGTGTCATCACAATGTAATCAGTGCGCCCAAAAAGACTTTCAGGTTCGCCTGCGCCAGCTTCCCGCGCCATGCGGATAACATCGTCTTGGTTCATTTCATCTCCTTCCCAATCTCAGCGGCAGCACGAACAATCGCTCGACGGGTGGCAGCGTATGGATCGCCAACTTCAAAAGCCAGCATATTTCCATTTAGATCCTCAACTTCGCAGGTGTCTTCATAGCAAGCCACGACAAATTTCAACTTCACCGCCAGCCGCAGCGCATCGCCATCATCGTCAAGCGGCTCCCACGGAGCGCAAGCCCATATCATGTCTGGTTCCATAGTGCACCAGCCGCCAGCATCCTCGACCCATTGCACAGTTCCTTCCGCTTTTGCAGCGTACTCAAGTAGCTCGCGGTCAGTCATTTCAACACCCCGCGCCAAGGTTCGTATTGAAATGCAGAGTAGTGTGGGTTGCGTAAATTAACGTGGATATATGCTCCGTATGCGGTGGCTTCCCATGCGTGCCAATGCAACCCATCCCAATAGCAGTAGAGGCCTGCTTCATCGTCGTCGGCTTCACCATACTTCCTCTCATACACCCCAACCCGCACCGGCTTCTGGTCGCCGGAGAACCACGGTGTTAGTTTCATTGCTCGTCCCCCATTACAGACATCGTGCGTAAATACGGTTCGCTTATATTGTCCACCGCGTTTGCGTCCGCTACTATGTCGTCAACAAAACATTGCGCTAGGTCTGTTGCAGCATCTACATCCTCTGCATGTACGATAAACGTCACTGTTGCGACAACTTCAAAAGGCTTTTTCATTCCATCCCCCTGTTCTTGTCGAGCCACATGAGAAACATCAAGCAGCACGTAGCGTGTGCCAGATGGTGTAGTCCCGTCTCTTGGTCTTTCTGTTCAAGCTGCCACCACGCATTGATGTGCCGCATCGCTGCGTCGTAGTACCTGATGTGCGCGTTGTCTACCTTCTTCCAGTTTTCCTCGCTGTACTTGCGTGCGCCGTACTCAAGCACCCGCACTACTTCCTCGACTGCTCCTGCTGGTAACAGCGACCAGCGCGGCTTGTCTGCGTCGTACTTCAGCCCTTCAGTCATTTGCTTTCCCCTTTATCAAGTCGATCATCTCGTAGTACGCAGCCCGGCTATGGTCTGGGTTCTTCGCCCAGACCATCTCGTATGCAACGCCATACACTTCACGCATCTTGCGCAGCAAGGCCGCAGCTTCGTTATCTTCCGGGCCTCGTGCGTTATCATCCAAGTACAGGGCTAGGCGCTCAATCTTTTTTGCTACGCTCATTTGATTCGCTTCCTCGCTTCCATCATTGCATTAGCAATCTCGTACGATTCTTCTGCGTAGTACTGCGCCCATGTGTACTGGAACGTGTTTCCGTTCTCATCATCTCCGCGCAGGTCGATACCGCTATTCACACCGCAAACAGTGGCGTAGCTAAAGCTGTACTCATCGTCATCCACGCCGTTTAAAGATGCGCTCGCAGTAATCATTGCCTGCATTGCTTTTGCTGCGAAGTAGTCCCGCAGGTTGATGTCGTTGTCGTCTACCATAGTGCTTCTCCATGCGTTTCGATTGTTGGTTTAACTTCTTTCTCTTTGGCCTTGGTCACTAGCTTCCAGCCAGCTTGCAAGAACCGGACGGCTTCCCACTTAGTCCAGAACTTCCTGAACAGCTTGCCGTCCTCGTCATAGACCCAGTACCTCATACTTCACCCAGCATAGCCTTCAGCTTCTTGTACAACGTGATCGCATCTTTGAATGACAGCGTAGACAGCAGCGTGTCTGCGTCAAAAGACGATGCGGGTTTAAGCTCTGGCATTTTTGGATCGGGTGTGTTCATCAGTGACGCTAGGCCTTCGCTCGACTTCTTAACCTTGATCTTGACCGTATCTTTCGGCAGGATGTGCGGCAGCTTGGCGATAGCCGCCTTGATCTCCTTCGTTTGGGCGCGAAGCAATGCCCGCTTCTCTTTCTTCTCTTTGTCACGTACGCGCTTGAGTTCGGTGACGCTGATCCTAGTGTACTCGGGGACGAGCGTACGCAGACAGCCGTTCTCATCTTTTTCTACCATGCCAACCTTCGTCATCTGCGAGATGAGCGTGGCAACAGAGTCGCGCTTGTACCCCTTGTCCTTCATGATGTGCCAGATCTCTGCACCTGTTTTGCCAGGGTTGTCGCGGATGCAGGCAAAGGTTACGCGAGTCACGTTGTTGGTTATGCTGGTCGTTGTTGCTTGCGGCACTTCTTGATGTGCCTCTGCCGGGTCGTCTTTAGCCCAGCGATCTGCAAGTGTTTTAAGATCCATTGCATCTGGTTGGCTTACGTATGTCATTTCTTTCTCCTTGTTGATTGTGGCGTTGTCGATTGCGTTCTTCAATGCAGTTGCTAAGTCAGGCATAGCGTTCTCCTTAACGCGTTATTGCAGAAAACATGAAGATGAAAAACATGGCTAACAGGACATAGCCTATGAACCTAAACCCCCATCGCTCCTTGTACCTGTCCTGTAAGAGCAATCCTTGAATGAATAGTTCTTCGTCTGTCTGTTCGATACTAAGTGGGCGCTGGTAGTACTTGCCGATCTTCACCTTGCCCGTATCGTGTGGCGTTAGTTGACCCATGATGGCACCATTTCTTTCGTGAAGATAACGTCAGCGCTTTTGTTGAATGTTTCTTTCAGCCCTTCGACTGGCAGATGTAGCTCGCGTGCCATCAGACACAGCGCCATAGCCATAGCCCCCATAACCGCTGCTGGGTGCAGGTCATCACTCTCCTGAATACGCTCGATGATGAAGCGAATCATGTCTTGCGACAGCGCCATCATTGCGTCTGCCCCTTCTTTATGGTCGTGCATTTGCTTCTCCTTTTACTTTGTAATCGTGGAACACAATACCCAAAGACGCATCCCCACGTTGATGCGCCTTCCTCCAGAACCTTTTACCGTTGCGCGTAACCCAGTGCCCGCGTACGTCGTGCAGCCGTGGGCTGGCATGTGACCCGCCTTGATGTGGCATGTGCTGCTGGGGCTTCTCTATGATGACCGTGTGCCAGTCGAAAAAGGCTTTCTTACCTTGCCGTAGCCGCTTGGCGTGGTTGGCACGCTTAGTCAGCTTGTACGCATCGCTGTGCCCATTGTTTATTGACTGTAGAAACAGCGACGTTACAAGCATCGATACGTTAGCTAACTGGTGTACCTGTTTGTCGTTAGCGTACTTAGTATCTTCAAAATATAGTGGCACTCCTTCCGGCGTGTTGTCCATTGGGTTGCAATAAAACACGGGGTCGCGCTGCATGTACCCATTCATGCTATCAAACCTAGTAGCAGACTCACAGCGCAAAGAGCCTGCGTACTTGCCTGAAGTCTGATTACTGACAAGTACCACGTATTTGTTACCGTCTAGGTCTATGCCCGCTATAGCGCAGCGCTCAAACGGCAGGGGGTTTTGTTGTAGCAGCGTAAGTGACTGATCGTGGTCTAGCTCTTTGGTATGGTCAGCCGCAGAAATATCGAACCATACATAGTCCGCAGCAATATCAGGCACAAACTGAACTACTTCTTGTATCAGAGGTGTCATTTGCTTCTCCTTATGCGGGGGCCGAAGCCCCCGTTGTATGCCTTACGCTACGTGCACCTCATCGAACAGCGATGCCAGCACTAGGTCAATATCTTCGCCCGCTTCGATAGCTTCGAGTGCTTCGTCTAAGCATCGCGGGTCTAATTGCTTGAAGTTAAGGTGCTTAATTACTAAGTCCTTATCCTCTGGATACACAGACTCAGCGATCAAATCTGCGAGTGCCAATGTGTACCCATACTGCGCGTCGATAACTGCGTCGATCACTTCTTCGCTTATGCGTGAGTCGCTATAGATGAAGTCATCGTCGTCGAATGGTGACGTGTAACTGCTGTAATTCTTGTAGCTGTATGCGCTGTGCGTCTTGTACTCTTGCCACCAGCTACCGGGGCCGTAGCCATGCGTGTCTGGTTCTGGCTCATGCGGGTCGCGGGCAACGGGCAGGGAATCCCAATCCAAAGCGATAGCCGCAGAGGAAAGATGTTGATAGTGAATTAGGTTCAGGCTCTCCTGTTGTGTGTGTTCTTTGTCGTACCCGACACTGATATTAGTACACTCCGGGATAATGTCAACAAATTCTGCGGTGTCAGTGTAGATACCCGTGTCATCGTTCAACATCATCAGGTGCTCTGACCCATCCATCAGTGCATCGCACAACGCTAGGCCGAACGCGTCCGAGCAGCAACGACCCCATCCCTGATGTGTTATCACAGAGTCAATACCCCTGCGGTCGAAGGCAATGGCGCGGTCGAACTGGCGCAGTAGCTTCTCTTGCTTTTCCCGTAGGTAGCGTGCGCCTATGCCGCCGCGTTCCTCGCCTTGGGTGAGAATGTAGTAGCCGGGCACGTTGTTGTAGAGCAGGTGCATTAAAAGAGCCACGCCTGCGCCATCGTCCGCACCTAGCACGTCGCCCTTGGCATACCAGTGTGTCTTGGTCTTGGCGATCTTGTTCTTGCCTTCGTTGCGGTGCACCGTGTCAACGTGTGCCACGAATAGGGTGCGGTGCTTGTCTGTTGTCCTGTTGTCAATGTGCAGGTTGCCCGCCCCGTCAGTGAACGCCGTCTTCTGTAGGTCAAAGGGTAGCTGCGTCTTGAGCCATGCCGTGATGCGTGTGTTTGTTGCTGACCCATGTGGGCGCTTGGTTGAGAGCAGTTTGTTGAGGATGGTTTGCTGATTCATGTTGGTTCTCCTTAGTTAGCTTCAGTGGTTTCGAGCATTTCTTCGCAGGCGGTAGCTACGTCGTCGAGGTCAACGTCGTAGTTGTTCATAGCTGCGTCCTCGTGTGCGTTGTACTCGGTCTTATTGTTCACGTCGCACAGCGATACCATTTTGTCCGCATCGTCGTTGAGGTAGTACGCGCCATCTATTTCACACTCCCACGTATCGTCCTCTAGTGCGTACGCACCGTCAGCTAACTCCACGACATCATCGACGTGCTCGTAGGTACTGTTGTGCTCGCAGTAAACAACGTCGCTTGAATCGCAGTGATGCCACTCGTCACGGCTCTCAAGGTGTACTGCATCGTCTTGCGGGCACAGGTCGCCGTCATCAAGCCACACCATGTTGTTGTCGCTGATGTAATCCGCGTCGTAGTAGTTGTCGTCATACGGGCTATGTACCGCGTTGTCGTTGTGAACGTAGTACTGCACACCCCTTCGGCCATACACATAGGTGAAGTACTCGCTGATGCAGTCACGACACGCGCTGCTGTCACTGTGATACCCGACACTAGCCAGATCGTCCTCGTGTACGCGGCTGTCGCAGTGTTCGCATCGGCAACCGTGTTCCTCTGCTCGACCGTCAGTGTTGTTGCATAGGTAATCGCCGTCCTCGTTGATAAACAGGTGGTTGCCTTCTATATCCACGCTCTGCACACTGCCGTCGATGTACGGGGCAATAAAGTCATAGCCAACCTTGAAGTACTTGAGCTTGTGCCCGCCCCAATCACTAGCCTTACTGAACCCTTGCTCACGCAGCCATGCTTCGAGCGCCTCGTCGCTGTACGAGTATCCGTCATCCCTGTGTGCATAGGAACGAACGAAGGTATTGTCCGTCACGTTGACAAGGCAGCGACCAACGATACGCTTACCACCATCGAGGCGCACAGCAGCACGCCAGCCATACTCAGGTGCGTAGGTACAGTACGGATGCTCGTTCCAGTCATCAAGGCTAGGCCATTGCATGCACGACTTCGGGCCTTTCTGTACAGACTCGATGATCTTGTACGTCGTATCCCATAGCTCGAACGTGAACCCCATGTGGCGCATCACAAAGTCACGCAGCACATGGTCAGGCAGGTCAGGCCAGTGGCGTTTGAGATACTTGCCGAGGCTAGTCACCGTCTGTATGTCACGCTCACCCTTGTCATCGTTCTGTGTGTATGCCACACGCGCCTCGTCTACGCCGCTCTCTGACTTGGGCACATGCGGCCACTCAAGCACAAGCTGGTGCATATCTGCTGGGTGATTGTTGTTCCGCAGTACTGACTCGATGGCAGGGTGCAGCTTGTAATTGACCATCTCACGTATGCACCACTTGCGTTCTTGTGCGGTGTATATTGCTTGGCGTACTCGAACGAACTTATCTACGGGGCGGTCTATGCGTATGTCGTTTTCCAGCGGCCAGCGCCTTTGTGTGAGGCAGTTGCGATACGGGTTGACCCACGTACTGCGGGGTGGTTGTGGTTCGGTCGGCGTGCTGTTAATGATGTCCCGTAGGCTGGGGCCGTACGTCGAGGTGCTTATCACGCCCCCTCCGTGGTACCCCACGGTGTAGAAAATATTGGTGCTGATGGTTGTGGTGCCGTTGGTGCTGAGGATGTTGCTAGGCATTTTGCTTCTCCTTAATTAAAGTTATCGGGTCAGCCTGACCCGTTTTTGCTACGCTTACTTACCGCAGATACGCTTCTTCGCCTCCTTTAGGTTGGACTGCATCAGCCATGAGATGCACATGTTGTCTAGTTCGTACTGCGATGGCGCTGGTTCCGAGAAGCCGATGATGCTTCTCTGCCCTTGCTCGAACCCTTCGGTCTTGCCTTTGTTGTATGCGTAGCTGCCGACCAAGATCGTCGCCGCTATCCCAAGCGCTGACACGAGGATCAGCATCAAGCTGAGAAACACAATCGTTTCGTCCGTTTTCTTTTCGTGGTTCATGGTCATTTCCTTACGGTAAGTCAATCTGGCAAGCGTTAAGTATTTCCTCGATCCTCTCGAAGTTAGCTGCGTTGCTGTCCTCCACGCCCTTCGTGTACATGTAGTCACCGAAGAAATACAGCGCGACAACAACGGGCAAACCCCAGATCAGTACGTTCCATTCAATCTTGTTCATTTCAGTTCCTCCGGAATAGATACTTCATCACCTAGTTTTGATGCAACGTAGCAGCGCATGGCTGCGATGAGTGGGGTTGTGCCGCATTGCCGATACCCTCCACACTTACCGAGCCACGCATCGTGGTCATTTGAGCAAGGGTCGAACAACGAGATACCTTCCCGCTCAATGATCGGCCCGCCTTGCGCCCACTCGGATGAGGGTGCGTAGCGCCCAGTGAAAGGCGACGACCGAAGCAGGCACTTTGTTATGCCGTCATTTAGGTATTCAACCTCCACTCCCTCACACTGCGCCACTGCCCAGTCGATTTGCAATGGCGTTGCTTCGCTTATCTTGATTTTCATTTTGTTCTCCTTAATCAGCCGGTATGAACGCCGTGAACCGCGAAGCAAAAGCGCGGGTCAGTAGTTTTCTGTTGTGTGAATCAGCGTGGAAGTACGCTTGCCCTAGGTAATGATCGAAGCTGCCCCCATACGTCATCATTCGGTGCGCTGCCTGTGTCATCTGGGTTGTGGTTGGTAGCTCGGGCTTGGGTAGTGTCTTCATTTTGTTTCTCCTTGTTCGCTGATTTGTATGTTGTCGTAGTCAACGACGACGGTATCTGTTTCATCAATCCTACACAGGCGGTCAACTGCCTCCTGCCATGCCGCGTATTCGCGGTCTGCCTTCAGTGTGAAGGTCGCTGTTATGGTGTATGTCTTTGTCATTTTGTTTCTCCTAAGTTCGGGTCAGGCTGACCCGTTATTTCAAAAGGCTCTGCCATACATACGGCAGGGGTTCGTCATCTGGTGCTGCCAGTACTACCTCTAGTGCTCGGTTAAGATTTTGTAGTTCCTCCTTTGCTGCCTCTAGTTCGGCGTTGGTCTCTCCTTTCAGTAGGTCAGTGAGCATGGCGATCTCGCGCTCGGCTTTGCCTGTCTCCGTCTTGATCGTGCGGATCAGTGACGCTTTCTTTTTGCTGTTCATGTCCTTTGGTATCTTGCGTTCGAAGGGGGTCTTTGACTTTGCCTTGAACCCGTGCGGTATCTCGTTGAACATCTCAGCGATGGCCGTCTTGATTTTGTCAGGCACCCAATCGATCCAGTGCGACCCGTTGTTCGGCAGTCCTTTCTCTTTTGCTATCTGCGTCGGGGTCTTGTTGTAGGTTGCCCACTGTGCGCGTAGTTTGCGGTTCAGTTTGGATAGCACCTCGCTGTACGCTTCGATGGCATGCAGCCGCGCCTTGATGGGGTAGCCTTGCTTGGCGTAGCGCCCCATGTTGTAGACGGTACGCATCTCGTTGCTCAGTGGTTCGATTAGCTCGCGCCACATGCTGTCGTGCTTGGCCTTCCTGATTTTGTCGGTGCGCTGTTGCTCCTTGTATGCTGCGACCTCGGCCATGATTTGGTCGCGCTCGATGGGTCGCTTGCCTTTCTCGGTGAGTACCTTGTGCAATTCGTTGGCCGTGAGTGTGGCGAAGTGTGCGTACTTGAACATGATTTTGCCTTTTCGAAGTAGGTGTTTTGGATACTTGGTACTGTAGTGTCCGTAATTTTGCCCTGCGTGGACAGTAAAACGGACACAAGAAAACCCGCATAGATACTAGCTTATTGGTGCTACTCGTCCCAATTAGTATGTGGTTTTGTAGAATACACTAGGGCAAACGGGAAAACAACAAAGGAAAACAAAATCTTTCCCCGCTCACACGCACACCTACTAAAACACTTACTACTACATACTAATATATATAAAAGTATATAGTATAGAGGACGAGTCGTGCGCCAGACTCTAGGAAACATGCGGGTTTTCAAGTGTCCGCTTTGGTGTCCGGACAAGGCAAAATGATGGAACCCTTTTTTCGGGTCATTTTGCCCCGATTCTTGATGACAAAATCATAAGACCCATTTGTACGCGATGTTCTCGTCGCGTAGCTGGCGCATCATCTGGCCTAGTTCGTGGGCGCGGCCTGTGTTGCGGGTTTCGTAGGCTATCTCCTGTGAGTGCCGCAGTTCGCGGTACGCTTTGATCTGTGCGGTGGTGAGCGGTGCGTATTTGTGGTGACGGGTTTTCATGGTGTGTTCTCCTTTGTTTATTCGTTTGCGGTGCGGAGTGCTTCGAGGCGGTCGTACATGGCGGCTGCTTTGTTGTCGTTCTCCAGTTCGCCGTTTTCGATGCAGACAAGGCGACGGTCAAACAGCGCGGCCAAAAGTGTTTCGAGATCGTCTGCGGTGAGGGTGATGGTGTGGTTCATGGTTTTGCCTTTCAGAAAAAAGGGTCAGGTTGACCCGAAATTGGACAGGGATTGAAACAACAGCAAGGCTTCACTTGCTCACGGCTTTGAGAAACGCCTTGCGCTCTGCTGCCGTCATTTTGTCCCAGAGCTTGAGCGCCGACTCCACGTTATCGACTTCCTTACGAGCGCTCGATGCGTGACGCGTCGTACCTTGCAGCATGAGCATGACATCGCGCACGACGGTCTTGGTCTTTTCGTACGCCTTGTCGCTCGATACTAGCTTCACTGCGCCCGACGACTCTGCGATGCGGTACTCGCAGCCAGTCTTGCTGCATGCCCATTCAATGACGACGGCGCGGGCATCCTCGACGGTCTTGTACCCTGCGTCCTTCATGCCCTGAATCAATGCGACCCGCGACGCTGCGAAGGTATCAAGGGTCTTGAATGCTGCGATCTTGTTTGCTTTCATTTTGCTTCTCCATGTGTGGTTGATGTAGCCCCAAAGCCGTGGCTCTGTCTACACTTTCAGTATAGCACTACCCCTGATCTGATCCCCATAAGCGGGGCAAAACCGGGTCAGATTGACCCTTTTCTGGCTGGTTTTGGCTGATTTGGCGACCCCACCGTATCCCATCCCCCCAAAAATTGAATGGCCCCCCGCACGCGCACGAACACTGTTCCGCACAAACAATCCGCATTTCAGTTATCACTTAGACAACTTATAATCAAAACCCGAGCAAGAAACC
>JACCDU010479755.1_pt1 | contig 25958 bp, 21 predicted proteins | sample 7446081 | NCBI WGS metagenome assembly JACCDU01 (sample SAMN15323447, study PRJNA562643) | freshwater metagenome | isolation source: river surface water | place: USA:Blue River Watershed | collected 2017-08-17
GCATGGGCAAGGAAACCCAGTTCCTGTTCATCAGCCACAACAAGATCGCCATGGAAATGGCCGAGCAGCTGATCGGCGTGACCATGCAGGAGCAGGGCGTCTCGCGCATCGTGGCGGTGGACATGGAGTCGGCAGTCGGCATGGCCGAAGCCTGAGGAACGCAAAGCAATGAATTCCCTGCAAATCAGTTTGCTGGTGGCCGGCGGCGTGACGCTGCTGGCTGTGGTGCTCTACAACCAGTGGGTCTCGCGCAAGAGTGCGCCTCGCCAGGCCGAGTTGACCGAGCCGGAGACCACGGAGCCTGTCGCCTCCGGGGGCGATGCCGAACCGATCGAGCCGGTGCTCGAAGACGACTTTCAGAACCTGCCGCAGCCCGAGCGCAAGCCGGTGCTGGATGCCTTGATCGATGTGATCTCGACCATCGAAGTCGATCAGCCGGTGTCGGGCGACGCCGCCCTGGCCGCTTTGCCGGTCACGCGCCGCGTCGGCACCAAGCCTTTCCATGTGGAAGGCTGCAGCGAACTCAGCGGCGAGTGGGAGCCTTTGTTGCCTGGCCGGCGCTATTCGGCGTTCCAGGCCGGTGTGCAGCTGGCCAACCGCATCGGGCCGCTCAACGAGATCGAGTTTTCGGAATTCGTGGTCAAGACGCAGGCTTTTGCCGACGCGGTGGGGGGCACCCCGGGCTTCAGCGACATGCTCGAAGAGGTGGCCCGCGCGCGTGAGCTGGACCAGTTTGCCAGCGCGCACGACGCCCAGCTTGGCTTCACGCTGGTGGCACGCGCTGCCGCCTGGAGCCCGGGCTACATCCAACAGCACGCCGCGCGCCTGGGCTTTGTGGCGGGTGTGATTCCGGGTCGCATGGTGCTGCCGGCCACGGTGCAGGGCCTGCCGCCCGTGCTGTCGCTGACGTTCGATTCGCAGGCGGCCATGGCCGAAGACCCGGCGCTGTCGGCGATTCGCGAATGTGTGCTCAGCCTGGATGTGCCGCAGGTGCCGCGCAGCGACCAACCTTTTACACGTCTGCAACAGGCCGCGCAATTGCTGACCCAGGAGATGGACGGCGTGATCACCGACGGTTCCGGGCAGATGCTGGGCGCCGAGGTGATGCAGCAGATCGGTCAGGATCTGGAGCAGCTGTACGACGCACTGGACCAGCGCGAGCTGTCGGCAGGTTCGCCCCAGGCGCGCCGCCTGTTTTCCTGAGCAGGCCGCCGCATGTCCACACTGGACCTGTTTGGCGACGCAGCGACGCCACCGCCAGCCTTGCCGCCTGCGCAGCGTGCCGCGCAGCTGCGTGCGCAGCTGCACCACCACGCTCACCTGTACTACACGCTCGATGCCCCCGAGCTGCCGGACGCCGAGTACGACCGCCTGTTTCGTGAACTGCAGGCGCTCGAAGCCGCACACCCCGAACTGTTGACGCCCGATTCGCCCACGCAGCGGGTAGGCGGCAAGGTGCTGGACGCTTTTGCACCGGTGCGCCACGCGGTGCCCGTGCTCAGCATCCGCACCGAAACCGACACCGAAGCCAGCGGCGCCGAAGCCTTTGATGCCCGAATTCGCCGCGAGCTGAAACTGGCAGAGACTGACCCATCGGTACGTTACGTGGCCGAACTCAAATTCGACGGACTGGCCATGAGCCTGCGCTACGAAAACGGCGTGCTGGTGCAGGCCGCCACCCGGGGTGATGGCGAGACAGGCGAGGACGTAACGCAAAACGTGCGAACCATTGGTCAAGTGCCGCTGCGTTTGCCCGCCGATGTGCCGACTGTGCTCGAAGTGCGTGGCGAGGTTTACATGCGCCGCGACGACTTTGAGGCGCTCAACGAACGCCAGCGCCAGCGCATTGCGGCCGGCGCCAAAGGCGAAAAAACCTTTGTGAACCCGCGCAATGCCGCCGCCGGTGCGGTGCGCCAGCTCGATTCCAGAATTGCAGCCGACCGGCCTTTGAGCTTTTTTGCCTACGGTCTGGGGCAGGTCTCGGCCGAGGGCTTGACGCATTGGCAAACCCACCACGAGATGCTGATGCAGCTCAAGGCCTGGGGCTTTCCGGTGGCTGAACAGACGGCGGTGGTACAGGGCGCGGCCGGGCTGGTGGCTTTTCACCAGCGCATCGCCGCGCAGCGCGACGGCCTGCCGTTCGACATCGACGGCGTGGTCTACAAGGTGGACGATCTGGCGCTGCAGCAGCAGTTGGGTTTTGTGACGCGCGAACCGCGCTGGGCCGTGGCCCACAAATACCCGGCGCAGGAAATGATGACCGAGGTGCTGGCCATTGACGTGCAGGTGGGTCGCACCGGCAAGCTCACGCCGGTGGCCAAGCTGGCCCCGGTGTTCGTGGGCGGCGTGACGGTGACCAACGCCACGCTGCACAACGAGGACGAAGCCCGCCGCAAGGACGTGCGCGTGGGCGATACCGTGATCGTGCGCCGCGCGGGTGACGTGATCCCCGAGGTGGTGTCGGTGGTGAGCGAGAAACGCCTGCACGAAGCGCAGATTTTCAGCATGCCGCACCATTGCCCGGTGTGCGGCAGTGAGGCCGAGCGCGAAGAAGGCGAGGCCGATTACCGTTGCACCGGCGGCCTGTTTTGCCCGGCCCAGCGCAAGCAGGCCATCCTGCACTACGCGCAGCGCCGCGCGGTCGAGATCGAGGGTCTGGGCGACAAGCTGGTGGACCAGCTGGTGGACTCGGGCCGCGTCAGCACCCTGGCCGACCTGTACGGCTTGCAACTGCAGGATCTGGCTGGCATGGACCGCATGGCCGAAAAGTCGGCGCAGAACCTGCTCGACGCCCTTGAAAAGTCCAAGCAGACCACCTTGCCGCGCTTCCTGTTCGGCCTGGGCATCCGCCATGTGGGCGAAGCCACGGCCAAGGAACTGGCCCGGCACTTTGGCCAGCTGCAGGCCATCATGGACGCCAGCGAAGACGCGCTGCTGCAGGTGGCCGACATCGGCCCCATCGTGGCCCACAGCCTGCACACCTTCTTTGCCCAGCCGCACAACCGGGAGGTGGTGCAGGCCCTGCGTGCTGCCGGTGTCAGCTGGCCCGAAGGGGAAGCGCTGGCACCCACCGAGATGCCGCTGGCCGGTCTGACGGTGGTGCTGACCGGCACGTTACCCAACATGGGTCGTGACGAAGCCAAAGACAAACTCGAAGCCCTGGGCGCCAAGGTGGCTGGCTCGGTCAGCAAGAAAACCAGCTATGTGGTGGCCGGTGCCGAAGCCGGTAGCAAACTGGAGAAGGCGCTGGCCTTGGGTGTGCCGGTGCTCGACGAGACCGGGCTGATGCGTTTGCTGGACGGAGAAAGACCATGACGGTACGCGAGATCCTCAAAATGGGTGATGCGCGTCTGTTGCGCATGGCCGAGCCTGTGCAGGCGCTCGATACGCCCGAACTGCAGGCCCTGATCGCCGACATGCGTGAGACCATGACCGCAGTGAACGGGGCAGGGTTGGCCGCGCCACAGATCGGTGTGAACCTGCAGCTCGTGATCTTTGGCAGCACGGCCGTCAACCCGCGCTACCCGGACAGGCCGCTTGTTCCACCTACCGTGCTGATCAACCCGGTGATCACCCCCATAGGCGACGAGGAAGAAGAGGACTGGGAAGGCTGCCTGTCGGTGCCCGGCCTGCGTGGCCTTGTACCGCGCTTTTCGCACATCCGCTACACCGGTGTGAACGAAAAAGGCGAAGCCATCGACCGTACCGTGGATGGCTTCCATGCCCGCGTGGTCCAGCACGAATGCGACCACCTGATCGGCAAGCTCTACCCCATGCGGGTGCGCGATTTCTCGCGCTTCGGCTTCACCGAGGTGCTGTTTCCGGAGAACAGTGCGGCCGAAGATGACTGATCAGAGCCGGGCCAGGCGCTCCAGCGCGAGCTTGAGCGTTTCATCCTTCTTGGCGAAACAGAAACGGATGACCTGCTGGTCAAAACCGTCGCCGTAGAACACCGACAGCGGAATCGCGGCCACGCCGATCTCTTTGGTCAGCCATTTGCAGAACTCGGCCTCGCCCAGGTTCTTTTCGGGCACCGACAGGCCGGAAATGTCGACACACTGGAAATAGGTGCCCTCGCCGGGCAGCAGTTTGAACTTGGTTCGGGCCAGACCTTCCCGGAACAGGTCTCGCTTGCGCTGGTAAAACGCCGGCAGCTCTAGGTAGGGCTTGGGATCGGCCATGTAACGCGCCAGGCCGTACTGCATGGGCGTGTTGACGGTGAACACGTTGAACTGGTGGATCTTGCGGAACTCGGCGCTCAGGACCGCCGGCGCTGCCACGGTACCGATTTTCCAGCCGGTCACATGGTAGGTTTTGCCAAAACTCGAGACGATGAATGCGCGCGCGGCCAGGCCGTCGAACTGCGCCGCGCTCCAGTGGCGGTTGGGTTCGTACACCATGTGCTCATAAACCTCGTCGGAGATCAGCAGCACATCGGTGGGGTCCAGGATCTCCTGCAGGCGCAGCATCTCTTCGCGGGTCCAGACCATGCCGCTGGGGTTGTGCGGCGAGTTGATCAGGATGGCACGGGTTTTGGGCGTGATGGCGGCCTGGATTTTGTCGAAGTCGGGGCGGAAGGTGCCCGGCGTGAGCGGCACGCGCACCACCACGCCACCGGCCAGCTCGATGTTGGGCACGTAGCTGTCGTAGCAGGGTTCGAGCACGATGACCTCGTCCCCCGGGTGCACGATGGCGAGGATGACCGTGAGGATGGCCTGGGTGGCCCCGGCGGTGATGGTGATTTCGGTCACCGGGTCGTAACGGCGGCCATACAGCGCCTCGATTTTGGCCGCCATGGCTTCGCGCAGCGGGGCCACGCCCGTCATGGGGGGGTACTGGTTGAGGCCCTCGCGCATGGCATCGTTGACCAGGTCGAGCAGATGGGGGTCGCAGGCGAAGTCCGGGAAGCCCTGCCCGAGGTTGACCGCGCCCCTCTCGGTGGCCAGGGCCGACATCACGGTGAAGATGGTGGTGCCCATGTTGGGCGTCTTGGACGGTAAAGCGGGGGTGCGCGGGTTCATGCTGTTCAGAGTTCGTAATCGTTGACGTGGCCGGTCATGGCCTTGGCCACCAGATTGGCCGTGAGGCGGTCGCTCAGCAGTTCGGCAAACTGGTAGACGAAGTGTCGCAGATAGGCGCCGCGTTTGAAGGCCACGCGTGCGACATTCACCCCCAGCAGGGTGCCCAGCGGACGCACCGCCAGGTCCTGGATCGGGTCGTCCTTGACGGCCATCTCGGCGACGATGCCCACTCCCAGTCCCAGCCGGACGTAGGTCTTGATCACGTCCGAGTCGATGGCCTCGAGCGCAATGCGCGGCTGCAGTTTGCGGGCGGCAAACGCGTTATCGATGCGGGTGCGGCCAGTGAACGACGGGTGGTATGTGATCAGCGGGTATTGGGCGATGTCTTCCAGCGTGAGCCGTGTTTTGGCGGCCAGTAGGTGATCCTGTGGCAAGACCAGAACGTGCTGCCATTCGTAGCAGGGCAGGGTGACGAGGTCCTCGTAGGCCGACAGCGATTCGGTGGCGATGCCGATCTCGGCCACGTCCTGCAGCAGCATCTGCGCCACCTGGTCGGGGGCGCCTTGGTGCAGGCTGATGTTGACCTTGGGGTATTTCTCGCGCAGCCGCGCCACCGGCACCGGCAGGACATAGCGCGCCTGCGTATGGGTGGTGGCGATCGAGAGGGTGCCGCTGTCCTGCGCACTGTACTGGTCGCCGATCTTGCGCAGGTTGCCCACCTCGCGCAGGATCACTTCGATGCTTTTGAGCACATGCTGGCCGGGCTCGGTGATGCGCTTGAGGCGCTTACCATGGCGGGCAAAAATCTCGATGCCCAGCTCTTCCTCAAGTTCGATGATGGCCTTGGAAACACCGGGCTGAGAGGTGTGCAAGGCTTTGGCGGCTTCGGTCAGGTTCAGGTTTCGGCGGGCGGCTTCCTGAACAAATCGGAATTGATGAAGGTTCATATTCGAAATGCCATATGAGGCATTGCAATTATGCCTTTGGGTTTTATGACTTGGCTTGCTCTTGCAAAGCCAATCCTGCCAGACAAGCCGTCAGTTCAGGCATTTCCCCAACGGCAGGCATCAGATGCAAGGCCAGACCCGGGTGACTTTGGCGCAATTGGGCCATCAAGCTTGGCAGGTCTTCGCGGGCGTGGCGGCCCATGCCCAGAAACATCGGCATCACTCGGATGGATTGGTGGCCTTCCCTGACCAGGGCGTCCACGGTTTCGGGCAGGTCGGGCGCCATCAATTCGAGAAAAGCGCAACGCACGGCCATCTGGGGTGCCTGAAGGCGGATGGCATCGGCCACGGCATCGATGGGGCCGCGCCAGAGCGGATCTCGGGAGCCGTGGGCAAAAAGCACCACGGCGGTCGGTGTGTTGTTCATCGTCGAAGCACCATCCAGCCAAAGGCGGCCAGCGAAATCAGGGTGTAAATGAGGGAGGGAGCCGCCGAGGTGATCCAGGGCTCCCAGTTGCGCAAATTGCCCACATGGCTGAAGACGTTGTTGAGCAGGTAAAAGCTGATGCCCGCCATCACGCCGCCGAAGACGTGCCCCGCAATCTGGCCCGAGCGGAAGTGCAGGTAGGCAAAAGGCAGCGCCAGGGTCAGCATCACCAGACAACTCAGGGGGTAGAACACCTTGCGCCACAGGGCGATCTCGTAGGGCTGGGCGTTCTGGTTGTTCAGACTCAGGTGGCGGGTGTAGAGCACGAGGTCCCAGATTTTCATGCGCTCGGCGTTGACGAGGGCTGCCCCGACCATGTCACGCGTGATCTGTGTTGGCCAATCCACCTGCGCCAGGTGCTGCTTGTTCATGGTGGCCGAATCGCCGCGCAATCGGATGTCCATGACCTGCACATCGCGCAGATGCCAAGCTTCTTCTCCAAAGTCCGCTTCCTGAGCACGCATGGTCCCTTGCAGCGTGCCGTCGGCATTGAAGCGCTGGATGTGCACATCACGCATCCGGGCATCCTTGTTCATGGCGCGGACGTTGATGGCGAACTGCAGCTCGCCTTGGCGCTCCTTGAGCCAGGCGCCTGTCTGTCCCGAGGTCAAATCGCCACGAAAGCGCGCCTTGAGCAGCAGCCCCTGCTGTTCGGCCCAGGGGGACACGTAATCGCCCAGCAGCAGAGTCACCACAACAAAGATCCAGCCCATTTTCAGCAGCAGACCCAAGGCGCGGCCAGGCCCCAGACCACCGGAGCGCAGGATGGTGAATTCGGAGCTTTGCGCCAGACGTGCCATGACGAAGATCGTTCCGATCAGCACCGAGATGGGCAGCAGGTCATACAGGTGGCTCGGAATCTTGGTGCCGACCATCAGGAAGGCATGCTGAATGCGGTAGCCCTGCTGCGCCAGCTTCGTGAGGTTCTGCAGCTCTTCGACCATGTCGAAAAAGACAAACAGCCCCAGAAATCCGAGCGCAACAAAGCCGACGGCCAGGAAAATTTCGCGGTAGAGCAGGCGGCGTACGGTTTTCATGCAGCTATCCGTTCTCGGGGCCTGGGCAGCAGGTCGCGCCATGTCCACTGGCGATGCCTGACCCACAGCCAGCTCAGCGTGATCGCCGTGGCCGACCCGTGCAGCAAAACCATCCACGGCAGCAGACCAAAGCGGCCATGCGCAATCCAGTTCTGTCCAATATTGACCATGTTGTAGTACACGACAAACACCAGCATGGCCAGGGCGAACTGGTAGCTGCGGCCCCTGCGGGGATTGACCGCCGACAGGGGCAGGGCCAACAGGGTGAAATTGAACGCGCAGATACCCAGGCCCAGACGCCAAGACAACTCGCCAAGGTTGACGGGTGTTGGCTGCTGCAGCAAGGTCAGCGTGTCGATCTGCCTGCTGGCCTGAAGCTCGTTGCTGCGCACGGCCGATTCATCGATCAGCAGATCGTAGTGTTCGAAACGCGTCCAGCGCGTCTCACCCGAGGAAGGCTGGTGGAGCCACTGTTCACCCATGTCCAGGGACAGGAACCTGTCCTTGTCCTGCAACTCGATGCGGCCGCGCTGTGCGGTGGTCGTGATCTCCAGGCCCTTGTCTGAACTGGAAATGAACACATTGGTGCCGGTTGCCTGGTCCGGGGAGTCCTTGTCAATGAAGAACACCCGTTTGCCGCCAGCCGACTCCTGAAAGCGGCCCGGCGCGACCCTCTCCACGTCGTTTCGCTTGTTGTAGCGCTCCTGCAATTCCTGGATTTGCTGGTTACTCCATGGCCAGACCACCAGGGCGAGCAAGCCGATCGCCATCAGGATCGGCCATGCGAAACGCATCAGCACCGGGACAAAGGAACCCAGCGAGCGTCCACTGCTGAGCCAGATGACCATTTCGCTGTCGCTGTAGATCCGAGAGAGTGTGGCAATGACCGAAATGAACAGGCTCAGGGCGAGCACCGTGGTGAGCTGGCTGACCATGTTGAACCCCATGATCAGCAGCACTTCAGATGGGTTCACCGAACCGCGGCTGGCTTGCCCCAGCGTTCGGATCAGCATGATGGTCATGACGATGGTCAGGATCACCACAGCCGTGGCCACGAAGTTCCTCGCCAGGTCCTTGCGCAGTGAAGAATCGAATAACATTGAGCAGATAAAGGACGATGCCGACGATGAAATTTGAAATCCGCCAAACCACGCTGACACAGCTTGCACAGGGTGGGCACGATGCCCTGCTGGTCCTGTGGCCAGACGCTGTCAAGGAAGACGGCATGCTGGCTGACTGGATCGGCAAGGCCCGCAGCCACGGCGATTTCAAGGATGCGGCGGGTTCAGTGCTCCAATCTTACGGCATGCCCGGCATCAAAGTCCGCCACTTGGTGGTGGCAGCCTGTGGCAAGTCGCAATCCCGGGATGTCCGAAAGGCCATCCGTGCGGCGTGGGCGGCCCTTCAGTCGAGCTCGGCCAAAAACGTGGCCGTCTACTGTGCCGGGCAGGCGCTGTCACCGCAGGCGACCCAATGTCTGATCACGGAGCTGGCGGATGCCAGCTACGTGTACGCCAGCACGCTGACCAAGCCTGAACCGAGAAAACTGGCCAAGGTCATGCTGGCCATGCCCAGCGTATCTCAAGCCCATGCTGCGGTGGTCAAACAGGCCCAGGCGCTGGTCCAGGGGATAGAGCTGGCCAAGGAATGGGCCAACCGTCCTGCCAACCATGCCACGCCCACCCACCTGGCGCACGCCGCCCGGGCCCTGGCCAAGCACCCGGGCATCGCCTGCAAGGTGCTGGGTCCACGCGAAGTCGAGCGACTGGGCATGGGCGCCTTCATGGCGGTGGCACGCGGAGCCGTCGAGCCGCTGCGGTTCATCGTGCTGGAATACAAGTCTCGCCAGGCCAAAGGGGCTCCGGTGGTGCTGGTGGGCAAAGGCATCACTTTCGACACCGGTGGCATCTCCATGAAGCCGGCGGCCGAGATGGACGAGATGAAATTCGACATGAGCGGAGCAGCCAGCGTGCTCGGCGTGTTTGAAGCGCTGGCTCGCCTGCAGCCTGACCTGCATGTGGTGGGTCTGATTCCTGCCACTGAAAACATGCCCGATGGCCAGGCCATCAAGCCCGGCGATGTGGTCAGCAGCATGAGCGGTCAGACCATCGAGATCCTCAACACCGACGCCGAAGGCCGCCTGGTGCTGTGTGACGCCTTGTGCTACGCCGAGCGTTTCAAGCCATCCGCAGTGATCGACATCGCCACCTTGACGGGGGCCTGCGTGATCGCGCTGGGCGCTGTGCGCAGTGGCCTGTTCACGCCGGACGACGCCCTGGCAGAGGCACTGACGCGTGCGGGCGAAGCCACTGGAGACCTGTGCTGGCGCATGCCGCTTGACGAGGAATATGCCGAAGGGCTCAAGAGCCGTTTTGCCGATGTGGCCAACGTGGGCGGACGGGCTGCGGGTTCGGTGACAGCTGCCAAGTTCCTGCAGCGTTTTGTGGGCAAGTTCCCCTGGGCGCATCTGGACATCGCTGGAACTGCCTGGCGCAGTGGTGCTGCAAAAGGTGCTACCGGCCGTCCGGTTGCATTGCTGCTGGAATACCTGCTGACTCAACAGACCCCGAAGGATGTCGGTCGCAGCGCTTCGCGCAAGCGCTGAGTGGATCACTCCATGGCCCGGATCGAGTTTCACTTCAATGCCCCGGCCCTGGTGCATTACGCCTGCCGCCTTCTGCGCAAAGTTCACGGGCATGGCAAGCGGGCGCAGGTCGTCGGCCATGCCACCACATTGGTGCAGCTGGATCAGGCGCTGTGGACATTTTCTGCCCTGGACTTCGTGCCGCATTGCGGCCCTGACGCCCCTCAGACCATGCGTTCGGCATCCTGTGCACTGTTGACTGAGCAAGTACGTGACGACTGGGACCGGCAAATCCTGGTCAACCTGGGTGAGTCGGTCCCGCAGGGCTTCGAGGGCTTTGAGCGCGTCATCGAAGTGGTCAGTGTGGATGATCTGCACCGGGCGCAAGGGCGTGAACGCTGGCGCGAATACAGCCGGTTGGGACACGACATGATTCGCCACGATCTTTCGCAAGCGAGCAAACCATGAACAAGGCCACTCTGCCACCAGACAATATTCCCGAACTGGCGCCATCCCAGCTTCTGGAACCCTTGCCCGAGCGGATCGCGCTGGCCCTGGATGCAAGGGTGATGGAAAAAGCCATGGTTGCCAAGCTGGTGGCCCAATGGCTGGAAGCGTTGCGACCCGAAATGGAGCGCATGGCCCGGGACATCGTGCAGCAAAGTGCCGAAACTTACTGGCGCCAGCATGTGGATGCCCGTGGACAAGCCTGATATGGGCTTGCTGTCGAGCAGGTCTGCAGGTATTCCCTGAACGATTTCTTGGCGAATTTCGGGTAAGGTATTTGCTTGGTCTGCATCTGCAGTTTTGTTTCAACGGAGTACTCATGAAACCTACCTTCAAACTCAGTCTCATCGCCGCCCTGACCCTGGCCAGTGGCTTGGTTGCTGCCCAGCAGGTTGTCAAGATCGGGCATGTCGGCCCAGTCAGTGGCGCCATCGCCCACCTGGGTAAAGACAATGAAAACGGAGCCCGTCTGGCGATTGAAGAACTCAATGCCAAAGGCGTGAAGATTGGCGGACAGGCCGTCAAATTCGAGCTGCTTGCAGAAGACGATGCAGCGGACCCCAAGCAAGGCACGGCTGCTGCGCAGAAGCTCACCGATTCCAAGGTCAGCGGCGTGATCGGACACCTGAACTCAGGCACCACCATCCCGGCATCCAAAATTTACAGCGACGCCGGCATTCCCCAGATTTCCCCCTCTGCCACCAACCCCAAGTACACCCGCAATGGCTACAAGACCGCTTTCCGTGTGGTGGCCGATGACGTGCACCTGGGCGGTACGCTTGGACGCTATGCCGTCGAAACCCTCAAGGGCAAGTCGATTGCCGTGATCGATGACCGCACCGCCTATGGTCAAGGTGTGGCAGACGAGTTCAAAAAGGCTGTGGCGGCAGCCAAAGGCAATGTGGTCGGTCACGAGTTCACAACCGACAAGGCCTCTGATTTCATGGCCATCCTGACCAAGCTTAAGGCCAAAAACCCCGATGTGGTGTTTTTCGGCGGCATGGACGCTGTCGGTGGTCCCATGCTGCGCCAGATGAAGTCTCTGGGCATCAATGCCAAATTCATGGGAGGCGATGGCATCTGCACCACTGAGCTGGTCAAGCTCGCGGGTGACGCCATGGCCGACGGTCAGGTGGTTTGTGCCGAAGCCGGTGGCGTGGACGGTGCCCTCAAAAAAGGCATGGACGACTTTGGTGCACGCTACAAGAAGCGCTTCAATGACGATGTGAAGCTGTACGCGCCCTATGTCTACGATGCCGTCAACGTGATGGTGGATGCCATGGTTCGCGCTGGCTCGGCCGATCCAGCCAAATATTTGCCGGCCCTGGCTCAGGCCAACTACAAAGGCATCACGGGCACCATCGCTTTTGATCAGAAGGGCGACATCAAGAACGGCGCACTGACTCTCTACACCTACAAGGGTGGCAAGCGCGACCAGATCGCCGTGGTTCGCTGAAGCTCCAAAGATCCAAGAAACCGCCTGGCGCGCAAGCTCCAGGCGGTTTTTTTCTGAAAGTCCGTCACAACCACCTCAGCCCGTTCGGTGCTTGATCTGTCTGAATTTTGGGTCGGCCGGGTGGGCTGCTGCCCCTGGTCAGTCTCTCAAGACCTCACCGTCGAGAATGGCCTGAATCAGCCTGGACGGCTCCGCTGCATTCGAAAAGTGGCGATGCGCCTCGGCGCCAAAACGCATGGGGTCGAACATGTACAGCAATGGTGTGAACCGGTCGATGCTGTCAAAACCTTCGGTTCGCATGGCGCGCAGCGTGCGGCTTCGAAGGTCTGATGGCATCGAGGCGAAGGCTGCAATGTAGGCGAGGTATTCCTTGGCCTGAATGGTTGGATCAGAGATGCGAAAACTCGAATGTGCGATCGCGTGTGCTGCTTCGTGGGCCGCCATCATCCGGTACATGCTTCGGTCGATCCCAACGCCAAACCAGGTTCTGCTGGTGCGAAATACCGCATAAGGAACCACGTAACCGAGCCGCTTGCCTTCGATGTACCACCCCGTTGCGCTGGAGCTGGCAGGCGCCGGCCGTTCTTGCGTGACCGCGATCCGCACATGAGAGGAGGGCACAACGCCGTGTTCTTCGAAGAATTGGAGTGCTGCAGTCGCCCCCTGGCACACATCTGCAAAATCCTTTGCCGCTGTTGCTGATACCAACGCAGCGATGCCATCGCCGCAAGGCTCGAAGCGTTCAGACGGACTGGAATCAGAGTGCGTCACGACGCCGGCGGCGAGTGTCAATCCAAGGATCAATGCGCTCAGCAACATGGCCAGCTCACAAAAGCAGATGGATGTCTGCGATTATGAAGTGCAGCATGTCTGGTGCGCACACAAAAAAAAGCGCCCGAAGGCGCTTTTTTGCAAGGGTTCTGGCGGAGCAGGCGGGATTCGAACCCGCGGTGGGCTATTAACCCACACACGCTTTCCAGGCGTGCGACTTAAACCACTCATCCACCGCTCCAGAGCCTCGGATTGTAGCAGGCCGAAATGGGCGTTTGAGGTAGGGCAGACACACGACTGCAACACAATTGCAGGAAACTTGCCGTCCGGCGTCCGGTCTGGGCGGTTTTTTTACTTAAACTTCGCCACTGTCTGATATCTCAGGGGCCAACAGCGCCTTCGTCCATGAAATTCCGTTTTCCCATCGTCATCATTGACGAAGACTACCGCTCCGAAAACACCTCGGGTCTGGGCATCCGCGCCCTGGCCCAGGCGATTGAAACGGAAGGCTTTGAAGTGCTGGGTGTGACCAGCTACGGCGACCTGTCGCAGTTCGCCCAACAGCAAAGCCGCGCCAGTGCCTTCATCCTGTCGATCGACGACGAAGAATTCACGCCCGGTCCGGACCTCGACCCTGCGGTGGTGAACCTGCGCGCCTTCATCGAGGAAGTGCGCCGCAAAAACGCCGATGTGCCGATCTACATCTACGGCGAGACCAAGACCAGCCAGCACTTGCCCAACGACATCCTGCGCGAGCTGCATGGCTTCATCCACATGTTCGAGGACACGCCCGAGTTTGTGGCGCGCCACATCATCCGCGAAGCCAAGAGCTACCTCGAAGGCCTGCAACCGCCGTTCTTCAAGGCGCTGCTGGACTACGCCGAAGACGGCTCGTACTCGTGGCACTGCCCTGGGCACTCGGGCGGCGTGGCTTTCCTCAAGAGCCCGGTGGGTCAGATGTACCACCAGTTCTACGGCGAGAACATGCTGCGCGCCGACGTTTGCAATGCTGTCGAAGAACTCGGCCAGCTGCTTGACCACAACGGCGCCATTGGCGAGAGCGAGCGCAACGCGGCGCGCATCTTCAACGCCGATCACTGTTTCTTTGTGACCAACGGCACCAGCACCTCCAACAAGATGGTCTGGCACCACGCGGTGGCGCCGGGCGATGTGGTGGTGGTGGACCGCAACTGCCACAAGTCCATCCTGCACTCGATCATCATGACCGGGGCCATTCCCGTCTTCCTCAAGCCCACGCGCAACCACTTTGGCATCATCGGTCCGATCCCCAAGAGCGAGTTCGAGCCGGCGGCGATCCAGGCCAAGATCAAGAAGAACCCGCTGCTCAGGGGTGTGGATGCCAAGAAGGTCAAGCCGCGCATCCTCACCCTGACACAGTCCACCTACGACGGGGTGCTCTACAACACCGAAGCCATCAAGGGCATGCTCGATGGCTATGTGGAGAACCTGCATTTTGACGAGGCCTGGCTGCCGCATGCAGCTTTCCACCCCTTCTATGGCCCTTACCACGCGATGGGCAAGAAGCGGGCGCGCCCCAAGGACACGGTGGTGTACGCCACGCAGTCGATCCACAAGCTGTTGGCCGGCATCAGCCAGGCCAGCCATGTGCTGGTGCAGGACGCGCAAAACACCAAACTGGACCGACCGCTGTTCAATGAGGCGTACCTGATGCACACCTCGACCAGCCCGCAGTACAGCATCATCGCCAGCTGCGACGTCGCCGCGGCCATGATGGAGCCGCCCGGCGGCACCGCACTGGTGGAAGAGAGCATTGCCGAGGCGCTGGACTTCCGCCGTGCCATGCGCAAGGTGGACGCGGAATACGGCAAGGACTGGTGGTTCAAGGTCTGGGGCCCGGAGAAGTTTGCCGACGAAGGTGTGGGCAAGGCCGACGACTGGATCCTGCGCAACGACCCGCGCAAGAAGGCCAGCAAGTGGCACGGCTTTGGTCAGCAACTGGCCGATGGCTTCAACATGCTCGACCCGATCAAGTCGACCATCGTCACGCCCGGCCTGGATCTGGACGGCAAGTTCGACAAGACCGGCATCCCGGCCTCGATCGTGAGCAAGTTCCTGACCGAGCACGGCGTGGTGGTCGAGAAGACCGGCCTCTACAGCTTCTTCATCATGTTCACCATCGGCATTACCAAGGGCCGCTGGAACACGCTGCTGACTGCGCTGCAGCAGTTCAAGGACGATTACGCCAAGAACCAGCCGATGTGGCGCATCATGCCGGAGTTCTGTCAGAAGCACTCGCGCTACGAGCGCATGGGCCTGCGCGACCTGTGCCAGCATGTGCACGAGATGTACGCCCGCTACGACATCGCGCGTCTCACGACCGAGATGTACCTGTCGGACCTGACACCGGCCATGACCCCGGCCGACGCGTACGCGCACATCGCCCGCCGAAAGACCGAGCGGGTGGAGATCGATGATCTGGAGGGCCGCATTACGGTGGGTCTCGTCACGCCGTACCCGCCGGGCATTCCGCTCCTGATCCCGGGCGAAGTGTTCAACAAGAAGATCGTCGATTACCTCAAGTTCGCACGCCAGTTCAACATCGAGTGTCCGGGCTTCGAGACGGACATCCACGGTCTGGTGGAGATCGTGGGTGAGGACGGGAAGAAGCGCTATTACGCGGATTGCGTGAAGGCCTGATTCGTATGCCTCGGTTCCGCCCCCGCAGGGGTGGGTGCGTCAGCAGTAACAAAACAAAAGCGGCCTTGAGCCGCTTTTGTTTTAGGACGAACCACCGAGCCTGAGGTGCGGCGAAGCAGATCAGGCCGCCTCGACCGGCTCCGCAATGCCGCCCACCACCTGGCTGAAACCGCCATCCACATAGGTGATTTCGGCCGTCACACCGGCTGCCAGATCGGACAGCAGGAAGGCGGCCACGTTGCCCACGTCGTCGATCGTCACATTGCGGCGGATCGGCGAGTTTTCGGCCACCACCGACAGGATCTTGCCGAAGCCCTTGATGCCGCTGGCGGCCAGTGTCTTGATCGGACCGGCCGAGATGCCGTTGGCGCGCAGACCACGGCCTTGCGAGCCCAGCGACTCGGCCAGATAGCGCACCGAAGCTTCCAGGCTGGCTTTAGCCAGACCCATGGTGTTGTAGTTGGGCACGGTGCGGATGGCGCCCAGGTACGATAGGGTCAGCACGGCCGCCTTGTCGTTCAGGTAGGGTAGGGAAGCTTTGGCCATGGCCGGGAAGCTGTAGGCGCTGATGTCGTGGGCGATCTTGAAGGCTTCGCGCGAGAGGCCATCCAGAAAGTCGCCGGCAATCGCTTCGCGCGGGGCAAAGCCAATGGCGTGCACGAAACCGTCGAACTTGGGCCAGACGGCCGACAGGTCGGTGAACAGCTTTTCAATCTGTTCGTCGCTGCCCACATCACAGTCAAACACCAGCTTGGAGTCAAAGTCGGCGGCGAATTCGGTGATGCGGTCCTTGAAGCGCTCGCCCACGTAGCTGAATGCCAGTTCGGCACCCTGGGCGTGGCAGGCCTTGGCGATGCCGTAAGCAATGGAGCGGTTGGAGAGCACGCCGGTGATCAGCAGCTTTTTGCCAGCGAGGAAACCTGTTTTTGTCGTCATGGAACTGTTCTCCGGAAAATATGGGCAGAATTGTCGCATGCGAAGTGTGTGGGGCTGGCTGGCCCGCTTGTCCTTGATGTTGAGCTTGGCGTGGGCTGTGGTTCCCTCGTGGGCAGCGCATGCCTGGGGGCAGTTTGGTGACGTCAAATACCCGGCCGGTTTTGCGCACTTCGATTACGTCAATCCGCAAGCGCCCAAAGATGGCGAAATCGTGCTGGTGCCACCCACGCGCCAGTCCAATTTCGACAAATACAACCCCTTCACCCTCAAGGGCAGTGCGCCGCCGGGCCTGTCGGGATTGCTGTTCGATACCTTGCTGACCGGCACCATGGACGAGCCGACTACCGCCTACGGCCTGCTCGCGCGCGACGTGCAGGTGGCGCCTGACAAGAAATCCGTCAGCTTCGAGCTGCACCCTGACGCGCGTTTTCACAACGGGGATCCGGTGCTGGCGCTGGATGTGAAATTCAGCTTTGAACGCCTGACCAGCAAGGAAGCCGCACCCCAGTACCGCACCTATTTCAGCGAGGTCAAGGGTGTGACGGTGGAAGGGGAGCGCCGCATCCGTTTTGACTTTGCGCGTCCCAGCAGCGAACTGCCACTGATCGTGGGAAGTCTGCCGGTGTTCAGCCGGGCCTGGGGCCAGACGGCCACCGGACACAAGCCGCTGGACCAGCTGGTGACCGACATCCCCATCGGCTCCGGCCCTTACAAAATCGGCCCGGTGCAGTTTGGCAAGGACATCACCTACGTGCGTGACCCGCGCTATTGGGCGCGCGACCTGAACGTGCGCCGTGGCCTCTACAACTTCGACCGCATCACCTACAAGATCTACAAGGACAGCACGGCCCAGCTTGAAGCCTTCAAGGCAGGCGAGTTCGACTACATCCAGGCCTTCATCGCCCGTGAATGGGCGCGTGCCTACACAGGGCGGCAGTTCGAGCGGGGCGAGATCGTCAAGGCCGAACTGCCGCACCACAACGCGGGCGACTTTCAGGGTTTTCTGTTCAACACTCGTCGCACCAAGTTCCAGGACCCGCGCGTGCGTCAGGCCATTGGGCTGGCCATGGACTACGAGTGGATGAACCGCCAGCTGTTCTACAACGCCTACACCCGGGTGCGCGGTTACTTTGTGGGCAGTGACTTCGAAGCCAAAGGCCCACCGGGCAAAGATGAACTGGCCTTGCTGGAGCCGTTGCGCAGCCAGTTGCCGCAGGCGGTGTTCGACGAAGACGTGCCGCTGCCACCCACCACCTCGCTGGAGCCGGCTTCGGGTCATACGCTGCGCGACCACCTGCGGCAGGCGCGTGATCTGCTCAAGGCTGCGGGCTGGACCATTCAGGACGGGCAGCTGCGCAACGCCAAGGGTGAGGCCTTTCGCATCGAGTTCCTCGACAATTCAGGCTCCATGGGGCGGGTGGTGACGCCCTTCGCCAAAAACCTCGAAAAGCTGGGCTTCGAGGTGCAGTACAAGGTGATCGATTTCGCCTTGCTGCAAAAGCGCATGGATGTGTTCGATTTCGACATCATCAGCAACCGCACGGTGGGCAGCGAGGCGCCGGGCACCGAACTGCTGGAGCGCTTTGGCTCCAAAGCGGCCGACACCGAAGGCTCGGGCAACGTGATCGGCATCAAGAACCCGGCGGTGGACGCTCTGCTGGACAAGGCGGTCAGCGCGCAGACCCGGCCGCAACTGGTTGCTGCCCTGCGCGCCCTGGACCGGGTGCTGCGCCACGGCCATTACGTGGTGCCACACTGGTACGGCGCGGTGCACCGGGTGGCATGGCGTGCCGGCAAATTCGGCAAGCCCGATGCGATGCCGCTGTATTACCAGCCCGAGGCCTGGGTCACCAACGTCTGGTGGTCCACAGCGGGCAAGGGGCCATGACCATGCTGAGCTACATCTTCAAGCGCCTGCTGCTGATGGTTCCGACGCTGTTCGGCGTCTTGCTCATGACCTTTGTGGTCATCCAGTTCGTCCCCGGTGGCCCGGTGGAGCAGATGGTGGCCCAGTTGCAGGGCCGCGATGCTGGGGGCGAGGGCGCGGCCGCCGGCGGTGCTGGCTACCGGGGCCGTCAGGGGGTGGATGCCAAACGCATCGAGGAAATCAAGGCACTGTACGGTTTTGACAAGCCTGCCACCGAGCGCTTCTGGATGATGCTGGGTCAGTTTGCACGCTTCGATCTGGGCAAAAGCTTTTTCTACCCCAAGGACGTCTGGACCCTGATCAAGGAGAAATTGCCGGTGTCCATCAGTCTGGGGTTGTGGACTTTTTTCATCAGCTATCTGGTGTCGGTGCCGCTGGGCATTGCCAAGGCCGTGCGCGCCGGCAGCCGCTTCGACACGCTGACCAGCCTGATCGTGCTGGTGGGCTACGCCATTCCGGGCTTTGTGCTGGGTGTGGCGCTGCTGGTCATTTTTGGCGGGCAGCTGCAGTGGTTTCCGCTGCGCGGCCTGACCTCGTCGAACTGGGAGCAGCTGAGCTGGGGCGCCAAAGTGACCGACTACCTCTGGCACATCGCCTTGCCGGTCACGGCCAGCGTGCTGGGCGCTTTTGCAGTCACCACCATGCTGACCAAAAACGCCTTTCTTGAGGAAATCCGCAAGCAATACGTGCTGACCGCCCGCGCCAAAGGCCTGAGCGAACGCCGTGTGCTGTGGCGCCATGTCATGCGCAACGCCTTGATTCCCATCGTCACGGGTTTTCCGGCCGCCTTCATTGGCGCCTTTTTCACCGGTTCCTTGCTGATCGAGACCCTGTTCTCGCTGGACGGTCTGGGCCTCTTGAGCTACGAGTCGGTGATCCGGCGCGACTACCCGGTGGTGCTGGGCACGCTGTACCTGTTCACACTGATCGGTCTGGTGACCAAACTGATCAGTGACCTCTGTTATGTCTGGGTGGACCCCCGGGTGAAGTTCGACCGATGAGCACGCCACCCCTTGCCCAACTGTCTCCGGCCCGCCGTGCGTGGCTGCGCTTTCGGCGCCACCGGCTGGGTTTTTTCAGCCTGCTGGCCTTCACCGTGCTGTTTGTGCTGAGCCTCGGTGCAGAGCTGCTGTCCAACGACAAGCCGCTGGTGGTGCGTTACGGCGGGCAGTGGTATTACCCGGTGGTTCAGACGCTGCCCGAGACCGTGTTCGGCGGCGATTTTGAAACGCCGACGGATTTCCTCGATCCTTTTATCCAGCAGCAATTGTCCAAAGACGGCAACTGGGCGCTCCATGCGCCCAACCGCTACCACCACAACACCCTGGACTACTTTGCGCCGCTGCCCAACCCTGCGCCGCCCACTGCCCGCAACTGGTTGGGCACAGACGACCGCGGGCGCGACGTGCTGGCGCGCCTGCTGTACGGTTTCCGCATTTCCATCCTGTTTGCGCTGGCGCTCACTGCCCTCGGTGTGGTGCTGGGTGTCATCACAGGGGCCATTCAGGGGTTTTTTGTCGGCAAAACCGACTTGGTGTTTCAGCGCTTCATCGAGATCTGGAGCGCCATGCCCGAGCTGTACCTGCTGATCATCTTCTCGGCCGTCTTCGAGCCCAGCGTGGCCTTGCTGCTGGTGCTGCTGAGCCTGTTTGGCTGGATGGGGCTGTCGGACTATGTGCGCGCCGAATTCCTGCGCAACCGCCAGCTGGACTACGTCAAGTCTGCCCGCGCGCTGGGTCTGTCGAACAGCGCCATCATCTGGCGCCATGTGTTGCCCAACAGCATGACGCCGGTGGTGACCTTTTTGCCGTTTCGCATGAGCGGCGCCATTCTGGCGCTGACTTCTCTGGACTTTCTGGGTCTCGGTGTGCCGCCCGGCACGCCTTCGCTGGGCGAGTTGCTGGCCCAGGGCAAGAACAACATCGACGCCTGGTGGATCTCTCTGTCCACCTTTGGCGTACTGGTGGTGACCCTGCTGCTGCTGACCTTCATGGGCGACGCCCTGCGCGATGCGCTAGACCCCCGAAAGGCTGACGCATGAGCAGCTTGCTGGACATCCAGGACCTGCGCATCGCCTTTGACGGCGTCGAGGTGGTGCATGGCGTGAACCTGTCGATCGCGCCGGGCGAGCGGCTGGCCCTGGTGGGCGAATCCGGTTCGGGCAAGTCAGTTACGGCACTCGCCATCTTGCGTCTGCTGGAGTCGGCGCGGCTGTCGGGCTCTGTGCGCTGGCAGGGCAGGGAGCTGCTGAGCCTGGAAGAGCCTGAGATGCGCGCACTGCGCGGCGACGAGATCGCGATGATTTTTCAGGAACCGATGACCGCGCTCAACCCGCTGCTGACCATCGGCCAGCAGATCGCTGAAGTGCTTGAACTCAAGAAAGGCCTGTCCAGCCAGCGGGCCTGGCCGCGTGTGCTGGCCTTGCTTCAGGACACCGGCATCGAAGAGCCCGAGCGCCGTGCCCACAGCTACCCGCACCAGCTCTCGGGCGGGCAGCGCCAGCGCGCCATGATGGCCATGGCCCTGGCCAGCGAACCCAAACTGCTGCTGGCCGACGAGCCCACCACGGCGCTGGACGCCAGCCTTCGTCTGCAGATGCTTGAATTGCTGGCACGGCTGCAAGCGCGCACCGGCATGGCGGTGTTGCTGATCACACACGATCTGGCGCTGGTGCGCCACTTCGCCCAGAAGATCGCGGTGATGGAGAAAGGGCATCTGGTGGAGCAGGGCGACTGCGCCGAAGTGTTTGCCTGCCCAGGCCACGCCTACACCCGCAAACTGCTGGGCAGCCGACCCGACCGCGCGGGGCTGGCGGCTGTGCCAGCCGCCGACGCGCCTTGCCTGCTGCAGGCGCGCCAGCTGGGCGTGCAATACCCTGTCCCTTTACCTGGCCTGCGCGGCTGGTTCCGCCAGGGCCGCTTTGACGCCTTGCGCGGGGCCGATTTCTGCATCCGGGCCGGCATGACACTGGGCGTCATGGGCGAATCGGGTTCGGGCAAGACCAGTCTGGCACAGGCTGTGCTGGGCCTGATTGCGCACCAGGGCACGCTGGACTTTGCCGGCCATGCTTGGCTGGGTCGTCCGCAGGCCGACCGAGCGCTTCGCCAGCGCGTGCAGGTGGTGTTCCAGGATCCCTTTGGCAGCCTGTCACCGCGCCGCACGGTCGGCGAGATCGTGGCCGAGGGACTTCAGCTGCACCAGCACCAATTGGCGCCAGTGCAGGTTCAGGAGCGGGTGCTGGCCACTCTGGCCGAGGTCGGCCTGACGCAGCAGGCATTTCCCGACCTGCTGTCGCGCTATCCACATGCGTTTTCGGGCGGCCAGCGACAGCGCATCGCACTGGCCCGCGCACTGGTCGTCGAGCCGCAGCTGCTGGTGCTAGATGAGCCCACCAGCGCATTGGATGTGACCGTGCAGCAGCAGATCCTGGACTTGCTGCAGAACCTGCAAAAACGGCGCGGCATGGCTTATCTGCTGATCACGCACGATCTGGACGTGCTCCGTGCCATGGCTCATGAAGTGCTGGTTCTGCAGCGGGGGCAGGTGGTGGAGTCCGGGCTTGCCGACCAGGTGTTGATCCAACCGGCACACCCCTACACCCGCGACCTGCTGGCGGCTTTTGCCACCTGATGCCGTAGCCGACACGGGCGCATGGGCATTTTCCCGTGAAAAATCACGCACTTAGCCATATTTTTAGGCTAGAATACGAGCTTCACGACCAAACGGGCGGGTTCTCACCGCCCGTTTTTTTTGGTCAATCCATTGAACAGCCTGGAAAACCCGAACCAGTGAGCCTGCAGCAAATCGCCAACGAGACCGTGACCGGACTGGGTTATGACCTAGTGGAGATCGAACGCTCCGCTGGGGGCTTGCTGCGCATCACCATCGACCTGCCCTGGACGCCCGATTCCCCGGCCGACCAGTATGTGACCGTCGAGGACTGCGAAAAGGTCACCCGCCAGCTGCAATTTGCCCTCGAAGTTGACGGCGCCGACTACCGCCGCCTGGAAGTGTCATCTCCCGGCATCGACCGGCCGCTGCGCCACGAGCAGGACTTCGTGCGATTTGCGGGCGAGCTGATCGACATCACGCTCAAGGCGCCCATGGGTGAAGCCGCAGGTGGCTTGGTCAACGCCAATCGCAAAAAATTCCGTGGCACGCTCGAGCGCGATGCTGCAACCACAGGCTGGCAGATCGTCTGGAGCGACGAGCCAGAGGCCAAGCCCGGCGCTCGAGTGAGCAAGAAACGTGCGCCTGCGCCGCTGCAGGTGCTGGGTTTCACGCTGGACGAGTTGCGCGAGGCGCGTCTCGCGCCCGTAGTGGATTTCAAGGGGCGCAAGCCCAGAGGGAGCGCCTGACCCCGTTCAGGCCTGGCATTGAATGAGCAAGCCCGTGACGGGCTGTTGGAATAGGAGAGTCGATTCATGAACCGCGAACTGTTGATGCTGGTGGATGCCATCTCGCGCGAGAAGAACGTCGAGCGCGATGTCGTGATTGGCGCCGTCGAAGCCGCGCTGGCCCAAGCTACCAAAAAGCTGTATGAGGGCGAGGTGGACATTCGTGTGTCGATTGACCGCGACTCCGGCGAGTACGAAACCTTCCGCCGCTGGCTGGTGGTCCCCGACGAAGCGGGCCTGCAAAACCCCGATGCCGAAGAACTCCTGATGGACGCCCAGGAACGCATTCCTGACGTCGAGATCGGCGAATACATCGAAGAGCAGATCGAGTCCTTGCCCATCGGTCGCATTGGCGCCATGGCTGCCAAACAGGTCATTCTGCAAAAAATCCGCGATGCCGAGCGCGAAATGCTGCTGGGCGAGTTCATGTCCCGCGGCGAAAAGATTTTCGTCGGCACCGTCAAGCGCATGGACAAGGGCGACATCATCTGTGAATCGGGGCGCGTCGAAGGCCGCCTGCGCCGCAGTGAAATGATCCCCAAGGAAAACATGCGCAATGGCGACCGCGTTCGCGCCATGATCATGGAAGTGGACCTGACCTTGCGTGGCGCGCCCATCATCCTGTCGCGCTCGGCGCCCGAGTTCATGATCGAGCTGTTCCGTCAGGAAGTGCCCGAGATCGAGCAAGGCCTGCTGGAGATCAAATCCTGCGCCCGTGACCCCGGCTCGCGTGCCAAGATCGCCGTGCTCTCGCACGACAAGCGGGTCGACCCCATCGGCACCTGTGTCGGCGTGCGTGGCACCCGCGTGAATGCCGTCACCAATGAACTCGCAGGTGAGCGCGTGGACATCGTGCTGTGGAGTGAAGATCCGGCGCAGTTCGTGATTGGTGCCCTGGCTCCGGCCAATGTGCAGTCGATCGTGGTGGATGAAGAAAAGCACGCCATGGACGTGGTGGTGGACGAGGAAAACCTCGCGATCGCCATCGGCCGTGGCGGTCAGAACGTTCGCCTGGCTTCCGATCTGACCGGTTGGAAAATCAACATCATGGATGCCGCTGAATCTGCACAGAAGCAGGCCGAGGAAAGCACCGCGATCCGCGCGCTGTTCATGGAAAAGCTTGATGTGGACGAGGAAATCGCCGACATCCTGATCGAAGAGGGGTTCGCCAGCCTGGAAGAAGTGGCCTATGTGCCGCTGCAGGAGATGCTGGAGATCGAATCTTTTGACGAAGACACTGTCAACGAGCTGCGCGCGCGCGCCAAGGATGCCCTGCTGACGATGGAAATTGCCCGCGAAGAAAGCGTTGAAGATGTTTCCCAGGACCTGCGTGAGCTGCCAGGACTGACCCCCGAGCTGGTGGCCAAGCTGGCCGAAGCAGGCGTGCACTCGCGTGACGACCTCGCCGATCTGGCCACGGACGAACTCACCGACATCACGGGGCAGGGTGCTGAAGAAGCCACTGCCCTGATCATGAAAGCCCGTGAACATTGGTTCACTGCGGGCCAGGCCTGATTTGGAGGCTTGTAGCGAATATGACCAGTACCACCGTCGCCGAGTTCGCAGCTGAACTCAAGAAACCTGCCGATACCCTGCTGGAGCAATTGCGCTCGGCAGGCGTCGCCAAAACGTCTGCTTCCGACTCACTGACCGAGCCTGACAAGCAGATGCTGCTGTCTTACCTGCAGGCCAGTCATGGCACCAGCGGCAGCGATCGCAAGAAGATCACATTGACCAAAAAATCCACGACCGAAATCAAACAGGCCGATGCCACCGGCAAGGCCCGTACCATTCAGGTCGAGGTTCGCAAGAAGCGCACCCTGATCAAGCGGGATGACGAGCCTGTGGCCTCCGCTCCCGTGGCTACTGCCGAGCCAGCCATCGACCATGCCGAGCTGGCCCGCCGTGAGGAAGAAGCCCGCCGTCAGGCCGAGCTGATCCGTCGCCAGGAAGAAGAGCTTGCTGAAAAACGCCGCCAACGCGAAGCCGACGAGGCTCATCGCAAGGCCGAGGCAGAAGCTGCCGAGCGCGCTGCAGCCCAGGCTGCCGCAGAGGCAGCTGCCAAGGTGGCTGCCGAAGAGTCGACTCTGACCCGCGATGAACGGCAGGCCCGTGCACGGGCCGAAGCGGCCAGCCTCAATGCTGCAGCCCAGTCGGCCAAGGCTCCAGCTGCACCCGCGGTAGTGGCTGAAGACAACACGGCCCGCGATGCGGCAGACAAGGCCGAAGCCGAAAAACGTGCCCGCGAAGAAGCTGCAGCCAAAGCTGCTGCCGAATCCAAAGCACGGGCCGACGAAGAAGTCGCGCGAGCCAAAGAACTCGAAGAGCGTCGGCGCAAGGCCCTGGCCGAAGCCGAAGCCATCCGCGCCATGATGAATGCACCCAAAAAGGTGCTGGTGGCCAAAAAGGAAGAGCCCGAGGTCAAGCCTGCTGTCAAAGGCACCTTGCACAAGCCCGCTGGCACACCAGCGGCTGGCGCACGGCCGGCCGCTGCACCTTCCGGTCCGGGGGCTGGCAAGGAAGTCAAGTCGGCGAAGCTGTCTTCCAGCTGGGCCGGTGATCCGGCCAAGAAAAAAGCCATCCCGACCCGCGGCGACACATCTGGCGGCGTGGGTCGCAACGCCTGGCGTGCGGGCCCCAAAGGCCGCAAAGGCCACCATGACCGTGACGAGCAGCAGCAGGCTGCGCCGCAGGAAGCCCGCGTCATCGAGGTGCATGTGCCCGAAACTATCACGGTGTCGGAACTGGCCCACAAGATGTCCATCAAGGCTTCCGAAGTCATAAAGCAGCTGATGAAGCTGGGCCAGATGGTCACCATCAACCAGTCGCTGGACCAGGACACCGCCATGATTTTGGTGGAAGAACTGGGCCACAAGGCGGTGGTGGCGGCACTGGACGATCCGGAAGCCTTCACCGAAGAAGAAGCCAGCGCGACCCAGGCCGAAGCCCTGCCGCGCGCCCCGGTTGTGACCGTCATGGGCCACGTCGACCACGGCAAGACCTCGCTGCTGGATTACATCCGTCGCGCCAAGGTGGCTGCTGGTGAAGCCGGCGGCATCACGCAGCACATCGGCGCCTACCACGTCGAAACCCCGCGCGGCATGGTGTCCTTCCTCGACACCCCCGGTCACGAGGCCTTCACGGCCATGCGTGCCCGCGGTGCGCAGGACACCGACATCGTCAACCTGGTGTGTGCCGCCGACGACGGC
>JACCDU010058185.1_pt1 | contig 25955 bp, 21 predicted proteins | sample 7446081 | NCBI WGS metagenome assembly JACCDU01 (sample SAMN15323447, study PRJNA562643) | freshwater metagenome | isolation source: river surface water | place: USA:Blue River Watershed | collected 2017-08-17
GCTCGACCTGGATGCGGGTGTTCATCTCGATGAAGTAGAACTCACCGTTCTCGTACAGGAATTCGAAGGTGCCAGCGCCGCGGTAGCCAATCTTGCGGCAGGCTTCGGCGCAGCGGTCGCCGATCTTTTCGATCAGCTTGCGCGGGATGCCCGGCGCCGGCGCTTCTTCGATCACCTTCTGGTGGCGGCGCTGCATCGAGCAGTCGCGCTCGCCGAGCCAGATCGCATTCTTGTGTTCGTCGGCCAGAATCTGGATTTCCACGTGGCGCGGATTCTCCAGGTACTTCTCCATATAGACCTCGGGGTTGCCGAATGCGGCACCGGCCTCGGTCTTGGTCATGGTCACGGCGTTCAGCAGCGCCGCTTCGGTATGCACCACGCGCATGCCGCGACCACCGCCGCCACCGGCAGCCTTGATGATGACCGGGTAGCCAATGCGGCGTGCGGTCTGCACGATGGCCTTCGGGTCGTCCGGCAGCGCGCCTTCGGAGCCTGGCACGCAAGGCACGCCGGCCTTGATCATCGCCTGCTTCGCGGAGACCTTGTCGCCCATCATGCGGATCGAGTCCGAACGCGGGCCGATGAACACGAAGCCCGATTGCTCGACGCGCTCGGCGAAGTCGGCGTTCTCGGACAGGAAGCCGTAGCCCGGGTGGATCGCTTCAGCGTCCGTCACTTCGGCGGCGCTGATGATGGCCGGCATCGACAGGTAGCTCTGCGCCGACGGCGCCGGACCGATACAGACCGACTCGTCAGCCAGCTTCACGTACTTGGCCTCGCGGTCGGCCTCGGAGTGCACGACCACGGTCTTGATGCCCATCTCGCGGCACGCGCGCTGGATGCGCAAGGCGATTTCGCCGCGGTTGGCGATCAATATTTTTTCAAACATGGGTGGCCTCCGCGGCGAAACCGCCTTCGCTGCCTTCGGCAGCTGTGCGATTTAACTTCGTTGCTGCGCCTCTGCGCGGCTGGTCGCCGCGGTTGGCAATGAGGATTTTTTCGAACATATCTTTAATGCTTTCTCAATGGAGCAAAGCGTCAGCGGCGCTGGTGATGGCAAGTCAGTGGGCCTTGCCGCCAAGCGCCGATGTTTCGCAAGCGCTTCTTAAGACACTGGGTCCCGGCTTGCGCCGGGACGACATATCAATGGCTGCCGACCTTCAAACCTCATTCCGGCGCAAGCCGGGGGCCAGTGGCTTGACTGACGGGTATAGCCAGGTCAGCGGTGTTTTGAGGAAGCTATCAACCAATAATGAACAGCGGCTGGCCGAATTCGACCGGCTGGCCATTTTCGACGAGGATCTGCTTGATCGTGCCACTGGCATCGGCGTCGATCTCGTTAAGTAGCTTCATCGCTTCGATGATGCACAAGGTATCGCCTTCTTTCACGCTCGTGCCGATGTCCACGAACGCGGCGGCGCCCGGTGCGGACGAGCGATAGAAGGTGCCGACCATCGGCGACTTGACCACATGGCCTGCCGGTGCTTCGGCAGCCGCAGGCGCGGCAGCCGGTGCGGCAACGGCTGCAGGGGCCGCATGTGCGACCGGTGCGGCCACGGCCGGTGCCGGCGCGGCGGCCGGCATCATCACGACCTGGCTGTGGCTGGCGGCGCCCGACTTGACGATGCGGACCTTGCTTTCGCCCTCGGTGACTTCCAGTTCCGAGATATCGGACTCGGCCACGAGGTCAATCAGGGTTTTGAGTTTTCTTAAATCCATTGAGATCTGCCTGCAAGGTTGATTAAGGAGGCGGTCGCCACAGGGGGGCTGGCGCCTGCCGGTTGAATACGGATGCTGCTGTTACAGCTTGTTCAGTGCGAATGCGATCGCGGCACGATACCCGTCCACGCCGAATCCGCACACCACGCCGGTCGCGATGTCCGACAGGTAGGAATGGTGACGGAAGCTTTCGCGTTTGTGGATGTTTGAAATATGAACTTCCACAAACGGGATCGCCACCCCGGCCAGCGCATCGCGCAAGGCGACGCTGGTATGGGTGAAGCCACCCGGATTGATCACGATGGCGGTGACGCCTTCTCCGCGCGCTGCATGGATGCGATCTATCAGTTCGCCTTCATGGTTGCTCTGGAAGTGGGCGAGTGTCGCACCCATTTCCTGCGCCTGGGCGACCGCGGCCTGCTCGATTTCAGAGAGCGTGGTCGCGCCGTACACCTCAGGCTCGCGCGTGCCAAGCAGGTTGAGGTTCGGGCCGTTGATCAGCAGCAGATTTTTTGCCATCGGATCGCTTCAAATTTGGCGAGGAAGGGGCCATTTTCCTGCAAAATGTCGAAGAATGGCAAGCGGAAACGCTTACAACAGCTATAACCGGGTTACAGGGAATCGAGATCGGCCCTGACTTTTTGCAAATCCAGCCGTCCCATATAGGTTTGTTTTACGCTGCCATCCGGCCCGATCAGCACCGTAAATGGCAGTCCGCCAGCCTCGTTGCCGAAGCTGCGCGACACGTCGGTGCCCTGCAAGCCGCCCACCAGCAGCGGGTAGGTGATTTTATGCTTCTTGGCGAATTCGGTGATGTTGGTGGGGGAATCGATGCCAATGCCGACAATTTGCAAGCCCTTGCTGCCGTGATCGGCCTGCAGTTGTTCCAGTTCGGGCATCTCGGCGACGCAGGGCGGACACCAGGTGGCCCAGAAATTCACCAGCAAAATCTTGCCTTGCCATTCCGACATCTTGTGCTGCTTGCCGGACGGGTCGGCCATCGACAATTGCATCAAGGTGCCCGTCGCGGTGTCGGCCGGCGGGGCGGGCTGGAAGTGCTTTCCACCAAAATAAATGCCGATGCCGGTAAAAAGAACGGCGATCAACACGAAGAGCAGGGTCTTTTTGTTCATGACGGGTCTTGCGGGTCGTTAGTCTTGTTCGGGTTGCCGGGGGGCTAGGAGTGCGCGCACCGCTGTCAGGTCGGCACGCTCGGACCTTTGCTTGCCACCCGCCTTGCCGGCATGGCGCAAGTCATCCCTTTCATACAGTATCAGGTGCACGCCTTCCTGCTTGTACATGAAGGACAGCACCTCGACATCGCGATCCGGGTAGCGCAAATGCGGCACTTCGGACACTTCGTAGTCGATGCCGGCATTCAGTAAGAAAACGGCAACATCTTTCGCGCTGTCCGCAAACAGCTGCAGGTGGATGTCCGAATGCCCGGTGGCGGTCCCGTTCAGCACCGCGCCGGTCAGGAAGGGCGTGAACTCGGCCAGCCTTTCCATCAGCTCCAGTGCAAGGCGGCGCAAGTGTAGCAAGTGCTGCGCGTGCTCGTCGCCGAAGAACAGGGCTTGATATTGCCGCACCTCGTCCTCGACCTGCGCATTGTCGGGCAAGACATCGCCGCGCACCTTCTGGTTACCGAGGATGAGCCGGGCGGCCTTGCGCTTGGCGGTCGCATAGTCGGCGCCGTCTTCGGCAATCATGCGCGCTGCGGCGGCGGCAATCTCTGCACGCAGCAATTCGGCATCGCTCGGATAGTTGATGGACATGGCAGTGGGCCGAAGGACGGGAATCGCGTGGGAAAAAGGGCAGGGGTGGACGGGCAAGGGCGGGCGTCGTGGCCGGTGGGTCGGGTAGAATGCTCGCTTCGATCCGGCAAGGGCAGGCGCAGGTTTGCGCCCTTGCATCGCCAGCCATTTCCGGCAGCAACCCGATTCTAAAGTAAATGCATATTCATATCCTCGGTATCTGCGGTACCTTCATGGGCGGCCTTGCAGTGCTGGCCCGGGAAGCGGGCCACAAGGTCACCGGTTGCGACGCCAACGTCTATCCGCCGATGAGCACCCAGCTGCAAGCGCAGGGCATCGAGCTGATCGAAGGCTTCGACCCGCAACAGCTGAGCCTGAATCCTGACCTGTACGTGATCGGCAACGTGGTCTCGCGCGGCAACCCGCTGATGGAAGCCATCATGAACCGGGGCCTGCCCTATGTGTCGGGCCCGCAGTGGATAGGCGAGTACATCCTGCGCGACAAGTGGGTGCTGGCCGTGGCAGGCACGCATGGCAAGACCACCACCTCGTCAATGCTGGCGTGGTTGCTGGAAGATGCAGGCTATCAGCCCGGCTTCCTGATCGGCGGCGTGCCGATGAACTTCGGCATCTCCGCGCGCCTTGGCGGCGATTCGAAAGAGGGCGCGTCCTTCTTCGTGATCGAGGCCGATGAATACGATACGGCCTTCTTCGACAAGCGCAGCAAGTTCGTCCATTACCGTCCGCGCACGGCCATCCTGAACAACCTCGAGTACGACCACGCCGACATCTTCCCGGACCTCGGCGCGATCGAGACTCAGTTCCACCACCTGGTCCGCACCATCCCGACCACCGGCCGCATCGTCGCCAATGGTCGCGAGGAGCCGCTGCAGCGCGTGATCAGGCGCGGCAACTGGAGCGAGCTCGAATGGTTTGCCGGCAGCGAGGGCTGGGACATGGTCGAGCATGACGACGGCAGCTTCGACGTCGTGTTCAACGGCGACACGCTGGGTACCGTGCACTGGTCGCTGACGGGCGAGCACAATCGCTGGAACGCCATCGCCGCCATTGCCGCCGCGCGCCATGTGGGTGTCACGCCGCAGCAGTCCATCGCGTCGCTGTCGGCCTTCGAGAACGTCAAGCGCCGCATGGAGACCCGAGGCGTCGCCAATGGCGTGACCGTGATCGACGATTTCGCGCATCATCCGACGGCCATCGCGACCACCGTGGCCGGCCTGCGCAAGAAAGTCGGCGAAGGCCGCATCCTCGCCGTGCTCGAGCCGCGCTCGAACACGATGAAGCTGGGGACGATGAAAGATGCGCTGCCCGGCAGCCTGCAGCAAGCCGACCTCGTGTTCGGCTACGGCGCCCGGGGCGACGGCAAGGATGCATTGGGTTGGGACCTGGGCGCGGCGCTGGCGCCGCTGGGCGACAAGGCGTGTGCCTTCGATGAATTGCCTGCGATGGTGGCCGCCGTGGCCGCCGCGGCGCAGCCCGGCGACGCCGTGCTCGTGATGAGCAATGGCGGATTCGGCGGCGTCCACCAGAAGCTGCTCGATGCGCTGGCGGCGAAGGCCGCGCAGCCCGCGGCTTCGGCCTGACGCCCCACAACGCCGAACCGCAGTGCGCACCATCCTTTACCTGCACGGCTTCCGTTCGTCGCCGTCCTCGTTCAAGGCGCGCCGCCTGCACGAGCATTTTGCGGCGGCGGGCCAGTCCGGGCGTTTCGTTTGTCCGCAGCTGCCGCCGTCGCCGGCCGCGGCGATGGCTGTCGCGCGCGAGGCCGTGACCGGCACGGACCCGGCAAGGCTGGCACTGGTCGGGTCTTCGCTGGGCGGCTTCTATGCGACCGTGCTGGCCGAGCAACTGGGGTGCCGTGCGGTGCTGATCAACCCGGCCGTCCATCCGGCGCGCGACCTCGAGAAATACATCGGCGAGCAGCAAGCCTGGCATTCGGAAGATCGTTTCTACTTCCGGCCGGAGTACATTGATGAACTCAAGGTGCTGGAGGTTGCGCAGCCGACGCAGCTGCAGCGCTACCTGCTGCTGGCCGCCACCGGTGATGAAGTGCTCGACTGGCGCGAGATGACGGCCCGCTATGCGGGTGCGAACCAGCATGTGATCGAAGGCAGTGATCACGGGCTGTCGGATTTTGACGATTATTTGCAAGAGGTCCTGGCCTTTTGCGAAGGATGAGCGCGGCCCACCATAGCGGCACGCGGCAAGAAAGAAAAATCACGCAATGAATTTGTTTTTCGAAGAATCGGGCGACTTCAAGGTCGGCGCCGTGCTGACCCAGCAGGGAGAGGCTTACCAGGTCGAGACGCCGACGGGCAAGCGCACCAAAGTGCGCGCGCGCGACGTGCTGCTGCAATTCGAGACGCCGTCGCCGCCCGAAATGATCGCCGAGGCGCACAAGATGGCCGACGAGATCGACGTGTCCTTCCTGTGGGAAGTGGCCGGGCAGGAGGAGTTCGGGGTCGCTGACCTCGGTGCCGAGTACTTCGGCCATGCGCCCAAGCCCGCCGAGGCCGCCGGCCTGTTGCTGAAGATCGCCGCTTCGCCGATCTATTTCCACAAGAAGGGCAAGGGACGCTACAAGGCCGCGCCGGAGGCCACGCTGCAGGCGGCGCTGGCCGGCATCGAAAAGAAAAAACAGCAACTGCTGGTGCAGGCCGCGCAAGTCGAGGAACTGAAAGCCGGCCGCCTGCCCGAAGCGATGAAGCCCGTCGTGCGCCAATTGCTCCACAAGCCCGACAAGAACAGCATCGAATACAAGGCGCTGGAAGCGGCGTGCGCCGAGCTGCAGACCACGCCGGCGCGCCTGCTGCTTTCGGTGGGCGCGATCGCTTCGGCCAAGGAGCTGCATTTCTCGCGCTTCCTGTCCGAGCATTTCCCGCGTGGCACCGGCTTCCCGAAGATCACGCTGCCGGCGGTGGCCGAGCTGCCGACGGCCAGCGTGCAAGCCTTCTCGATCGACGATGTCACCACCACCGAGATCGACGATGCGTTCTCGGTGCAGCTGCTGGACGGCAATCGCGTGCGCATCGGCATCCACATCGCCGCGCCGGGCCTGGGCATTGCGCGCGACGACGCCATCGATGCGATCGCCCGCGAGCGCATGAGTACCGTCTATATGCCGGGTGACAAGATCACCATGCTGCCCGACGAACTGGTCGCGCATTTCACGCTGGCCGAAGGCGGCGCGCGTCCGGCAGTGTCGTTGTATGCGACGCTCGACATGAGCGACTGGTCGGTGCTGTCCACGGAAACGGTCGCCGAGCTGGTGCCGATTGCGGCCAACCTGCGCCACAACGACCTCGATGAGCAAGTCACCGAGCAGGCGCTGGTCGAGGGCAGCGGCGACTATCCGCACAAGGGCGACATCGCGCTGCTGTGGCAATGGGCGCAAGTGCTGGAGCGCGCACGCATGGACAAGCGCGAGAGCTTCGGCCTGCGCCCGGAACAGAACAACCGCGTCGACTTCAATTTCTATGTTGAAGACGAGGTCGTGACCATCACGCGCCGCAAGCGCGGCGCGCCGCTCGACAAGATTGTGGCCGAGTTGATGATCTTCGCCAACAGCAGCTGGGGCAAGCTGATGCACGAGCATGGCGTACCCGGCATCTATCGCGCCCAGGGCGCAGGACAGGGCTGGGCCGCGCGCATGCAGGTGCGCATGCTCACGCATGCGGCGCCCCATCAAGGCCTGGGCGTCGACCAGTACGCGTGGAGCACTTCGCCGCTGCGCCGGTATACCGATCTCGTGAACCAGTGGCAAATCCTGGCCTGCGTGAAGAGCGGCGTGACCGCGCCGCTGGTCGCGACCTTCAAGCCCAAAGATGCCGATCTGTTCGCCATCGTCTCGGCCTTCGACAGCGCGTATTCGGCGTATGCCGACTTCCAGTCGACGATGGAGCGCTACTGGTGCCTGCGTTGGCTGCAGCAGGAAGGCGCGCGCCATGTCGATGCGGTGCTGCTCAAGGATGAGGTGGTGCGGCTGGTCGACGTTCCGCTGGTGCTCAACATGCCGGGCGTGAAGCATCCGCGCGGCACGCAGCTCAAGCTCGAGCTGATCGGCTGGGACGAGGTCGACCTCGGCGTGCAGTCGCGCGTGCTCGAAGTGGCGGCGGGCGAGTCCGACCTCGCCGATGAAGTCGAGCTTGACGATGCCGATGCGCTGGCCGAGGAAGAACAGGTTGCCGAAGCCATCGATGGCGCGGCGGCTGATGATGCGGCTGATGGTGCAGCCGATGATGCGGCGGACAGCGACTCGACCATGCTGGCCGATGCCGGCGCGGCGGTTGCCGATTCAACGGACAACGCCGGCATGGCCGGCGCCAGCGGCGCCTGACCGCAGCCTGGGCGGAGCCTGAATGTTCGCACCGGACCAGCGCCCGCTGCGAATCGCCATAGCGGTATCGCTGCTGGTGCATGCGGTGGTTTTGTCGGTTCGCTTCGCGGCGCCGGATGCGATCCGCATGAAGCCGCTGGCCACCGGCCTCGACGTCATTCTGGTCAATGCGCGCCAGCAGGCCGCGCCGCTGGAAGCCGAAGCGCTGGCGCAGGCCAACCTCGATGGCGGCGGCAATGCCGACGCCGGCCGCGCCCGTTCCCCGCTGCCCAACCTGGGACAGGTCACGGAAGGCACGCAGCTCGAAATGCAGCGCCGCCGCGTGGCCGAACTCGAGGCGCGCCAGCGCCGGCTGCTGGCGCAGCTGTCAAAGCAGAGCGCGCAAGCGATGCCGTCCGGCGAGCAGGTGGAACGGCCCGACATCAACGGCCGTGACGTGCGCTCGGTCGAAGAGATACAGCAGATGGCGCGGCGCGAAGCCGAGATCGCGCGCGACGTCGCCGATTACAACCGGCGCCCGGTCAAGACCCAGTTGACGCCAAGCACCCGTGAAGTCGCGTATGCGTTGTATTACACTGCGCTGCAGAAAAAAATCGAACAGACCGGCACGCTGCACTTCCCGCAGCGCGACGGCAAAAAGCTTTACGGTGAACTGATTGTCTACATCCCCGTGTACCAGGACGGCAGCCTCTATGACAAAGAGGGCGGGCCGCGCATCGAGCGCAGCTCGGGCGATGCCGCGCTCGACTCAGCCGCGATCGCCATCGTGCGCCGCGCCGCGCCGTTTGGTGGCTTCCCGCCGCAGCTGCGCCGCGACGGCCGCGAACACGTGTGGGAAATCATCACCCGCTTTGCATTCACCCGCGAGCAGCAGCTCGAAACATCGGCCGTGCGAGGTGGCGAATGAGTGCTGAGCGCTACGTCGTGATCGGCAACCCGATCGCACACAGCAAGTCGCCGCAGATCCATGCGGCGTTCGCGCACCAGACCGGCGAGACTGTCGCCTATGACCGCCTGCTGGCGCCGCTCGATGGTTTCGAGGCCTCGGTGCGCGACTTCATCGCCACCGGCGGGCGCGGCGCGAACGTGACCGTGCCCTTCAAGCTGGAAGCCTATGCGCTGGCCGACCTGCTGAGCGAGCGTGCGACTGCGGCCGGCGCCGTGAACACGATGCGCTTCGATCGCGATGGCGAGCGCATCACCATCGTTGGCGACAACACCGACGGCGTCGGCCTGGTGCGCGACATCGTCGTCAATGCCGGCGTGGCCGTGGCTGGCGCGCGCGTGCTGCTGCTGGGTGCCGGCGGTGCCGCGCGCGGCGTGATCCTGCCGCTGCTGGCTGAGTCGCCGGCGCAGCTGGTGATAGCAAACCGCACGCTGGAGCGTGCGGAAGAACTGGTCGCACAGTTTGCGCAGGCTGCGCATTCGGCGTCAGCTGGGCCGGTGCAATTGTCGGCGTCGCGCTTCGAGCAGCTGGCCGGCAGTTTCGACGTCGTCATCAATGCGACCTCGGCCAGCCTGTCGGCCGAGCTGCCGCCGGTGCCGCCATCCGTGTTCGCCGCCGGCGGTTTTGCGTACGACATGATGTACGGCGCGCAGCCGACGGTATTCATGCAGATGGCCGCGCAGGCCGGTGCGGCCGTGCGCGACGGCCTTGGCATGCTGGTCGAGCAGGCGGCCGAATCCTTTTTCGTCTGGCGCGGCGTGCGCCCGGCAACGATGCCGGTCTACCGCGAGCTGCGCGCGCAGCTCGCTGACGGCTGAAGCGGGCCGCGAGTCGCCATGATGGGCCGCCACATGAGTCGCAAGCGCCGTTTCCTGTTGTGGATCGTCGGCGTGCCGCTAGCGCTCGTATTGCTGCTGCAGCTGTGGTACTTCGCGCAGATCTGCTGGTGGGTGAAGTTCAACCCGGGCTCGACCTCGTTCATGCGCGCGCAGCTGGAAAAACTGCAGGAGAAGAACCCGAAGGCGCAGCTGCAGCACCAGTGGGTGCCGTACAACCGCATCTCGCCGCACCTGAAGCGCGCGATCATCGCGGCCGAGGATGCCAACTTCGCCGAACATGAAGGCGTCGACTGGGAAGCGCTGCAGAAGGCCTACGAAAAGAACGCGAAGAAGGGCAAGGTGGTGTCCGGCGGTTCCACCATCACCCAGCAGCTGGCGAAGAACCTGTTCCTGTCGGGGCAGCGCAGCTATGCGCGCAAGGCGCAGGAAATGATCATCACCTTCATGCTGGAGGCGGTGATGGACAAGCGCCGCATCTTCGAGATTTACCTGAACGTGGTCGAGTGGGGCAATGGCGTGTTCGGCTGCGAGGCCGCATCCCGCAAGTATTACGGCGTGCCGGCGGCCAGCCTCGGCCCGGCCGAGGCGGCCAAGCTGGCCGTGATGCTGCCCAACCCGCGCTACTTCGGCCGCCATCTCGACTCGAATTACCTCGCACGGCGCACGATGCTGATCCAGACGCGCATGAACAGCGCCGATTTGCCCTGAAAAGCCGCATTTTTGCTGGCTTCGGGCTTGCCTCAGGCCCAACAAAAAATTAAACTTCGGCCGTTATCAATAACGGAGACAGCCTTGGGCAGTCCCACCTCACCGCATCAACGACCGTCATTCGACGGGTTCCTCGCCAGCTGACGCAGCTTCTCGCGTGCCGCTTGCCGGGTCCTTTCTTGTGACGGCGAGCAGGCGCGCATGGCCATATCGGCCACGCTCCCTGAAGATATTGTTTGAATTAGCCACGCGCAGACACGCGTGGCCATGCCGCAAGCCATGCGGCAGGGAGAGCTTATGATCAATGTATTCGTGCTGCAGAACGGCCGGCTCAGCCAGGTCAACATCGACACGCGCGCGGACCTGGAGAAGGCGACGCCGATCTGGGTCGACCTGACCGATCCCAGCGACGAAGAGCGCGACTGGGTGAAGGGTATCTACGGCGTCACGCTGCCCGACGAGGACGAGGTCAAGGACATCGAGGCGTCGGCACGTTATTACGAGGCCGACAACGGCGACCTGCTCCTGCGTTCCGACTTCCTGGTTGAAGAGGACGAGGGCGAGTCGCGCGTGGTGACGGTGGCTTTCATTCTGGCCAAGGGCTTGCTGTTCTCGATGCACAGCGATGACTTGCCGGTGTTCCGGCTGGTGCGCATGCGCGCGCGTTCGCGGCCGGGCTCGATCGGCGACTTCAAGGACGTGCTGCTGGACCTGTATGCGACCGACGTCGAATACTCGGCCGATGCGCTCGAGGGCATTTACCAGAACCTCGAAGAAGTCAGCAAGAGCGTGCTGCAGAAAGAATTCAGCGACCAGGACGCGGCCGAGTCGCTGTCGGCGATGGCGCGCGAGGAAGACTTGAACGGCCGCATCCGCCGCAACATGATGGATACGCGCCGTGCGGTCAGCTTCCTGATGCGTGGCCGCCTGCTCAACACCGACCAGTTCGACGATGCGCGCCAGATCCTGCGCGACATCGAATCGCTGGACGGCCACACAGCGTTCCTGTTTGAAAAAATTAACTTCCTGATGGATGCGACCGTCGGTTTCATCAACATCAACCAGAATAAGATCATCAAGATCTTCTCGGTGGCTTCGGTCGCCTTCCTGCCGCCAACGCTGATCGCCAGTATCTACGGCATGAACTTCCGGGTGCTGCCGGAACTGAACTGGAGCTTCGGTTATCCGTTTGCGATCATGCTGATGGTGGCCAGCGCGGTGACGCCGTTCTGGTACTTCCGCCGCAGGGGCTGGCTCAAGTGAGCCGAAAAAAAAGACGCGCAGTGCGCGTCTTTTTTGTTGGTGCAGCGCCGTCGGCGTCGCGCCGGTTTCGATCAGGCAGCCAGCGCCTTGAACGCCTGCTTCGCGATCGCGATCGTTTCGTCGATCACGGCATCGGTATGCATCGCCGACACGAAGCCGGCTTCGAACGCTGACGGGGCGAGGTAAACGCCGGCATCCAGCATCAGGTGGAAGAATTTGTTGAAGCGCTCCTTGTCGCAGCCCATCATCTCCGCATAGGTCGTCGGCACCTGGTCGGCGAAATAGAGGCCGAACATGCCACCCACCGAGTTCGCGCAGAAGGCCACGCCCGCTTCCTTCGCCGCTGCCGACAGGCCGTCGACCAGCCGCTTGGCGGTCGCCGACAGTTGGTCGTAGAAGCCCGGTTGCTGGATGATCTTCAGCGTGCTCATGCCGGCCGCCACAGCGACCGGGTTGCCCGACAACGTGCCGGCCTGGTAAACGCCGCCCAGCGGCGCCAGCTTTTGCATGATGTCGGCACGGCCGCCGAAGGCTGCCACCGGCAGGCCGCCGCCGATCACCTTGCCCAGCGCGGTCAGGTCCGGCTTGATGCCGTACAGTGCCTGCGCACCGCCGAGTGCGACACGGAAGCCCGACATCACTTCATCGAACATCAACAGTGCGCCATGCTTGTCGCACAGTACGCGCATGGTCTTCAGGAATGCCGGCGTCGCCGGCAGCAGGTTCATGTTGCCGGCCACCGGTTCAACGATCACGCAAGCGATGCTGTCGCCGAACTTGGTGAAGGCTTCTTCCAGTTGCGAGCAGTCGTTGTAGTCGAGCACGATGGTGTGCTTCGCGAAATCGGCCGGCACGCCGGACGAAGTCGGATTGCCGAAGGTCAGCAAGCCGCTGCCGGCCTTCACCAGCAGCGAGTCCGCGTGGCCGTGGTAGCAGCCTTCGAACTTGACGATGGTGTCGCGGCCGGTGAAGCCGCGCGCCAGGCGCAGCGCGCTCATCGTGGCCTCGGTGCCCGACGACACCAGGCGCACCAGTTCAATTGACGGCACCAGCTTGCAAATCTCTTCGGCCATCACGATCTCGCCTTCGGTCGGTGCGCCGAATGACAGGCCGTTGGCCGCAGCTTTTTGTACCGCGCCGATCACGTCCGGGTGCGCATGGCCGACGATGGCCGGGCCCCAGGAGCCGATGTAATCGATGTAGCGCTTGCCGTCGGCATCCCAGAAGTGCGCGCCTTCGGCGCGCGTGATGAAGCGCGGCGTGCCGCCGACGGAACGGAAGGCGCGCACCGGCGAGTTAACGCCGCCGGGCGTGCTGCGTTGTGCGCGTGTGAACAGGGTATCGTTGTTGGACACTTCAGCTCCCTTGCCTGATGGATGTGTTGCGATGGTTGGATCGATTGCAGCAGGGGCGCCAGTGTGCGCCGCGCTGTGTGTTCGTTGGCGGCTCTGCCCCGGACTTCAGTCGGGGTGGTGGCCGGCGGAATCGCTGGCGCTGCCGTTGTCCGTGACGTTGTCGCCCAATTCGGCGTCCGCCTCGCGCGCCCAGAAGTAGCGATCAGGTACCAGCTTGCCCATGCCCAGCCGCTGTGCATTCGACAGCGAGGCATTGGTGAATTCTTCGGCCTCGGATACGGCCTCGGGCACGTCCATGCCATTGGCCAGCATCGCGGTGATGGTCGCCGACAGCGTATTGCCGGCGCCGATGAACGGGCCCGCCTGTCGTTGCCAGCTGTTGGTGCGCACCTGTCCGCCTTCGCCGAACAGCACATTGGTCACGTCGTGTGCATCGCCCGGCGTGCCTGTGATGAACACGTATTCGCAACCGAACTCGACCATCTGCATCGCATCGACCTCGAGGGTCTCGTCGTCGCTGGATTCACGCCAGGTCTCGGCGAGGCGTGCCAGTTCATCGGCCGACACTTGCAACAGCGTGGTCTGCGGCACCAGCAGTTCGCGCAGTGCGAGCAGCACTTCTTCGTCGATGTCCTGGTCGGGCAGGGTGGTCGAGAACGGATCGAGCACCAGCGGGATCTCCGGGTAATCGGAGACGATCTCGGCGATGACGGAAATGGTTTCGATGCTGCCGAGGTAACCGACCTTGAATGCGACCACCGGCATGTCTTCCAGCAGCACGCGGGCCTGGTCGGCGATCCATTCGGGATCGACCGCCTGCACGTCTTCGGTGCCGGTGGTGTCGCCGATCGACAGCGCCGTGATCACCGACAGGCCGTGGCAGCCCATGGCCGCAAACGCCGCCAGGTCAGCCTGAATGCCGATCGCGCCGACCGGGTCGGCGATACCGAACGTCAGTACGAGCGGTGAAGTTTGGTTTTGCACGGGGAAAGCATTAAGATAGCTGATTGTGCATTTTACTTTAAGGGCTGTACCGTGAGTGACAATAAGACAACCGAGCAAGAATTCAAAACTTGGATGTGCCTGATCTGCGGCTGGGTGTATGACGAAGAAGCCGGCCTGCCCGATGAAGGCATCGCGCCCGGTACGCGCTGGGACGACGTGCCGATGAACTGGACCTGCCCGGAATGCGGCGCCCGCAAAGAAGATTTTGAGATGGTCGCGATCTGATCGCGTTGATGTGACGCATGCGGCAACAACGGGGACCTCAGGTCCCCGTTTGTTTTTGGGTAATCGTTTTTGGGCGATCGGCACGTCAGCCCGCCGCGACTGTGGCTAAAACGCCGACATTGCCCGCCGTTTGATTTTTCAATGTTTTAACTAATTGCCTTTCTTGTTACATTCCGCGCCGTAGCGCCTCTCCCGGATGCAGCTGGCCACGCCGATCGATGCCAGCCACCGCACCGCTTCGCGGTGCCCGTCCTGCCGGAGGCATTTTCTTCCGCGGGTGAACAATGCAGGCAATGGAGCAGGCCGGGAATCCCCTCCTGGTCATCGACGACAGCAGCACGATCCGGCGTTCGGCCGAGATTTTCCTCGGTCAGGCCGGTTACCCGGTGCTGCTGGCCGAGGATGGCTTTGCTGCGCTGTCCGTCATCCGCGAGCAGCGGCCCGTGCTGGTCTTCTGCGACATACAGATGCCGCAGCTCGATGGTTTCCAGACCTGTGCACTGATCCGTCGCCATCCTGAATTCCGGCACCTGCCTGTCGTGCTGTTGTCCTCGCGCGACGGCGTGTTCGACCGTGCGCGCGGCGTGCTTGCGGGCGCCAGCGCCTATCTGACCAAGCCCTTCACCAAGGACAGCTTGTTGCGCACCGTGCGCGAGCAACTGGCGGCGGTATCAACGGCTGCTACGACGGCTGCTACGACGGCTGCGCAGTCCCCGGTTGCCCCCTCGGCGGCGCCGCTGCCACCAGGGTCGAACGACCCGTTGCCGCAGCCGTTGCCGGCCACTGCCGAACTCTCCCTCCTGACCACGGACATTCCTTCGCCATGAACGCTGCGAACATCCTCGTCGTCGACGACTCACCGACCGACCGTCATTTCCTGGCCGACTTGCTGACCCGCCACGGCTATTCCGTGACGACCGCCGATGACGGCGAATCAGCGCTGCTGCAGATCCGCAATAAGCGACCGGATCTCGTGTTGATGGATGTCGTGATGCCGGGCCAGAACGGCTTTCATGCCACCCGCGAGATTGCGCGCGACCCGGCGACCCGGGGCCTGCCCGTCATCATCTGCAGCAGCAAGCAGCAGGAAAGCGACCGTGCGTGGGGCTTGCGCCAAGGCGCACGCGACTATCTGGTCAAACCTATCGATCCGGCGCAGCTGCTGCAAAAAATCGCCGGCATGTTGCGAGAGAACGACTAAGTGACGGCCATGCCCGGACAGCGTCCGCGCCTTGCCGACCCGCTGCAGCCCGCAACGCCGGATGGCGTGCCGGCGCAACTTGGCTTCCATGCCGGTGGCCTGCGATGGCTGCTCGTTTCGGGGCCGGGCGTGCAAGTGATCGATGCGCCGATTACCCCGGTCCCGCTGGTGCGGCCCTGGTATCTCGGATTGGTCAGGCATCAACAGAAGTTGTTGGGTGCCGTCGATCTCGCCGGACTGTGTGGCATTGACGTGCGGCCGCTGAAGGCGACGGAGCGACTGCTGGTACTGCCCGAACCGTGGAATGCTGCCTTGCGTGTCGATCGCGTGCAAGGGCTGGTCGACGTAGCACCGGTGGCGCCGGTGGCATCTATCGGCGTGCCCGCGAATCATGCAACGGGCATCGCACCAGCGCTGCCGGTTCCGGAATCGACAGGGCCGGCGCAGGACAGCGAAGTGCTAGTGGATGCAGCAGGAGCGCGATGGCATGTGCTCGACATGGCGAAGCTGTGCACATCACCGGAGTTTCTGCACGCAGGCCTCTCGTCATCCGCATGACGCATCGCCTGCTGCCTTGTGTGCGGCGGCTGAAATCAACGAAAGCTAATCGGAGATCGCATGGCAATCGAGCATAGGACCCTGACTGCCTTGGGCGAGCGCCTGTCAGCGTGGCCTCCGGGACGCTGGTGGCGCCGCCAGGGCCGGCGCTGGCTCGCTCGTGCCAGACTCAGGCGAGCAGCGAGTGCGCAGCCGAACCCGCAGGACAGCGAGAATCCACAGGAGCTGGCCGGCAAGGTAACAGCAGAGCGCCTGATCCGCGTGCGGCGCGTGCTGCAGCTGGCGCTCGCAGCGACACTGCTGGCGCTGGCTGCACTGGGTTGGGTGCATGCACAGCTGACCTGGTCGGCTTCGCTGAAGACCCAGATGGCAGGCGAATTGGTGATGCATTCGCAACGCCTGGGCAAGGCTGCACCCAATGCTGTCCAGGGCAATCCGGCGGCATTCCGTCAGCTGGCCGAAAGTCGCGCAGCGCTCAATCAGGGTTTGCAAGCGCTGCAAGCCGGGGGCGAGTGGCAAGGGCAAATGGTGGCGCCGGCAACCGACGAGATGGCGGCGCGGGTCGCGGCCATCGCGCGCCAGTGGATGCCTTCCGATCGTGCTGCAGCCACCGTGCTCGAGCATGAGGCCGGGCTGACCGGATTTCGTCGCACGCTGCAGGCGCTCAATCGCAACAGCCCGGTAATGCTCGAGCTGTCCGAACAAGTGGCGACGCTGCTCGCGCAAAGCGGCGCCTCCCCGCATGAAGTGGCTGCGGCAGGCCAGCTGGTGATGCTCACGCAGCGGCTCGGCAAGGGCGCGAATGAATTCCTGACTGCTGACGGCATCAACCAGGACACGGCCTTCCTGCTCGGCCGCGATGCGAACACCTTCCGCGACATCGTCGCCGCCTTCATCGACGGCAGCCCGGTGATGCGGCTGTCGCCGGCATCGAATGCCGATGCCCGGGCCAGGCTGGTCGAGTTGCGCACGCAGTTCGATGCCTACCGTGCCGAGCTTGGCGGCATCCTCGGCAATCTGGCGCATTTCATCGCCGCCAAGGAAGCCGAGCGCGCGCTCTTCAACGACAACGAAGCGCTGCGCGAGCACCTGCTGGACCTGCAGCAAGTCTATCGCGTGCAGGCCGCCGGCAGCGACTGGACCGGCATTGCACTGCCGATTACCGCTGTGTTGGCAATCATGCTGGCCTTCGCGCTGGCAGCATTGTTGCTGCACGACAGCCGGCGCCGCGCGCGTGACGCCGACTTGCAGCGCATCGAGGCCGAGCACCAGCGGCAGCAGGCGCAGGCCGACGAGGAAGCGGCGCGCCAGCTGAACCAGCAGAACCAGGCCGCGATCCTGCGCCTGATGAACGAGTTACAGGAAGTCGCCGACGGCAATCTCGCGCTGCGGGCGACGGTCTCGGAAGACATCACCGGCGCAATCGCCGATTCCATCAATGTGACCCTCGAAGAATTGCGCGCCTTGCTGGCCCGGGTGCAGGCCACCGCGCAGCGCGTCGGCGAAGCGTGCGACAGTTCGCGCGTGACCGCGGCCGACCTGTTGTCGCTGGCGGCGCGCCAGGCCGAGGACATCCAGCAGACCGGGCATGCGGTGCTGCAGATGGCGGCGCAGATACACAGCGTGTCGCAGGCCGCCGGCGAGTCGGCGCAAGTCGCGCAGGCATCGGTGCAGGCGGCGCAACAAGGTGAAGCGGCCGTGCAGGATGCGATACGCAGCATGCAGCAATTGCGTGAGCAAGTGCAGGAGACGGCGAAGCGGGTCAAGCGTCTTGGCGAATCCTCGCTTGAGATCGGCGACATCACCGAGCTGATCGCCGGCATCACCGAGCAGACCCAGGTGCTGGCGCTGAATGCGGCGATACAGGCAGCATCGGCCGGCGAGTCTGGCCGTGGCTTTGCCGTCGTTGCCGAAGAAGTGCAGCGGCTGGCCGAGCGCTGCGGCGAAGCGGCGCGCCAAGCCGGGCAACTGGTGAAAGCGGTGCAGGCGGATGCACAAGAGGCCGTCCATGCGATGGAACGGTCGACGCAAAGCGTGGTCGATGGCGCGCGCCGGTCCGATGCGGCAGGCCTCGCGCTGGGAGAAATTCGTCGCGTGTCGCTGCAGCTGGACAAACTCGTGCACGGGATTTCCTCGATCTCGGGCAAGCAGTCGGCGCTGGCCGACAGCGTCGCAGCCAGCATCGAACGCATCCTGAACGTCACCGCAAAGACGCGCGAAGGCACGCAACTGACGGCCACCGCGACACAGGAACTGGCCACGCTGGCCGGCGAACTGAGCGGCGCGATCGCGCGCTTCCGGATTGCCTGACTGCGAAGGCCACGTGAAGCTGTCACTGACCGACGAAGTTCGCCGCAAGCGGGCCGATGACATGGCGGCGAACGCCGCCTTGCTGGCGCTGGGCGATGCCATAGCTGGCCTGATGGAAGAGGCGGCGCGCGAATTGCCGACAGATGGCAGTGCCAACCTGAAGCAGGCGGCGGGCGCATTGCGCTTCGTTGGCGCGCAGGGTGGCGCAGCACTGGTCGATTTTCTGGCGGCGGTGCTCGCCAGTCGCAGGCACGATGCCCTGATGGCCGTCGAGCTTGCCGCGATCGCAGGTGATTGTGCGCACCTGCTGCGCGACGCGTTGCGAGCGATGGCCGTGGGGCAGACCGCGCCTGTGGCCAGCTTGCTGCCCTGCTGGCAACGGCTGGCATCGATGGCGACGGATCAGGACACACACCCTTGCCAGCTGTTGACGCTGTCGCCAACGACCGACACACCTTATCGGCATACCGATGGACTGCAGGGCAGCGTTCCGTCGGCAGCGACTACGCTCGAACTGCTGGTCTGTGAGGTCGACCGTGCACTGCTGGATTTCCTGCGCTGCCATGCCGACAGCGAACGCCAGCGTGCTGCACAGACGATTGCGATTGCGCTGGCGAGCATCGCAACGCGCCAGGCCGTCCCCCATGACCAGTTGCGTTGGCGCGTATTGCAAGCTTTTGCCGAAGAAGTGGCTGCCGGGCAGCGCTACGAGAGCGTGCGTGCCAAACGGATCTTGTCCGCTGCGGGGAGGCAGGTCAGGCGCTTGCATCGTTTTGCACACCATGTGCCGACCGATGCCTTGCTGCGCGAAGCCTTGTACGAGCTGGCCTGCCATGCCTGCCTGACGGCCGTCGCAAGATTTGTGTCGGAAGCGTATGCGCTGCCCGTGCAAGTTCCGGCGCAAGTCATGCCCGAAGATGAGCGGCTGATTGACGCCGACGTGGCCTTCGAGCGGGACTTGCAAACCCTGCTGGCAAATTGCAATAAAGGCGAGGGCGAGGCGGATGGGATGGCGCATGACTTGTCCGCGGACGGCAAGGTCGTTGCCGGAACGGCCTCCTCTGCATCGCCGGCGAAGCCTGTCGCTGCTCGCATGGTGCGGGCGCTTTCCGAGGCATTGCGCGACAGCGTGGCCGCGATCGAGCGTCAGGTCGACGCCGCGCGCGGACGATCTGAATGGAACGGTGTGTTCAATGAGCTGCGGCCGCTGGTCAGGCAAATCGATGCCGGCGTGCAGATGCTGGGGCATGCCGATTTGCAGGCGACCGTAGGCGAGGCCATCGTCGAACTGGATAGGCTGTCGCAACGGTCGGGTCGCGGTGACGAAGGGCCGGATGACGATGCATGCTGGCAGGCATTCGCGACAAGGCTGGCAATGCTGGAACTGGGCATGGCAACGTTGCCATTCAGGCGGGATGCAAACGACACCGACGCGATCGACGCCACCGATGCAGTAGCCCATCCGGGTGTGGCTCCCTCGCTGCGGCAAATATTCATCGCCGAGGCTCGGGCCAGACTGGATCAGCTGCACAATTCGCTGGTCATCTGGGAGGCCGTGCCGACGAAAGGCTTGTCCGTCCAGGCAGGCATCGATGCGCACGCACTGGCGGGCAGCGCAGCGACCGTGGGTTGGTCGGCCATCCATGTGCTGGCGCAGTCGCTTGAACTGGCCTGCGAAGCTTGCGCGCTGCGTGCCTGCTCGAACGACGACGTGGTCATGCTGGGCGATGCGATTGCTGCCATCCGTCAATTTCTTGCAGCTGGAATGAACCCGGACGCTACCAAAGCAGGCATCGGCATCGATCCGACATTGCTCGACAGGCTGCGCGCCCTTGCGCATCAACTGCAACTGGAAAACGCTTTGCATCACGGCGATGCCCCGGCGGGGGATGCAATCCGGGCGGCGACCGACATCATCGAACGAGCCGGACCGCCCACCGTGCTGGCGTTCGCGCCCCCGGGCTGCCATCAACCGTCAGAACGGCAATCCGGGCCTGCCCGGCGAACCGGGCTATCGGATGCCCTGCCCGATACGGTGATGGATGTCGCGCCGGCCGGTGAGCTGCGAATGATCTTCGATGAAGAGGCCGCCGACTTGCTGCCGCAGCTGGACCATGCAATGCGAGCATGGCTGACGCGACCCGACGATCCGGCGCCACCCGCGCACCTGATGCGGGTCCTGCACACGCTGAAGGGGAGCGCCCGCATGGCTGGCGAGTCCCTGTTGGGCGATGTCTTCCACGATCTGGAATCCCGGGTGTCAGGGATGCTTGCAGCCGACCCCATATCGCTTGCGCTGCTGCACGAATTGCAGGTTGAGTTCGATACAGTGCTGGAGGCGGGCAGGCGCTGCGCCACTACCGCGCCTGACATGGTCATGACCACAGCAGTGCCTGCTTGCCTGCCCGGACAATCGCCTGCGTCTGGCGCCAACGGCGATGGCGTACACGGCTTTGCATCAGCGCCCGCATCCATCCCTGCGTCAATGCCGACGCCAAAATCAGCATCGAATCCCGCATCAAATCCCGCATCAATGTCGCAGCGACAGCACGCAGGCGCCACAGTGCCGACCGGCGATGCATCGCCGCGATTGCGCGTGCCGGCCGCGCTGCTGGGGCGAATGACAGATGCGGCTGCCGAGCTGCTGGTGGGCATGCATGAGCAGTCGAATGAACTGGGTGCATTGCGACAGGAAGCCTGCGAACTTGCCGACAACCTCGGCCGCCTGCGCGCGCAATTGCGCGAACTCGAGATCGAAGCCGATGCCCGCATCGCCTCGTACGAGCGACGCGGTGACGAGACTGGCTTCGACCCGCTCGAATTCGATCGCTACACGCGCGTGCATGAACTCACCCGGACCATGTCGGAAAGCGTCGCCGATCTCGCCGAAGTGCAGCGCATGGTCGTGCGGCGTTCCGCAAGCCTGGCCTGGTCTAACGGCCAGCGCCAGCGCCAGCTGCGTGCCTTGCACGCCGACCTGCTGCAAGCCGGCACGTCGCCGTTCGGCAGCCTGGAAGCGCGCCTCATGCAGACAATGCGCCAGGCCGTGCGCGATGCCGCGACTGGCCCTGCCGGCCATGTCGCCCCGGATCAGGCAAGCGCCGGTCGCGAAGTGAGCTTGCTGCTCGAAGGCGGCGAGCATGCGGTCGATCGCAGCCTGCTCGAACGTATCGCTGCGCCGCTCGAACATCTGGTCCGCAATGCTGTCGCGCATGGCATCGAGCCGATGGCAGAGCGCGAACGCCTCGGCAAGCCGCGCTGCGCAAGCCTGCGGATCCGCTTGTCTCGGGATGCAAACCAGTGGCGGCTCGAGATTGCCGACGACGGGCGCGGGCTGGATCTCGCCCGCTTGCGCGAGCGGGCCGTGGCGATGGGGGTGGCAAATTTCGGCAAGGTCGACAAGTTCGACAAGTTCGCCAGCAATGCGGGCGAGGGCAAGGCAAGCGACGAACCAGCGATGGCGGACGCGCCGATCGATGCACCCGCCATCGCCGAGCTGATCTTCGTGCGCGGCTTGTCGACCAGCGACACCCTGACCGGCCTCGCCGGTCGCGGCATTGGCATGGATGCAGTGCGCGCTGCCGTGCAATCGCTGGGTGGCGCGATCAGCGTGCACAGCGATGCCGGCCGCGGCTGTCGTTTCGTGCTGAACCTGCCACTGACGCTGGCCATCCTGCCGGTACTGGTCTGTCGGGCCGGGCCGCACTGCATAGGCGTGCCGTCGTCCATGGTCACGCAGGTGCTGAAGCCGGACGCATTGAGGCCGGCGGATGGCGTCGCCGGTGACGAGGTCGAATGGCAGGGCGAAACCTATCGCAGACGATCGCTGGCCGCGCTGCTGCGCGTACCTGCCGGCGCGACCGCGCGGCGCATGACGACCTTGCTGCTGGCGCAAGCGGGCAGCCGGCTTGCGCTCGCCGTCGACAGCGTTGATGCGCATCGCGAGCTGACGCTGCGCGACCCGGGGCCACAGCTGCTGAGCGTGCACGGCATGATAGCCGCCAGCCCGGCCGCCGCCGGCGGCATCGTGCTGGTCATGAATCCGTTTGCGCTGGCCGCTGCCGGGCCGCTACTCGTGACACCAGCATCCGGCATTGCGGCGCCCGATGCGGCGACCGCCGACACTTCGGCGATCGCGGCACCTGCGGCGCCGTCGCCAACGATCATGGTCGTCGACGACTCGCTGACCGTGCGCCGCGCCACCCAGGGCATGCTGCAACGACAGGGCTACCACGTGATGCTGGCGCGCGACGGGGCCGAGGCGCTGGCCTTGCTGGCGAATGCCGATGCGCCCGGACCGCAAGCCATGCTGCTCGATATCGAAATGCCGAAGATGGATGGCTTCGAACTGCTGTCCTTGCTGCGCGGCGATGCACGCTGGCAGCAATTGCCGGTCGTGATGATCACTTCACGGACCGCGGACAAGCATCGCGAGCGCGCGCTGCAACTCGGCGCGACAGCCTATGTCGGAAAGCCTTATCAGGAAGAGGAATTGGTGGCCTTGCTGTCGGGCCTGGTGGCGCAGGCGATGACGGCACATGAACCGGCAGCATCGCTGCCATCCTGTACCGCCTGAAGGGGCATGCAATGAAGATAGACTGGCAGCGCAGTGGCGAAAAGATTGCATTGAAGCGCAGGCATGACCATGTGGCGCTGGTCTTGCAAGGCGGTGGTGCGCTGGGCGCCTACCAGGCCGGCGCGTATGAGGAATTGAGCGGCACGCCTTACCAGCCGGACTGGGTGGTGGGCGTGTCGATCGGCGCAATCAATGCCGCGATCATCGCTGGCAATCAACCCGGGCACCGGGTCGAAAAGCTGAATGCCTTCTGGCAGTTGGTGTCGTCCGGCTTGCCGCAATTCAGCGACCCGACCTCGATCATGCCGTGGCTGCGCGCGCTGACCGAAAACGGGCAAGACCGCGGCGCGCTGAACCAGTTCAGCGCCTGGCATGCGGCCGTGCTGGGCATTCCAGGGTTCTTCCAGCCGCGGCTGCCACCGCCACCGTTCCAGCCGCGTGGCACGGCGGGCGCCCTCAGTCTGTACGACACCTCGCCGCTGCGCGCCACGCTGGAAAACCTGATCGACTTTGACCTTATCAATGGCGGCGGCATACGGCTGTCGCTCGGCACGGTGAACGTGCGGACCGGGAATTCGCATTACTTCGACAATACGCAGGAGCGCATCGGGCCCGAGCACGTGATGGCCAGCGGCGCGCTGCCGCCCTCGTTTCCGCCGGTGGTGATCGATGGCGAGGCCTGGTGGGATGGCGGCATCCTGTCGAACACGCCGCTGCAGCATGTGCTCGACCTGCGCGCGCGCAACCACAGCCTGCTGGTGTTTCAGGTCGACTTGTTCAATGCGCGCGGCCCGGTGCCGCTCGACTTCGACGAAGTGCTGAAGCGCCAGAAGGACATCTCGTATTCGAGTCGCACGCGCTACACCAGCAACATGGTGGCCGAGCTGACCAACACGCGCAAAGCCATCACCAGCCTGATCGCGAAGCTGCCGCATCATCTGCTGGATGACCCGGAGGTCAGGCATCTGAAGGAATTCGCCGAGGAAGCGCCGATGGACCTGGTGCACCTGATCTACCGCCAGGGCCCGGACGAGCGCGAATCGAAGGATTACGAATTTTCCCGGGTGTCGGTGCTGCAGCGCTGGGAAGCCGGGCGGCGTGACTTGCGCGACGTGATCCAGCACCCGGAATGGCTCAAGTGCGCCGGCGAAGAGCGCGGCACCACCCAATACGATCTCGCCGAGCATAGCCGCCCGATCAACAGCCTGGCGGAGTGAACTACTTTTTCACCACCGCATAGCGTTCCAGCGTCTGCTTGCGTGCCTCGTCATGCGCGACGACGGGGCGCGGGTAGTTTGCGCCCAGCGTGACACCAGCCATTTGCAAAGTCATGTCCGGCGCCAGCCACGGCGCGTGCACATGCTTCGCATCGAGCTTCGCCAGCTGTGGCAGGTAGCGCTTGATGAACTTGCCGTCCGGGTCGAATTTTTCCGATTGCGTGACCGGGTTGAAGATGCGGAAGTAGGGTTGCGCATCGCAGCCCGAAGACGACGCCCACTGCCAGCCGCCGTTGTTGGCGGACAGGTCGAAGTCGTTCAGGTGGCGCGCGAAGTAAGCCTCGCCGCGCTGCCAGGCTATGCCGAGGTCCTTGATCAGGAAGCAGGCCGTCACCATGCGCAACCGATTGTGCATGTAGCCGGTCTGGTTCAGCTGCAGCATCGCTGCATCGACCAGCGGGTAGCCGGTGCGTCCCTCGCACCATGCGGCAAAGGCAGCATCGGCCGCCGCGCCTTCTTCCCAGACGATGCGGTCGTACTCGCGCTTGAATGCGCCGCCCACCACATGCGGATTGTGATGCAGGATCATGAAATAGAAGTCGCGCCACACCAGTTCCGACAGCCAGACCGCTGCGCCTTCGCCGCCGGTGCCCGACTGTATCGCCTGCATCGCATGGCGTGCCAGCGCGCGGATCGACGTCGTGCCGAAGCGCAGGTGTACCGACAGGTAGGACGGCCCCTTCACCGACGGATAGTCACGCGTGCTGCCATAGCGCGCCATGCGCGGCAGGAAGTCATCCAGCAATGCCTGCGCGCCGTCCATGCCGGTCGGTATCTTCAGCGCGGCGAGGTCGACTTCGTCGAAGCCGAGTTCTGCCAGCGAGGGCAGGGTGTCGCCGGCCGCCGGCGAGCCTGCCGGTGCCGCCTGCAGCTGGCCCGGTTGCGGCGTGCAATCGTGATTCTGCAGCAGCGACAGGTCGAACCCGCCGGCGGGCAACTGGAAACCCTTCAGCCAGGCATTCTTGTACGGCGTGAAGACCGTGAAGGACTTGCCGGCCAGCGTTAGCACCTCGTCCTTTTCGCGTACTACCTGATCCTTAAAGGTCAGCAATTCGCGGCCATCGGCGGCCAGCGCGCGGGCCACGCGGGCGTCGCGCGCGACGGCGTCCGGTTCGTAATCGTGGTTGGTGAAGACGGCCTCGACCCCAAGCTCGGCGGCCAAAGCCGGGATGGCGTCGGCTGCACGCGCATGGTGCACGATCAGGCCGCCGCCCTGCGCGCGCAGCGCGTCGTCCAGTTCGACCAGGCTGGCGTGGATGAAGGCGACCCGCCGATCCTGCGGGCTGTCCGCACGCAGCGGATCGAGGATGTCCTTGTCAAATATGAAAGCGCAATACACCGTGCGCGCGCGTTGCAGCGCGTGGTGCAAGGCTGCGTGGTCGAAATTCCTCAGGTCGCGCCGGAACCAGACCAGCGCCGAAGTCATCGTCTTCTTCATCGTGTTTGCGGGGTGCCGGAGCATGGTGCACCGGCGATGCATGGCAGGAAGCCGGCAGTGTAAGGGCAGATCGGAAAGGGCGTGCAATGCTGCTAAAATGGGGCCATGGCCAAGCAAGACAAGCCGCACCCCTCTTCGCCGTCGGCCGGTGCCGACGCAGCCGCGCAAGGCGCGGACGCACCCGATTTTTCCGCTTCAACGGCAAAGCCCGCCAGGCCCGTGACGCCGGCCGCCCTGCCGCCCGATGCACTGAACCTCACCGATCACTTCCTGATCGCGATGCCCAACATGCTGGACCCGATCTTCGGCGGCACCGTGGTCTACATCTGCGAGCATCATGCCGGCGGTGCGCTGGGCATGATCGTGAACCGCCCGACCGACATGACGATGGATGTGCTGTTCGAGCGGCTCGACCTCGAACTCGAGA
>JACCDU010726871.1_pt1 | contig 25950 bp, 25 predicted proteins | sample 7446081 | NCBI WGS metagenome assembly JACCDU01 (sample SAMN15323447, study PRJNA562643) | freshwater metagenome | isolation source: river surface water | place: USA:Blue River Watershed | collected 2017-08-17
AGTTTGACTGGGGCGGTCTCCTCCTAAAGAGTAACGGAGGTGTACAAAGGTAAATTCAAGTTGAAATATCAACTGTAGAGCATAAGGGTATATATTTGCTTAACTGTAAGATGGACACATCGAACAGAAACGAAAGTTGGTCCTAGTGATCCGATGATATCAAGTGGTAGAGTCATCGCTCAACGGATAAAAGGTACGCCGGGGATAACAGGCTGATGACTCTTGAGAGCTCCTATCGACGGAGTCGTTTGGCACCTCGATGTCGGCTCATCGCATCCTGGAGCTGAAAAAGGTTCCAAGGGTTTGGCTGTTCGCCAATTAAAGCGGTACGCGAGCTGGGTTTAGAACGTCGTGAGACAGTTCGGTCCCTATCTACCACATACGTAAGAAAATTGAGAGAAGCTGACTCTAGTACGAGAGGATCGAGAAGGGGTAATCTCTGGTGTATCAGTTGTTATTTATTATAGCATCGCTGAGTAGCTACATTACATTGAAAGAATTGCTGAAAGCATCTAAGCAAGAAATTCATCTCAAGATAAATTTTCTTAAAAACGGTAAAAGACGCTTACCTTGATAGGTTTTGAGTGTAAGAATTGAAAAATTTTTAGCTTAAAAATACTAATGTTTTAACAAGTTATAAAAAAAAACAAATAACATATATATATTCATATATATTAAATTGAAAGACAAATAAAAAATTAAAAATGAAAAAATTAACTCATCCTTTTTTAAAAGAAACACTTATTCAAGATATTTATGGAGCAAGTTATTTAAAAAAATGATTGTATTTCCGTTCAATTCTTCAATTAGAAACTGATTATAAAGAAAATATTCTTTGAAAAAATCAAAAATCTATTAACGAAGAAAGCTTAAAAAAAAAAGTATTAAAAAAAAATTAAATAAAAACTATGCCAACAATTGCACAATTAACATATAGTAAAAGAACAACAAAAAAACGAACAAAAAAAGTACCTGCTTTACAAAGATGTCCTCAAAAAAAAGGAGTTTGTGTAAAATTAGTTACACGTACACCTAAAAAGCCTAATTCTGCTATTCGTAAATTAGCCTTAGTGCGTTTAAGCAATAAAAAACGTATTTATGGTTATATTCCAGGAGAAGGTAAACATAGTCTTCAAGAACACTCTGTTGTTTTAGTACGTGGAGGTCGTGTTAAAGATTTACCAGGGATTAAATATAAATTAGTACGTGGGGTTTATGATTTTGAAGGTCTTAAAGAACGTAAAAAAGGACGTTCTAAATATGGAACAAAAAAAACTTCTAAATAAAATTACATATATAAATATGGGCTTATAACTCAGTTGGTTAGAGTGTACGCTTGATAAGCGTAAAGTCAGTAGTTCGAGTCTACTTAAGCTCAAAAAACAATAATGGGACAAAAAATTCATCCACATGGTCTTCGTGTAGGTATTCATAAAAAATGAACAGATAGTTGATTAGGAATTGAAAAAAATATTAAAAAATCTTTTTTTCAACAACGTCAAATTGAAAACATATTTAAAGCGATTTTTCATTTTTATTCTTATACAAAAGTATCTTTGACAAAAAAAATTTTATTAGTTGATATTAAATTTTTTAAAAACGCATCACGTCAAAATTTTATTTTTGTATTTTTTTATAAAATGCGTACTAAACGTAGAAAACAATTTTTAAAACAAACAAAAAGATCTTCTATTTCATATATTTTACAAGCATGAGATAGAAATGCAATTAAAAAAGATAAATAAAAAATGTTAGTAATCTTTGGTATTAATTTAATTAAAAACAAAAAAGTAGTTTATGCTTTACCTCAATTATATGGAATTGGACTTGCAATGTCTAAAAAAATTTGTTCAGAATTAGGTTTAGCTCCAAACTTAAAAGTATCAGAATTAACTTTAAACCAACAATTTGAAATTGCTAAAAAAATTAAAGAAGATTTTAGAATTGAGAATAATTTGCGTCAAGTAGTTAAATCTGATATTTCTAGATATGTTTCTAATGGAAGTTTTAGAGGTTTTAGACATAAAAATCAACTTCCTGTTAGAGGACAACGTACACATTCAAATGGAAGAACTCCAAAAAAAATGTGAATGGGTATGTTTGTAAAAAGATCGTAATAAAAAAATATAAAGGTAGATGTCCGAGTGGTTTAAGGTACCAGTCTTGAAAACTGGCGTGTTTTGCACCGAGGGTTCGAATCCCTCTCTATCTGTAATTTTGGCGGTTATAACTTAATTGGTAGAGTATTAGATTGTGGTTCTAAGAGCTGTGAGTTCGAGTCTCACTAATCGCCCAAAAAATATGTTTAATGATTCAAGTACAAACATGATTACAAACAATGGATAATTCGGGTGCAAACTTTGTAGAATGTATTAGAACTTTAGGAGGTTTTAAACGTAAATATTCATATCCAGGAGATTATATCCTAGTTTCAATTAAAAAATTACGCTTTGTACGTAAAGTGCGTAAAGGACAAATTTTAATCGGTTTGATCACACGTGCTAAAAAAGAAGTTAAGTTCTTAGATGGATCTTCTTCTAATTCAAAACATAATGTAGTTTTAATAATGAATCAAAAAAAACGTTTATTAGGTACTCGTTTTTTTGGATGGGTATCACGTAAATTAAGAAAAAAAAAATTCTTACGTATTTTAATAATTTCTGCAAAGCATGTAATATAAAATAAATGAAAGAAACCTATAAAATTTTAGTAAAAAATTCTATAATTAATCGTTTTAAGGAAAATCATTTTTACAATGAGCAATTAAATGCTGTAACTGTATTTCCTTATTCAAATGTATATAAAAGTGTTAAATTTTATAAAATTATTTTAAATTTTAGCTTTAAAAATGTAAATTTTAAGAAAAAAAAAGTTCTTCCTTTTTTTTTAGCTATGGAATTACTTGTGAATCAAAAATGTATTGTAACATTATCTTCAAAAAACGTCTTAGTTTGAAAATTAAGAAAAAATATGCTTGTTGGATGTAAATTAACATTACGTAAACATATGATTGAAGATTTTTTTGATAAAATGATTTTAGCTTTACCTAGAATGGATAAATTCCAACCTTTAAATATCTTAAGTAATAAAAAAAATTTAAGTAACATGATTTCTTTTTCATTGTTAGAGTTATATTTTTTTTATACTATTGAATTAGGGTTAGGTATTAACACACAAGTAAAATCTTTAGATATTAGTTTAATTTTAAACTCTTTTTCTAAAGAAGAAAAACTTTTTATTTTAAACCAAAAAAAAATTCCTTTATTATTAAAATAAAAATAACATAATGACATCATCAAATTTAAATTATCGTGAAATTCGTAGTTTTCGATTACGTTATCGAGTAAAAAAATTAATTTCTTTTTTTGAAAATAAAAATAAGTTTGGAATTTTCTTATTTTATAATTCAGTAAAACCATCTGAACGTGTATTACTTAAAGAAACTTTTAAATCTGAAGATTTTGATTTAAATTTAGTTTCAAAAAAAGTTTCAAAATTAATTTTAAAAAATAAAGATTGAACTTTTGTTAAAAATTTATTTGAAGGTAACATCTTATGATTAAATAAAAAATCAGATGTTTCAAATGAAAATCTTGTATTAAAAAATGTTTTAAATAATCCAAATTTTAAAATTAGATTAGTATTTTGAAATCAAAATTTTTATAGAACAAATACAATTAAAAATTTTTTAGAAGCACCTTCACAAAATAAAGACAAAAAAGTAGTTGTAAGCTTAGTTAGAAATGTAATGTTTCAACATTCTATTTTAGGTATGTCAATGAAACAAACAACAAATTATATTAAATAATTAAAAATTATAGTTTTAATGCAATTAAGTAAATTTCGTTTTTTTAAAAACTTATTACAAAAAAAAAGTAAAGCTGCAGGTCGCAATAATAGAGGGCGTATTACTGTAAGACATCAAGGAGGTGGACATAAACAAAATTATCGTATTGTTGATTTAAATCGTGAAAATGTTAAAGGTATTGTAGTAAATTTTGAATATGATCCTAATAGATCTGCAAGACTTGCAAAAGTTTGCGATTTAGAAAAAAAAAACAATTTTTTTTATATTCTTGCTCCTAAGGGATTAAAAATTTTTGATGTTGTTCAAACAGTATATGATAAAAAAAAGAATTATTATTTACGTGTTGGAGATTCATCTATTTTAGCTAATTTTGAAGCAGGAGATTTAGTACATAATGTAGAAATGGGGTCTAAGAAAAAAACTGTTTTTGCACGCGCTGCAGGATCATTTTGTCAAATCTTACATCATTTTTCTTCAGATTTTGCAAAAGTTCGTTTACCTTCAGGAAGTCAAAGATTATTACCTTTAAACGCAAAAGCAACTTTAGGTGTAGTTGGAAATGAGAACTATAATAAAATTGTTATTGGAAAAGCTGGAAGATCTCGTTGATTAAATAAACGACCTTCTGTTCGTGGGGTTGCTATGAATCCTGTAGATCACCCACATGGAGGGGGGCAAGGTAAAACAAAAGGGGGAAGACCTTCTGTAACACCATGATCTTGACCTACAAAAGGGCAACCTACAAAATCAAAAAAAAAGAGACATTGATCTATTTTAGCTCCTAGAAGTTCAAACAAAACTTCAGTTTAAAATTAAAATAAAAAAATATGGCACGTTCAAGTTGAAAACCTTATTTTAAACATAAAGATTTTATTGCACAATATTCTAAGTATAATAACGATAAGAAACAAAGTATTGTTCTTTTTAATAGAAGTACTATCATTGAACCTTTTATGGTAGGACTTCAAGTTCAAGTTTATAATGGTATGCGTTTTTATTTAGTATCAATTCAAGATAATATGGTTGGACATTGTCTTGGAGAATTTGCATATACTAGAAAAAAACCCATCCAAAAAAAAAAAAAAAATAAATAAAGGTGAGAAATAATATTCAAATTTTAAATAAAATGAGAATTTTAAAACAAAATAAAAATAATATTAAATTAAATAAACGTATTACATCAAGATTTTTTTTTAATACAAAAGTAAAAAATCTTAAAAAAAGAAATGGAGATGGTTTACTCAATAAGAATTTAGTAATTTCTTTGATTCTTTTTGATCATTATGGTCCTTACGATCGTTCTTATCCTAAAGAAAATATGCATTATTTAAATTCAAAAAAAAGTAATTTTCTTGATTTTTTTATCTATAAACATTTTAATTCTTTATATGTATGAAAAAAAAAACAATTTTATTTTTTTGTAAGAGAACTTTTAAATGTGAATACATTAGTTAATAAAAATCTTTGAAAAGAATATTCATTTCAAAATCTTTATCCTTTCTTAGCAGGAACTAATTATTTACGTAAAGAACTTTTACATCAAAAAGAATTATTAAATCTTATTACAAATACTGTTTTTATTGAAAAAGGAATCGATACCTGTTATTTTGAAAATAAAGAAAATAACAAATTAAGTATGTTTTTAATTAAAAACTTCTTCATTTTTAAAAACTTATTTTTTTCATTTAATGTAAATAGTGTACATTTTAATAAATTTTTAACTTATTATTTTTTTGATTTCTTTTTTAAAACATCTTTAAATACAAAAGAAGATTTTAATTTTTTAGGTTTTAAAAATAAAGAAGTATCTAATAAATATTTTGTTCAAAACTTAAGAAAATTATTACGTTTAAAATATACAAACAGTATTTATTTTAATAATTACTTTGTAACAAATAAATTAGCTTTAGTTACAAAAAATGTTAAAGAAAATAAAAATAATCTTTTTGTAACTTTATGAAAACAAGGAGGGTTAAAAAAAAATATTAAAAGTTCTTTATTTAGTAAATATAAAAATAAAAAACGTGAAATAAATTCATATACATTATTTTTATTAAAAACTATTGATGAAAAAATTCAACGTTTAAAAAATAAAGAAAATTCTGAAAATAATCTTAAAAAATTAGAAAATTTAAAAAATTTCTTATGATCTCTTTGAAGTCAAGGTGTTAAACGTTCTAAAGGTCGTACTTTAATTTTATCAAAAGTTAAAGTTTTATATAACATTAGATCTTTAAAATGAAAATATTTATTTGAAAAAGCTTTCTTAAATTATATTAATACTAAACTTTTAAATAAAACATTATCTCCAAAAGATAAGTTATTTTATTTAAAAATGTATAATAAAATTTTAAATAAACAAAAATCTAGAGATCTTTTAAATTCAAATAAAAAAGTAATTAATCCTTTTTTTAAATTTTCTAGAAAATTTAAAAAATTAAATCAACGAAAATACTGAAGAAAACCTTTAAGTGTTAAAGCAAAATTCACTGAAAAAAAAATTGTAAGTACTAATAAATATTTATCTTTAAATAGACAAAAACAATTTTTATCTTTCTTTCTTGGATCAAAAACAATGTTGTATTTTGTAAATGCACTTTCGTTAAGTAAATTTTCTTTTGAACCTGGAATTAATAAAAGTACTGCAAATACTTATTTATCTGCGATTGAACGTGAAATGGTTAATAAATATAAATATACTGCAATTTATATTAAAGATTTAGTATATATTAGTTATTTATCTTTCTTTTTAAAAAAAGCATCTTTTTTAGTTAAATTTATTGCATTCCAGTTAGAAAAATTACCTAAAAATAGAAAAGAAACTAAATTCTTAAGTTTTGTAAAAAAAGTAGTTAAAGTTTTTTCAGGAGAACGTAAAGAAATTATTGGAGTACGTATTAAATTTAAAGGACGTATTAATCGTTGACGTAGAACTAAAGTTATTTCTGGTTTAAGAGGAGTAATTTTAGATTTATCTTTTGATTCACGTATTGATTATGGAAATGCAAAAGCAATTACACGTAAAGGTACTTTTGGTATTCATTTATGAATTGCATATAAATCAGAATTTAAAAAAGAATTATATAAAGTAGTTTGAGATTATGTAAACTACTCAAAAGTTCTTAGATTAAAAACATTAAGAAAATTTTATTTTAATTATAATTAAAAATAATGATTAATCCAACACCAAGAAAATTCAGAAAAGTTAATAAACAATTAATTCGTACAACATATGAAAATAAAAGTAACAAAATTTGTTTTGGAGTTTACGCTATTCAAGCTGTAGAGCGTGGTTTTTTAAATGTGCGCCAAATTGAAGCGGTACGTCGAACAATTACAGGTAAATTAAAACGTAAAGGTAAAGTTTGAATTCGAGCTTTCCCTGATTATCCTCGTACAGCAAAACCTAAAGAAGTTCGTATGGGTCGTGGTAAAGGTAATGTTGATTCTTGAGTTTGTATGGTAAAACCAGGACGAATTCTTTTTGAAGTTGTAAGTAAAGATTTAACAACTGTTAAAGAAGCATTATCTTTTGCGTTACGTAAATTTCCTATGGAAGTACAATTAATTTCAAAAACTTTAAATCTTAAATAAAATTTTTTTACGTTTTTATTGTAAAAACAAAAAACAAAAAAAAGAGAGTAGTTCAATCGGTAGAACAGTGGTCTTCAAAACCGAAAGCTAAGGGTTCGAGTCCCTTCTCTCTTGAATTAGATAATTTATTATTTAATAATTTCAATTTAAAACATTGTATTTATTAGTTATTTTTTTACCACTAATTAGTAGTATTTTCACAGGATTATTTGGCCGTTGAGTAGGTTCGAGATTTTCATCTATGTTCTCGTTAAGTTGTGTAGGATTATCATTTTTATTATCATGTATTATTTTTTACGAAGTTGTATTTAAAAAATCTATTGTTATTTTAGATACTTTTACTTGATTTGAAACAGGAATTTATCATTTACATTGAGGATTCTTAATTGATACATTAACATGTGTTATGTTAATTGTAGTAACTTCAATTTCAACTCTTGTACATTTATATTCAACAGAATATATGTCATTAGATCCACATTTAAGCAGATTTATGGCTTATTTATCTTTCTTTACTTTTTTCATGTTAATTTTAGTAACAGCTAAAAATTTAATTCAAATGTTTGTAGGTTGAGAAGGGGTTGGATTATGTTCATATCTTTTAATTAATTTCTGATATGGGCGTATTCAAGCTAACAAAGCTGCTTTAAAAGCTATGATTGTTAACCGTATTGGAGATTTTGGGTTAGCTATCGCTATTTTCACTTTTTATTTTTTCTTCAGTTCATTAGATTATAGTATCTTATGTTCAGAAGCTTCATATTTCTCAGAAGTTTCAATTTTTTTCTTTGAAAATTCAATTAATCTTTTAGATTTTATTGTATTTTTCTTATTTGTTGGGGCTGTGGGTAAATCAGCACAATTAGGGTTACATACTTGATTACCTGATGCCATGGAAGGGCCAACACCAGTATCTGCGTTAATTCATGCTGCTACAATGGTTACAGCTGGAGTTTTCCTTATTTGTAGACTTTCACCAGTATTACAATATGCTCCAAATGTGTTATCTTTAATTACTGTAGTTGGAGGAATGACAGCATTTTTTGCTGCAACAACAGGGTTAATGCAAAATGATTTAAAACGTGTGATTGCATATTCAACATGTAGTCAGTTAGGATACATGGTATTTGCTGCTGGATTATCTAGTTATTCAGTAAGTATTTTTCACTTATCTAACCATGCCTTTTTTAAAGCTTTATTATTCTTAGGGGCAGGGTCTGTAATTCATGCTATGGGTGATGAGCAAGATATGCGTAAAATGGGTAGTTTAGTAAAACTTCTTCCATTAACATATGCTGCAATGTTTATTGGATCATTAGCTTTAATGGGATTTCCATTTTTAACAGGATTCTATTCTAAAGATGTAATTCTTGAATTAGCTTATGGTAGCTTTACAGTTGAAGGGCGTTTTGCACATACTTTAGGAACATTAGCTGCATTTTTTACAGCTTATTATTCAACTCGTTTAATTGCAATGACTTTCTTACGTCCTGCAAACGGGAATAAAGTATTCTATGAACATGTGCATGAAGCTCCTTTCAGAATGGCATTTCCATTAGTAGTATTATCAATTGCAAGTATCTTTATTGGGTATGTTAGTAGAGATATGATGATTGGACTTGGAACAGATTTCTGAGGTAATGCATTATTTACACTTCCTACAAAACAATATATGTTAGAATCTGAATGATTAGATTCATTTATTAAAATGATTCCTCTTTTTTTTAGTTTCGGAGGTACATTTTTAGGGATTTATAATTATCTTTTTTCATTTAATTTACTCTATAGCTTAAAAACATTTAAATTTGGACGTTCATTATATACATTTTTAAACAGAAAATGATATTTTGATAAAGTTTATAATGAATTTGTATCACAAAGCTTATTAAAAATGTCTTATTTCCAAATGTATCAAAATATGGATCGTGGACTTTTAGAATATTTTGGGCCTAATGGGATTGCAGTAAAATGAAATCTTATTAGTAGAGAAATTAGAGAAAAACCTATGGGATTTATCTATAAATATTTATTCCTTATGATTTCTGTATTTTCAGTAGTACTTTTTGTATTTTTATTTTGAAATGTTTTAATTGCATATTTTGACATTTCATTTGTACTTATCTTTCTTTATATTGTATTTTTTAATTTTTAATAAAAAAAAACGTTTTTAGCTCAACTGGAAGAGCAATCGCCTTCTAAGCGATAGGTTATTGGTTCAATCCCAATAAAACGTATAAAAGATATTATTTTAAAAATCTTCTTTGGACTATAGAATAAAAAAGAAGAGATCAAATAACTAAAAAAATGAATATTTTAAGTATTAAAAACTGAGTAGTACGTTGATTATTCTCAACAAACCATAAAGATATTGGAACATTATATCTTATTTTTGGAGCTTTTTCAGGAATTTTAGGTACAGCTATGTCAATTTTAATTCGTATGGAATTAGGAGGACTTGGACCACAACTTTTACAAGGTCATTCACAATTTTATAACGTAATTATTACAGCACACGCTTTCTTAATGATTTTCTTCATGGTTATGCCAATCTTAATTGGAGGGTTTGGTAACTGATTTGTACCAATTTTAATTGGAGCACCAGACATGGCATTCCCACGTATGAATAACATTAGTTTCTGATTATTACCACCTTCATTAATTCTTTTATTATTATCAGCATTAGTAGAAAGTGGAGCAGGAACAGGGTGAACAGTATATCCACCATTATCAGGAATCCAAGCACATTCAGGACCTTCTGTAGATATGGCTATTTTTAGCTTACATTTATCAGGAGCTAGCTCAATTATGGGGTCAATTAATTTTATCGTAACCATTTTTAACATGCGTGCACCTGGAATGTTTATGCATAAACTTCCTCTTTTTGTATGAGCAGTACTTGTTACAGTATTCTTATTATTACTTTCACTTCCAGTATTTGCAGGAGCTATTACAATGCTTTTAACAGATCGTAATTTTAATACTTCTTTCTATGATCCATTAGGAGGAGGAGATCCTGTATTATACCAACATTTATTCTGATTCTTTGGACACCCAGAAGTTTATATTTTAATTTTACCAGCTTTTGGAATTGTTAGCCATATTATTTCAACATTTTCAGGAAAACCAGTATTTGGTTACTTAGGAATGGTATATGCTATGGTATCTATTGGTATTCTTGGGTTTATCGTTTGAGCACACCATATGTATACAGTAGGATTAGATGTAGATACTCGCGCTTACTTTACAGCAGCAACAATGATTATTGCAGTTCCTACAGGAATTAAAGTATTTAGTTGAATTGCTACAATGTGAGGAGGAGTTATTAACTTAAACCATCCAGCTATGCTTTTCGCTGTAGGATTTATTTTCCTTTTTACAGTAGGAGGATTAACAGGAATTGCTTTAGCTAACGGAGGATTAGATATTGCATTACATGATACTTATTATGTAGTAGCGCATTTCCATTACGTACTCTCAATGGGAGCTGTTTTTGGAATTTTTGCTGGAATTTACTATTGATTTGAAAAAATCTTTGCTGTAAGCATTCCAAATATCGTAGGGCATATTCACTTCTGAATTACATTCGTAGGAGTTAACCTTACATTCTTCCCTATGCATTTCTTAGGATTAGCAGGAATGCCACGTCGTATTCCAGATTATCCAGATGGATATGCAGGATGAAATATGGTAGCTTCTATTGGAAGCTATATTACATTATACGGATTAATCTTTTTTATTACAATGTTATGAGTTTCATTCTTTGGACAACCAAAAAAAGCATTAAATCCAGTTATTACATTTAAAAACTAAATTAGAATAAATGACAAATATGAAAAAAACAACTTTACACCCATTTCATATCGTTGACGCTAGCCCATGACCTCTTGTAGTTTCTTTTTCAGCATTATTTACTGTTTTAGGATTAGTATTATTTATGCATTCATATGAATTAGGATTTACATTATTCATGACAGGACTTGTATCAACAACAATTAACGCCGGATTATGATGACGTGATATTGTAAGAGAAGGTACTTTTGAAGGAGCACATACATTTCAAGTTCAACATGGACTTCGTTTTGGAGTAGTTCTTTTTATTGTATCTGAAGTTATGTTATTCTTTGCTTTCTTCTGAGCATACTTCCATTCTAGCTTAAATCCAGTGCCAGAAATCGGAGGGGTTTGACCACCAAAAGGAATTGAAGTTATCAACCCATGAGCTATTCCATTATTAAACACAGCATTACTTTTAACATCAGGAGCAGCTTTAACTTGATCACATTCAGCTTTACTTGGAGGATACCGTTTAGAAGCAATTACAGGACTTCTTTTAACAATTGTATTAGCATCTATTTTTACAGCTTTCCAAGGGTACGAATATGTTAATGCACCATTCCATATTTCAGATGGAGTTTATGGATCTACATTCTATATGTTAACAGGATTACATGGTTTCCACGTTATCGTAGGAACAATTTTCCTTACAGTAGCTTTATATAGATTAGTAGTATCACATTATACTACAAAAAATCATATTGGATACGAAGCAGCAGCATGATATTGACATTTCGTTGACGTTGTGTGAATTTTCTTATTCTTAGCGATTTACGTTTGAGGTAGCGGAGAAAATTAAAATTAAAAATATAAGGGGAAGTAGCTCAATGGTAGAGCGTCGGTCTGTCTAACCGAAAGCTGCGGGTTCGATCCCCGTCTTTCTCGAGATTAAAAAAATTATGCTTGTAGCTCAATTGGATAGAGCGTCGGACTACGGATCTGAAGGTTGAAAGTTCGAATCTTTCCGAGCATATAAAAAAAATGACACATTTTGTTACTATGAATTTATTAACTTATTTTACATTATTTACATGTATCATTTTAGGTCTTATTATTTCAACTGTTGTATTAAGCTTATCTTATATTTTAGCAACACATACACCAGATCCTGAAAAAACTTCTGCGTATGAATGTGGTTTCGAACCTTTTGAAGATGCTCGTAATCGTTTTGATGTTCGTTTCTATATCGTAGCTATTCTTTTCTTAATCTTTGATTTAGAAATTGCATACTTATTCCCTTGAGGAGTTACTTTAGGAGTTGTAGGAGCTGTTGGATATAAAATCATTATCGTTTTCTTAATTTTCTTAACTATTGGTTTTATTTACGAAGTTGTTAAAGGAGCCTTAAATTTACACTAAAAATAATTATAAATAAATGGAAAATTTAATTACAATAACAATTAATAACAATAAATATAATGTTCGTGCTAATTCATCTGTATTACAAGCGTGTGAAAAAGTAGGTATTGAAATTCCACGTTTTTGTTACCATGAAAAGTTATCTGTGGCTGGAAATTGCCGTATGTGTTTAGTAGAAGTTCAAAAAGCACCAAAACCTGTAGTATCTTGCGCTATGCCAGTATCTAAAGGAATGGTTATTTTTACAGAAACACCTTTAGTTAAAAAAGCTAGAGAAGCTGTATTAGAATTTCTTTTAATTAATCATCCTTTAGATTGTCCAATTTGTGATCAAGGGGGTGAATGTGATCTTCAAGATGAAACTTTAACTTATGGAAGCGATCGTGGTCGTTTTTTCGAGTTTAAAAGAAGTGTTGAAGATAAAGAATGTGGTCCTATTGTAAAAACAATTATGACCAGATGTATTCATTGTACACGTTGTATTCGTTTTTCAAGTGAAATCGCAGGTATTGAAACTTTAGGAGCTTTTGGGCGTGGTAAAGAAACTGAAATTGGAACATATGTTCAAAATTTCATTAAAACAGAATTATCAGGAAATTTAGTAGATTTATGTCCTGTTGGAGCTTTAACATCAAAACCTTACGCTTTTAGAGCTAGAAGTTGAGAGTTAAATAAAATTGAAACTGTTGATTTTTTTGATGGTGTTTGTAGTGACATTGTTGTACAAACACGTAATCTTATTACAGATAATTTTAATAAAAACGAAAAAGTATTTTCAGCTAAAGAAGAAATTGTACGTATTCTTCCAAATACTAATAGTGTTTACGAAGAAAATTGAATTTCTGATAAAACTCGTTATGCTTTTGATGGTTTAAAAAATCAACGTGTATTACACCCATTAATTAATAATCGTAAAAATATTAAATCTGTTTCAACATGAAAAGATGCTCTTCTTTTTGTAGCTAAAACACTTGAATCAGGACTTTACGATTTTTATCAAAGAGATTTAAAACCTTCAAAAAATGGAGTTGTTTTAGGTTCTATGCTTGATGTACAAGGTTTATATTTTGTAACACAATTTATGAAATTCTATGGAACATCTGATATTCAATTAGAAAATTTTAATACTACACTTAATAAAGACGTTCCTTTTTTTTCAAATTTAAATAGAACAGTATCTTCATTCCAAGATTTAAAATTTTTATTAGTTGTTGGTTCAAATATTAGATTTGAAGCTTCAGTGTTAAATACTTTTTTAAGAAAAATTCAAAGTAGAAATAATTTTACTTATGTTACAGTAGGAGCATATTCATCATTACGTATGAAACAAAATCATATTTCTAACGGATTAAGAGGAACTTTTAGTCTTGTAGAATCACGTGATTCAAAAGTTTCAAGCATGGTAAATACAAAAATGCCATCTATTATTTTAGGAGCTGAAATTTTAAAAATCAAAGGAGGTTATGTATTACAAAATATGGTACGTTTCTTAGCTAAAAAATTTTATGCTAAAAATAAAAATTCAGAACGTTTTGGAGTTTTACATTCTAATGTATCAAGCTTAGCCGCTACATTTTTAGGAGTTCAACCTGGTGTTCGTTCTTCTCTTTATGTTCCTGAAGCTAAAGATAAAAAATTTAATAATTTATTCGTAATTCAACAAAATAATGTGAATACAAAACAATGACTTTCAAATTCACAATATACAAATGTTATTTCTTTAGGTACACATAAAATTAATAATGTTGTTGCAGATATTAATTTACCAATTAAAAGCTTATATGAAAAAGATGGTATGCTTTTTAATATTGAAGGTAGATTAAGAAATTTTTATAAAACTGTAACAGCACCTGCACAAGTAAAAACATTTGAAATTTTCTTTTGATTAATTGTAAGTGTACATCCATGATGAAACTTATTCTTTCAAACACTTTGAAATTTTGAAAAAGTTGTAAATACAAAAAAATTATTAAATAATGTTGCTGCACCTTTTAATTTAAATTTTTTCTTAATTAAAGAAAATGCTAAAGTAACACCATTATATATGTATCAACCTACAGTGACAAATTTTTATTTAAACGATATGATCTCTTCAAATTCAACAGTGATGGGAGAATGTTCTCTTTTTTTAAAAAAAAAATCAAATTTTAATGTCTAGCGTATTAAATTTTTTTATGAATGATATCTTAATGTACATATTATTTGTGCCTTTAATTAGTCTTTTAATTTCAGTAGTTTTAGGCCAAATTAATAATAAACTTGTTTATAAATTTTCATTATTTTCAATGGCAATTTCATTCTTCCTTTCTCTTATCTTATGATTCTGTTTTGATGGAGTTCAAGGAGGATTTCAATTTACATATACTTTTTCTATTGTACCTTCTTTTATTGAAGATTTAAGAATTGGAGTAGATGGTGTATCTCTTTTTTTTATTTTACTTACAAATTTCTTTATTTATTTATGTTTATTAACTCTTAATTCTGAAACAAAACAAATTCAAGAAGCTATTTTTCATTTATTATTTTTACAATGAAGTGTTTTAGCTTCTTTCTTGTTTTTAGATATTTTAGGATTTTTCATTTTTTTTGAAATGACTTTAATTCCTATTTATTTCTTAGTTCTTGTATGAGGGTCTAGAGAACGTAGAGTAAGAGCAAGTTATATGATTTCAATTTATACTTTATTTGGATCAGTATTCTTATTCTTTAACTTATTATACCTTTATTCAAAAACAGGAACAACAGATTATGAAACATTATTATCAGTTCATTTAACAAAACAAGATCAGTTATTCTTATGATTAACATTCTTTATTTCATTTTCTGCAAAAATTCCATTATTCCCATTACATATTTGATTACCAGAAGCTCACGTTGAAGCTCCAACAATCGGATCAGTTTTATTAGCTGTATTACTTTTAAAATTAGGTACTTATGGTTTAATTAGATTCTGTATTCCATTATTACCTGAAGGAACAACAATGTATTCAGGAGTAGTAATTCTTTTTGCAATCTTAGGTATTGTTTATACTTGTATGACAGCAATGCGTCAAATTGATTTAAAAAAAATTATTGCTTATTCTTCTGTAGGGCATATGAATGTGGTTCTTTTAGGAATTATGTCAATGACTGTTGAAGGTTTACAAGGAGCTATTTTCCAAATGTTAAGTCATGGGGTAGTTTCAGGTACACTTTTCTTTTGTGTAGGAGTGATGTATGAACGCTTTGGAATTCGTTCTTTAAAATATTTAGGAGGTTTAACAACATTTTATCCATTATATTCTATGATCTTCTTAATTTTTTCTATGGCAAATATCAGTTTTCCATTAACAAGTAGCTTTGTAGGAGAGTTCTTAATTTTTATGGGGTTTTATCAACATAGCTTTTGAGGAACATTTTTTGCTGCAACAAGTATGGTATTAGGAGCAGTATATACTTTATGAGCCTTTAATCGTATTTTCTTTGGAAATGTACGTTCTCTTTCTATTACATCTTTCCAAGATATTAATCGTAAAGAAATGGCTTTATTTAGTGTATTAATTGTAGTATTATTCATTATGGGGATTTTTCCATCATTATTCTTGGATGATATGCTTTTAGATTGCGTTAATATTTTAGAACATGCTAAAATTACAAATATAAATTAAAAACGGGGTAGTTCAGTGGTTAGAACGGTGGAATCATAATCCATAAGTCGAGGGTTCGACTCCCTCCCTCGTTAATACAAAAATGTCATTATTTTTAACATTTATTATTAGTTTGATGTTTGCTTCATGTGTATTGGTAGTAGGAGTACAAAATCCTATTCATTCAATCTTAATACTAATTTTAGTTTTTTTTTTTGGAAGTGTACTTTTATTTGTATTGCAAGTAGAATATTTTGCACTTCTTTTTATGATTGTGTATGTTGGAGCTATTGTAGTTCTTTTTCTTTTCATTGTGATGCTTTTAGAAGTTAAAATGATTAACGTTGTTGACAGATTTCGTGATCTTTTTTCATTTAAAAATTTATTTTTAGCATTTCTTTTTTTAGAAATCTTATTATTTTTAAACGAAGGTTTTTTTGATCTTATTCCTGTTTTAATGTTATCAGAAGAAAATTTTTTTGATTCTCTTGTAGAAACAAATTTATATATTTCACAAAATAAATTATTATCACGAAGTGATCAATTATGAGCTATTGGAGGAGTTTTATTTACAGAATATAATACTTCTGTAATGTTAGCTGCTTTATTACTTTTTTTATCAATGGTAGGTTCTATTGTTATGACTTTAGATAGTAATGCATTATTAGTAGTAAAAGCTCAAGATGCAAATAGCCAAGCATTACGTAATCCTTCTATGGGTATTAAATCTTGAAGAATTATGTAAAATTTAAAATCCTTTTTGGACTATAGAATAAGAGAAAAATGTCTTTATATTCAAAATTAGTAAAAAATCCACTTTTAGCAACAGTAAGTAATCATATCGATGGGTATCCAACCCCAGTAAACTTAACCTATTTATGAGGTTTTGGTTCTTTAGCTGGAATTGCTCTTGGAGTACAAATTGTAACAGGAGTTCTTTTAGCAATGCACTATGCAGCAGAAATTCATTTAGCTTTTACTAGTGTAGAACATATTATGCGTGACGTGCGCGGAGGGTCTACATTACGTTATATCCATGCAAATGGGGCTTCAATGTTTTTCATTGTAGTGTATACACATATGTTTAGAGGTCTTTATTATGGATCATATTTCCAACCTCGAGCAAACTTATGATATTCAGGGATTGTAATTTTCTTCTTAATGATGGCAACAGCTTTCATGGGGTATGTATTACCTTGAGGGCAAATGAGTTTCTGAGGGGCAACAGTTATTACTAACTTATTCTCAGCAATTCCAGGAATTGGAAACTCTATTGTACAGTTATTATGAGGAGGTTTCTCTGTGGATAATCCAACATTAAATCGTTTTTTTAGCCTTCACTATTTTATGCCTTTCGTAATTGCAGGTGTAGCTTTATTACATTTAATCCTTTTACATCAACCAGGATCTAATAATCCATTAGGAGTATCTTCAGTATATTCACGTATTCCATTCTACCCATACTTCTATGTTAAAGATCTTTTTGGATTCTTTATGTTTGTTTGAGTATTCTCAATGTTTGTAATTTATGCACCAAATTATATGGGACACCCAGATAACTATATTGAAGCTAATCCTTTAGTAACACCTGCACATATCGTGCCAGAGTGATACTTTTTACCTTTCTATGCAGTATTAAGAACTATTCCTGATAAATTAGGAGGAGTTGTTTTAATGGGAGTAGCTATTGTAATCTTAGCTCTCTTACCTGTAGTGGATACTTCAAAATTTCGTAGTAATTTTTTCAAACCATTAAATATTTGATTCTTCTGATATTTTTTTGCGGATTCTATTAGCTTAGGTTGAATTGGACAAGAAATCGTAGAAAGTCCTTTCATTGAAATGGCAAATTTTGTTACAACATCATATTTTGCTTATTTCTTATTCCTTTTACCTATCGTAGGATTCTTTGAAAATTCAGTAACACAAACATGTGTTGTTTGACTTAATCAAAATGATATGGCTTCAAAAGATGCGAAATTTGCAGATAATGCTGAAAAAAATAAAATTTTTCCTAATATTCTTATGAAATTAAATGGAGCTTTTAATATGAAAAATGTTAAATTTGGTTCTGTTTTATTTTTAACAGAAGAAGTTGCAACAAATAATCTTATGGATTGAAGTTTCTTTTTTAGTGCTTTACCACTTTTAATTGTGCTTTTTTTAGGAGTATATATTCTCTTTTTAGGAGTTTTTTTTCCAAAAAATGCTCAATTTATTAAATTTATTCATAAGGTAAGTGCAGTTTATCTTTTTTTTAGTTTTTTTCTTTATAATTTTTCTATTGTATTAAGACCAAATTTCAATAGCCAAAATTTTGAAGAAAAATATGTAACTATTTTTCAAAATTTTCTTGAAAATACTAATGTAAAAGTATCTGAAAACTCTACAGATTCTTTTCATTTTGTATTAAATAATATTAATCATAATTTAAGCGATGCTTTACAAATTATTCAAAATAATTCTTTATTTATGAATCTTTTTGTAATTTATTCTTTTTTTATGGTTTTTATTTTTTTCTTTGGAATTGTAGATCGTTTTTTTATTGCAAATAGCACAGATATTGAATATGCTTTACTTGTATTCTTTATTTTTTTAGGAAGTCTTTTTGTATTTTATGTACATACCTTTTTAGATATTATTCTTGCTTTAGAAACAGTAACATTAGCATCATATATTTTAGTTGCTTTTGAACGTCAAAATAGATTTAGTACTTTTGGTGGAGTACAATATTTTATTTTAGGAAGTATTCCTAGCGGAATGTTATTATTAGGGGCAGGGATGCTTTATAAAAATTGAGGTACTTTAGCTTTAGAAGACTTAGATCTTTTATTAACATATAGTTATGTTTCAGTATTTAATTTTAACTTTTTTGAAGAAGCTATTTCTTTAGGAAATGTTGTAGATCAAACAATTGCCAACTTTGATTCAGTTAATTTTGAATTTTTATTTAAAAACATTGAAGTTTCAAATTTTGTATTAAATTCTTCTAATTGAGAAAATTTATATGTAGAAAGTGCAGGATTTATGTTTATTACAATTCTTGCTTTTTTACTTTTAATGTTTAACTTTTTTTTTAAAATTACAGCAGCACCTTTCCAATTTTGAGCACCTAGTGTTTACGGAAGTGCGCCTATTGCAACTGTAACATTCCTTTCTATTTTTTCAAAAGGATTAATTTTCTTTTTAATTTATAAAGTTATTACATTAGTATTTCATGGATATTTCTTACTCTTTACATCATTCTTTTTATTTTCTAGCGTATTAAGTATTTTCTTTGGGATGATTGGAGCTTTTACTGAAACAGTTATTAAACGTTTTTTTGTATATAGCTCAATGGGTCATGTAGGATTCATTTTAGTAGGGTTAGCATTCTTTTCTTTAGAAGGGGCTTATGCTACTTTCCATTATCTTCCTGTGTACATTTTAAGTTCTTTTATGATGTGATTTACACTTTTACATTTAGGAAAAAAAACTACACATTTAATTCATCTTAATACTTTAAGAAAATCAGATCCTGTGTTAGCATTACTTTTTGCTTTCTTAGTATTTTCAATGAGTGGTATTCCACCTTTAGGAGGATTTTTTATTAAATTAGACATTATGTTTATTTTATTAGAAAGTCATAAATATTATTTAAATTATGTACTTTTTATGTTTACTGTTGCTAGTTTTTATTATTACTTACGTGTATTAAAAATTATCTTCTTTGATTCTGTTCCAGTGTCTGAGCATAAAACACATAAATCAAATATTAGATTATGATTAATTTCAGTATTCTTTTTAATTTTATTTTTTTATATCTTCTTTATCCAAAAACCACTTTTAGTTTTACAAACTGAAATGTTAGCATCTATTTTTGGAAAATTTTAAATAAAAGGGCCTATAGTTCAGTTTGGTAGAACGCTTGATTTGCATTCAAGAAGCCATCGGTTCGAGTCCGTTTGGGTCCAAATTTTAAATGAAATATTTACTTTTAAAAGATAAACGTAGAAGAGTTCTTTTTAATGCATTCGAAAGCCGTCGTAAAGTAATGAAGGCTTTTATTCAAAAATTAAATGTAAAAAAAAAAGATAGAACTAAAGTATATTTAGAACTTTTAAATTTTCCTCGTGATTCATCAATTACACGAATTAGAAATCGTTGTGTTTTAACTAATCGTCCAAGAGCCATTTATAAAAAATTTGGTTTGTCTCGTTTAATGTTTCGTAAATATGTATGACAAGGTAAATTAGTTGGAATCAAAAAATCAACATGATAGTATTATTATAAATAAATGAAAGATTTTTTTGGAGATTTAATTATTCGTATTAAAAATGGAAATAGAGTAAAAGCAAAAACAATTTCAATGCATCCTCATATGCCAAAATATTGTTATGCTTTTCTTAATGTTTTAAGAGATGAAGGATATATTTTAGGATATCAACAATCAATTGATAAAACAACAAATAAATTAGTTATTAATGTTTTATTAAAATATAACAACATGGGAGTTCCAGTTATTCGAAATATTTATCAAATTTCGAAACCGGGACGTCGTATTTATTGATCTACAAAAGCATTATGAAAACCAAAAAGTACTGGAGGGCTTTTAATTTTAATGACTCCACAAGGGTTTTTAACAGATCGTGATGCAAGATTATTAAATATTGGAGGAGAAGTATTTTGTGGAATTTATTAATAAAAATGTATATCACTATACCTAAAAATATTCAAGTTAGTTGAGGAAAAGACTTTTTAAAAATTACAGGGCCTTTAGGAACCGTATTAAAAAAAAAATATGGTTTTGAATTAATGCAAAAAGATTCAAAATTATATATTTTGTTAAAAAATAAAGATTTAAATATTAATTTTTATTTTGCAATGTTACGTAATTTGTTTTTAGGAGTTTCAAAAGGTTATCGTAAAAAATTAAAACTTGTTGGGGTTGGATATCGTGCTTCGATTAAAGAAAATAAATTAGTTTTAAATATCGGATATAGCCATGATGTTGTATATGAAATTCCACAAGATGTAAAAATTTTTACTGCAAAATTAAAAGGAACTTTTATTTTAATTAAAGGAAAAGAACAATATCGCGTAAATCAAGTAGCTTCAGAAATTAGAGCATTACAAAAACCTGACGCTTATAAAGGAAAAGGAATTCAATTTAATGATGAAGTTATTAAATTAAAACAAGGTAAACGCGAAGGTAAATAATAAAATAAATGCAAAAAAATACATATAAACCTAGATATAAAATAGCATTTCAAGCTAAAAGTATAATTTGACCTTATAAAAATTCAAGATTACGTAGATTTTTTAATATTCGTGGTCGTAAAATAATTCGTAGAGGTAATTTTAAACGTTACTTTTTAGTGATGAATAGTATGAAATGAGTTATTGCTCGTCGTTTTATTCAACCATATAAAGTATTAAAAACACCAGTTCGTAGACAATACAAAAAACTTTTTTATACTAAACAACAAATCCGACACTTTTATGGTAAAGTAAAAGAACAAAGATTTAGAAATTATTTTAAAAAATTTTTAAGCGGTGTAGTTTCAAGAAATCGTTCTTTTTATTCTTTCATGGAATTACGTTTAGATATGGTAGTTTTTAGATTAAAATTTATGCCTACTATTTATGCAGCGCACCAACTTGTATTACATCATGGAATCTTGGTTAATAAAGGAGTAAAAACATCTCCAAATCAGTTAGTACGTGTAGGTGATATTATTGCTTTATCAAAAAATCAATGAAAATCGATTTTTTGTAATTTCTATTTAAAAAGCTTTTATCGTTCATTTGGTAAATGAACTTTAAAACGACGTCAAAAAAAATTATTAAAAAAAAAAAGTTTTTGATTATTTAAAAGAATTCGTTCTCTTAAACGTAGAAATTTAGTATTTTTACGTAAAACTTTTATGACTGTAAATTATTGTTTAAAGTTAAAAAAAGATATGACAGAAACTATGTTAAAGTTTAATAATACAATGCGTAAAGGTATTCGTACATACGGAAAAGAGAAAATTTATTCATATTTTGTTGCAAGATCTACTGGTATTTATAGTAGATTTAATAAAATTTATGCTCGTTTTTGATCTAAAATTCAAAGATTAAGCCGTTGAAAAAATAGTCAAAAATCCGTATTTGTTTCACAAAAAATGCGTGGTAAAGATAAAACAAAATTCTTTTCACGTAAACATGAAACTAAATCATTTTTACGTAAATGACGTTGAGGGGGATATTATAAAAAATTTGTTAAATGAATTTCATCCATTTTTGCTGAGTATAAAAATATCTATTTCCTTAGATTAATGTTTAGATTTCAAGAATTACGTTTAGCAAAACATCTTGAAGAAAAACGTATGGAAGCCAAATTATTTGAACAAGCAAAATTAGAAAAACGAAAAATTACTTTAGAAGAAGTTAGAAAACATGTTTTTTTTCAAAAAACAAAAGTTCTTTTAAAAAAACAACAAGTACTTTTAGTTCGAAAATATATGGTGTTTCAACAAAAATTAAATCAATATTATCTCTTCTTTTTACGTACACGTTTAAAAAAAAAATTATGACGTTCTTCTTTTAATGATAAATCAAAAACTATTAAGCCTATCAAATGACGTGCAGCTTTAAGTTATTTTATGATTTATAAACGATTAAAAAAAAAACGTCGCTTATTAGTACCTCGTTTAAAAAAAGTACATTGATATTTCCCACAATATTTTCATTTTGATGTTAAAACATTACGTGGAGTTATTTTACGTGCACCTATGTCAAATGAAATTTTCTATTCTTTTAGAGGATCATTATCAAAAGTATATTCTTTCTATAAATCAAGAGGATATTAATAATAAATAAAAAATAAAAATTAAGGGGTTTTTAAACTATATTATATTATTTTTGAAAAGAATTCAAGAAAGTATAATTTTTTTTTCTTTTTATATAAAACAATGTTAGTAGCAGCTAAATTAATTGGAGGAGGATTAGCAACAATTGCACTTGCAGGAGCAGGAGTAGGAATTGGAAACATTTTCAGCTCACTCTTAGTAGCAGTTTCACGTAATCCATCAGAAAAAGACGAACTTTTCCGTTTAGCAATTCTTGGATTTGCTCTTACAGAAGCGATCGCTCTTTTTACACTTATGGTAGCTTTCTTAATCCTTTTTGCTTTCTAATCGAAAGTTCAAAAAGTATGAAAGTATTTATGTCGTAGTATTGATAAAAAAAATAAATGACTGGATAACATAATGGTAATGTAATAGATTGCAAATCTTTTAATGGCGGTTCGATTCTGCCTCTAGTCTTAAAATTTTAAATTCTTTTTTGGACTATAAAAAAACTTAAAATAAAAAGAATATTATAAGGGAAGGTGGCTGAGTGGCTTAAAGCGTCAATTTGCTAAGTTGGTGTATGCAAAACATACCAAGGGTTCGAATCCCTTCCTTTCCGCAGGCTTATAGTTCAATGGTTAGAATATGCCACTCATAATGGCGAAGTTATAGGTTCAAGTCCTATTAGGCCTATATCTTTTTTGATCTTGAGTTAAATTATAGTCTTTCTAGAGTAAGTGGCCGAGTGGTCTATGGCGGTAGACTGTAAATCTATTGAATTAGTGTTCATCGTTGGTTCGAATCCAACCTTCCTCAAAAAACTATGGGTGGTTAGCTCAATTGGTAGAGCATTTCGTTTACACCGAAAGAGTTAATGGTTCGAGTCCATTACCGCTCAAAAATTTGATGTTTTTAATATTTTGATTCTATTTTTGATTATTTATTATTTTATTTGTAATCTATTTAATTATATCTTGAATTGTTTTTTATGATATTAAAAATAAATTAAATTTAGTCTGAAAATTTATGTATGTCTTTGTAAGTTGATTATTTAGTTACATTTTTATGTTCATTTATTCTAAAAAATTAATTTATATTTTTATGTATGTATTATCATTTAAAAATGACATTCATTTTATGATCTTAGATTCTCAAACTTTTATGATTACATGTTTACAATTTGTCTTTTTTTTTGTAAATTTATTTTATTTTCCTTTATTTTTATATTTTTTTTATTTATTTGGATTAAATATAATAAGTAAAAAAGAAAGATCCATTTATCTTTATTTATTTTTAAGCATGTTTTTTATTTTTATTTTTTCTTATTGAATTGTAGATCAAGATTTAGGATTTTCGTTTTGAGAATTTTTTGATTATGATTTTTTTAAAGTTTTTATGATTTTTGATTATAAACCATCATTTGATTTGGTTTTGTATTACTTTATTAACGAATATTATGATTTTTTCATACTAACTTTTTTTCTAAATTTGATTTTTATTTTCAGTTTAAAGTCTTTTTCTTTTTTAAATTTATTAAAAAAATTTAGATTTTTTTTCTATTTTTTTATAGTTTTAGTTAGTTTTTATTTTTTTTTTGGTGAAGGGTTTATACAAGATTTCTATTTATTTTTATTTATTTTGTTTTTTTTAGAATTTATTTTCTTTACAATATATTTTTTTAAAAATATTTCGAAAAAAATATAAATATTTTCTTCATTTCTTTTTTGGACTATAGAATATGCTAATATTTTTTATATTAGAAGCAAAGTGGAGTAATGTAACTCAATGGGCTCATTACCCGGAATTAAAGGTTCAAGTCCTTTCTTTGCTAAAATATTAAATCTACTTGGATTGTTTTAGATTTTATTTAAAAGATTTTTAATAAAACTAAAATAACTTAGTATTTAAGATGTTTTTTTGTTTTAAGATTATAAAGTGAGTTTGATCCTGGCTCAGAATGAATGCTTGTAACATGCTTTACACATGCGAGTTGAACGTGGAAAAAATTTTTATTTTTTCTAAGTAGCGAACGGGTGAGTAATACATAGATTGAATGTCTTTAAGTCTAGGCCAAATATTGAGTTAGCTCTTTAACATAACATTTGTTATGTAATATGAATCCTGGATAATAGTTTTCGATAGAAAATAAAAAAAGAAGAAATTTATTTCTTCGTTTAAAGGTTTTTCTATGGAGGTTTAGGTTGTTGGTGAGATTAAAAGCTTACCAAGCCGACAATCCTTAGTCGGTCTGAGAGGACGATCGACCACATTGGGACTGAGACAAGGCCCAAACTTATTTAAGGCTGCAGTGGGGAATATTGGACAATGGGAGAAATCCTGATCCAGCAATGTTACTAGGGCGATTAATGGCTGTAGAAATAACCAGGTCGTAAAGCTCTGTTGCTAAGGAAGATAGAGACGGTACTTAGAAAAGTAGCCCCGGCTAACCTCGTGCCAGCAGCCGCGGTAATACGAGGGGGGCAAGCGTTATTCGGTCAAACTGGGCGTAAAGCGTCTTTAGGTGGTTTAATGAGAGTTAACATCAATAATTTAAGTCCAAAGCGTAACTTTGGAGTATTTGTTAATACCATTTTTCTAGAGTATTTTTGGGGTTAGTGGTATTCCTTCAGAAAGGTTAAAATTTTCGGATAGAAGGGAGAGCACCGCAGGTGAAGACAACTAACTAAAGGATACTGACACTAAAAGACTAAAGCATGGGGAGCGATCGGGATTAGACACCCCGGTAGTCCATGCCTTGACTTATGAAAGTGAAATGTCGAAATAAAATTTCGGTGTTTTAAGCTAACGCGTTGAACTTTCCGCCTGAGAAGTACAATTGCAAGGTTGAAACTCAAAGGAATTGACGAGGGCCTTTTAAAAACGGTGGAACATGTGGTTTAATTTGATGATCCGC
>JACCDU010147688.1_pt1 | contig 25923 bp, 20 predicted proteins | sample 7446081 | NCBI WGS metagenome assembly JACCDU01 (sample SAMN15323447, study PRJNA562643) | freshwater metagenome | isolation source: river surface water | place: USA:Blue River Watershed | collected 2017-08-17
GAGGCCGACCGCATGCACAACCTGACGATGGATGCGGCTGAGTTCGGCAAGGAGATCCGCGTCGTGATGGAAGAGCGCCGGTTGCGTACCGACGACCAGCCCTTGTCGTTGCTGAACGAAGCACTGAATGCGACGGCCTGGGTCGCGCACCCTTACCGCAATCCCATCGTCGGCTGGATGGACGACCTGCAGAACATGAAGGCCAGCGATGCGCTCGACTGGTACCGCCGCTGGTATGCGCCGAACAATGCGACGTTGGTGGTGTCGGGTGATGTCGATGCGAAGCAGGTGCTGGCGCTGGCGCAGAAATACTATGGCCGCATCCCGTCCAAGCCGCTGCCGGTGACGCGCCCGCAACAGGAGCCGGTGCAGACCGGCATCAAGCGCGTGACCGTGAAGGCGCCGGCCGAGAACCCTTACCTGATCATGGCGTGGAAAGTCCCGAAGCTCAACGATGTCGAGAAGGATGACGAGCCCTTCGCCCTCGAAGTGCTGGCCGCCGTGCTGGACGGCTATGACAACGCGCGGCTGCCGGCGCGGCTGGTGCGCACCGAGCGTCTCGCGAACTCGGTCGATGCCGGCTATGACGCCATGGAGCGCGGACCGGTGATGTTCGCGATGTCCGGCGAGCCCACGCCGGGCACGCCACTGGAAAAACTGGAAGCGGCCTTGCGCGCCGAGATTGCGCGCGTGGTCAACGACGGTGTGTCCGAACAGGAGCTGCGTCGCGTGAAGGCGCAACTGATCGCCAGCCAGGTCTACAAGCGCGACTCGGTGTTCGGGCAGGCGATGGAGATCGGCACCATGGAAATGGCCGGCATCTCGCACAAGCAGGTCGACCGCATCATCGAGCGCCTGTCGGCCGTCACGCCAGCGCAAGTGCAGGCAGTGGCCCGCAAGTATTTTTCCGATGACCAGTTGACCGTAGCCACGCTGTCGCCGCTGCCGATGACGGAGCCAGCGGCTCGTCCGGCCAGCGTCCCCGGCCTGCGCCATTGATCGGGAGCTCACCATGTCCCTGCTGAAGACCAGGAACGTCATGTCCATCAAGAACACCATGCCCCTCTTGTCTGCCCTGCGCCGCAAAGGCATCGCTGCCATCGCGGCCGTTCCGGCGATCGCCAGGCTCACGGTCGTGACCTGCATCGCAGGCTTTGCCGCGGCCGGACCGGCGCATGCCGCCCTCAACATCCAGCACTGGACGCTGGACAATGGCGCGCGCGTCTATTTCGTCGAGAGCCACACCATACCCATCCTCGACGTCAGCGTCGAATTCGATGCCGGCAGTCGGCGCGACCCGTCCGGCAAGGCCGGCCTGTCATCACTGACGAATGCGATGCTGGCGCGCGGCCTGCAGGCCGCGACCTTGCCGGATGGCCGCCAGGAGGCGGCCATGAGCGAGGCCGAGATATCCGATGCGCTGGCCGACGTGGCCGCGCAGCGCGGCGGTGGCGCATCGACGGATCGTGCCGGCATGTCGATACGCACATTGGTATCGAAGGGCGAGCGCGAGGTCGCGCTCCGCATGCTGGCGCGCCTGCTCGCGCAGCCGAGCTTCCCGGCCGAGCTGTTCGCGCGCGACAAGGCGCGTACTGTGTCGGCGATCCGCGAGTCGCTGACCAAGCCGGAGTCCATCGCCAGCAAGGCATTCTGGCGCCTCGCGTATGGCAGCCATCCCTACGGGGTCGAGGCAACGGTGGAATCGGTCGAGTCCATCACGCGCGACGAACTGCAAGCGTTCCATCGCACGCACTACGTGGCGCGTCATGCCGTGATTTCGATGATTGGCGATATCTCGCGCGCCGAAGCCGAAGCGATTGCGCGCGAACTGACGCAGCGCTTGCCGGTGGCAGCACCGGATGGCAAGTCCTTGCCCGTGCTGCCGGAAGTGACGCTGCCGCAGCGTGCGGAAGAGCGCATTCCGCATCCGGCATCGCAGTCGCACATCCTGATCGGCATGCCCGCACTGTCGCGCGGCGATCCGGATTTCTATGCGCTGACGGTCGGCAATTACATCCTCGGTGGTGGCGGTTTCGTGTCGCGGCTGACCAAGGAAGTGCGCGAGAAGCGCGGGCTCGCCTATAGCGCTTACAGTTACTTCAGCCCGATGCTTCAGCAGGGTCCGTATCAGGCGGGCCTGCAAACCCGCAAGGACCAGAGCGATGAAGCGCTGCAAGTGGTGCGCGACAGCATCGCCACCTGGTTGCGCGACGGCCCTACCGAGGCTGAACTGAGGGCGGCCAAGGACAACCTGATCGGCGGCTTCGCGCTGCGTATCGACAATAACCGCAAGATCCTCGACAACATCTCGGTGATCGGTTATTACCAGTTACCCCTGGATTATCTCGACACCTGGACTGATAAAGTGGCGAAAGTGACGATTGCCGATATTCGTGCGGCATTCGCGCGCAAGCTGGCAATGGATCGCATGGTGACCGTGATCGTCGGCGCCGAAGTCGATGCCAGGGCCAATGCCAACGGCGCGAACGTCGCCAAAGAGGCCAGCGCCACGAAGGCCGGCACTGCCAAGACTGAATAACCTGGAATCTCTCTTTTGAAAAAACACAGCCCTGCGCGGCACGCGGGACCGCCCCGGCAGGTGCGCATCATCGGTGGTGACTGGAAACGCACGCCCTTGCCGGTGCCGGAACTCGAGGGCCTGCGTCCAACGCCGGACCGGGTGCGTGAAACCGTGTTCAACTGGATCGAGCACCTGCAGCACCGCAACTGGACTGGCCGTCGTTGCCTGGACTTGTTTGCTGGCACAGGCGCGCTCGGCTTCGAAGCGGCCAGCCGTGGCGCTGCGGAAGTGACGATGGTCGAATCCCATCCCGCAGCGACCCGTCAACTTCAGGCAAGCTGCGACAAATTGCAGGCAACGGCGATCAAAGTGCTGCGCGGGGATGCGGTACGCCAGTTGGCGACGCTGTCCGGGCCGTATGACCTGATCTTCCTCGATCCCCCTTACGGACTCAAGCTGCTGCCCGAGCTGCTGCCGCGCTGTGCCCGCTTGCTGCTGCCCGGCGGGCTGGTCTATGCTGAATCCGACCAGCCGTTTGCCGAGCCGCGTGCCGACTGGCTGCAAGGCTGGCAGGTGGTGCGGGCGGACAAGGCCGGGCAGGTGTATTTCGGCCTGCTGATGCCGGATGACAATGGCGTTATTTAGGGCATAATTCGCCTTCCTTGAGATAGGGCAGGCAAAGATCTTGCCCGTATAAAAGAAACCAAAGGGACAGCTCCATGGTCACAGCCGTTTATCCCGGAACCTTCGACCCGCTGACGCGTGGTCATGAGGATCTGGTGCGTCGGGCCTCCGGCCTGTTCGACAAGCTGGTCGTCGGCGTGGCCGACAGCAAGGCCAAGCGCCCCTTCTTCACGCTCGAAGAGCGCCTCGATATTGCCCGCGAAGTGCTGGGGCATTATCCGAATGTCGAAGTCCAGGGTTTTTCCGGACTGCTCAAGGATTTCGTGCGCACCCATGATGCGCGCGTGATCGTGCGCGGCCTGCGCGCGGTGTCCGACTTCGAATACGAATTCCAGATGGCCGGCATGAACCGTTACCTGTTGCCTGATGTCGAGACGCTGTTCCTGACCCCGTCCGACCAGTACCAGTTCATCTCCGGCTCCATCGTGCGCGAGATTGCACTGCTCGGCGGCGACGTGTCGAAGTTCGTATTCCCATCGGTCGAGCAATGGCTCAACAAAAAGATCGCTGCACAGCAGGCTGCGCCGCAGTCCTGAGCGGGCCGCTTGCTGGACCGCGCCGACTTGCGCTCGCCTGCCCTCTCGCGACCGACGATCCTGACGATTCACCGAGGCGGCACCCATGGCACTGATGATCACCGACGATTGCATCAACTGCGACGTCTGCGAACCGGAGTGCCCGAATGAGGCCATCTTCCTCGGCCCGCTGATCTACCAGATCAATCCCGACAAATGCACCGAGTGCGTCGGCCATTTCGATGAGCCGCAGTGCCAGCAGGTGTGTCCGGTGGCTTGCATCCCGATCGACCCCGGCCATACCGAAACACGCGAACAACTGCTGGCCAAATACCAGCGGCTGCAGGCAGGCGAAGCGCCTGCTGCGTGACGCGCGGCGCGCATGCGGGCAGGCATTCTGCCTGCGGACATTCCTTGCGCTGCCGCAAGCGCGAAACTGAAACCCGGTCTGCGCAGTCTCATTCAACTCACGTTGCACTATAGTTAGCCAAACGTCGTCGTCGTCCTGACCGGAGTGTGCCAGCGATGAGACCCGTGCTGCGTGGTGTATTGCTCTGCATGGCCTATGGTGCCTTTGCCGGGCTGGGATTGATCTGGGCATTGGCTTTCGTCAATGGCACGGTGTCGCCGGTATGGCCGCCGACCGGTCTCGCCATCGTCGCCTTGACTTGCCTGGGACTGCGGTACTGGCCAGCGATTGCCGCAGGTGCCTTTGCCGGCAACTTCCTGATGGCCAACGACCCCCTGCTCCTGTCGCTGGGTATTGCCACGGGTAACACGCTGGAAGCGGTGATCGGCGCCAGCTTGCTGCAGCGCTGGCAACTGCGCGGCGAGATCACGCGCCTGCGTGATGCCGCAAAAATGCTCACAGTGTCGCTGGTTGCACCGCTGGTGTCGGCTGCCATCGGCATGCTCAGCCTGACGCTCGCGGGTGTCTCGGCGTGGTCTCAGTACCTGCAGTCCTTCTTGATCTGGTGGTTTGCCAATTGCATGGGGGCGCTGATCTTCGTTCCCGTTCTGCTGGGTTACTGGGGCCATGTGTGGCAAATCAAGTTTCCGGGACGCGCCTTCGAATTCGCGGTCAACTGCCTGGTGGTGCTGCTGATGCTGAAGCTGGCTTTTGCCCCGCCTGCGGTGTTTGCAACGCTCGGCATCGAACGTTTGCCGCTGAGCGTATTTGCGCTCCCGCCCTTGTTGTGGGCCACCCTGCGCCAGCGGCCGCGCGAGGCGGCAGCCGTGCTCGCCTGGACCTGCATGCTGGCCGTGAGCTTCACCGCCAGCAGCGCATCGCAGTCCGCGCTCGGCCCGCTGGTGCAATTGCAACTGGAGTTGTTCGGCATCGCCGCCAGCACGCTGGTGATGGTCGGCGTGATCATCGAGCGCACCCAGGCGCGCGAAGGCGAGCGTGACGAACGTGCGCGGCTGGCCGCCATTCTCGCCAGCCTGCGCGAGGGCGTGGTCGTCGCCGATATGGGCGGCAATGTGCTGGAGATGAATCCGGCTGCGCTCGAGATCCATGGCTACCGGCATGCGGTGCAAGGTGTCGGCAAGATGACCGATTTCGCCTACGACTTCGAACTGTGCGACCTGACCGGCGAGGTCATTCCCTTGTCGCAGTGGCCGCTGGCACGCGTGTTGCGCGGCGATGTGTTTGCCGACATGGAAGTGATTGTCAGGCGTCGCGACCACCAGGACCAGATCGTCGTCAGTTACAGCGGCCGACAGGTGCGCGATGACGAGGGTCGCGCAATCCTGTGCGTAATGACGATACGCGATGTCACCGAGCGCAAGCGCGCCGAGCAGCGCGAGCGCGAAGCGGCCTTGCACGATCCGTTGACGCAGTTGCCGAACCGGGCGCTGGTGCTCGAGTACGGCAGCCACCTGCTGGCAGCGGCAAGGCGCAACCACTGCGCCAGTTCGTTGCTGTTCGTGGACCTTGATCATTTCAAGCCCATCAACGACCAGTACGGCCATGCGACCGGCGATCGCGTACTACAGGTGGTCGCCAGCCGGCTGAAGGAATGCACTCGTCAGGAAGACCTGGTCGGCCGCCTTGGCGGCGACGAGTTCGTGATCTTGCTGCCTTACCTGGATGTCGGCCGGCAGTGGGCGGCGGTGGTGGCGCAGCATGTGGTCGACAGCATCAGCCGCCCGATCATGATCGACAAGATGGTGCTGTCAGTGGCGCCGTCGATTGGGATCAGCATCTATCCCGACCACGGCCAGGATGTCGCGTCGCTGATTCACGCGGCGGACCTTGCGATGTATGAGGCCAAGCAGAGCGGGCGCGCTTGCTTCCGCATTTATTCGCCCGCCACCGATAGCCAGAGTGCAATGCCGGTCAGTACAGACGCGCGCAGCAGCGCACACAAGGATGGGCACGCGTCAGGGTGACGCGCTCTTCGTCGGATATGGCGTCTGCCGCGTCGGCTGGGTGGCGTAGCCAGGCGGCTCCGCCCGTACCATCAGTCGAGTACTTTCTGCGTGCACACGCCGGCGTAGCCGAGATGGTTGTCGCCATTGGTCAGCGTGTACAGGGTATGCACGCCCCAGATGTGGCGGTTGGCCTTCACGCTGACGGTCGCGATCGTGCCGTTCATCACCGGCTTGTTGAGGGCCACTTCGCCTTCGAACCACTGCACGCTTTCCTTCAGCTCTGCGACCACCGGGCCACCGTACAGCGTGGTGAAATGGACTTTCTTTGCAGTGGTGTCGACCACCAGGTCGATCGGATCTTCTTTCAGGCTGCTCATCTGTTCGACGCGCTTGCCCCAGCCGTCATATTCGACATGGGTGCCGCTGCAGATGTAGCGGATCTTTTCGGCATTTGCGCTGCCTGCCAGCAGGCACAGTGCGAGCAGGGTGGAAAGTCTCATCATGGTTTTTCGTCGGACGTGGAATGAATTCGCGTGGGTTCAGCCTGGATTCGGCGGTTTTCTGCTGCGCCATGTGGCGGCAGCCCATAAGTGTAACAAGGCGCCAGCGTTAATCCGTGCAGGGCAGTGCGCCGAGCGACTACCCCAGCGGCAAGGAAGGCGACGTGCCGATGCATCTCCCCGATCTGGATTTGCGATTCCTCAAGGAGGTGTTGCCCCGACGACTCACATTATGAATTCAATCACTATGTTCCGGGGGGCAGCATGCAGACCTTGGTCGAGTATGTTGTGGCGCGCCTGGCTGTCGGACGTTCGCGTGCCGACATATGTGAAGAGTTGGCGGCTCTCGGCTGGACCGAGGGCAGCGCGCAGTCCGCCTACCGCGAGGGACTGATCGCGCTCGGCGCACCGGTGCCCACTGCCGCAATGCCGGCAACGGCTTCATCGAAGGTGTCGACCGGCGAAGTCGTCGCCAACATCTTCTCGTTCATCCTGCTCCACATCGTGATCTGGTCGACGGTTTTTTTGAGCTTCGGACTGATCGACCTCGCGCTGGTGTATGCAGGGCATGCGAACGATGCGCGCCTGATGGCAGACAAAATCGCCTCGCTGAACCGCTGCATTGCCGCACTGGCGATTGCCTTCCCTTTGTATGTGCTGGTCATGCGCCACTGGCTGCGCGGATTCCATGGGGCTGAGCCGCGAACCGACTCGCGACTGACCACATGGCTGACTTACATAGTGCTGCTGATCGCGTCCATCATGATGGTCAGCGCGATGATCTCTTTACTGTACTCGCTGCTGCAGGGCACTCTTGGCGTGCAGGAGGCGCTCAGGGTGGCGGTCGTGTTCGGTTTGTCGGCGCTGGTATTTGGTTTCTATACGTACGAGCGTCAGTTGGTGCGGTACCGCGAGCAGGCGCCGTATCTCGCGCGGCTTTACTTCTGGATTGCCGTCATTTTGCTGGTGGGCGCGGGTGCCGGATTCTTTGCCGTAGGTGTGCCGCAGATCATGCGTGACCTCGCATTCGATGACAGCCGCTCGATGGCGTTGAACAAGCTGTCTGGCTGCATCGAGCAGCATGCAGCGAAACATGCCGGCTTGCCTGAATCATTGGAAGTGATCGAGCGTATGAACCCGCCCCAGGATTGTCCGGTGGCAGATCCGCAGACCGGAGAAAAATATGGCTACCGGATTGTCAGCGCTTCGCAGCAGCCACGTGGCAAGCGTACCGGCGAGTTCGAATTGTGCGCAAACTTTGTGTTCTGGTCAGGCTTGCAGACCACTGAAGGCAAGAAAAGCCCGAACTGGCTGGATCACGGCGCAAGCCGCAACTGCAAGCAACGACAGGTGCCGCTGCTTGCAGAATGACGCCGGCACCTGCAGGTGCCGGCGCGAGGCGTCAGACGTTGGTCAGGCCCTGATCAGACGTTGAACCAGAAAAGACGGGCTAAGCCTTTGATCTTCTTATCCAACGCCTGCTCCTGATTGGTTCTGTGCCCCCTAACATGCCCCCAATATCGTTGAATGCTGGCGAATGTTGGCGAACAGAGGGGTTGGGTACGGAGGAAGACTGACTGCTGTCTTCCTTGCTTGTAGGCACCTATTATCCCATCGATCCCTCGTTCAACCAACCTGAGCCAGCAGCTCACATGGGTTGCACCTCCTGGCCGAAGATGGCCGCTTCGATGCGGTCGAAGTCGAGATACCGCGTGAACAGGGCATCTGCAAGTTCAGCCTCACCTATCTGGCGCAGTCCTTGGACGCACTCCTCCAGGGTCAGTGCTGCAAAAGCCGGATTGCCGCTGCTGGACTCAAGCAGGTGCTGCTTGTATGAGGCCACCGCCGCGCTGCAGTCCTCGTTCTTGGCAGGATGCACCACGAGGAAGAGCCCGCTGTCGTAGAGACCATTGTCCAGCATGGTTTGGCTGAGCATGTGCTCGCGCCATAGCTGCTGGATGGGAGCCCTCCGCAGTGCCGGGTGCTCTGGCTCTTTGAAGAGGCCGGAGCGTGTCGAAACCGCCTCGTAACGGGGGCGCATGGTTGCTGCTGGCTCGTTCATGGACTCCGAGTACTTCACTTCGATGGCGATGAAGGAGCGCTGACCCTTGCGGTTTTGACCGGCGATCAGCACGTCGAATGCCGTGTGGTCTGCGATGAAAGCCTCGTCACCGCGCCCTGGTGAGTGCTCGAAGTAGATCGACTCGACCTTCGCCATGTGATCTGGGAACAGGCTCGACCAGAACCGGGTAGCCATGGACAGATCGAGCTTCATGTCGCCAAAGAGGTTGAAGCACAGCGGCTGGCTCGACAGCAGGTTATGCCACAGGCGCTCCTCCTCGATCATCGCGCCTGGCTCTCGATACACCGTCTCGTACTTGGCCAGTCTGGCGATCTTGGTGGTCAAGAAGTTAAGGCCGAACGAGCCTGAAGCTCGGTCGATTCGGCTGCCCAAACAGCGGTCGTACTCATTCGTTTGCTGATGGCTGCCAACCGGCAGTTGCTTATCTTCCCGCCACATCGACTGCAGCAGTCGTGCGCAGGCGCGGAAGCGGGTGTCTCCGACGTCCTCGACCTGATATTGCTTGAGCAGGTGGGACGGGATGATGGGCAAGCGGGGTGCGTGCATCGCAGATCTCCAAGAAAGGCAACATTGCCTGGGGGAGATTCCGTCATCGGTCGGTAGAAGTTCACACCATGCCGGTCTGTAAGCACCCTCCCTCGAAGCTGCATTTACTGGAAGAAAGCCAACCTCTATCGATTATCGGGCAGCATATTCAGTGATGCCCGAGCAGGTCATTGATTTGATTGAATAAAAAGGCCTTTTGACTGCCTCTAGCGCGAATCCCGCCATAGTGGAAACCGAGTGGTGCTTCGTTGTAGACCTGAAAACTTTGCACTAGACTAGACAGCATTGACCATGAGAACACCCAAATGACTCAAAACACGTCCAGCGAAGGCGTTCTGACTCTGGCCGAAGTGGCAACCTATTTGAAGGTCACGGAACGGACCATCTATCGGTTGGCTGGAGCCAAAAAGATCCCTGCCTTCAAGGTCGGCGGGGTCTGGAGGTTTTCGCGTGCAGATATCGATAGTTGGATAAAGGCGCAATCAGCCAGTCCGACCGAATCCAAATGAGAAAAAGCAAACAATGCAGGACATTCAAGTCTCACTAGCACAGCTTGAAAGCCACCTTTGGGAATCCGCCAATATTCTGCGCGGCCCGGTGGATGCAGCCGACTTCAAGACCTACATCTTCCCGCTGCTGTTTTTCAAGCGCATCTGCGATGTTTGGGATGAGGAATACCAGGAGATCGTCGACGAAACAGGCGACGAACAACTGGCGTGGTTCCCGGAATCGCACCGTTTCCAGATTCCCGAGGGATGCCACTGGGTGGATGTCCGAGCCAAACCGATCAACGTTGGTGCCGCCCTTCAGCACGCGATGCGTGGGATCGAAAAAGCCAATCCCGACACGCTATACGGGGTGTTCGGTGACGCCCAGTGGACGAACAAGGAACGCCTGTCAGACGCACTGCTCAAGGACCTGATCGAGCATTTTTCTGCACTCCCGCTGGGCAATCAAAACGCCGCGTCCGACTTGGTCGGTGATGCCTACGAATACCTGATCAAGAAGTTCGCCGACGCCACCAACAAGAAGGCCGGGGAGTTCTATACCCCGCGCAGCGTCGTGCGGCTGATGATCGACATGCTCGATCCCAAGGATGCCGAGACCATCTACGACCCCGCCTGCGGTACCGGCGGGATGCTGCTTGCTGCCGTGCAGCACGTTAAAGAAAAGCACGGTGACGTCAAGCGCCTCTGGGGCAAGCTGTACGGCCAGGAAAAGAACCTCACCACGTCGTCCATTGCCCGGATGAACCTGTTTCTCCACGGCATCGAGGATTTCCAGGTGGTGCGCGGCGACACACTGCGCAACCCTGCCTTTTTCGAGGGTGACCGGCTCGCCACCTTCGACTGCGTGATCGCCAATCCACCGTTCTCGTTGGAAAAGTGGGGCGAGGACTTGTGGCTCAATGACCCCTTTGGCCGCAACTTTGCTGGTCTGCCGCCGTCAAGCAGCGGCGACTTCGCATGGGTGCAGCACATGGTCAAGTCGATGGCCGATGGCACTGGTCGAATGGCCGTGGTGCTCCCCCTGGGCGCTTTGTTCCGTAAAGGTGCGGAAGGAGACATCCGCCAGAAGCTGTTGGAGATGGATCTTATCGAAGCCGTGATCGGTCTGGCCCCCAACCTGTTCTACGGCACCGGTCTGGCAGCGTGCATCTTGGTGTTGCGCAAGCGCAAGCCTGCCCAGCACAAGAAGCAGGTGCTGATTGCTGATGCGTCGCGCTTGTTCCGCCGAGGCCGGGCACAGAACTTTTTAGAGCCTGAGCATGCCGCTGAAATCCTGGGCTGGTATCGCAACTTTGTCGACGTGCAAGACGCTGTTCGCGTGGTCACCCTCGATGAGATTAAAGCCGAGGACTGGACGCTGAACATCTCGCGCTACGTGCTGCCGCCGCTACAAGAAGACATTCCACCTCTGCCCGAGGCCATTGCTGCATTTAAGGACGCGCTGACCCGCTGCCGAGAGGCCGAGGAGCTGCTCGCACAGGTCATGGCCGAAGGAGGATGGCTGCAATGAGCCGCATCACCCAACAAGAACTCGAAAGCTACCTCTGGGGCGCAGCCGTTTTGCTTCGCGGCCTGATCGACGCAGGCGACTACAAGCAATTCATCTTTCCGCTGTTGTTCTACAAACGGGCGTCGGATGTTTGGGACGAGGAATACCAGTCCGTTGTGGCCGACTCCGATGGTGACCTGTCCTACGCTCAGTTCGCCGAAAACCACCGTTTCCAGATTCCCGAAGGCGCGCATTGGAACGATGTGCGTCAGACTTCGAAGAATGTGGGCGCAGCCATCCAGAAAGCGATGCGTGCCATCGAATCGGCCAACCCCGACATGCTCGACGGCATCTTCGGCGATGCCCCCTGGACCAACCGCGAGCGCCTGCCCGACGAAACGCTGAAGAACCTGATCGAGCACTTCTCGACCCAGACACTGTCGGTGGTCAACGTGCCCGAGGATGAGCTCGGCAACGCCTACGAGTACCTGATCAAGAAGTTTGCGGACGACTCCGGCCATACCGCAGCCGAGTTTTACACCAACCGCACCGTCGTCCATCTGATGACACAGCTCCTGGCACCGCAGGCGGGCGAGTCGATCTACGACCCCACGTGCGGCACCGGCGGCATGCTGATTTCGGCGCTGGACGAAGTGAAGCGCTCGGGTGGCGAATACCGCACGCTCAAGCTTTATGGGCAAGAGCGCAACCTCATCACCTCATCCATCGCCCGCATGAACTTGTTCCTGCACGGCGTGGAGGACTTCGAAATCATCCGGGGCGATACCCTGGCCGAACCCAAGCACATCGAAGGCGACCGCTTGCGTCAGTTCGATGTGATCCTGGCCAACCCGCCGTACTCAATCAAGCAGTGGAATCGCGAGGCCTGGAGCAGTGACAAGTGGGGGCGTAACTCGCTGGGTACGCCACCGCAGGGCCGCGCCGACTACGCCTTCCAGCAGCACATCCTGACCAGCCTCACCGCCAAGGGGCGGTGTGCCGTGCTCTGGCCCCACGGTGTGCTGTTCCGTAATGAAGAACAGGCCATGCGTGCCAAGATGGTCGAGCAGGACTGGGTCGAGGCCGTCATCGGCTTGGGCCCCAACCTGTTCTACAACTCCCCGATGGAGTCGTGCATTGTCATCTGCAACCGCAAGAAGGCCGCCGCTCGCAAGGGCAAGGTGATCTTCATCGACGCGGTGAACGAGGTTACCCGGGAAAGGGCGCAGAGCTTCCTGAAGCCTGATCACCAGCAGCGCATCCTTACCGCGTACCAGACCTTTGCTGACGTTCCCGGTTTCGCCAAGGTCGCCACCCTGGCCGACATCGGCGCTAATGCGGGCAACCTCTCGATCCCGCTATACGTGAAGCGCATCGCCGCCGCCATCGCCACCGACAGCAATGGTGACGCAGTATCGCTGCGCTCTGCCTGGGACCAATGGCAAACCGAAGGGCGTGCATTCTGGCTGCAGATGGACGCATTGGTGGAAACGCTGGATGGCATTTCCAAGGCTGAGGACACCCAATGAGGCTTCAAACGATCCGGCTATCGAACTTCCAATCCTTCGGAGCGGCGCCCACCGAAATTCGGTTGGAGGAGATTACTTACCTCATCGGCCCTAACGGCTCAGGCAAGACGGCAGCACTCCAAGCGCTGTGCCGTCTTTTTGCCTTTGATCCATCACTGCGCCGAATCCTACGCTCGGACTTTCATGTCCCATTCAACGAGGCAGCACCGCCTGCTGAGCGTCAACTATGGATCGAGGCCGACTTCCTGTTCCCGGAACTTGGCGACGACGAAGACAACAGCACGGTAGCCCCTCATTTCGGCCACATGCGTCTTGACGAAATCGATGGCACACCGCGCGTGCGATTCCGCCTCACTGCCACAATGGGCTTGGATGGGGACATTGAAGAAAGCATAGTCTATGTGCTGGACATCGATGCAGATGGCTCGCCACTAACCACTGCTCAAGTCCTCCGATCTGAACGCAACCATATCCACGTTCACTACCTGCCCGCACGCCGTGATCCCGCAGATCACATTGCCTATGGCGCCAATGCACTGCTGGGACGCATGCTACGTGCGGTGAACTGGGATGGAGAGCGAACTGTCATCAAGGGCCTGACCGACCAAATCAGCGACAGCTTGGCGGCCAATCCATCAATCAATGCGTTCAGCACAAGCTTGAAAACGGCATGGAGTGCTTTGCACAAGGGAAGCTTCTTCGCCGACCCTAAGCTCACTTTTGTTGCGTCTGAGGTCGAGGCCTTGCTACGGCACATGTCCGTGTCTTTCACACCAGGCCATGACGAGCAGTTGGTCGATTTCTCGCGACTGAGCGACGGCCAGAAGTCGATGCTGTACCTGTCGCTCGTGCTGTCCTCGCAAGCCATCGGTCGCGCTGTCCTGGCTGAAGATGACGATTCATTCGACGCAGACAAGCTGCGCCCGCCCGTGTTTACGGTCGTCGCGGTCGAAGAGCCAGAAAACAGCCTCTCTCCGCACTACCTTGGGCGGATCGTCAATGCGCTCAATGAGATGACCAGTGATGGTGACGCACAAGCACTGATTGCGACCCATGCGCCGTCGATGCTGCGGCGCGTCCCGCCGGAGCGTATCCGCTATCTTCGGCTGACCCAGGACCGAACGTCGCGCGTCACGCACATTCAGCTGCCAGAAAGCACGGACGAAGCGCACAAATTCGTGCGGGAAGCCGTCCAGGCATTTCCCGAGATCTATTTCTCGCGCCTTGTCGTTCTGGGTGAAGGCGATAGCGAAGAGATCGTTTTGCCACGGCTGCTACAGGTTAAGGGTGCGCCCGTTGACGAGTCCGCTGTCACAATTGCGCCTTTGGGGGGTAGGCATGTTAACCACTTCTGGCGCCTGCTTGCGGCATTGCAGATCCCGTACCTGACGCTTCTTGATCTTGATGTAGCTCGCTACACCGCAGGTTGGGGGCGTATCAAGAACGCCAATGATCAGCTGGCTGCGTACGAGCCGAGCAAGGTTCTCCCAGCAGACCATGTCATCCCCCATTGGAAAGATGCCACTCACAAAGTCCGGGATTACGGCAACTACCTCGAAGCACTCGAAGAAAGAGGCGTGTACTTCTCGTACCCCATGGACCTCGATTTGGCCATGCTGCTTTCCTTCCCAGAAGCCTATGGCGTCGAAGAAGAAGAGCCCGATGAATCAACGATCAAGGCCGTGCTCGGGAAAAGCCATCATGACGCAGGCCAGTACAGTGAAGATGAACTGAAACTCTTCAGCACCTATCACCAGCGGTTCAAGCTGGGTAGCAAACCTGCTGCCCACATTGATGCACTGGCCCAACTGACGGATGCAGAATTGCTGGCAAACATGCCCGCTTCGCTGAGCAGGCTGGCCGATGCCGTCATCGCCAAACTCGCGGAGCTGCCCGAGTGATTGCCATTGACGCTTGGCAGCCTGCAGATGGGCTGACGCTCGAACCGAATGCGCTGCTTTCCGCCAAAGAGCAGGATCGTTGCCTTGCGCTCACGGCTGGACCCGGCGCAGGCAAAACCGAGATGCTGGCGCAACGCGCAGACTTCCTCTTGCGCACAGGCACCTGCCGCTATCCCAAACGAATTCTGGCGATTTCGTTCAAGGTTGATGCCAGCAAAAATTTGAAGGAACGAGTGCAGCGCCGCTGTGGTGCCGATCTCGCTTCACGCTTTGACAGCTACACCTTCCATGCCTTTGCCAAGCGCATCATTGACCGGTTTCGCCCTGTGCTGACTGGTAATGATTCCCTTGAACCTGGCTACACACTTGGCAAACCCAAGGTGGCTCATAAGCAGATCGACTTCGATGACCTGGTGCCGCTCGCCATCAGGATACTGAAGAAATCAAAACTTGCCCGGAACGCCATTCGCCAGACCTACTGCGACGTTTTCCTGGATGAATTTCAGGACTGCACAGACAAACAATACGAGCTCGTGAAGCTCGCATTCCAAGGAACAGGCATCCGGCTGACGGCAGTCGGCGACACCAAGCAGAAGATCATGGGCTGGGCCGGTGCGCTGGATGGCATTTTCCAGACTTTTGCAGCCGATTTTGCGGCGACCCCGCTCAACATGTATCGCAACTTTCGCTCCAAGCCGCGACTGCTGCGCTTGCAGAACGAAATCATCCGCGTGCTCGACCCCGCGTCGGTCATGCCGGAAGAGCAAACTGCCGGGGATGAAGGAGAAGTCCTTGCCTGGGGCTTCGACGATAGCCGACAAGAAGCTGAGCATCTGGCTGAGCAGATCGCCGCGTGGGTCGAGATTGAACAGATTCCGCATTCAGAAATTGCCGTTCTCATCTCCAAGAAACCGGACGACTACGCCAACCATCTTATTGCCGAGCTCGAAGCCAGAGGCATCCCCTACCGCGACGAGCAACAGATGCAGGACATCACCACCGAGCCCGTCGCGCGCCTCGTGGTCGATTACCTGTCTTGCATCTACGGCAAGCGCGAGCCCAAGGCATGGGTGCGGCTGATGAACCTGCTGGTGCCTTTTGCCGATGACGAAATCCAGGCCAACACACGCCGGGACTTTGATCGCCTGATCAAAGCACAGCGCAAGAGCGCATCACTTCTGGAGTTGATTGATGAGCCCTACTCAGGTTGGTGGGAGTCGGCACGAGGATTTTTGAACAAGATCCCCCGCGAAACATTGGTAGCACTCTCGCCCGACTACGAATCGCCTGATCGGCTCAAAGCGGTCGTGCGCGATACCAAAGCACGTATCGAAGAGCTGCTCAAAATTGAGCCGGAATTACCCAAAGCGCTTGAACGCTTTGCGGATGACCAGGCTGTGCGCATCCTGACCATCCACAAAAGCAAGGGCCTAGAGTTCGACTCGGTCATCATTCTAGGTGTTGAGAATCAAACCTTTTGGAGCAAGCCCGACGAAGAACGCTGCGGTTTCTTCGTAGGTATTTCACGTGCGAAGCGGCGGCTGATTGTCACCATGAGCAAGCACCGGGAAACCCCGCCCTCCAATCCATATCGCTGGCAGGAAAAACGGACTCCACACAAGGAGTTCTTCGGTTACGTCATGCCGTTTGTTAGTAAAGAAAATGAAGAATGAATCCCTGAAGCCAGGCTGGAAAGTTTGGCGTTTCGACCAGATGGCGACCAACGTCAATATCCGCATCGACAACCCGTCCGAGTCCGGAATGGAGCACTACATCGGTCTGGAACACCTGGATGCCGACTCACTGAAGATCCGCCGCTGGGGCACGCCGGACGACGTGGAAGCCACCAAGCTGATGTTCAAGAAGGGCGACATCATCTTTGGTCGTCGCCGGGCCTACCAGCGCAAGCTTGGTGTCGCCGAGTTCGATGGCATCTGCTCGGCCCATGCGATGGTGCTACGTGCCAAGCCCGATGTTGTGCTGCCCGAGTTCCTACCGTTCTTCATGCAGAGTGATCTTTTCATGAACCGGGCGGTTGAAATCTCGGTGGGCTCACTGTCACCCACGATCAACTGGAAGACGATGGCAGTGCAAGAGTTTGCTTTGCCACCGATGGAAGAACAACGGCGCATAGTCTCGTTACTTCAATCCCTTAATGACGTGCATGAATGCTTGCTGGCAGCAAGGGACGCCTTAATAACCTTAAAATCCAGCCTTACTGAAAGTGCATTCCCGGTTTCTGAAGTTAAGTCTTTTCTGAATAATCCAGAGTCCTACCACGGGCGATTGCTCGTCAAACTGGGCGATCTTGTAACGCTGCAAGTGGGGTTCCCATTCAAGAGTGCTGAATACAGCAAGAGTGGCGATCGACTTCTCCGCGGCTCTAACGTCGGTGTGAACCGACTTCTTTGGGGTAGTGACATTACCTGTTATTGGCCTACTGAGCGTCGCAATGAAGTGCTCGACTACGTTCTAAATGCAGACGACCTTGTTATTGCAATGGATCGTCCGTTCATATCTGAAGGCTTCAAGATCGCTAGGGTGAGTGAGAACGACCTGCCTGCGTTGCTTCTGCAGCGAGTAGGCCGGTTCAGGCTTAGCAATCAAATTTCAGCTGATTATTTGTGGGCATTCCTGCACTCCGAATCTTTCAAATGGCAGTTGCAACGGATGCAAAAGGGGACAGATCTTCCCCATATCAGCAGGTTCGATATTGAAGGCACCTTAATCCCTGCATTGACCCTCGATGAACAAATCGCGACTGCTGATCATTTTTCGTCTGCAGCAGATGCGGAAAAGTCGTTACGAATTCGCGCCAATGCCAATCGGAAACAACGGGGTGCAGCGTTTGTAGCGCAGATCTTGTCGGAGGCATCGCATGTTCAATGAATCTAACACCGTCGAAGCCTACGTCCGCGATTTGCTGGCAGGCCCCGTCAAGACTGTCCCTGCTAACACCGTCCGGGAACCGCAGGCCAGCTACGGCCCCAGCCCCAAAGGCATCGGCTGGCGCTATGCCGCCCCTGCTGACGTGCCACGCCAGATTCAGGAAGTGCTGGTTGAACCTTGGCTGCGCGAGGCCTTGATTCGCCTGAACCCCGAGATCGCCGCCCAGCCCGACCGCGCCGACGAGGTGCTCTACAAGCTGCGCGCCATCGTCCTATCGGTGCGTTCGGATGGTCTGATCCGCGCCAACGAGGAAATGACCGCTTGGATGCGTGGCGAGCGCTCCATGCCTTTCGGCTCCAACAACGAGCATGTGCCGGTGCGGTTGATCGATTCGGATGACCTGTCGCAGAACCAGTACATCGTCACCCAACAGTACACCTACCGTGCTGGACCCACCGAGCGCCGGGCCGATCTTGTGCTGCTGGTCAACGGCCTGCCGTTGGTGCTGATCGAGGCCAAGACGCCCGTCAAGAAGTGCATCAGCTGGGTGGATGGTGCGGTGCAGGTGCACGACGACTACGAGAAGTTCGTGCCTGAGCTGTTCGTCTGCAACGTGTTCTCAGTGGCTACGGAAGGCAAAGCCTACCGCTACGGCTCTATCGGGTTGCCGGTCAAGGACTGGGGCCCTTGGCATCTGGATGGCGATGGCGACGATGGACAGCACCATCCGCTGAAGTCTCTCAAGCTGTCCGCTGAGAGCATGCTGCGCCCGCATGTGGTGCTGGACATCCTCGGAAGCTTCACCCTATTCGCCACCAACAAGAAAAAGCAGCGCATCAAGATCATCTGCCGCTATCAACAGTTCGAAGCGGCCAACAAGATCGTCGAGCGCGTACTGGCTGGTTACCCCAGGAAGGGACTGATCTGGCACTTCCAGGGTTCGGGCAAGTCACTGCTGATGGTGTTTGCCGCGCAGAAGCTGCGACTGCACGCAGGATTGAAGAATCCCACCGTGCTGATCGTGGTGGACCGGATTGATCTGGACAGCCAGATCACCGGCACCTTCACTGGCGCGGACATCCCCAACCTGGAGAAGGCCGACACCCGCGAAAAGCTGCAGCAGTTGCTGGCGCAGGACGTACGCAAGATCATCATCACTACGATCTTCAAGTTTGGCGAGGCAACCGGCAGTCTGAACGACCGTAGCAACATCATCGCCCTGGTGGACGAGGCACACCGCACCCAGGAAGGTGATCTCGGCCGCAAGATGCGCGAGGCCCTGCCTAACGCATTCCTGTTCGGCCTGACCGGCACGCCGATCAACCGCGCCGACCGCAACACCTTCTATGCCTTTGGTGCCGAGGAAGATGAGAAGGGTTACATGAGCCGCTATGGCTTTGAGGAGTCGATCCGTGACGGCGCCACACTGAAACTGCACTTCGAGCCCCGGCTGATTGACCTGCACATCGACAAGGCAGCACTCGACGCCGCATATAAAGACCTGACAGGCGGCCTTTCGGACCTGGACAAAGACAACCTCGCCAAGACTGCCGCCAAGATGGCCGTGTTGGTGAAGACGCCCGAGCGCATTCGCAAGGTGTGCGAAGACATCGTCCAGCACTTCCAGACCAAGGTTGAGCCCAACGGGTTCAAGGGTCAGATCGTTACCTTTGACCGTGAAAGCTGTCTGCTGTTCAAAGCTGAGCTGGACAAGCTGCTGCCGCCGGAAGCCACGGACATCGTGATGTCGGTGCAGGCAGCGGACAAGAAAGAACACCCCGAGTACACGCCCTATGACCGCACCCGTGATGAGGAAGAACGGCTGCTTGATCGCTTCCGCGACCCTGCCGACCCGCTGAAACTAATCATCGTCACTGCCAAACTGCTTACGGGTTTCGATGCTCCGATCCTGCAGGCGATGTACCTGGACAAACCGCTGCGCGACCACACGCTGCTGCAGGCCATCTGCCGGGTGAACCGCACCTACTCGGAACAGAAGACCCATGGCTTGATCGTGGACTACCTCGGCATCTTCGATGATGTGGCGGCGGCGCTGGAGTTTGACGACCAGAGCGTCAAGCAGGTGGTCAGCAACATCCAGGAGTTGAAGGACAAGTTGCCTGAAGCGATGCAGAAATGCCTGGCTTTCTTTGCTGGCTGTGACCGCACCTTGCAAGGTTATGAGGGTCTGATCGCTGCGCAGCAGTGCCTGCCCAACAACGAGGTGCGAGACAGCTTTGCAGCCGAATACACGGTGCTGGCACGCATCTGGGAGGCGCTGTCACCGGACAGCGTGTTGAGCCCATTCGAGAAGGACTACAAGTGGCTGTCGCAGGTGTACCAATCGGTACAGCCCTCCAGTGGCCACGGCAAGCTTATCTGGCACTCCTTGGGGGCCAAAACCATCGAGCTCATCCACCAGAACGTACACGTCGACGCGGTGCGGGATGACCTCGACACCCTGGTGCTGGATGCCGACCTGCTGGAGGCAGTGCTCTCGAACCCTGACCCGAAGAAAGCCAAGGAAATCGAGATCAAACTCAAGCGCCGTTTGCGCGGGCACGGCGGCAATCCGAAGTTCAAGCAATTGTCGGAACGTTTGGATGCCTTGAAGGATCGCTTTGAGTCTGGTCAGATCAACAGCGTCGAGTTTCTCAAGCAGCTGCTGGAGATTGCCAAGGAAACCCTGCAGGCCGAGAAAGAGGTTCCGCCCGAAGAGGACGAGGATCGTGGCAAGGCCGCGCTCACCGAGCTGTTCAACGAGGTGAGAACCGCCGAGACGCCTATCATGGTCGAACGCGTGGTCACGGACATAGACGAGATTGTGCGCCTTGTCCGATTCCCGGGCTGGCAAGGGACGCAGGCCGGTGAGCGTGAGGTCAAGAAGGCGCTACGCAAGGCACTCTTCAAATACAAGCTGCATGCGGATGAAGAGCTGTTCGAGAAGTCCTACAGCTATATCCGGCAGTATTACTGACATTTATTAGGGTGCTCAGTTTAAGTACCTGCTGTCTCAGTCGAACACAAATATAGGCAAGCCTCTTTTGCTGTTGAAGCCGCTGAGAAGATTGCCTTCGGCTCGCTACGAAGGACTTCGAGCCATGAACCGATGTACTGAGCATGATCTGTTCGAGGTTGTAGCGACACACCGAATTCGGCTGACAGGAAAGCAGCCCCCAGCTCTGCCACCAGCTCCTCCATCGCATAAGCCGATGTGCCGAATCGCGCTGAAAGATCCCGTGCACAGCGGGAAGCATGGCCGGTCCAATGGACCAGTTCGTGGAAGGCGACACCGTAGTAAGCCTCAGCGCTGATAAAGTCCTCAGGGTGTGGCAAGTGAATCTCGTCTCGGTTTGGCAGGTAGCAGGCTTTCTCTCCACCCCATAGGATGCGGGCCTTGCTGTTTTTGATGACCTGCTCGGCCATGTCTTGGCGCTTGTTAGCCGGCGGAGCGACATGCTCCGGGTGGAACCCATCGACCTGATCGGCATTGAAAACCGTAGCCATCTTCAGGACAAAGGGGCGTACTGAGCGACTTTGGGCTGAGACGCTATCGCTGCAGTTCTCACGGTCATCGTCGCCCATGATCGGTTGGTAGAAAACCGTGGGGCTGCCAGTCTCCCCTTTGCGGACCTGCGCGCCTATCGACATCCACTGGCGATAGGTGGCCCACCGTCCCGTTGTGAATGCTCGGAGTTGTTGAGAGGCCCATAGGCTCAGCACGTTGATGCCGTGATACTCATACTTGCCCACTGGGTTTTGCGGCAATGACGCACTTGAACCCTTCGAGCTCCAGGGCATTCGATAGTCGCCCGCCCCAGCTTCTATGGCCTGGATGATCTGTTGGGTGATGCGTTCATGTAAGTCTGCACGCTGTCTCGATACGGTCATGTCGCCATCTCCAAATGCTCTGAGATGGATTCATCCGCGTTCCGATGAAATTTACAGATGCGGGGTCAGACAGCTGATTTGGACTTAAATGCAGAAGGCGCCCTGTTAACTGATGTAAATCATAGGGTTACACAAGGCCCGCTGCCTAGAGACCGATATTCGTGGCGGAGGGCCAGTCCGAAAGTGTTAAACACGTTATGGAACGTCATCTGAGCAACCGCTGTTCGTTGATGTTCTTCGGCGACAGGGGTTGCGTCACTAACCTTTCTGGAGTCGCTCATGGATCAATCCTACATCTTGCCCTGCTCGCGCGTCGATCATCCGATTGCTGCGGATAGTCACCCTCAAAATCTTATCTCTTGGGAGCGGGAGGATCGAGCTCGAACCCTCCGGGAGTCAGGCTGGTCAGGCCTGCCCCGAAAGTACGAGCACAAGTGCGGCGGCACAGGTCCGAACTGCCAACTGCTGCAAGCGATTTTCGGTGCCGATGAAGCGGAATGGGATTGGGCGATTGCATCTGAACACCCTCCCACGCCAAATTACGGCTTCTACGCTTTCAATGAGCGCTTCAGCCACAAAAATCGTCCTGGCGGCCTGCGTCTGACTGTTGCGCAGGCCAAAGATCTCTACGGCGCTGTTGCCTACGCCAACACGCTGGGTCTGGTGATGAACTGTCATGTCAGTATCACCTGGGGCCTGCTCGGCATCCTTGACCACACGGAGGCGGCCAATGCCCTGACACACCGCGTGATAAAAGCATTAAGGCAGTGGTACACAGACCATACTGGCCGAGATCAGCTTGCATGGCTTTACGTCCATGAAAACGGGCGTATCCACGGCTTTCATACCCACCTGATGCTCGCCATTCCGAATGATTTACGGCTGGCATTCCGCGATTGGATGGAGTCTCGGCTGTCGGACGTTTGCCGTCTTGATTCGATGTCCGACGAGGCTTGGCACGTTACAGCCCCTCCAAGTGACCCGATTGGTCGTCAATGGACCTATTTCCAGTACTTGATAAAGGGCATCGACGAAAACGGGGTGCTGCCTGCTCGTGTGGGCTGGAATTCTCATATCCCCGTCAGCAGGCTGATCAAGTTCGGGCTGGAAAATCCTGGTGATGTCCGATGCAGGAAAAAGTGCGGTGTCTCGAACCTGATCGGTGCGAAAGCGCGACAAACGGCAGGCTTTCGCTCCCTGCTCGACCAGGGCGTGACCGATGTGCGGCGCCTGTATGCAGGCTTGGAGTATCTCGATCATTTGCGACGGTCCATTCTGCCAATGGGAGATCCGGTCGTCCGTCGGTTGCTTGAAGTCGAGGAGCGAGTTCAAGCCATCATCGAATCGGAGGAAGAGAACCGCAAACGCTATGAGAAGCAGCGGCGAAAAAGCCGAAAGATCCGGCGGGTCGGGCTGAAAGAAGAAGCCATCATGCAGACGAAAGTCGAGGCTTTCGAGGCGGCGGAGAGGGCTCGGCGCGAAGAGGTGCTTCGTCTGTTTAAGCTTTAAGCGCTGCGCTTTGTTTTTGGCGATAAATGCAGGAGGCGGGCTTGGGTCCGCCTCTTTTTGCATAAAAATCAATAACATGCATGTTTTCATGCAAGGTCGGCCTGCCTACTTGCGCGATTTGCAGCGCCGCACATCGGTCACGCCCTGGTCGAGCAGGGAGCGAAAGCCTGCCGTTTGTCGCCCGTCGGACTCATGATGGCAGAAAGCCGTCCTCGGTCAGTAGCTCGATCAGCCCTTCAAGTCCCTTGACTGCGTGTCGTGCCTTGTCACCGTCCCGAAAGCTCGTGCCCTTGCTCGGATAAAAGTTGATGCGGCCAATCTTGAGCTGGTACTCGCTCGTTTGCTTAAAAGCGATGTCGTGTTCGGCAAGCCATTGGCGGGCTTGGTCCATGGGGTCCGGGTGGTGCTGGTGTGTGGTCATCGGCGGTGCTCCGGGAGTGGGGGTAGCGGTGGTGGGGGTATTGCTGGCGGTGGTGGGGGGGTGGAGACAAACTGACTGTGGGAGAGACAGACAATCAGACAGACAGTCTGTTGTTCGAAGTTTCATAAGTCCGTACAGTTATGTAACGCCGAGCCCGCCCGGAGATACAGCAAAGCGTGGGATATTTTGAAAAATTTTTGCACCCCCCAAAGACAAGAGCCCGACACCTTGGCAGGCATCGGGCTCGTGATGGAAAAGTCATCGCCGGGGCATCAATCTTTGCTGAGTGCAGGCAGTCCTTCAAGCCAGCGATGGGCCTCCGCGATTGGGATCAATGTACGTTTTCCAAACTTCTTTGCCGCGAGGCGGCCCGTTTTGAGCTCCTCGTAAAAGGCGGTGCGACCGATGCCTGCCCACTGGCAGAAGTCACGGACGGAAAAGGCGCCACGCGGAGCGTCGTCGTTGGCTTGGATGTGGTTCATGTTGGATCTCCTGGGTTGATGGAGATCCGATATAGAAAAGTGCATCCGCATAGATTCACCGGCGTTCTTGGCGATTTTTTGCAAGCTACTCATGCTCGTTTGACCTCCCGGCAGATCGGGACGACGTTGGACTTCCCTGCCTTCAGATCGTCGAGCAAGTCTGCCCATGCTTGCATCATCTTGGCGCGGTCAGTGAAATAGTCCGCGTGGTTGTAGGTGGCCCGAACTCGGTTGGGCTCGGCATGGGCGAGTTGCCGCTCGATCCAGTCAGGTGGAAAACCCATCTCATTGAGGCGGGTGCTACCAGTTGTTCGTGTGGCATGCGGGCTGAATTTGCCGCTCCAGCCGAGTACGTGCAGCATCTGCCGGAACGAAGCCACGACCATCGGTCGATTGCGGTTGTCTCGGTGAGGAAAGACATGCGTACGGTGTCCGGTGACGGTCTGCATTCCACGAAGCAGCGATACAGCTTGGTGAGGCAAGGGCACGACATGCTCGACCCGTTTTTTCATTCGCTGAGCAGGAATACGCCACATTGCCTGGTCAAGGTCGAATTCGGACCACTCTGCCTCGACGACTTCTGAAGGCCGAGCCAAGGTTAGCCACATTAAAAGGAATGCGGCCTGGATTTGGTAGCTGCCACCATGCGTATCGAGATCACGAAGGAGCTGGCCGATTTCGGGCTTCTTGAGCGCTGTCTTGTGTTGAGTCTTGTTTTTGGGCAGCGCCTCTTGCCATCGATAAACCGGATTCGTGTTCACCCGGAAAGTCTCCAAGGCTAGCTGGAAGATACCGAAAAGAGTTCGCTTGGCCTCGTGAGCCACCGAATTACCGTTAAGGCGTTCAGCAGCTTTTAAGACATCCAAGATCATCGGGGGAGAGATCTGCTGAACTGGTAATTTGCCTAGTTTGGGAAAAACCACACGTTCCAGCATGGCCCATCGCCGCTTTTTGGTTACTTCCTCCCAGCTTTTGATCCCCAGCCACTCCCCGGCCACATCCTCTAACAGGTACTTCCTGGCCTTATTGGCATCTAAGCTCTCGATCTTTTTTTGCAGAGAAGGGTGCTTGCCCTCCTTGATCAACTTCCGGGCATTCGCCGCCGCTTCACGAGCCTGCACCAAGGACATCCTTGGATATTTTCCAAGTGCAAAGCGATTCTCACGACCATCTAGCCGGTACTTAAAGCGCCATAGTTTTGACCCATTGGGCATCACTTCTATGTAAAGCCCTTCACCAAGTCCTCTTCGGTAAGGGCGGCTCTCAACTGGTAAGTTACCGAGCCAGAGACCTGTGATGCGTCGAGGAACTGCCTTAGGGTCGTAGCCCAGATCTGTATCTGCTACGGAGTTGCTGGGTTCGTCTTTTTCAGGATTGTCGGTCTGCATGGCTACTCCAAATTTCGAAATGGTCGAATTCGGATATAGGGGGCAGCTCCGGTGCGGATGCACCGGGGTGCAGAACGTCAGAAAAGGCTCCGGCTTGTTGTCGTAGGCGGAGCGCCTTGTCGCCCGGCTAGCCGTTTTCTTGAGGTGAGCGCCCCTTCCAGAAACCGTATATGCGACAAGGGCTTACAGGTGATTTGGGGGCATGCCCCCGCTTCACTCAGGGGGCACAAGCTACATGCCCCCAACGATGCCCCCAAACAAACCAGAAGCGCTCGAATGCTCGCGAACTGCAACGATCTAAAATTGTCTTTTAAATCAATAGGTTACGAGATTATCCGAACTTCTGCGAACTGCTGGGGACCAGACTCACCAGTTAGACGTTGAACAGGAAGTTCAGCACATCGCCATCCTTGACGATGTATTCCTTGCCTTCAGCGCGCATCTTGCCGGCTTCCTTCGCGCCATTCTCACCCTTGTGCGTGATGTAGTCATCGAAGGCGATGGTCTGCGCGCGGATGAAGCCGCGCTCGAAGTCGGTGTGGATCACGCCCGCTGCTTGCGGTGCGGTGTCGCCCTGATGGATGGTCCATGCGCGCACTTCCTTCACGCCGGCGGTGAAGTAGGTCTGCAAGCCGAGCAGGCTGAAGGCCGCGCGGATCAGGCGGTTCAGGCCCGGTTCTTCCATGCCCA
>JACCDU010557885.1_pt1 | contig 25915 bp, 28 predicted proteins | sample 7446081 | NCBI WGS metagenome assembly JACCDU01 (sample SAMN15323447, study PRJNA562643) | freshwater metagenome | isolation source: river surface water | place: USA:Blue River Watershed | collected 2017-08-17
CAGAAAGGAGAAGCCAAGGCCACCGAGCAGCTAGACTTATCCACAACCAACTGAACAAAACTTCCCTAAAACCAGTGGCTCAATATTCAACGTGAACACTGGCTCAGTTTGGCTGATGAATCAACAGCGGCAACACCGTGCGCTCCACCCTGGGCCGTACCGTAAAGTTGACGATCGCCTGAGAGAGCAGTTGCTTCTTGCGCGCCTCGTCCATCACGATGGAATCCCACAGCGCGCCCAGCGAGGCGTCCGGCAGCTTCCAGCTTCGGTGGATGCCTTTCGGCAGGGATACATCCGTCGGGGGATTCTTGGTCATCCGTGTGTCTCAACAGGTCAGAGGATGGTGCGGTAGCTCGCAAGCACCTTGGTGGTCTGGACCAGGCCTTGGCGCAGCAAGATATCGAGATAGCGATCGACGTCGATCGTCGGGTTCCTCAGTTGGGAACGCTGGCGCTGTGCGGCCGAGACGACTGCAGCCGCATCCAGATCCAGCAAGTTGTCCACGAACTCATCCGGATGCTGCGATTCGACGCCGTAGGGCGCCAGCAGCTCATTCGGGAAATCTCGCTGGTTGAATGTCACAATCACACTCGCCCCACAGCGAATGGCGGCGGCCAGCACGTGGCGGTCGTCCGGATCTGGCAAGGTCAGACCGGCCGCGAGCGATTCGTACCCTTCTACCAATCCATCGGGGATGGCACGATCCATCAGGTCAGAGGTTCGGTCGACTTGCGCCCTGGTGAGATCGGGCCGATTGATCAGCAGGTTGCGCTTCCACTCCTCGTGAATGGTTTGGCTCCAGCGCGCTCGGAACCGACCGGACAGCCCCAGCCACATCAAGAAGTCCCGCAGCGGCGCGGGATAGAGAACGCATGCGTCATAGACAGCCGTGAAGGGGGAATGCCTCATTCGTACCCCATTCCCAATTCTTGCGACTGCTGGGTGAGTTCAGCCATCGCCTGCTCGCTCGCGCGCTCACGCGCCTCCTTGTACTGCATCAGATCGGCAAATCTCACCCGGCGGTGCTTGCCAGTCCGATGAAACGCCAACACCCCATCTTCGAGTAGCTTGACAAAATGTGGACGGGACACGTTGAGCAGGTCCGCGGCCTCCTGTGTTGTCAGCTCCGCATGGACAGGCACCACCTTCACAGCATTGCCGTCGGCCAGTTCGGCCAAGATGTCCACCAACAAACGCAAAGCCGAGGTCGGCAGTTCGACTTGGTGCGCCTGCTTCTGGTCATCGAAAATCTGGATGTGCTGAGTTTCAAACTGCGTCGCGAGGTAGGCAGCCAAGGCGCGTTGCCCCTGCACGGCTGCCTTCACCTCACCCTCGGCGGGCAGAGTCATCTTGGATTGGGCAGTAACGGTCATGGGTATCTCCTGGGCGAAAACGGGTTGCGAGCTGCATCTTAGTCGAAATAAACGAAAAGCGCAATAAACGAAACGAGGCGCCGATCTCGGCCGTTCGGCCGCCGTCACTCGCCTACGCATCAATAGGGGAACGAGCCAGTTCGGATTGTTTGCAGCCTAAAACACCGCTGATCTCCAGGATCTGGCCATTGCTGATCACACAGGAATGGCACGATGTTGGCTCCGATCTGGCAGTGCGCCGCGCATCGCGGCGTGCCCATTTTTCTCGTGACGGCCCTCCTGCTGGGTCAGTCCCCGATGGCGGCGGCCGAGTCCCCCGCACAGCGCCAGGAGCTGGTCGCCGCACTGCGCCAACTCGATGCGCTGGAGCGCACCGTCGCCGACAACGCCGCGCATGCCCCCGTACAGCCTGGCGAGCGCTACCACTTCGATTACCCGCGGCTGCTGGCTGACCTGGCGCGCGTGCGCGCCGGCATCCAGGCCCATCTCACACCGTCGCGTGCTCAGCCGCGCGACCCATCCGAACTGGCCGGCGACTACCGCACCGAGCGGTCCGCTTCGCCATCGCCGACGACGACTGCGGAGGGCAAGCAATGAACGGCGCCCAGGTCTCGGCATTTCAAGCCAACAGCGGCATCGCGCCTTCGGCGATGGCGACCGTCCTGGTCGGCGCCGTGTTCGCGGTGCTTCTCGTCTGGGGCGTCTGGGCCATCCGAACGGCCTACGTGGGGTGGTCCGAGAGCCGCCTCAACCAGCGCCAGTTCCTCGGCGTCTGCATCCGCTTTGTCGCGATGTACCTCGTCCTGAGCTTCTTTCTTCTCTCCTGAACCGAAAGGCACGACCATGCAAAACCGCATCCTCACTTCCCGTCTTGCCCAGCGCGCCGCTGTGGCACTGGGCGCCGCCGCGCTGCCCGCGCTGTCGTTCGCGCAAGGCTTGCCGCAGTTGGAAAACCCGACGCGGGGAACCGGCAACGGCATCATGGAAACGATCAGGAACTACGGCTACGACATCATCATGCTCGTGGCGCTCCTGGTCGTCGCGTCGATGTTCATCGGCGTCTGCTACCACGCCTACGGCACATACGCGGAAATCCACACTGGCCGCAAGACCTGGGGCCAGTTCAGTCTCACGGTCGCCATCGGTGCCGTCCTGCTCGTGATCGGCATCTGGCTGCTCACCGAAGCCACCGGCATCCTGTAAGCGAGGACGGCCCATGTCCGAGCAACAGCACGTCCGTGCTGACGGGACGGTCACGTTCCTTCCGCATCGGCTCAACAGGCACCCGGTGGTCGTGCGTGGCCTCACCGCCGACGAGCTGTGGATTTGCTGCGGCCTGTCCGGCGGTGCCGGTCTGCTGGTCGGTGCGCCTCTGTCCTGGGTGTTCCGCACGATCGCGCTGGCGCCGACGTTCGTCGTGCTGGGCGTGGCCTTCGGCGTGTTCATCGGCGGCGGCATCCTGCGCCGCCTCAAGCGCGGCAGGCCCGACACATGGCTGTACCGGCAGTTGCAGTGGCGCATCGCCACGCGCTATCCGCTCGCGGCCAGTTGGGTGGGTGGTCAAGTGCTGATCTCGCGCTCGGGTTTCTGGACCACACGCAGGAGCAACCGATGAGCCGCTTCAAGAACGAAATCACTCATCTGCAGGCGCACATCAAGACGCTTCGCCTGGGTACTGGCGCGCTGGTCGTCGTCGCCCTGGTCATGGGCGGTGGCTGGTGGAGCGCGCCGCGCGACCTGACCATCCACGTCCCGCCCGACCTGCGCTCCGGCAGTACCCGAAAGTGGTGGGAAGTGCCGCCCGAATCGGTCTATGCGTTCACGTTCTACGTGTTCCAGACCCTCAACCGCTGGCCGACGAACGGCGAAGAGGACTACCCGCGCAACCTCCATACGCTCTCGCCGTATCTCACCGCGGCCTGCCAGGCCTTCCTGCGCGCGGACTACGACTACCGCCGCAGCACGGGCGAGCTGCGCCAGCGCGTGCGCGGCATCTACGAAATCCCCGGCCGCGGCTACGGCGACCACCCCACGGCGCGCGTGCGCGTGGTCTCCGACCGCGACTGGGTGGTGACGCTCGACATCACCGCCGACGAGTACTACGGCGCCGAGCAGGTCAAGCGCGCGCTTGTGCGCTACCCGGTGAAGGTCACGCGGGTGGACGTTGATCCCGCCCGCAACCCGTTCGGCCTGGCGCTCGACTGCTACGACGGTGCCCCCCAGCGCATCAGCGCACCGGAGCCGACGCGCCCGGCGCCTGGCGGCCTGTCTCCGCAAGCGCCCCAAGGAGGAAACACCCCATGAAGCATCCTGTACTCGTGCTGCTGGGGCTGCTGGCCGTGGCCGCGGCACCCGTCTCCCATGCTGTGGAGATTCTGCGCTGGGAACGCATGCCGCTCGCGGTACCGCTGAAGGTGGGCCAGGAGCGCATCGTGTTCATCGACCGGAACGTCCGCGTGGGCGTGCCCGCAGGCGTGGGCGAACGCCTGCGCGTGCAGAGCGCAGGCGGCGCGGTGTACCTGCGCGCAAGCGAACCGATCGAGCCCACGCGGCTGCAATTGCAGGACGCCGACACGGGCGCGCTGATCCTGCTCGACATCGCGGCCGAACCGCCCAAGGACGGCGAAGCCGAGCTGGAGCCGGTGCGCATCGTCGAGGGCAGCAGCACCCCGGCGCGCTACGGCGATCAAGCAGGCGGTGGCGATGAGGCCTCGGCACGCGCTCAGGATCAGACAGGCGCTCGTGCGGCGCGGCGCGAAACCCCAGTTTCGGTCGTCCTGACGCGCTTCGCCGCGCAGAACCTCTACGCGCCGCTGCGCACGGTGGAGCCACTGCCGGGCGTCATGCGGGTGAACCTGCGCCGCGACCTCGACCTCGGCACGCTGATGCCGACGCTGCCGGTGCGCGCGGTCGCGCTCGCGTCGTGGCGTTTAGAAGACCAGTGGGTCACGGCCGTGCGCCTGACCAACAGCAGTAGCGGCTGGGTCACGCTCGACCCGCGCGTGCTGCAAGGCGATTTCCTCACCGCCACCTTCCAGCACGAAGCGCTCGGACCGCGCGGGACGCCCGAGGACACGACCGTCCTGTACCTGGTGACGCGCGGGCACGGCCTCGCGCAATCGCTGCTGCCGGCGATCCACCGTTTCGACCCGGCATTGCATCTGCCGCAGCCGGAAGCCGAAGCCGGCGACGGCGACGGCAAGGAGGCCCGCCATGCGCAGTAACGGCTTGCTCAAGTGGCTGATGATCCCGGTCGCCTTGCTGGTGCTGTTCGTTGCCATCCGGCTCTTCTCGGGTGGAAGCACGTCGGCACCGCCCGCCGCGGATGCCGGTTCCAAGCTCACGCCCGAGGAAATGAAGGCGTTGGGCATCGAAGGCGATACCCCGCGCGATACCGTGGCAACGCTCGTCGCCCAGGTGAAGCAGTTGCGCACCGAGCTTCAGACCGCGCTGACCGACAACAAGTCGCAGCGCGAAGAAAACCAGCGCCTGCGCCAGCGCGAGAACTCCATCGACCAGCGCATCAATTCGGCCCTCGAATCCGAGCGATCCAACCTGCGCCGCGACCAGGAACAGGCAGCCAGCGCGCGCCAGCAGACCGAAGGGTTGCTCGCCGACCTGCAGCGGCGTCTGGACAGCATCGGCGGGCGCGGCGGCGGCCATGCCGATCTGCCCGTAGGCCTGGGGCTGCGCGATGGCGACGAGGCCGGCATGGAAGGCGGCATGCGCTGGATCGAGCCGGATGACGCGAAGCCCGCCGAGGGACGCAACAGCAGCCGTGGCACCGGCAGCGGCATGAGCTTCCCGACGAGCTTCGGCCCTACGCAAAGCACACTGGAAACCACAGCGGAGACCGTGGCGAGCGCGGGTGCACGCGCCGCAGGCGTCAAGAGCGCCAAGCCAGTCTATACCGTGCCGACGAACTCGACCCTGATGGGCTCCGTGGCGATGACCGCGCTGATCGGTCGCGTGCCGATCGACGGGACCGTCAACGACCCGTATCCGTTCAAAGTCCTGGCCGGCCCGGACAACCTGACCGCCAACGGCATCGACATTCCCGACGTGGCCGGCGCGGTGTTCTCCGGCACGGCCTCGGGCGACTGGACCCTTTCGTGCGTGCGCGGCCAGGTGCGCAGCATCACCTTCGTCTTCCACGACGGCACGATCCGCACGATTCCCGAAGACCGCGACGGCAACCAGCAGAACGACCAGCAGCGAGATGGCCTGGGCTGGATCAGCGACCCGTATGGCATTCCTTGCGTCAGCGGGGAGCGGCGCAGCAACGCCCAGCAGTATCTCGGCTCGCAAGCCCTGATCACCGCAGCCGGTGCCGGCGTCGCCTCGTTGATCGACAGCGACAGTGGCCAGATGTCCTACGTGGGCGCAGATGGCTCCATCGGCAGCGTCGGCATCTCGGGCAACGAGGCCGTCGGCCGCATCCTGGCCGGTGGCGTGCGGGACATGGCGGACTGGGTGAACAAGCTGTACGGGCAGGCCTTCGCGGCCGTCTATGTCCAGCCCGGCGCGAAGGTCGCCGTCCACCTCGAAAAGCCGCTCGCCATCGACTTCGATCCCGAAGGCCGCAAGGTCGATCACCGCGCAGGAGAAAGCCATGCTCTCGAACTTGAATAAGGGCTTGGCGCTGGCCCTTGCCGTCGCGATGCTCGGCGGCTGCGCCACAAGCAAGGAAAAGCTGCTGCCTCACGGCGACAGCACGATGATGGACATCTGGCAGCAGGACGCCGGCGACGGCGGCGGTGGCGCCGGCCAGGTAGCGCGCAGGCAATTGCTCGATGCGCGCCAGAGTCTGCGCCGGCCGCTGGCCGAGGCCGACGTGCAGGCGGCGCCCGCCGAGCAGATGCGCTACACGCGCACGGCGCGCAACGAGGTCTATCGCCAGTTCCAGCGCCTGCCCAATCCCGATCTCGTCATGTACGTGTACCCGCACCTGGCGGGCACGGACCCCGTGCCGATTCCGGGCTACACGACGGTCTTCCCCTTCTACCAGCGCGTGCAGTACGCCATGCCGGGCGAGCGCGTGGAGGACTACTGATGCGCTGGAAACTCCCCTGGCCGAAGCTGGACACACCCGGTGGCGGCGATGAGCAGCCGGACGGCTGGCAGCGTCACGTCGATGCCCTGCGCCAGGCCGGCATCCCCGAACCCGGCTCGGCGATCCAGGGCCGCAAGCCGGCGACCGTAGCAGACGAGCAGGCACTGTACGACGTCGCGCCGTCCTTCGTGGAATTGCTGCCGTGGGTGGAGTTCCTGCCCGAATCGAAGTCCATGCTGCTGGAGGACGGGCAATCGGTGGCCGCCTTCTACGAACTGGTGCCGCTGGGCACCGAAGGCAGGGAACCCGGCTGGCTCGCGCATGCCCGTGATGCGCTCGAAAACGCACTGCAAGATTCGTTCGACGAACTGGACGAGAACCCCTGGGTAGTCCAGCTCTACGCGCAGGACGAGCCCAGCTTCGACCAGTACATGCGAACCCTGCGCGACTACGTGCAGCCGCGCGCCCGCGGCACGGCGTTCACGGAGTTCTATTTGCGCTTCTTCGACCACCACCTGCGTGCGGTGGCCAAGCCGGGCGGGCTGTTCGAGGACACGGTGGTAACGCGGCTGCGCTGGCGCGGCCAGACGCGGCGCGTGCGGATGGTGGTCTATCGCCGTGCCGCCGGGCAGGCAAGCCGCCGCGGCCAGACGCCCGAGCAGATGCTGAACATCGTCTGCGACCGCCTGTGCGGCGGCTTGGCGAACGCAGGCATCCAGGCACGGCGCATGGCTGCGGCGGACGTTCATGACTGGTTGCTGCGCTGGTTCAACCCACGTCCCGCGCTACTCGGCCCTGGGGCCGAAGACCGGGAGCGCTTCTACACGCTGGCGCGCTACCCCGACGAGGCCGACGACGGCGAAATCGAGTTGGCGAGCGGGAGGGATTTCAGCCAGCGGCTGTTCTTCGGCCAGCCACGCTCCGACGTGGAGCGCGGCACCTGGTACTTCGACGGCATGCCGCACCGTGTGCTGATCACCGACCGGCTGCGCATGCCGCCCGGCACGGGGCACCTGACTGGGGAGACCCGCAAGGGCGATGCGATCAACACCCTGTTCGACCAGATGCCCGAAGACACCCTAATGTGTCTCACGATGGTCGCCACGCCGCAGGATGTCCTGGAAGCGGACCTCAACCACCTGGCGAAGAAGGCCGTAGGCGAGACGCTGGCGTCGGAGCAGACGCTCAAGGACGTGCAGGAAGCGCGCTCCCTGATCGGCAGCGCGCACAAGCTCTACCGGGGAACGCTGGCGTTTTACCTGCGCGGGCGCGACGAGGCGGAACTGGACCGGCGCGGTCTGGACCTGGCGAACGTCATGCTCAATGCCGGCTTGCAGCCGGTTCGCGAGGACGACGAAGTAGCGCCGCTCAACAGCTACCTGCGCTGGCTCCCGTGCTGCTACAACCCCGGCCAGGATCGGCGCAAGTGGTACACCCAGTTGATGTTCGCGCAGCATGCGGCGAACCTGTCGCCGGTGTGGGGCCGCGCCCAAGGCACCGGGCATCCGGGCATCACCTTCTTCAATCGCGGCGGCGGGACCATCACCTTCGATCCGCTGAACAGGCTGGACAGGCAAATGAATGCCCACCTGTTCCTGTTCGGCCCCACTGGCTCGGGCAAGTCGGCGACCTTAAACAACATGCTCAACCAGGTCGCGGCGATCTACCGCCCCCGAATGTTCATCGTCGAGGCCGGTAACTCCTTCGGTCTGTTCGCAGACTTCGCCCGGCGTCTGGGCTTAACCGTGAACCGGGTCAAGTTGGCGCCGGGCTCCGGTGTGAGCCTGGCCCCGTTTGCCGATGCACGCCGGCTGATCGAGACGCCGAGCGCCGTGCAGACACTCGACGCAGACGCGCTTGACGAGGACCTGCCGCCGGATGCCTCGGCGTCGGACGTCGACGAGCAGCGAGATGTGCTCGGCGAGTTGGAGATCACGGCCCGCCTGATGATCACCGGCGGCGAGGACAAAGAGGAAGCCCGGATGACGCGGGCGGATCGCTCGCTGATCCGCCAGTGCATCCTTGATGCAGCCCAACGCTGCGTGCCGCAGAACCGCACAGTGCTCCCGCGCGACGTGCGCGACGCACTGCGTGAGCGCGGACGCGATACGTCGCTCCCGGACACCCGGCGCGCCCGGCTGTTCGAGATGGCCGACGCAATGGACATCTTCTGCCAGGGCAGCGACGGTGAAATGTTCGATCGCCCGGGAACTCCCTGGCCGGAAGCCGACATCACGGTCGTCGATCTGGCGACCTATGCCCGCGAGGGCTACAACGCCCAGCTCTCCATCGCCTACATCTCGCTGCTCAACACGGTCAACAACATCGCCGAGCGCGATCAGTTCCTGGGCCGTCCCATCGTCTTCGTGACGGACGAGGGACATGTCATCACCAAGAATCCATTGCTGTCGCCCTACGTGGTTAAGGGAACAAAAATGTGGCGCAAATTGGGGGCGTGGTTCTGGTTGTCAACCCAGAACATTGACGACTTGCCACGCGCGGCTGAGCCCATGCTCAACATGATTGAGTGGTGGGTGTGCCTGTCGATGCCACCTGATGAAGTGGAGAAGATCGCGAGGTTCCGCGAACTCTCGCCCGCACAGAAGGCATTGATGCTCTCCGCGCGCAAGGAAGCAGGGAAATTCACCGAAGGCGTCATTCTCTCCAAGAGCATGGAAGTCCTGTTCCGCGCCGTGCCACCGAGTCTCCATCTCTCGCTCGCGCAGACCGAACCCGAGGAGAAGGCCGAGCGGTATCAACTCATGCAGCAGTACGGCTGCACGGAACTGGAAGCGGCCTTCAAGGTGGCCGAGAAGATCGACCAGGCACGCGGCATCGAGTCGCCGGCCCTGGAACTGTCGTAAGCCGGAGAACGCCATGGAGCAGAAACGTCCTTCCATCCCGATGCAGGTCCAGGCGTTCCGCCGCCGCCGTAGGCAGTCCCGCTGGCCTTGGGCCTTGGCCGCTGCACTGGTCACGCTGCTGCTGCTCTGGCTCGTGTCCCGGTCGCCCGACGAGTCCTCGCCGCAGCCGGCCGCGCCGATCAGCACGGTACAGGCGGCCGGCCCGCCCTGGCAGATGGGCAACCCGGAGGGGCGCTTCACGCTGACGCTCTATGCCGACTTGGAATGCCCGTTCTGCCGGGAGTACTTCCCCCAGCTCAAGCGCTGGGTCGGCAACAACACCGACGTGGCCCTGCAATGGCACCACCAACCGCTGGCTGCGCATGAGCCCGCTGCGTTGGCCGAGGCGCGTCTGGTCGAGTGCGTCGCCGAAGCGGGCGGGCATGCGGCGTTCTGGCATGCGGTCGAATGGATCTATGCCCATACGCGCAGCGACGGCGACGGCTTGCCTGACGGGCTGCGCTACCCTGCATTCACGCCAGCCATCGAGCAGTGCATGGCAAGCGAAAGGCTTGATGCGGCCATCCGTGCTCAAGCCGCGGAGGCTACGAAGAGCGGCGTGACCGCCACGCCGTCGCTACGGATGCTTGATCGCCAAACGGGCCAGGCCATCCTGCTGCAGGGGCCGATCGAGGGCGATGCCTTGCTGTCGGCTATGGACATGCTGGCGGCTGACGAAATGGTCGCCACTCCTTCTAACGAGAAGCCTCCCGGCACCGCCGATGCGCCCAAGTAGTCCATGGCCTTGCCAGTACGTCCTCGATCACTGCGGGGGCTTCGGCCCATAAGCGCTAACCGTATTTCTCGCGCAGTTCGTCATGCTGGTACGTTCTGCGGCGAGGTGATTCGCGCAGGCTTGCGGCGATTTCCTTCCAGCGCTTCAGGCTATCGAGCAGCGAGAGCACCGGATTGACGGCCTGCATCAGCAGGTGGCGCATCAGGGACGTCTCGCGCCAGCGGCATCGCCGCTTGTCCGGAGGTGAGCCAGTAGCCCCAGGGGGAAAAACGCTCGCCCACTGCGAGCAAGCTTTCGATCAGTACCGAGACAAAGACCTTGCCTTGCAGCCAGGCCGTGGCGCCTTGAGGATCGGTCTTCTTCAAATGCCCCAGTTGCAGCAGCGACTTCAGCCGCTTGAACGCCAGTTCGATCTGCCAGCGATGCCGGTACAGTTCCATCAGTCGGCCCGGGTCTTCGGCGCACAGCGTGCTCACCACGACCACGTAGCCCGCCATCTCCATCGTGCGTGGCCGCAGTTTGCGGCCCTTGCGCTTGGCCGTGCGTTGCAGCTTCTCCAGCGTGATGCGGGTCTGCCGGGCGGACTTCTTCAGCGCACAGACCTGTACCGGAATGGCGCCCTGGGCATCGCGCAGTTGCGCGGGCCAGCCCTGAACCTGTCCTACGCGCAGGCGTCGCAGTCGTGGCAGCAGATCCAGTGCCTGTGCCGGCTCTTGCCGCTTCTCCAGCGGCAGGGTCAACGAACTCATGCGCAAGATGACGTCACCGCCGTGGTCGAGCACATGCCGCACGCCTTGCCGATGCGCCAGGCCACGATCGCCCATGAGAACGTCACCTGGATGGACCTCAAAGCGTGAGAGCCCTTCGCCCACGCTGGTCGGCGTGACATGCGCCTGTTCGCATTGCAGCGTGGACAGGTCCAACGCGTAATGCAGCCGCCAGGTCGAGCCGGTGGCGCCGGGCTCGCTGACCACGCTGGCATCGACCAGCTTCAGCGATCGCCCAGCCAATACCGGCCTGGCCGAGCCCGCCAGCCGCTCGATCATGGCCTGGCTCATCCAGCGAAACCACTCCCCGCTGCTGCGCAGCCGCTTGAGCAGGGCCACGTCGGAGACAGCGGCCAAACCGCCCTCGCGGGCGCGGACCGCCGTCTCGCGCAGCGAACAGCCGTCGAGCAGGTGAATGAGCAACACCCTCAGTAGCACCGATGCCGAGGTGATGCCGCCATGGCTGCGCACCATGGCGCGACAATCGCGTGCAGCCTGTTCCCACCCCGCCGGAAGCAGATGCTCCACCACTTCCCATTCCGGCCGATCTGCCTCCAGATCGTCCAGATCCCACCAGTCCTCGTCCAGTTGCGCCTGCGCTTGCTCGTCTTCCATGAGGTCAGAAGTTTGCCATAACCCAACCTTTTGGGTTAGCGCTTATGGGCTTCGGCCCCCCGCTTTTCATTGGCACGAGACAAGCAGGTATGCGGGTAGCCCGCGATGCGCATTGTTTGTTGGGGCCGCATCGGCTTCGCGTTTGACTATGGCCCTGATCAACTTCCGGGGCACGCGACATGCCAGCATCCCTTTCCAGGTTCGCGTCAGGTTGGCGAACCCTCGGCCTGGCCGTGGCGCTGCCGGCTGCCCTGGTCGCTTTCAGCTCTGCCACCTTCGCCGCCGACGTGCTGGTCGTTACCGACAGCCGCCACCCAGTCAAGACCATGGGCAGCGAGCGGCTGATCGAGCTGGACGAAGCCCATCGGATTGAAGCGGAACTTTCAGCAGAACTGCCCACCGACCCCGAACAAGCGACGGCCATCGTCAAGCGCCGGCTCTCCAGCGGCGGCGCCGCTCTACAACGCCGTATCGCCTCCGCATACCAGGGCGTCGCCGATGCATGGAGCTTGGGCATCACCAGTATCCCAGCCGTCGTGGTGGACCAGCGCTACGTGGTCTATGGCGAGCCGGATGTGGCGCGTGCTATCGCCCGCGTCGAGCAGCACAGGAGGGCGCAACCATGAGCCGCCCATTCGGCCTGATGCGCCGCGTTCGTGCTGGTGTGGCTTCCGTTTTGCTGCTCAGCGCAACGGGTAGCTATGCCCTCAACACCGCCACCATCGTCGGCTCGGTGGCATCGCCAGACTGCCTCGAATACCGTGTCGTCGGCATCTGCTACTGGCTCTACTGCACCTGGACGGGCTGCACGGTGCGCACGTCCATCAAAGTCCGCCACTACATCCCCGATGCCGTCGTCTCCAGCTACAGCAACACCGGCCAGAACCCCTGGGTTGAAGTCCGGGCGATGAGCACGCCCAACCCATCAGCCCAGGCCGGCGGGGACGGAACCACGAACGAGGATCACGAAAACAATCTTGCAAAGTTTAAAAACTCGGACGTCATCGGCCATCCCGGTGCCGAGGTATTCAGTCGGTTCGTATCTTCCTCGGGCTATTTCTGCGAGGGAGCCGGCACGGCATTCATGCCGTATCTGCTTAGCACCTTGGACACGCTGGCCTGGCGCTACAACATGCCCGAGATGGTCTACCCGGAAGCGCTGATTCCGGGCATGCGCGAGGTCGGTGGCCGCACCACCCTGAACCTCTGGGGCAACGTGTATCCCCGCGGTGGATTCCTGCACCAGACCGACGACCACAAGGCCGGCGCCGTGGTGGCTCAGCGTGCTGGCGATGTCGTCACGCGCCGGGGGCAGATCCACGTCTATCAGCCGTTGCTTGCCAACTCCCGCGACGGCTACTGGCCGGCCGGCGCGCTGGTGGAAGGCGATGCCTCCACCGGCAAGTGGCAAGAACTCACGCCCGTCCTGTCGTCGTCCTGCACGGTCTTCCCGCGCAGCGGCTTCCTTACCCAGGCGCAGCAAGGCGACTACGCATGGGCGCTGTGGCGGCCGTATGCCTGCTGCGAACGCCGGGGCCAGGTGTTCCTGGGCAGCGTCGATTTCCTCTGAGGTGGTGCCATGAAGTTTCGTCCTGCATTCAATCCGCTCTCCCGCCGGGCACGTCGCACGGAGATCGTCCTGGCGCTGGCCGGCGCCCTCGCGCTGGGCAGCGGCGTGGCCTGGGGTCAACTGGGCTACCAGACCAGCGGCAGCGTCATCGGCGATGACGTCATGTACTCGATCGGTGGCGGCAACGCCGTGTCGATGGGACGTGCGGCCGGCATGCGCTCTCTCGGTGTCGGCGTGGGTTGGAACAGCAACTTGATCTGCGGTGACATGAGCATCCAGACCACGTTGAAGAACCAACTTAACGGCATCACCAACGGCTTCCAGCAAATCATGTCGTCGGTGATCCAGAGTGCCACCAGTGCGGTGGCATCGTTGCCCGCGCTGATCATCCAGCGGGCCGATCCCGGTCTGTACAACCTGCTCACCAATGGCGTGCTGCAGGCGCGGCTGGATTTCGACCGCAGCAAGCTGACGTGCCGTGCCATGGCCGAGAAGATGGCCGAAACGGCGGGCGGCCAGCTCGGCTGGAGCCAGATGGCCGAAGGGCTGGCGCTGCGCGATGCCGTGTCGAGCACGGATGCGGTCTCGGCCATCGAGCAAGCCGAGACGCGCCGCGGCAATGACGGCGTGCCGTGGGTCGGGGGCAGCAACGCGGGCGGCTCCGGCCAGCCCGCGATCAAGGTCGTCGGCGATGTCACCCGCGCCGGCTACAACCTGGTCAACGGCCGCGGCGTGACCGACACCTCGTCCATTGCGCCGGCCAGTTGCAGCAGTCTCTCGTGCCAGACCTGGACCTCGCCGCAGGCTGCCGTCGAGTGGGCCACGCGCGTGCTCGGCGAGAAGGAGCAGCGCACGTGCGATGCCTGCACCAAGACCGAGACGACGCCGGGCGTCGGGCTCACGCCGCTGATCCAGGAGGAGTACGACGCCAAGCTGCAGGCGCTCCAGGACCTAGTGACCAAGGCCAAGAACACGACGCCGGAGAACCTGCGCGAAGCTGGCAGCGCGTCGCTGCCGATCACGCGCGGCGTGATCGAGGCGCTGCGCGACGAGCCCGACCAGCACCTGCTGTCGCAGCGCTTGGCGTCCGAGGTCGCGCTGGCGTCCGTGCTGGAGAAGGCGCTGCTGCTGCAGCGCACGCTGCTCACGGGCAAGAAGGAGCCCAACGTCGCGGCCAACGAGCTTGCCGTTGAGGCGGTGAACCACGAGAGCGACACGCTCGACCGTGAAATTCGCAACATCAAGACCGAACTGGAGCTGCGGCGCGAGCTGGCGAACAACTCGCCCATGACGATCATCCAGCGCCACAGTACGCGCGCGGCCGGCTCGCGCGGCATCTACGAGGGCGATCCTGTGCCGGACCGTCTCGACCAGCTCCAGAAGGGCAATCCGGGGAGTCGGCCATGAGCCCGGCGCGCATGGCCTGGCGGCCGCTGCGCTGGTTGTTCAGCCGGCGCGCGGCGAAGACGCTGCTGTGGCTGGTGCTGATCGTTGCCGCCGCCGTGGGGGCGAACGTCGCGGGCATCTACCTGGTCGGCAGCGTTGCAGGCTGGGAACGGTGGCTGGCGGCCTCCGCAGGGTATTTCTTCATCTGGCGGCTGTGCGTGTACGCGGCAACGGCCTATGGATGGTTCTGGATGCGCCGCCGAGTGCTGGCCCGCGAAGACCAAAGCGGGACAGATGGGCAGGCGCTGCGCCGGCTGATCCGCACCGAGGTCGCCGGCGTCGTCGCCATCGTCGCGCTGGAAACCAGCCTGTTGATGCAGGCCGCTTGAGGGGAGATCGGGGCCATGACGCTCTTCACGACCGACTATCTGGAGTACTACCTCACCCTCGTGTCCTGGATCGTCAACAACGGCATTTGGGCCGTGCTGGTGTCCAGCGGGGTGTTTGCGCTGCCTTTCGTCGCCATCGTCGTGCAGGAGTGGCTGAAGGCCCGTGCGGAAGGCGCTGACGAGGGCAACAAAGGCGTCCTGAGTGCCGCCCGTATCGAGAACCGGGTGTTCGTCGCGATCGTCGTGGTGATGTTCGCGGGCATTCCATTCATCGACGTGGACCTCAGCACCATCCACTACGACAGCTCGCGCTCGGCACAATGCCAAGTCAGCGTGCCGCAGCCCACGGAAACCGGCTGGTCGCAGCCTTTCAGCACCATCAACAATCAGTCGGCGAAGGTGCCGGTCTGGTGGGCCTTCATGCACGCGCTCTCGCGCGCCGTCACGAGCGCCTCGGTAGCGGCGATCCCGTGCGGTACGGACCTGCGGCAGATGAGGATGGAGATTGATGCGACCCGCATTGACGACCCAGTGCTGGCTCAGGAGGTCGCGGACTTCTCGCGGGATTGCTATGGGCCTGCGCGGGCCAAACTGTTCATGCAGCGCCCGGATCTCGATGAGCAGCAGATGCACGACGTGACCTGGATCGGCTCGCGCTTTTTCACGGACACGGGTGGCTACTACGACAGCTACCGCTCCAGCACGGCGCGCGAGGCATGGCCCTATGACGACACCCGCGATGCAGGCCTCGCGCAGGTTGCCAATGGTGGCGGCTATCCGACCTGCAGGCAGTGGTGGTCGGACGGCAGCAACGGACTGCGCGCGCGGCTGCTGGGGCAAGTGGACCCGACCCTGCTGAATCGCCTGGCGGGCTGGGCCGGGTTCCTCAGCCGGGCCGAGGTGGACGATTCGGTGATCCGCGCCATCGCGTCACCGCGGCAGCAGAAACTGAACCAAGGCAGCGTCTATACGGACTACGGCGGCCAGATCGACAAGACCCTGCCGAACATCGTGACGCGCGCCACGGGCGACGTCGGGATGGCAGTCGGCGCGATTGCCGCGTTTCCTGCCATGGATGTCGTGCGCCAATCCCTGCCCATGATCCTCGCCTTACTGAAGATGGCGCTGGTCATCTGCATCCCGCTCGTGCTGGTTGTGGGCACCTACGACCTGAAGACGGTCGTCACCGTCAGCGTCGTGCAGTTCGCGCTGTTCTTCACGGACTTCTGGTTCCAGCTCGCACGCTGGATCGATTCAACGATTCTGGACGCGCTTTATGGCTGGGGCTTTGGCTGGAACCGGCCGCACACCAACTTTGACCCGCTGGTAGGGTTGAACAACGCCTTCGGCGACATGCTCCTGATGTTCGTCATGGGCACGATGTTCCTGGTTCTGCCGGGATTCTGGCTGGCGAGCCTTACCTGGGTTGGGATTCGGGCCGGGCACGTTATCCAGGGGCTTTCCGATGGCAGCAAGAGCGCCGGCCAAGCTGGCGGCAAGGGTGCCGGGGCGCTCACCGGAGGAAAGCTGAAATAGCGCGAGGCCGGTCAGTCGTCGGTGTACAACTCGTGCGACGTGTCGTTGTACAGGTTGGGATCGTAGCCCGGCGTCTTGCGCAGCTCGGTGAGGTCGGTGAAAGGCCACTCGTCCTCATCCGAAGTATTGGCAGCAGCAGCCCATCCCGCCGCCGCAACGCCCAGCAGCACGAGTGCGAACCAAAACGCAACGTAGAGCAGCACCCCCAGTACAGCCAGCTTGGCTACCCACACGAGCGCGGTAGCGCCAGCTCGCGGCATGCCCTTGGACACCAACCAGTTCGACGCCCGCCGTTCGCCGCGCGCATAGGCACGCCATCCGCGGCCAAAGGCGCGGCCGAGGCGTTCTGCGGTGCTGGTGCGGGTCGTCGTGTTCATGGTCGTCTCCTGCTGTTGAGGAATGCCTATTCCAGTTTGCTCCACTTCATTCGGTTTGCGGCTTCAATGTGTTTTCTTGCTGCTTCAGGACGCTTCGTCATCCGGCCCCACCGGGCCGGGGTCGGGTTCAACGCCGATGCGGTAGGTAGCAACGAAACGCGGCCAGTCCACATGGTCCACCAGGTCGATGTCCTCGATGACGCCAACCTTCGCTCCCGCACGCTCGAACAGGGCGATGCTCTTGGCGGGATAGTTGTTGCGCGACGGATAGAGCACCCCGTCGAACAGCGCCTGGCCGTCATCTCCGAGCATCGCATGCACCTGGGCGGACACCCGCTGCGTGTGCGTGTAGTCGCGGCTGGCCAACTGCTCCAGGTTCAGGCCGAAGTAGCCCGCCATGACGCCCGGCGCCGTGAGATCGGCCAGAAGCACGTCGTCCATCACGCCTACTGCGCGCACCATCCGGGCTTGGACTTCTTTCAGCGCGATCGAGCGTTGCGTGTCCGCAAGCCACTGGTGCTTGTGAAACACCGACTCCATCAGCGCCGTGGGCAGGTCGCGCCCCAGGTAGAGCACGCCGTAGGCCCCCGCTGGGTCATCGTAGCGATTCGTGCTGCTGTGGCCATAGTACAGCGGGCTGCCCCGATAGACGACGCGGCTCACATGCTGGAGCAGTTCACCGGCATCGATCAGGAACGAAGGCAGCTCGTGGCTCATGGCGATCTCGCTTCAATGCACCTGGACGCCCAGCACGTTGAACACGGCCTCGGCCACGTCATCGATCGTGCCATGCGTCACCGCATCCACCGGCGAGCGACCACCCAGGCCTTCGAGGGGTTCGGACAGCGCGCGGTAGATCGTCCAGTGGTCGATGCCCTCGACCTCCTGGAGCACGGTTTGGGTCAACTGCTGCTTCACCGGGTCGAGCTGCCAGTCGGGCAGCTTCTGGCCGCGCGGCCCCACGTTCAGCGCCAGCAGCCGACGGGCGAGGATGTCCTTGTAGATTTGCTGGCGCGACTTGTCCGCCAGCTTGGCGAACTCGGCAGGCGGCAGGTTGTCCGGCTGGTTGAAGGCTTCCAGCAGCACGGCGCGGCCTCGCTGGACATCGGTTTCATTCGGTGCCCAGCGCGTGTCGGAGCGCAACGCGGCCGCCTTGCGCTGCAAGGCCTGCACCACCGTTTCACCTTCCAGGTTGGCAGGCAGCGTCACCGCCTCGACGCGCTCGTGGATGAACGCCTGCAACTCGGCTGCGAAAGCCGGGGCATCCCGGATTTCGACGGTATCGGCGAAGCGTCGCACATCCTCCACCGTGACGCGCGGCAGCCGGTCGGCAATGAATTCGATCGCAGTGGGCATGGTCAGCTCCCAGGTAGGTTTGAGACAGGATTCACTCTAGTCGCCTTTGCCGCATTTGTCAACTTAGTCGCCCGAGTGGGAGCCTACCTGGCGGTGTAGCGTCCCGGCAGCATAGGCCGGGGCCAGCGCCAGGTCGCCGTCCAATCCATTCGTGCGGCTTCCACATTGACGCTGGAGCCGAAGCCCAGGCCCCGCTATACCGAAACGGTTAAAGGCCAAAGGGTCGAAACGGCAAGGGAATGGGGTGCAAGGGGAAAGGCCCTACCTCGAAAAGGCAAAAAGGCCTCCCGCCCGGCCCGCCATCAGGACACCGCCATGCTCTCCCTGTTCCAGCGAAAACGGCCCCCGGTCGCTGCCGCGCCGTCGCCAGCCCCCGCCACCGACCTCCCGAAAGGGCTGATGCGGCCGGAGTCGGCCGCATCGCTGCTGGCCACCCCGCGCCGGCAGAAGCTGATGGAACACATTTGGCAGCGCACCTCGCTCTCGCGCAGGCAGTTCGCCACCCTGTACCGCGCGCCACTGGAGCGATACGCCGAGCTGGTCCAGGTCTTCCCGGCCTCCGAAGCGCACCACCACGCATACCCGGGCGGCATGCTCGACCATGGCCTCGAAATCGTCGCCTACAGCCTGAAGCTGCGGCAGTCCCATCTGCTGCACATCGGCGCCACCCCCGAGGACCAGGCGGCGCAGGCCGAAGCCTGGACTGCGGCCGTCGCCTATGCCGCGCTGCTCCATGACATCGGCAAGGTGGCCGTCGATCTGCACGTCGAGCTGGCCGACGGGAGCACCTGGCACCCATGGCACGGCCCGCTGCGCCAGCCTTACCGCTTCCGCTACAACCCCGACCGCGAGTACCGGCTCCACAGCGCCGCGACAGGGTTGCTCTATCGTCAACTGCTCGATCGCTACATCTTGGATTGGCTCAGCGGCTATCCATCTCTCTGGGCACCGCTGCTTTACGTCCTAGCCGGGCAGTACGAGCACGCCGGCGTGCTGGGCGAGCTGGTCGTGCAGGCCGACCGCGCCTCCGTCGCCCAGGAGTTGGGCGGCGATCCCGCGCGCGCCATGGCCGCGCCCAAGCACGCGCTGCAGCGCAAGCTGCTCGACGGGCTGCGCTACCTGCTCAAGGAAGAGTTGCGCCTGAACCAGGCTGAAGCCTCGGACGGCTGGCTCACGGATGATGCGCTGTGGCTGGTGAGCAAGACGGTCTCGGACAAGCTCCGCGCGCACCTGCTGTCCCAGGGCGTCGATGGCATCCCTGCGAACAACACCGCGGTGTTCAACGTGCTCCAGGACCACGGCATATTGCAGCCGACGCCCGACGGCAAGGCGATCTGGCGCGCGACCATGACCAGTTCCACCGGCTGGTCCCACTCGTTCACCCTGTTGCGGCTAGCACCTGCGCTGATTTGGGAGCCTGGCGAGCGGCCGGCACCGTTCGCTGGGACGGTGGCGATCGACACGACACCGGCAGACAAAGACGCCGATACCTTGATGCCAACGCCGGCGATCGCGGCAATGCCACCCGCCGAAGACCAGCAACCCGCTCCCTGGGAAGAAGCCAGTGGCGCCGCTGCCGTGGCTCATCCGCCTGCCGTCCAAACCGTGCCCGACGTCATGGAAGACATGCTGGCGATGGTTGGAATGGGTGTTTTGCCGGAAGCAACCTCGGTTGAAGCGCCTGCCGCTGGCCCCGAAGCTCCTGCACCGCCCCTGGCAAAGCGTCTGTCTCCGTCACAAGCGCCTGCGCCCACGGCGACGTATCCATCCGGCGAGCATTTCATGGCATGGCTGCAGCAGGCCGTCGCCTCGCGCCGGCTCATCATCAACGACGCCAAAGCACTGGTGCATACCGTAGGCAACACGGCCTACTTGATCAGCCCCGGCCTGTTCCAGCGGTATGCCCAAGAACATCCGCAGATCGCTCGCCTAGCACGGCAGGAAAACATGGCGGACTGGCAATGGGTTCAGAAACAGTTCGAGAGATTGCGCTTGCATCGCAAGCAGAGTAACGGCCTCAATATTTGGACGTGTGATGTGAAGGGGCCGCGTAAGACCCGCCGAGTTCACGGCTACCTTCTGGATGATCCGACTTCGATACTCGACCCGGTACCTACTAATAACCCATATCTCTCGCTTCTTATGCCAGCGATCCTGCCCGGGAAATCTGACTAAAAGGCAAAATCTATCGTGTCACCTCTTTAATGACATCGATTAGCACACGCAATCTAGGATGCGCGTGTCGGTTGTTGGGGAAATAGAGACATAGTTCAGGAATCAAGGGACGACTCGGTGAAACCGGCTCCTACCTTGCCGGCACAGCGAAGCTCGCCGCTGGCCTGGTCGGTTAACGCGAGCAGCAGTGCCCCAAACCCGCTCCGGGCACCCTTAGGGAAGGTCTGAACAACTCCATCTCAGTGCTTCAGTGACAGGCAATCCAGCCAAATCGGCTTTCCTGATTAGCACTGAGATTCAGCGCAGTCGCAGGCAGTGAGAAGGCCTGAGCCGAGGATGTGGCCATCGCCCCCCCGGAGATCTGACCGATGGCCATGAATCGCGTGCAGTTCCAAGCCGTCCTTTCGCTGCCGGCATTCCTCAAGCGCTACGGCACCGAGACCCAATGCGAGCGAGCGCTGGAGCAGGCACGTTGGTCGCAGGGCTTTGTCTGTGCGCGGTGCGGGAACACAGCGCACCGCCGATTTCAGCGGGGCAGCGGTGCCAAATACTGGCAGTGCGCAGGTTGCCGGCATCAAACCAGTCTTCGCTCGGGGACGATCATGGACAATACCAAGTTGCCGCTGCGCACCTGGTTGCTGGCCATGTACCTGCTGGGGCAGAGCAAGACCAACCTGTCGGCGCTGGAACTGATGCGGCACCTGGGCGTGAGCTACCCGGCGGCCTGGCGGATGAAGCACAAGCTGATGCAGGCGATGACCGAGCGGGAGGCCGGTCGCAAGTTGGGTGGGGTCGTGCAGCTCGACGACGCCTATCTGGGTGGGGAGCGTAACGGCGGCAAGGCCGGGCGCTGCTCGGAGAACAAGCGCCCTTTCGTGATCGCCGTGGAGACCACTGACGAGGCTCGTCCACGGCATGCGGTGATCGACCCGGTGGCAGGCTTTACCAAAGTGGCCTTGTCGGCCTGGGTCGTCCGGCGCCTGCATCCGGGGGCTGATGTCTACAGAGACGGGCTGCGGGCGTTTCGGGTGCTGGAGGCCGAGCATGCACACACCGTGATCGAAAGCCATGGCCGATCCGGTTGCGAGGAAGCCAACGCCCGCTGGGTCAACGTTGTGCTCTCCAACCTCAAGCGCTCGCTTGATGGGGCTTATCATGCTTTCAAGTTCGCCAAGTACGCCCATCGCTACCTCGCCGAAACCATGTGGCGCTTCAACCGCCGCTTCGACCTGACCGCGCTGGTACCGCGCCTGCTCGTCGCTGCTGCCAGGAACCGCCCCTGGCCTGAAAGCGCCCTGCAGCACGTTCCCACCTTCTCGGCTGAAACTCCGTGCTAATCAGGTCCCATCATGGCCTTGCCGTCAAAAGCGGCTGACTCGCGAGAGGTCGGATACATTTACGCAAACTGATTCGGTCAAAGGCGGACTTGCAAAACAGGAGCGAACCATACATTTTTTGCGTTGATCTCCTTCATCACTTCGATTTCGAGATCCCGCTCCGCCAACAGCTTCTTGAGCCGCCCGTCCTCCGACTCCAGCGCTTTAAGCCGTTTCACCTCGTCGCTCACCATCTCACCAAACCGCTTGCGCCAGGCGTAGATCGACGCCTCGCTCACTCCGTGACGCTTGGCCACCTCCGCGATCGGTGCTGTATCCGCCTCCCGCAAGATCCGCACAATCTGCTCGTCGCTATATCGGCTCTTCTTCATGACGCTCCCACCCTCGATGCGCCATTATCCCAGATCAATTTGGCCTTACATTACCGGGACAGGTCAAGGGAATGAACACAGTTGCCTCTCGTAGTTGGTTCGTCGACTTGTTCAGACCTTCCTTAAGTAGTCCGCCTTGAACAACTCGAAAGCCTTTGATCTGACTCGCAGTTCTTCGGGTTGATAGGCGCAGGATTTGCAAGGTATGGTTTTGCCAGTGCCTGTTTTCTTGCAAATTGCACCGAGGAGTCCGATGGGTCCGAAGCCAACGCAGCCGCAAACGGCCGAGTTGTTCCGTCCACGGCTGGACGAGCAGATCAACCTGAAGCACCCGCTGGTCAGGCTTGCGGCGCTGATCGACTGGTCCGAGATCGAGCGCACGTTCGCGGTGTCGTTCACTTCCGGCCGTGGCCGGCCCGCCTTGCCGCCTCGCCTGGTGGCCGGGCTGCTGTACCTGCAGCACACCTTCGATGCCTCCGATGAAGCTGTGGTCAACACCTGGGTGGAGAACCCGTACTGGCAGTTCTTCTGCGGCGAGACCTACCTGCAGACCGAACTGCCCATTGACCCGTCCAGCCTGACGCGCTGGAGAAAGCGCGTTGGAGAAGAAGGCGTGGAGACGCTGCTGGCGTCCAGCATCGATGCCGCCCGGCGTGGCGGCGTCATCAAGAAAGCCAGCGTGCAGCAAGTGATCGTGGACACCACCGTCATGCCCAAAGCCATCGCTCACCCCACCGACAGCCGCTTGCTGGAAAGAAGCCGCCAGCACCTGGTCAAGGTGGCCCAGGACAACGGGCTGAAACTGCGCCAGAACTACAACCGGGTGGCCCCGAGGCTGGCCGCGCAGACCGGGCGCTACGCGCACGCCAGGCAGTTCAAGCGCATGCGCAAGGCCGTGCGCACGCTGCGCACTCGGGTCGGCCGCGTGCATCGCGAGGTGGCCCGCCAACTGCACGTGCTGCCCGAAGGGGCCAAGGCCAAGGTCCAGGACCTGCTGCAGCGCACCGGCCGTATCCTGGCCCAGCGGACCAAGGACAAGAACAAGTTGTACGCCCTGCATGCGCCCGAGGTGGAGTGCATCAGCAAAGGCAAGGCCAGGACACCGTACGAGTTTGGCGTGAAGGTCAGCATCGCCACCACGTTGAAGGAAGGTCTGGTGGTGGGCATGCGCTCCATGCCGGGCAACCCCTACGACGGCCACACACTGGCCGAGACGCTGGAGCAGGTGGGCATCCTCACCGGCACGGACAAGCCGCCCGCCACGGCCATCGTGGACAAGGGCTACAAGGGGGTGAAGCTCGAAGGGGTGCGCATCCTGATGTCAGGCCAAAAGCGTGGGATCACCCGAACGCTGAAAGCCATGATCAAGCGGCGCAGCGCCATCGAACCGGCCATCGGGCACATGAAGATGGATGGGCGACTGGGCCGCAACCCGCTCAAGGGTGCGCTGGGCGATGCGCTGCACGCGGTGATGTGTGGCGCCGGGCACAACCTGCGAATGATCCTGGCCGCGCTGCGGCTTTATTGCGCCCAATTCGGGCTGTCGATGAACAGGGTCATCGCGGCACTGGCCGCCGCTCCAAACAATCACCGACTGGCCCGCGGCTGAGGACGGAATTATTCAGGGCGGACTAAGTAAAAATTACTGCCAAACCCATTGGCGTCCGCGGATTCCGACCGACCTCACAACAGGATGTGGATCTGCTTCGTGAGGCTGGATTCGCTGAAGTCGAGATTTTCTATTGCACATTCACTTTCAAAGGTTGGGGCGCTTACAATGGTTCCCGTATCGGCGCAAGTTAGCGTGCAAGAATTGGGGGAGCACGCATCCCGAGAGACCCGGGGCACTAGCGCATCAAGTAGCGCCACTTAGTCATGCGCTCGCCCAAGTCGAGCGTATCGCCATCGACACTGAAGCGGCCGTCGCCCTGATGATGGATCAACCGCGTTTCCTCGCGTGCGGTGTCGATCCAGATGCGCTGGACCTCCAGCACCCACAGGTTGTAGCGCCGTGCCCAGGCATCGTCGGCGGCGCGGCATTCCAGGTTGGCCCAGCACTCGCGCACCAGCGGTGCATCCACCATCTGCGCCGGCGCGGGGGTGAGGCCAAAATGATCGAACTTGTCCAGGGTATCGCCCGAGCAGTTACCGATGTCCACCACTGTTTCGGCCAGGTCCACCGTCGGCACTGCCAGCACACATTCACCCGTATCCGAGAGCGCACGATAGCTATGATCCCACGGCCCGATGACCGCGCCGACCAAGGGTGGATCGTGCTGTATCATCATGTGAAAACCCATCGTCATCAAGTTAGCGCGTCCATCGACGTCGCGCGTGGCGACCAGCACGATGGGACCGGATTCGAGGATGCGGTAGGCCTTCTCGGCAGGTAATTCATTGAGCATGGCGTGATCTCCTGAAGCTGCTTGATCGGGACACGCAGCCCCCAGCAGCGTGCCCACATCTGGCAGATTTACTCGGCAAAATCCGTAGCATCGGATGCGCCGCGCCAGGCTTGAATATCCTTGCGCACTGCCTGCATCTTCTGCTCAGCCAGCGTGTTGGCGATCTTGCCCGCAAACAGATGCACCGGCGGCTCGGCCACGGTGGCGGCTTGCAGAATTAGCGTAGCCACTTTCTCCGGGTCGCCCGCCTGCTTGCCGTCCAGATCGTTCAAGTGCAGATCCAGCGATGCCTGCGCCTCGGTATAGTCGGCGATCGAACGCTCGGCCACCACTAGCGTGTCCTTGGACAGGAAGCCGGTACGCACCGGGCCAGGATAGACCACGGTCGCCTTGATGTTCAGTTCGGCCAGCTCGGCGGCCAGCGTCTCGGTCAGGCCCGCGAGCGCGAACTTGGAGGTCACGTAGCTGCCCCAGCCCGCATAGCCGCCCTGGAAGCCGACGATGGAGGCGACGTTGAAAACGTGTCCGCCGCGCTGGGCGCGCAAATGCGGCAGGGCATGTCGCAGCACGTGCAGCGGCGCGAACACGTTGACGTCGAAGTTACGGCGCAACTCGGCATCGCTCAAGGCCTCTATGGTGCCCTGTTGGCCGTAGCCGGCGTTGTTTACCACGCACTCGATGCGGCCGAAGGTGGCGACGGTCTTGTCGATGGCAGCTTGGACGCTGGCCTCATTGACCAGATCCACCTCCAGCGGCAGCAACCGCCCGTTGCCGTCACCGAAGGCCTGTTGCAGGCTGGCGAGTGTGCGCGAGGTGGCGGCCACGGCATCACCCCGAGCGAGCGCCTGGCGGGCCAGAGACAGGCCGATGCCACGCGCGGCACCGGAGATGAACCAGACCTTGAAAGGATGTGCTTGTTGTTGCATGAATGGATGCTCCGTGAGTTTTGTTAAGAAAGGCGGCGATCAATACGGGCTGGCCGTGGGAGGCACGATGAGCTCGCTCACGTCCACACCATCGGGTTGCGCGATCGCGTAGGCGATGGCCTGCACAACGGCCTGCAGCGGCAAGGCGACGCGCGCGGAAGTCGCGCATAGCTGCACGTGCCGTCTCGTCGGTGATGTGGTCGGCCAGCTCGGACTTGACCACGCCGGCGCAGACCAGCGTGACCCGGATGGAAATGGCGCGCACCGCGAACTTGCTGGCGCAATAGACCACAGAAGACGGCCACACCTGATGCGCGCCAACTGAGGCGATGTTGACGTTGTGTCCATTGCCTTGCGCCTGCACTGGTGCATGACGTCCTGTTGCACCGCCTCGACATGGCCGCCCTCGGCACGCAGTTCGTCCGTTAAAGCGGTGAGCCGGTCCAGGCGTCGCGCGCCGATGTAAAGGTGGTGGCCTTGTTGCGCCAAATGTCGGGCCGTGGCCTCGCCGATGCGTAAGCAATGGGATGGACGCCCCCACCCGTAACGGCATTCGCGTGCCACAGTGGAAGTGTCACCAACCACTGAACCGAAAGGGGCGTCCACCATGAAGATTACGACTGTTGGCATCGACCTTGCC